>WNGA01002967.1_pt1 | contig 34214 bp, 36 predicted proteins | sample 5400061 | NCBI WGS metagenome assembly WNGA01 (sample SAMN13153366, study PRJNA577476) | soil metagenome | isolation source: 100 cm soil or saprolite under grassland replicate 2 | place: USA:California | collected 2016-06-15 | reverse complement strand
ATCCGATCCTGCTCCTGGCGTTCGGGCTCGGCGTGTCGGCGAAGGTCGCCTTCGGCGTGCTGCACGGCGTGATACCGATCATCCTGTTCACGCTCGCCGCGGTTCACAACACCAAGCCGATCCTGATCAAGACCGGGCATGTGCTCAAGCTCTCGCGCTCGCAGATGGTGCGCTGGATCCTGTTTCCGGCGGCGCTCCCGGAGATCTTCACCGGCTTGCGCGTGGGATTCGCGCTGACGCTGATCGGGTCGCTGCTCGCCGAGATGTTCGCCTCGCAGCGCGGCCTGGGCTATCTGTTGATGAACGGCATCGGCCTGCACAACGTCGAGCTGATCATGTCGGTAACGCTCATCATCATCGTCTTCGCCGGCGCGGTCAGCGCGCTCCTGCTCTACATCGACCATCGCCTGCACCGGCGGAGTTAAATAGAGTTAAGTAGGGTCAGAGACGACTTTTCGGCTATCGCCCGGACAACACTGAACGCGCCCAGAAAGTCGTCTCTGACCCTACTTAAGGAGCGATCGAGGCGCCCGTGATGCGGTTTCGCGCGAATGCCTCGACGATGAAACCGGAAGCTTTCATCTCTTCCATGAAATCGTGCAGGTACTTCGCGCCGGCTTCGCGGCCGCGCGGCGTTCCCATCGCCTGATTGATCGCCATGAACCGTCCCGGGAGCATGCGCAACCCGGGAATGCGCCGCGCGTCGACCTCGAGCTGGGGCTTCACGCCGGCGACGGTGTCGAGCTTTCCCGCGCCCCAGAGATCCATGACCGCGTCTGACGATGCGGCGCGAACAATCGTCGCCTGCTTCAGCTCGCGCGAAAGAAAGAGGTCGTAGGCGCTGCCCACGATGACCCCGACGCGCGCGCCCGCACGATCGACCTCGGCGCTCGTGCGGATCGGCGAAGCTTCCGCGACGAGGTAGACGCCTTCGATTACCGCATAAGGTGCCATGAAGCTGATGTCGGCCGCGCGCAACGGGTCGATCGCGAGAAAGCACACGTCCCACGCCTGCGACTTGAGCCCTTCGACCACCTTGCCCGCCGCGTCGTAGGGCACGAACTCGATCGCGACGTCCAGGCGCCGCGCAAGCTCGCGCGCGAGGTCGACTGAGATGCCGCAAGGCTCGCCGGTCGCGTCCCTGCCTGCAAGCACCGGATTGCCGAAGTTGATCGCGGCGCGGAGCTTGCCCATCGGCGCGAGGTCGGAAACGGCGGCGGGATTCATGGACATTCTGCAGAGAGGCTCAGCCGGCGAGCCCCATCTTCTCGAGGAACGGCTGCCAGCGCGGATCATCGTGAAGGGAGTGCAGCAGCGGATCTAACTTCATCATGCTCAGGCCGGGATCGCGCTGCGCGTACGCACGCTCCATCCATTGAAAGGCGAGGTCCGCTTCATTTCGGTAGGCGTGGGCCTCCGCGATCTGATAGGCCTCGCCGTCCGCTCCCTTGTCGATCAGCTCCTTCAGCGCTGCATGCGACTCCGCCGACAACCCGCGCGCGTGTTGTGCCAGCGTCAGGCCCAGCCGACGGTAGGTGCCGGCTCCCCCTTGGAATGCTTCCAACGCTTCGTCGAGCCGCCCCTGCTGGAGGCGTACAAGGCCGAGATAATAGTGCGCGTGGCTATCGTGCGGGTTGAATTCGAGCGTCTTTTTCATCGCCGCCTCAGCCTCCTCCAGGCGACCGGCGCAAAAGCACCAGCGTCCGAGGGATCGGTAAACCGGCACGGCTAAGGGGTCGAGTGCTGCCGCCCGTCGAAGCAGCGCGATCGTCTCGTCCATCCGACCGAGAAATCCTGCCAGAATCGCAGTGCTGCGTATGATCCGCGCATTTCCCGGCGCAAGCTCGAGCGCTCGACGCAATGACACGTCCGCTCCGCGCCATTCCCAATCGTAGAGCATGAGAATCTCGCCGAGTGCTGCATGCGCCTCTGCGAGATCGGGCTCCAGCTGCAGGGCCCGCTCTGCCGCTTCCCGCGCCTTGCCGAAGCCCTCCGCGATCGGCAACCAGGAATACCCAGCCTGAGTGGCGTAGGCACGCGACAGCCCGGCCCACGCCAGCGCGTACTGCGGGTCGAGCTCCAGAGCTTGCCGATAATATTGCAGCGCCTTCGCCGTATCCTCTTCGGTGAGACGATCCTCGAAAAAACGCCCCTGCAGGTAGAGCCGGTACGCTTCCGCGTTCTCTCCGCGTCCCTTCGCCGCCGCATGGACCTCCGCCTTCACCGCCGCGTTTGCCGACGCATCCGGCTTCTCTCCCAGCAACGCCGATCGCAGCTCTTTCACCACTGACTGGGCGATGTCGTCCTGCACCGCGAAGATGTCCTCCAGCTCGCGATCGTAGGTGTCCGACCACAGGTGTGAGTCGGTGGCAACTTCGATCAGTTGCGCCGTGATGCGGACGCGCTGGCCGGACTTGCGCACGCTGCCTTCGAGGATGGTCGCCACGTTGAGCTTCTGCGCGATCGTCGGAATGTCCACGTCCTTACCCTTGAAGTGGAATGCCGAGGTGCGCGACGCCACGCGCAAGCCGCGGATTTTCGACAGCACGTTCAACAACTCTTCCGCGAGGCCATCGGTAAAGTATTCCTGATCCTTTTGTGGGCTCAGGTCCGTGAACGGCAGCACCGCGATCGATGGAACCGACTCATCGATGGGCGCAAGCAGCGTCTTGAGCGGAGGAAACGCCTTCGCCAGATCGGGATGGCAGAGCTGAAACACCGTTTCGCGGCGCGCCAGGTCCTTGAGCTTGTGCTCGCCCAGCGATTTGAGTGTCGTCTCGGCAGGAAGCCGGTCGCGACACAGATCGTGGGTGATCTCGGATAGCAACGTTTGTCCACCGTGCCCGACCGCAAGAAGACGCGCCACCTGGTTGAGCGGCGCGCCGAAGTAATCGCCGTCGCGGATTTCCGCGGCGCCGGTGTGCAGCGCCATCCGGGTATGAATCGCGGCCTTTTCCGGCCACCGCTCCGCACGGAGCGCGCGTTGCGCGGCGAGCGCGGCCTCGACCGCGCTCGTTGCAGTGGCGAAGGCGGCGCAGAACGCGTCACCTGCGGTCTTGAACACGTGGCCGCCATGCGCCTCAATATGCTCTCGCAGCAGGGCATCGTGGCGCGCAAGAGAGGCCCGCATCGCGTCGTGCTGCGTCGCCCACAACCGCGTGCTGCCCTCGATGTCGGTGAACAGAAACGTCACCGTGCCGCTCGGCGGGGGCGGCGGATTGGAACGATGCTCGGAGGGCATGCCGGATTTTATGTCACGAACTCCCATTCGCGCCCGTCTGCGCCGTTTCGAGCAAGGCGAGCAGCCCTTTGAGCAGCGCGATCGGCGACGGAGGGCAGCCTCGGATATGCATATCCACGGGAAGAACGGCGGAAACGCCGCCCACGCAAGCATAGCTGCCGGCAAAAACGCCCCCGTCTCGCGCGCAGTCACCGACCGCGACGACCCATTTCGGCGCCGGCGTGGCCTGATGGGTGCGCTCCAGCGCTTGGCGCATGTTCGTCGTGACCGGGCCCGTTACGAGCAACACATCGGCGTGACGCGGCGAAGCGACAAAGCGCAGACCGAATCGCTCGAGATCGTAGACGATGTTGTTGAGCGCATGGATCTCGAGCTCGCAACCGTTGCAGGAGCCCGCGTCCACTTCGCGGATGGAGAGCGTGCGGCCCAGGCGCAGGCGGGCCGCTTCCTTGACCCGCCCGGCAAGCTCCGCCAGCGCGGCGTCGTCCGGGGCCGGCGCCGCTTCGGTCAGCGGTCCGTGGACCAGGCTCTTGAAGAGCATCCTACGCATGCACGCTCCTGCTACAGGTCATGACCCGAATACGAACAATTGAACGACTTGTTGCACAGGGGAAAATCGGCGACGATGTTGCCCTCGATGGCGGCCTCGAGCACGGGCCACTGGAACCACGAGGGGTCGCGCAGATGGCAGCGCTCGATGTTGCCGTCGGCGCCTATCCTGAGCCACACGAGGACGTCGCCGCGAAAACCCTCGACGATCGCCATTCCTTCGCGCGCATTCGCTGCAGCGAACGTCCCTGACGGCTGGCCGATCGACCCTGTCGGAAGCTCGCGCAAAATCTGCTCGATCAGCGCCAGGCTTTGCTCGACTTCGCCGATGCGGATCCAGATGCGGGCGTCGACATCGCCTTCCTGCCGCACCGGCGTTTCGAACTGCAGCGCGTCGTACGGCGCATATCCGGGCGATCGTCTCGCGTCGAAGCTCCGGCCCGAGGCGCGGCCGACATAGCCGCCGCAGCCGTATTGTCGCGCGAGGCCTGGCGACAATATGCCCGTGTCGACGGTCCGGTCCTGCAGCGAAGCGGTGTTGTCGTAGAGCTCGACCAGCTCCGGAAAGCGCCGGCGACACTCGCGCAACAGTGCGCTAACGAGCGCCTTGCCCTCTTCGTGCAAATCGCATCTGACTCCGCCCGGCACGATTTGATCCATCATCAGCCGATGCCCGAAGCATCGGTCCGCCGCGCGCAGCACCTGCTCGCGCAAGTGCCCGCACTGTGCGTGCATCATGGCAAAGGCGGCGTCGTTGCAGATGGCGCCGATGTCGCCGAAGTGATTGGCGAGCCGTTCGAGCTCGCTCATGAGCGCGCGCAACCAGACCGCGCGTCGCGGCACGTCGACGCCGTGCGCAGCCTCGATCGCCCGGGCGAAAGCGAGCGCGTAGGCCACGGTGCTGTCGCCGGACACCCGCCCCGCAAGCACCGCGGCACGTTCGAGGGACGCGCCTTCCATCAACCGCTCGATGCCCTTGTGCACGTAACCGAGCCGCGCCTCGAGGCGAACGACCGCCTCGCCGTTCGCGGTGAAACGGAAATGCCCGGGCTCGATGATGCCCGCGTGCACGGGACCCACCGGGATCTGGTGCAAGCTCTCGCCTTCGGCCGTCAGGAAGGCGTAGCTCTCTGCAGCGCGCGTCGCAGCGCTGACTATCCATTTTCCATGGTCGAGCCACGGGCGCGTGTCGGCAAGCCCTTCGGGTTCGAGCCCCCACAGGTCGCGGATCGCACGCTCGAGACGAATGGCCGGCGGATGCGATTGCCCGACCGAAGGAAAGCGCTTGTCTTCGCACTCGACGCTGAGCACGCCGAATTCCCCTTCATCGGTCAGCGCCATGTGCACCTGCTCGCGCTCGGCCCAGACACCGAGCAGCGTCCATTGCCCGGTTGAAAGCAAGCTCGCTGCGCACCGCCAGCCCTCGCGGTTCACGACGGCGCGCGGCCAGGGGCGATGCGCCTCGACGATTCGTCCCGCGCGAATGACGTCGTGCAGCCTCGTCCTCGCTGGCATCGGCTCGTTCATCCCAGCAGCTCCGCGACGTGTTGAAACCATGCAACGAGCACCGGCGGCACGTAGATACCCGCGGCCAGCACCAGTGCCAGATGCGTGAACAGCGGCACGTACGACGCGCGCACAGGAGCGTTGCTGCCGAGGGCCTCGCCGAATGCCAAGCCATTCAGGCGATAGAGCAGCGCTCCCAGGGCGATCAGCAGCCCCAGGGCCAGCACCACGGCGAGCACCGGCGCGCGCGCGAAAGTCGAGGCGAGGATCAGAAATTCGCTCATGAAGATGCCCGTGGGGGGCAAGCCCACGATCGCGACCACGCCGAGGACCAGGCCCCAGCCCAGAACGGGGTGCGACACGGTGAGACCGCGAATGTCGGCCATCCTCTGCGTCCCCTTGACCTGCGCGATATGGCCGACGGAAAAGAAAATCGCCGACTTGGTCAGGCTGTGCATGATCATGTGCAGCAGACCCGCGAAGTTGGCGAGCGGCCCACCCATGCCGAAAGCGAAGCTGATGATGCCCATGTGCTCGATGGACGAATACGCGAACATCCGCTTGATATCGTCGCGGCGGTACAGCATGAATGCCGCGAACACGACCGACACCAGCCCCAGGGTGACCATCAACGGTCCGGGGGCGAGCGCGCCTGCGTTGCCGGCCATCACCATCTTGAAGCGCAGCAGCGCAAACAGTGCGACATTGAGGAGCAATCCCGACAGTACCGCTGAGATGGGCGTAGGGCCCTCCGCGTGCGCATCGGGGAGCCACGCATGCAACGGTGCCAGGCCGACCTTCGTGCCGTAGCCCAGCAGCAGGAACACGAACGCCAGATTGAGCAGCGCCGGATCGAAGGCCGATGCGCGCTGTACCAGTACGCTCCAGGCCATCGCCTCCAATCCCTCGCCCAGGACCGAGCTCGAAGCGAGATAGACGAGGATCGTCCCGAAGAGCGCGAGCGCGATGCCGACGCTGCCCAGGATGAAATACTTCCACGCTGCCTCGAGCGCCTCGTGGGTCCGATAAATGCCCACCATCAGAACCGTGGTCAGCGTCGCCAATTCGACGGCCACCCACATCAGACCCACGTTGTTCGCGAGCAATGCCAGATTCATGGCGAACATGAGCGTCTGATACATCGCGTGATAGAAGCGCAGGTAGACATGCGTCAGGCGGCCGGTCTCGAGCTCGTGCGCGATGTAGCTGCCGCTGAACACGCTGGTGGTAAAGCCCACGAAGGTGTTGAGCACGATGAACACGACGTTCACGTCGTCGACGATCAGGAACAGGCCCGGTTCGGGCCGCACGAGAAACAGCATGACGGCGCCGAGCAGGGTCAGAAAGGTACCCAAAACGTTGAGCCGCGCAGTGGTCCGATCGTCGGGCAGAAACGCCAACAGCACCGCACCTACCGCCGGAATGATCAGGATCGCCCTGACGACCAGCGCGCCGGGATCGGTCATAGTAGCCGCCCGTCGGCGCTCATGGTCCCCCCACGCTTGCGGCTGACGCCGCTACGCTGCCCCCGCAGGGGGAGCAATTCGCGCCTCGGGGCGGCCCATCGGCGCTCATGGCCGCTCTCCGCGGAAGCGATCGAGCGCGTGCATGTCGACCGAATCGAAGCGCTCGCGAATACGGAACAGGAAGATCCCGATTACGATCAGCGCGATGAGAATCGAGAAGGCGACGCTGATCTCGACAACCAGCGGCATGCCCTTGGCGCCGGTCGCGGCGAGGATGAGTCCGTTCTCGATCGACATGAAGCCGATCACCTGGCCCACCGCATTGCGGCGCGACACCATCATCAGCAGGCCGAGGAGGATGACCGACAGGGCGAAGGCCAGATCCTCGCGCACGAGCGTGCCCTCCGCGGCGGTGATCGGCAACATGACCAGGATCGACAACGCCACAAGACCGATGCCGCCCAGCATGGTCTGGCCGATGCCGACCACGGTCTCGATGTTGCGATGGATACCCAGCCGCACGATGATGCGGTGAAGCACGACGGGGATCACGATCGCCTTGACGAGGAGCGCGATCGCGGCGGTGATGTATAGATGGGGCGCGTTCTGGATGTGCGCCTGCCATGCCACCGACACCGACACGACGAACGCGTGCAGGGCGAACGTATTGAGCAGGCTGAACATGCGGTCCTGGTAGAGCAGCATGAAGCTCACGAGCACCAGGCCGCCGGCGAACAAGTGCGCGATATCGAGAGCGAAGCGATCCATCACACGCCTCGCGAAACGAACAGCAGCAACGCCGCCAGCAGGGCGAGCATGAGCGCGGCGCCGAGGAAGTCCGTGACGCGGAAGACCCGCATCTTGGCAACCGCCGTCTCGAAAACGGCCAGCAGGAATCCGCCGACCGCCAGCTTGAGCGCGTAGACGGCCACGCTGACGGCGTAGGTGGCAAAATCCTGACCGGCCACGGCCACGCCCCACGGCGTGAACACGCAGCCGATGACCGAGAGGTAGAGCAGCAGCTTCAGAGAGGCTGCCGCTTCGATGACCGCAAGATGACGTCCGGAGTATTCGAGAATCATCGCCTCGTGCACCATCGTGAGCTCGAGGTGCGTCGCGGGGTTGTCGACCGGAATGCGCGCGTTCTCGGCGATGGCCACCATCACCAGGGCGACGAGCGCCATGGCCAGCGACACGCGCAGCCCCACGCCTTCGCCCTGCATGAACGTCGCCACCGAAGAGAGCTGAGTCGTGCCGGCCAGGAGCGAGAGCGTGAATGCGATCATCAGCAGCGCCGGCTCGGCCAGCGAGGCGATCATCATTTCCCGGCTCGAGCCGATCCCGCCGAAGCTCGTGCCCACGTCGAGCCCCGCCAGCGCGAGCATGAAGCGCGCGCTCCCCAGGAGCGCGACGATCGCGATCAAGTCCGCGGCCGGGCTGAAGGCGAGGCCCGTGGCGAACGTCGGCACAAGCGCCGCCGCGACCCACGTCGTGGCGAAGATCACGTAGGGCGCAGCGCGAAAGACCCACGAGGCGTTGTCCGCCAGCACCACTTCCTTGCGCAGCAGCTTGTGCAGATCGCGGTAGGGCTGGACGAGATCGGGTCCTTGGCGGCGCAGCAGGCGGGCCTTGACCTTGCGCACGTATCCGGTGAGGAGCGGTGCGAGCGCCAGGACCAGCAGCAACTGGCCGAGTTGAACGAGCGCGTCGAGGATTATTGCCATACGGCCAGTATCACGAGGAGCGCTACCAAGGCGCCCGACACCAAGGTCAGGTAGCCGCGGATCGTCAGGAACTGCACCCGGTTGAGAACGTCGGCGGTCACGCCGACGGTTCTGGCGACGGGGGCATACAGCACGTCCCACAAGATGTCGTGCAGACGGACATGCAGCCACGCGGGCCGCGAATCGCCGGGCGGCGGCATGTGGATTTCCTCACGAGCACGGAACACCGTCGTGCCGAATACGCGTCGAATCGGCTGCGCGAAGCTCCCTGCCGTGTATTGCGTGGCTGGATTCGCATCCGGGAATCCGCAGTCCCAGGCGGCCGAGCGCCGGGTCGCGTGCGACGCCCAGCGGTGAATGACATAGGCCGCCAGACTTGCCGCGACCGCGATGAGGACGAACAACAGCAAGCCGTTATAGGAGCTTCGGCTCTCGGCGATCGGGACGATGGTGAACCATGCGAATGCGGCTTGCCGCGGCATCTGCGCATTGACGAGCCCCTGAACGACCGGAGCGAGTGCGTCGATGAAATAGCCGGGCAGAACGCCGGCCACAAAACAGAGGAAGACCAGAGCGAACATCGCAGTCAGCGAAAATTTGTCCGCTTCCCGCGCCTCGTGCGCCACGCTCGTTCGCGCCCGGCCGAGAAACGTAATCCCGAATGCCTTGACGAAGCACGCCGCCGCCAGCGCCGCGGAGAGTGCGAGCAGGCCGCCGACGGCAGGCACCAGAAACTTGAGCACCCATTGCGGCAGCTGGGGACTCAGCAGAATCGCCTGGAAGGTAAGCCATTCCGAGACGAAACCGTTGAAGGGCGGGAGCGCGGAGATCGCCGCCGAGCCGATGAGAAAGGCAAAGGCGGTGAACGGCATGCCGTGGATCAATCCGCCCAACCGCTCCATGTCGCGCTCGCCCGTCGCCGTGAGAACCGCGCCGGACCCGAAGAAGAGCAGGCTCTTGAACACCGAATGATTGAAGACGTGAAACAGCGCCGCGGTCGTTGCCAGCGCCGCTGGTCCCCGCATGTCGTTGGCAGCGAAAGCCAGTCCAAGGCCGAGACCGATGAAGATGATGCCGATGTTCTCGACCGTGTGATACGCGAGCAGGCGCTTGAGATCGTGCTCCATCAGCGCATGAAGCACGCCCAGGACGGCGCTGGCGCCGCCGAAGAGGAGCACCACGCCACCGGACCACCACGCCGGCGGTCCCATAAGGTCGAACACGATGCGCACGAAGCCGTACACCGCGACCTTGGTCATCACGCCGCTCATGAGCGCCGAGACATGGCTCGGCGCGGCAGGATGCGCGAGCGGCAGCCAGACATGGAGCGGCACAAGGCCGGCCTTGGAGCCCGCGCCGAGCAGTGCCAGCGCAAGAACGGCCGAGGCCACGGTAGTGGAGAGCTGGCTATTGCGGATGGCGTCGAATGCGTAACCGCCGGCCGGACCCGCGAGGAGACCGAAGCTCAGGAGCAATGACAGCGTGCCGAAGCTCGCCATCAGCAAGTAGATGTAACCGGCGCGCGCGTTGCCGGGCTGACGGTGGTGAGCCATCACCAGCGCCCACGATGTGAGCGACATGAACTCCCAGCTCAGCAGAAAAGTAAACGCATCGTCGGCGAGCACGACCAGGTTCATGCCGGCAAGAAATGCAGGGAAGAAGGGCAGTACCCGGGCGGGCTCCGCTTCGTGTCTTCCGTAGCCCAGCCCGTAAAGACTTGCGGTCGCGCCTCCCAGATTGACGACCGCGAGAAACGCCGCAGCCAGCGGGTCGAGCCGGAAATGCGCACCTAGCCAAGGCAACCCGATCGGCAAGCGCAGCGTCTGCGCCAGCCCGGCGTCCGTCACGAGAGCCCAGGCAACCGCTGCCAATGCAATCGTCGAGACGACGAGCGCGATCGCGTAGACGAGGATTGTCGTCGCAGTGCGACGCGCGCCCGCGACCGCCGCAGGGGCAGTTGCCAGCAGCACCGCGATGCACCACAACAGTACCTCTACTGCCATCAAGCGTTGCCTCGCTTGGCCTCGACTTCGAACAGGGAGCGCGTGAGTCGCACCAGGTCGTCAGCGCGTCTTCAAACGAATGCCACGACCGCCCTTCTCACTCACGGCACCTTCGCTGATGAGCTCGACACCCGCCGCGTCGAGAGCAGCGATCAGCTTCATCAGTGAATCCACGTTGCCGCGAATGACGCCTTCGCTCGCTTCCATTCGTTGAATGGTCGGCAGCGACAGCCCGGACGCCGCGGCCAAATCACGCTGGTCCATTCCAACCAATGCTCGAGCCGCTCTGAGCTGTGCGGAGGTAATCATGCTTTGTCTATTGATTATAATGTATAAGACATGATAAGTTAATGCTAAAACTTCTTTTATAACGTTGCAACTGGCGACTCGATCGTTAGTCCGGGGTCGAGTTCGGGTAGATCGACGCTGCCTCAGAGAGCATCCAATTCAATGCAGCAACGCGAGATCGAAATCGTCAATGCGCTGGGATTGAACGCCGCGGCGTCCGCCAAACTTGTGCAACTCGCCTCGAAGTACCTGTGCGAGGTTTCGCTGGCGCGCAGCGGGCGCAAGGTCAACGCCAAGAGCTTGATGGGCGTGATGATGCTTGCGGCGGGCAAGGGAAGCCGCGTCGTCCTCCACACCGACGGCCCGGACGAGATGGAAGCGCTCGAGGCGATCGTCGCGCTGATCGCGGACGCTTTCGGCGGAGCGCAGTGAGCACTACGCCGAGCGCAAGTAGGGTCAGAGACGACTTTCCAACCGAGCGCAAGTAGGGTCAGAGACGACTTTCCAACGATTGGCCGAGCAATGACGAACACGGCAGGAAAGTCGTCTCTGACCCTACTTAATCCGGCAGAGATCGAATGGACCGCCATTCGCGCGCAAGGCGCGGGCGGGCAGAACGTGAACAAGGTCGCGACGGCGGTGCACCTGCGCTTCGATATCCGCGCATCGTCGTTGCCCGAACCCGTCAAGACGCGCCTTTGCGCGCACAAGGATCAGCGGATCACCGCCGACGGGGTGATCGTCATCAAGGCGCAGCAGTACCGCAGTCAGGACCGCAATCGCGAGGATGCGCTGGCGCGGCTGCAGGAGCTGGTGAATAGCGCGACCGCCGTGCCGCGCCGGCGCAAGCCGACGCGGCCGAGCAAGAGCTCACAACGCCGTCGCGTCGACAGCAAGGTCAAGCGCGGGCAGGTCAAGGCCGCGCGGCGCAGGATCGTCGAATGACACGCAAAACAGGAGCCTTGAACGCGAGCTCCATCTTGGAGAATTGCCGTATTTCTGCTCATCTGCAGCCATGAAGATTACTCTCACTATTACCAGTCGTGGTGTCGTAACGCTTCCGGCGAAGCTGCGGAAGGCTTTCGGCATCAAGACTGGTGATCAACTCATCGCCGAAACGACTTCCGAGGGACTATTGCTCCGCCCTGCGGCCACATTGCCGATCGAGATCTACAGTGAGAAGCGCATCCGCGAGTTCGACGAAGCCGAGGCAGAGCTTGGCAAGATCCTGCGCCGCAAGACGCAATCTGTCCGCTGAATGCGCAGGCTGTAACGGGTAGCGCGCACCTACGGCAATAAGCGCCGCATTGCCCGTAGTGCCTTGGCCTGATCTTTTTCGGCAAGGCGACCGAGCTTCCCGCGCACGAGGCGATGGTCGAGCGTAAAGAGCTTGAAGCGCACAAGCGACGGCGCAGGCAGCCCTGCCGCCTTGAGATCGCTGATGGGAACATCGAGCGGCCACGGTGCGTGCCCCGCCGACGTGACCATCGCCATGACGCTGTGCCCGGCCGCCCGATTGAAGGCCGCAGCATCGGAGATGACGAGTGCCGGCCGATTTTTTTCGGCTTGCCGATCCGTGAACGGAAACGGCACGCGCACCACGTCGTAGCGCTCAAAGCTTGCCATACGCCTTCTCATCTTCGGCCGTATGCCATTCGCTCAGCGTGCCCTGAACCGCCTGCAAATACTCGACGTCGAGCGGCTGGATTCGCCGCACGGCAACGCGCCCGTTCGGCTCGATTTCCCAAGCGATCAGGTCGCCGGGTTTGCTTTTCAATGCCGTCCGGACTTCCCGGGGGACTGTCGTCTGCCCCTTGGAGGTGATCTTCGAGGTGGATGACATGGTAAGGATTCCTTATGCATTACTTCCTTACCATATTACCATAGGGATCGCGCCTATGTCACTCCCAAGATCGCCTCTGCTACTCGGGTCACGGCCTCCCTCCCCGAATCGACGTGCTGTACGCCCTCCACGTCCGCGGCGCCTTCGAGACCGATGACGAGCTTGCCGAACTGGCGGGCAAGCGCGACCTCGGAGAGCGTGCCGAAGCTGTCGCCGATCGCGATCAGGCAGAAAGATGCACGCGCGATTAGCGCATTGCGCGCCTCGCCGATGCCGGTGGCAATCGCAACGCCGACAAACGGATTGGCCTGCGACGAGTCGGTTTCCGGCAACAGGCCGATCGCGAGTCCGCCGACGCGCGCTACACCTTCGCACACCGCCTGCATCACGCCCTGGCGGCCGCCGCAGATCACGGTGAGGCGGCAATCCCCGAGCAGCTCGCCGACTTCGAGCGCAGCGGCAAGTTGCGCATCTGTCGCTTCGCGCGGACCGATGACGCCGATCGGGATGCGCAGCCATGCGCCGCTTTCGCGTTGCAACCAGGTCACCGCGGCGATGGCGTCCACGTCTTCGAGCTTGTCCGACGCAACCGTCGTGGCTTCGAACCAACGGCGTTTGGCTGGATCGAACCAACGTCCGGCCGCGTCGAAGAACGTGCCGCGTGAGCGATCGAGCCTATAGATGGCGCTCATGCTTCGCTCCCACCCACTCGCCGGTGGTGATGATCGTCGAGCACACGGCAGTGATCAGCAACGCGAGCGCCGCTGCCGCGGGAAAATCCGATCCCGTCTCGGAGATCAGGCTGTAGAGCCGCAGCGGCAGGATCGGCAGCTGCGTGCCGACCAGCGCGAGCGCGGTGCCGTACGCGCCGAACACGACCGCCGCGACCAGACAGAACGACGCGACTACCGGCGCCGCAACCTGCGGCAGCAGAACCTGACGAAATGCCTGGGCCGCCGTGGCGCCGAGCGATTCGGCGGCGGCCAGTTGCGCGCGATCGAAGTTCACCAGCACCGGCAGCATGCCGATCACCACGCGCGGGATCAGGTAGTACGAGGACGCGAACGCCAGTCCCGTGGGCGTGAACAGCGCGCCGCCGATCGTCGCCGCGTCGAATCCGGCGCGCGCGAGCAGTTGCGTCACGAATCCGGCGCGGCCGTAGCCCAGGATGAACCCGTAGGCGACGATCAATCCGGAGAAGGTCAGCGGCAGCGCGATCACGAATGAGAGCACCGTGCGTTGCCGAGCCGTGAGCCGCGACAGATGCAATGCGACCGCGACACCGACGCCGGTCGACAGCGTCGCCGCAACCAACGTCAGCACGCTGCTGCCGCCAAGCGCCGTCCAGAACCCGGCCGTGGCGAATACGCGCGCGAACGCACCACCGCCTTCGCGCAGCGCGTCGACGGCGATCGCTGCTACCGGTAGCGCGAAGAACAGCGCGAGCAGCAGCACGCCCGGAAGGGCGAGCGCGGCGTTGGTGCCGGTGCGAAGGGCCATCGCTCTATCCTGTTGTGGTCATCCCGGCGAAGGCCGGGATCCAAGTTCCGCCCGCAAATTGGGCCCCGGCCTGCGCCGGGGCGACGACCATTGTGTCGTCCCTCATCATTTGGTGCCTGTCGCCGCCGCCCAGCCCTTGTCGACGTCGGCCTTCTTTGCCGCAGCGGACTTCACGTCGAGCGGACGCACTTGCGGCGCGGCCGGCAGCTTGTCGGCGACGTTGTCGGGCAGCTTCACCCCCGGCACCGAGGGCCGCACGAAGCCCTGCGCGAAGATCCCCTGCCCCATGTCGCTCATGATGAAGTTGAGCCAGAGCTTGCCCGCGCTGGGATTGGGTCCCTTCTCCACGAGGCTGATCGCATACGGCGCGGCGGCCGACGCCTCTTTCGGAATCACCACCGCCACCGCATCGCCGAGCCCGTCGGTGTACTTGGCCTTGAGGCCGTCGTTCTCGTAGGAGATCCAGATCGGAATCTCGCCCTTGACGAACTGCGCGTACGGCGTGGTGCCGAGCACGCGCAGCACGTTGCCCGACTGGTGCAGCTTGGCAAAATAGTCGAGCCCTGGTTGCAGGTTGCTCATGTCGCCGCCCATGCCGAAGTTCGCGGCGAATGCGACGACCTGGCCGACACCGGTCGAGCGCGGGTCGAGATAGACGATCGTGTTCTTGTACTCGGGCTTGAGGAGATCCGCCCACGACTGGGGCGCGTTCTTGACCAGCTTGGTGTTGACGACGAAGGCCACCGTCAGCGTGTGGATGGTGAACCATTTGCCGTCGGGATCGCGGAACACCGGCGTCAGCTTGTCGAAATTCACCGGCTTGAACGGCGCTACGACATTCTTGGCGGCAGCGTCGATGGCCGAGGCTGCGAAATAGTACGCGGTATCCGCCTGGGGGCGGTTGCGCGCCTTGTCGAGCGCGACCACGGTCGCTCCCGAGCCGATGTCGTTGTACACGATCTCGACTTCGGGATAGCGCTTCTTGAACGCGGCGAATTCCGCCGCCCAGTTGGCCCACGTCGGGCCGGTGTCGAAGCTCACCACCATGCCTTCTTTTTTCGCCGCTTCGTAGAGGGTTTTCTCGCCGGCGTAGAGCTCCGGCGAATCGAGCACGGTCTGCGCCGCTGCCGCGACGGCGAAGAGCGACACCGCGATGGCCAACAGCGCTGTCCCCAATCGGCCCGTTCGCCCTGAGCCTTTCGAAGCCCGTCCTGAGCGAAGTCGAACGGGGCGGCGAGTGGCATCGGATTCGTGGTTCGACAAGCTCACCACGAACGAATCTTTGGTGCACAGGATTGTTCTCATGGCTTCCTCCTTCTTCAACGAACGTTAAGGAACCTCTGCGTGGGCCCCACGTGAGCCGCGTTTCTGGCGCAATGGCTCCAGATGCGAGGCGTCGCGGCGCAGCGAATAGCTCGGGCCTATTCGCAAGCCGCGCAACGACGCAGATGGGGCCGTTGCGCCGAAACCCGGACGGGACGGAGGCTTTCCGGGCGATCTGCTTTGTCGCGCCGCTCGCCCATGGGGCCTGCCATGGGCGTCGCGTCGCTTCGCGCATCTCATCCCGGAAAGCCTCCGTCGCGGCCACGCGGAGCTCACGCAGAGGTTCCAAGGAACTGGATGGCTTCGCGCGGCACGCGCACGCTGGCGACATGATCGCGCATCGCGGTTTCGATTTCGAGCCGGCCGTTGCCGGCCGCGACCTCGATCTGGCGGGTGGCGCCGAAGAAGCGGTCGCGGAGCACCCGTGCGGCGAAGACATTCTCGCCGGCCGCGGCGCTTGCGACCTCGACGCGCTCGGGTCGCACGAGCAGCCGCAGCGAGCTGCCCGCGGCGTGTCCGTGCGGGGGCGTGGCGAGCCGGCCGATCGGCGTCTCGACGGTTTCGGCGTCGATCACCTTTCCCTCGAGCAGATTGGCGCGACCGACGAAGCCGGCGACGAACGCGTCCGCCGGTGCGTCGTAGATCTCCTGCGGCGAGCCCGATTGCACAAGGCGGCCGTCGCGCAAAAGAACGATCCGGTCGGCGAGCGACAGCGCCTCGTCCTGATCGTGCGTGATGAGGAGCGTGGCGATGTTGCGGCCGCGCTGGATGCGACGGATCTCGTCGCGCATGGCAACGCGCGTGGCCGCGTCGAGCGCCGAAAGCGGCTCGTCCAGGAGCAGCGCGCGCGGGCCGAACACGAGCGCGCGCGCCAACGCCACGCGCTGCTGCTGCCCGCCGGAGAGTTGCGCCGGCAGGCGATCGGAGAGCCCGGTAAGGCCAACCAGCTCGAGCATTTCGGCCGCACGCCGGCGGCGCTCGTCGAGCGTGACATCACGCACGCGCAAGGGATACGCGACGTTCTCCCACACGCGCATATGCGGGAACAGAGCGTAGGCCTGGAACACGACGCCGCACTCGCGCACGCGCGTCGGCAGCGCGCTCACGTCTTCGCCGTTCAAGCGGATGACGCCGACGTCGGGCTTGAGAAAGCCGGCGACGAGCCGCAGCAGCGTGGTCTTCCCGCAGCCGCTGGGCCCGAGACAGACCACCAGCTCACCAGGCAGGATGTCGAGCGTCACGTCGAACACGCCGGCTTGCGTGCTGGGGTAGCGATACGTCACGCCTTCGAGCGAGACGGCGGCTGTCGCTGTGCTCATGCGACCCTCATTACACCGCGCTCACGCGACCGCCGCTTTCATACGCGTCACGCCGCCCGCGGTGACGCCGCCCGCCACCGCCGCAATGAGCGCGAGGGCGAGCAGAATCACAGTCGCGGCGCAGGCAAAGCCCGTCGCGCCGTAGAACGCTTGCAGCAGGACGACCGGATACGTGCGATTGAGAAAGCCCGCGACGAGATTCGAGAACTGGAACTCGCCGATCGACAGTGCAGCCACGATGATGAGGCCGGCGAGGATCGACTGGGAGAGCGCGGGCAGCACGATGTGCACAAAGCGTTGCCACCCGCGGCTGCCGAGCGACTCGGCCGCGTCCTCGAGCGTGCGCAGGCCCAGCCGCTGCATGTCGGCGATGACCGTCTGCAGAAAGTACGGCAGCGCGAGCACGACGTGCCCCGCGGCAAGGAGCCAGATGCTGCCGAGCCACGGCAGCGTGTCCGACGAGAACACCAGGATGAATCCGAACGCGAGCACCAGCGGCGGCAGCGCCACCGGCATCTGGTAGAGCACGCGCGCGAGCGCCCGCACGCGCCGGCTCTCGGCGCGGAATACCGCATAGGCGAGCGGCAACCCGACGCCCAAGCAGGCGGCACAGGTGAGTGCGACGACGGCGAGGCTCGCGGTGAAGGCACGGCGGAAGCTGGGATCCGCGGCGACGTCCCGATACCACTGTGTCGTGAGCCCGGTCGGCAGGATCGTGTTGAGCCAAAGCTCGCCGAACGAACCCGTGAGCAGCAGCGCGATCGGCACGACGAGATACGTGAGGTAGGCGGCGGTGATCCAGCGCAGGAACATGAGGTCAGTAGGCCGGGCCTACGATGGGGTGAGTAGCCAGGGTCGAGCGCGCAGCGCGAAGCCCGGGGCGGCGTCTTCATTCCAAGTTGACCCGGGCATCGCTTCGCTCAGCCCGGGCTACTGCCACAGCTCCACGCGTTCGCCGCGCGCTCGCATCTCTCCGGCGCGCTTCTGCAGGTAGCGCTGAAACGACGGCTCGGTGCGATAGGCGCCGCTCGTCACATAGGCAAACGATGAGGCGAAGTGAAACGGCCGCAGATACGCCTCGATCCGGAACACCTCGCGGCCGCGGTCGTCGAAAAAGATGACCGTCGGCGTGTAAGTCACGCCGAGCTCGCGCGCCCAGGTTTCCGCGCTGCTCCTGCGGCCGGCGGGCGTTGTGAGTCCGGTGTGCGCGCCGAGCGCGAACCGCGCCACATCGATGCGTTTGACTTGCGCCAAGACTTCGTCGCGCCGGAATCCCTCCCGGTGCAACTCGTCGCAGGCCGAGCAGTCGGTCGTTTCGAAGATCACCGCGAGCGGCTTGTCTCCTTTCTTGCGCCGCAAGTCGTACGGCGGTCGCAGGAAGAACGGCTCATCGTGCAGGCGCGCGCTCGCCGGCTCGCGAACGGCGCGGCCGAGGTAATTTGCCAGCGGCTCGCTGCGCTCGAGCCGCGCGGCGACGTAATCGAGCACGGCCTCGAAGCGCTGCGGCGGATAATAGCCATTGAGGCGCACCACCACCGCGCCCTTCTCGTCGAAGAACAGGAGCGTGGGCGTGAATTGCACCTTGAGCTGGCGTGCGAGCTCCTTTTCGGTCATGGAGCGCCCGTCGATCCAGATGACTTCGCGGTCGCCCCACAGGTTGAGCGCGACGGCGAGAAAGTTCTTGCGCGTCTTCTCCACGATCGTGCGCTGCGAGAAATTGTTCGTCATGAGCTGCTTGCAGTACGGGCAGCCGTCCTGACCGAAATAGACGAGAAGCCGCCGCCCGTCGCGGGTTGCATCCCCGATGTCTTCACGGAAGTCGAGGAAGGTCGATTCGAACCAGGGCGGGATGTCGAAGGCGTACGGCGCCGCCTCCTGCGCACGCGCGCTGGAAACGGCCAACGCGACGGCGAATGCCGCGAGCCAGGTTCTCATCATTGTCTGTGCAAGCGTACGGCCGGCCCCGCTGCCGCGCCTCGGCGCCTATGGAAGGTCTATTCTCTTGCTTCCCGTATTTTTGCGCTAGTATCGTACGGAGCTTTGTGCGTCGCATGGAGGAGCAATGAACGCTGGTCATCACATTCGGGGGACCGCAGGACTGCTCCTCTTTTCGGTCCTTGCGCTGCTATCGCTGCCGGCTCGCGCAGAAGTCGGCGAGATCACCGTGTCCAAGGAGTACGGCATCGGCTATCTGCCGTACATGATCATGGAGCAGCAAAAGCTCGTCGAAAAACACGCCCGCGCCGCCGGACTCGGCGAGCTCAAGGTGAACTGGCAGACGTTCGGGGGCTCCGGTCTGACCCAAGGGGCCATCCTCGCCGGACGGCTCGACTTCGCGTCGAGCGGCGTACCCTGGTTTCTCACCTTGTGGGACAAGACCAATGGCGATATCAAGTCGCTGGGCGCGCTGAATTCGATGCCGCTCTACCTCAACACGCGCAACGGGAGCGTCGCGTCGATCAAGGACTTTACCGACAAGGACCGCATCGCGCTGCCCGCGACCAAGTCGTCGATCCAGGCGATGACCCTGCAGATGGCCGCCGCGCAGGCCTTCGGGCCCGCCAACGCGACGAAGCTCGACAAACTGACGGTTTCGCTCAGCCATCCCGACGCGATGACGGCGTTGCTCTCGGGCATCAGCGAGATCGACAGCCACTTCACCTCGCCGCCGTTCCAGGATCTCGAGCTCAAGGACCCGCGGATCCACAAGGTGCTCAACTCCTACGAGGTCCTTGGCGGCGCGGCGACGTTCATCATCGCGTCGACGACGACCAAGTTCTACCAGGCCAACCCGAAGACCTATCAGGCGTTCGTCGCTGCGCTGGCGGAAGCCGAAATGTTCGTGAACAACAACAAGCGCGAAGCCGCCGCGATCTACCTCGCAATGTCGGGTGAAAAACGCCTCACGATCGACGAGCTCACACAGATGTTGGGCAACCCCGAATATCGCTTCACCATGACGCCGGAGAACGTCCTCAAGTACGCGTCGTTCATGCAGAGCATCGGCGCGATGAAGAACAAGCCGGCGTCGTGGAAGGACCTGTTCTTCCCCAACGTGCACTCTCTGCCCGGAAGCTGATCCGATCGCCCACGCCGCGGCCGAATGAATTCGGCCCTGCGAAACCCGATGTTCTTCGTAGGTGCGAATTTATTCGCACGCACCGGCTCAGGCTGATGCGATTCGCTCAGGCTCGATCCGCGAGCCCCGTCTTCTCGAGGAACGGCTGCCAGCGCGGATCGCCATGGAGGCTGCGCAGCGGTTGCGATACCTTCGTCATGCCGATACCGGGATCGCGCTGCATGTACGCCCGCTCCAGCCATTCGAATGCAGGATCCATCTCGCCGCGGTGCGCGTATCCCAAAGCGATCTGATATGCGCCACCGGCCGCGTCCTTCTCGATCAGCTCGCGGAGCGCCGCCTCCGAGTCCGCAGACCGCCCGCTCGCGTGGTGTACTTGCGAGAGTCCGAGCAGGCGGAAGGTGTCATGAGGTTCTCGCTGGAACATTTCCTGCGCCTCGTCCAGCCGCCCCTGCCGCAGGCGCACGAGGCCGAGCCAGAAATGCGTGAGCCCGCCCTGTGGATGGAGCTCGAGCGCCTTTTGTCCCGCTGCCTCGGCCTCGTCCAGGAGATCGGCCAAGTAGCTCGTTCGCGCGACGGATCGGTGGGCGGACGCGCTCAATGGATCGAACGTCGCGGCCCGACGAACAAGGGCCAACGCCTCCTCCGGCCGGCCGAGACTTGCAGCAAGGTTGCCCGCATCGCGCATGACCTGCGCATTCCCCGGCGCCAGTTCCAGCGCCCGACGGAAGGAATCATCCGCCCCCTTCCAATCCCAGTCATGTAACCTGCGGATCTGCCCCAGTGCCGCGTGTCCCTCTGCCAGATCCGGCTCCAGTTGCAGCGCCCGCTCCGCCGCCTCCCGCGCCTTGCCGAAGCCTTCGGTGATTTCCACGCCCCAGAAATAGGCGGCCTGGTTGGAGTGGGCACGCGAAAGCCCGGCCCACGCCAGTGCGTACTGCGGGTCGAGCTCCAGGGCTTGCCGGTAATATTGCACCGCCTTCGCCGTATCCTCTCCGGTGAAGCGATCCTCGAAAAAACGCCCCTGCAGGTAGAGCCGGTACGCTTCCGCGTTCTCTCCGCGTCCCTTCGCTGCTGCATGCACCTCCGCCTTCACCGCCGCGTTTGCAGACGCATCCGGCTTCTCTCCCAGCAACGCCGACCGCAGCTCTTTCACTACCGACTGCGCAATATCGTCCTGCACCGCGAAAATGTCCTCCAGCTCCCGGTCGTACGTGTCCGACCACAGGTGCGAGTCGGTGGCCACCTGGATGAGCTGCGCCGTGATGCGCACGCGCTTGCCTGCCTTGCGCACGCTTCCTTCGAGGATGGTCGCCACGTTTAGTTTCTGCGCGATCGTGGGGATGTCGACGTCCTTGCCCTTGAAGTGAAACGCTGACGTGCGCGAGGCCACGCGCAAGCCGCGGATTTTCGAGAGCACGTTCAGCAACTCTTCCGTGAGGCCGTCGGCGAAGTATTCCTGGTCCTTCTCGGGGCTCAGGTCCGTGAACGGCAGCACGGCGATCGATGGCGTGTTCTCGTCGATGGGCGCGAGCAGTGTTTTCAGCGGCGGAAACGCCTGCGGCAGATCGGGATGGCAGAGCTGAAACACCGTTTCCCGGCGCGCGAGATCCTTGAGGCTGTGCTCGCCGAGCGACTTCAGTGTCGTCTCGGCGGGAACCCGGTCGCGACACAAATCGTGCGTGATCTCGGACACCAGCGTCTGTCCGCCGTGACCGGCGGCGAGCAGACGCGCCACCTGGTTGAGCGGCGCGCCGAAGTAGTCGCCATCGCGGATTTCCGCGGCCCCCGTGTGCAGCGCCATGCGGGCGCGAATCGGAGCGTCTTCCGGCCAGCGTTCCGCGCGCAGCGAGCGCTGCGCGGCAAGCGCGGCTTCGACCGCGCTCGCCGCAGTGGCGAACGCGGCGCAGAACGCGTCACCTGCGGTCTTGAAAATGTGCCCGCCGCGCGACTCGATGCATTGCCGCAGCAAAGCATCGTGGCGCGGCAGCGCCTGCGCCATGGCCTGGCGCTGCATCTCCCACAGTCGCGTGCTGCCTTCGATGTCCGTGAACAAAAACGTCACCGTGCCGCTCGGCGGTGCTGGCGCACCGGAACGATGCTTGGCGGTCATTCCACATTTTATGCCAGCGGCGAGCCGGAGACCGTTGCAAGTCGTTCCCGACCAAGCGAGCGTGGCCGGCCTCCGCCGTCGGGAGGCCGTAATGCGTCTGCGAGTTCCTGTTTCTCAGGCGGTAACCACGCTCCCCTGCTCGACCGGTAGCCCTGCGCCGATCCAATCCTTCTTACCCTCGGCGTAAACGCGAACGGCGGTGTAGCCGAGCTGCTTCAGCCGCACCGCGGCGAGGTGCGAGTTCTGGCAGGCGGCGTTCGCGCAATAGACGACGATCGGCGTCGACTTGTTTGGCGCGAGCGTCGGCGCCAGCTCGGCGACGGCGTCGTGCGGCATGTTTCGCGCGCCCGGCAGATGCGAGTCTTCGAAGTACTTCTCGGGAAGCGCCTCGAGCAGCAACGGTGGCTTCGCCGAGGCCAGTAGCGGTCTTTCTCACGGCCCACGCCGTGCTGGTGGAAGCGCTCGAGGCGCGACTGGCAAAGGCCGGGCTGCCGTCGCTCGCCTGGTACGACCTGCTATGGGCGTTGGAGCGCGCAGACGATGGCCGCCGGCGCATGCACGAGCTCGCCGACCTGGTCGTGCTGTCGCGCAGCAATCTGACTCGCCTCGTCGATCGGCTGGAGAAGGCGCGGCTGCTGCGGCGCGTGCGATCGGAAGACGATCGGCGCGGCGCTTATGCCGAGATCACCGTGGAGGGGCGAAAACTGCGGCGCAAGATGTGGCCGGTGTACGCGGTGGCGATCGACGAGCTATTCGGCGCGCATTTGACCAAGGCGGAAGCGGAGAGCGTCGGCGGCGCGTTGCGCAAAGTATTGGCGGCGGCGCGAGGGGAAAACGTCCTGACCGAATGATTTCGGCCGTACGAAACCCCATGTTCTTCGTAGGTGCGAATTCATTCGCACATCGCGGCCGACCGCCAGCAACGGCATGTCGGCGCGATGTCTGGCGATCATCTCAGACTAGGTAGGAACCTCGCCGAGCACGGTACAACGGCGCACCACGCGACGCTGCGTGGAAGGGTCATACGGCGTCGCGCGGTGCATCAGGCAGCGGTTGTCCCAGACGATGAGCTCGCCGGGTTTCCAGCGGTGTTCGTAGGTGAGGTCCGGATGCACCGCGAGAGTGTTCAGTTCCTCGATCAGCGCGCGTCCTTCCGAGTAGGGCATGCCGACGATGTATTCCGCGTGGTCGCCGAGGTAGAGACACTTGCGGCCGGTTTCCGGATGCGTGCGCACGACGGGGTGGTCGACCGGAGGCTTTTCGCGCCGTTGCGCATCGGTCAGCGGATCCTCGCCGTGGCGGCGCGTGCGCGAGAAATCCAGGTTGTGCACGGCTCGCAGATTGGCGATGCGCGCTTTCCACGCGGCATCTAGGCGCTCGTACGCGCCGTACATATCGCAGAAATGCGTCTCCCCGCCGCTGTCGGGCACGATCTCGCCGTAGATGATCGTCGCCTGGCCGGTGACGCGTTGCCAGGAGCCGTCGGTGTGCCATGCGAGGGTGCCCTTGTCGGGGTGACGGCCGTTCGGGTTGCCGTGCTCGTCGAGGTTCGAGAGTCGGTAAAGCTCCGGATAACCGTCGGCGTGATACTGGCTCATGACGTGAATCTGCACTTCGCCGAATTGCCGGCCGAACTGCACCTGACGATCGGGCGGAAGCTCCTGCGGCGGGAACAGCAGCACCTGGTAGCGCAGAAACGCCTTGTAGAGCGCCCGGAAAAGCTCGTCCGACACGCCGTCCGCCAATTTGACGCCCGAAATCTCGGCGCCGAGCTTGGGCGTCAGCAGCCGCACGGCGAATGGCAAATGAAGCTCAATGGTGGCGCTCATGGCTCCTCAGATTCGATCATGGACAGATATAACCGGTTCCCGTGGGGCTCTTGAAGCACCCGACCGATTCGGGCAACAACATTTTCGGCAGCCAAAGGACCACGTCCGGCAAGAGCACGCAGAAGGCGATCGTCAACAGGAACACGACGTAGAGCGGCAGCGAGCGAACCAGCGCACGGCCGAAGCCGATGCCCACGTATTTCGACGCCACCAGCAACGATAATCCATAGGGTGGTGTGATCAATCCGAACACCAGCGTCGTGATGATCACCACGCCCATGTGCAGCGGGTTGATGTTGCCGACCTGGGTCAGCTTGAGGATGATCGGCATGAAGATGATGATCGCGGGAATGGCATCGATGAAGTCGCCGACGATCACGAACAGCACGACCAGAAGCAACATGATCATCCTGCCGTCGGTGCCGGCGAAGCCGGTGATGTAGTCGGCCACGATGTCAGGGCCGCGCAGGTACGCGACCATCCAGCCGAAAGCCGAGGCGCCCGCAACGGCGGCCAGCGGCAGCGAATAGAGCAGGCCCGCGTACATGAAATCGCGCGGCAGCTCTTTGACGTGCGTCGGCCGCAGGACCGGAATCAGCACGATGAGGATGTAGACGGCGGCGATCATCCCCGCCTCGGTGGGCGTGAACCAACCGGTCAGGATGCCTCCCATGATGATCACCGGAATGATCAGCGGCAAGGCGGCGCCGCGTGCCGCGATCGCCACGTCGGTGAACTTTGCGCGCGGCTTCATCACGCCGATGGGTCCCCAGATATAGCTGTACACCATGAGGCCGATGCCGATCAGCACGCCGGGCACGACACCCGCCAGAAACAGGCCGCCGATCGAAACGTTGCCGGTGGCGCCGTATACCACCGCCATGATGGAAGGCGGAATCAGGTTGGCCATCGTCGACGCACAGGCGATGAGCGCGGCGGTGAATGGGCGGTCGTAGCCTTCCTTGTCCATCTCCGGCGCGACCGTGCGGGTCAGCACGGCGACGTCAGCCACCGACGAGCCCGAGATGCCGGCAAAGAACATGCTGAACAGCGTTACCACCTGCGCCAGCCCGCCGCGCAGGTGTCCGACCAACGTCTGCGACAACCGGATCATTCGATGCACAACGTCCGATGACGCCATCAACTCGCCGACCAGCAGGAAAAACGGTACCGCGAGCAGCGTCTCGGAATCGATGCCGTGGAAGAGCTGCCCGACCATCGACTGCAGGCTGACCTGGGTGAAGGCGGTCGCGACGAACACGCCCGCCATCAGCGCGAACGATATCGGCACGCCCATGTAGCCAAACCCCAGGAACAGTACGCCCATCAGAATCAGGATGGCGCCGCTGGTCATGTTTGGACCCCCACGCTTGCGGCCTCATTGACCAATTCGGCCGCTGCGCTGCCCCCAAAGGCGGGGGCCGAGTGCCGCGGCTCCATGCCGGCCTGCGCCGGCATGGACGGCGCGAGGAGGCGTTGCGTCTCGCAACGCCGCGGCCTGCAAGGCCTATTCGCGCCTTGGGACGGCCCTGCGGCGCTCATTCGACGATTTCCTCCGCGACGAATTGGGGCAGATCGTCACGGTCCTCGGGCCCTTCGAAGCCGTGCCGCCAACCATTGACGAGTTGCTCGATCGTGAACAGCAGGATCAACACGCCGGCGGCGGGAACGATCGCCGTGTAGACGGTCAGCGGGAGCAGCGACGGCATCCGGTAGCTCCGAACCAGATCAGCAGCAGCGAGACGATCAGCACGATCACGCGATTGGCGATCTCGATCGCGCTGCGCGGCGCGCCGGTCATCCGCTTGGTGATCTCGGTCAAGTAGAAGTGGTCGTTGCGGCGCGTCGCCGCCGCCATGCCCAGGAACACGCCCCAGGCGAAGAACGCGGTAGTGACCTGCTGCAGCCACAGCCAGGGCGCGCCGAGCGTGCGCGTGACCACGTCGCAGAATACGGTCAGCGTGAACATGAAAATGCACACGCCGCAGAGGATCATCAGCACCGCTTCCAGCCAGTCGAACACCTTCCATTTGAGGTGCCGATGGCGTTGGAGGATCAGCGCGCGGAAATCGGCCATCCAGGGATACCTTGCTTTAGGCTTGCGCAGCTAAAGCTTGACCGAAGGGCGGCGCTAGCTGCCGCCCTTCGCATTACGATGTCGCTCTACTTCACTTCGCGTACGAGCTTCAGGAGCTTGACAGCGTGCGGGCCGAGCTCCGCGGCCAGCTGGTCCTGGATCGGCTGCGCCGCCTTCATGAAGCCGGTCTTGTCGACGTTTTCGACGACCTTGACGCCCATCGTCTTGAGCTTGTCGGCGGATTCCTTCTCCAACTTCAGCGCCAGCGCCGGCTCCTGCTTGCTGACCTCGGCGGCGGCGGCCTGGACCCATCGCTGCTGCTCGGGCGTCAGGCTGTTCCAGGTCTTGTCGCTGACCCAGATGCAATTGTTATTCGCCTCGTGCTCGGTCATCGACAGGATCGGGGCGACTTCGTAGTGCTTGTTGGCAAGATAGACGTTGACGCCATTTTCGGCCACGTTCACCACACCGGTCTGCAGCGAGGTGTAGACCTCGCCGAAGGGCATGTGCACGGTCTGCGCACCATAGGCGGGGAAGTGCGTGTCCTCGGTCTTGGTCGCCTGCACGCGCACCTTCTGGCCCTTGATGTCTTCCACCGACTTCACTTCCTTCTTGCTGTACATGTTGCGCATGCCCATGGTGAGCAGGCCCAGCACCTGTGCGCCCTGCACCTGGTCCTTGATCATGGCGCGGAATTCCTGCGAGATCGCGGGGTCGGCGAGCGCCTTGGCCAGATGCTGCTGATCGCGGAAAATGAAATGCAGCGAGAAAACACCGGCCTGCGGTGCCAGGGTCGAAGCATTTGCGGTGGAGGTAATGACGAAGTCGATGTCCCCGGCGCGCATCTTCTGCAGCATCTGCGGTTCCTGGCCGAGCTGCGCACCCGGGAACTGATTGATGCTCATCGTGCCTTTGCTCAGTTCCTTGAGCTTGGCATCGAAGATGTTGGCGGCGATGCCGTAGGCCGTGGTGGTCGGCTGGTCGTAAGCAAAGCTGAACGTGCGGGTCTGCGCTGTTGCGCCGGTGAGCCACCCGACCGTCGCCGCGGCGAGCACGGCCAATATTGTCCTTCGGCAAAAAATGCTGGTTTTCATGTTGCGATTCCTCCTGGTGTTGACGGACAACGTTGAATTTGCGCCTACACGTTCAGGTTTGGCGAAGACAGATATCGCTGCCGGTAGACTTCGAAGGGAACGGTGTCGGCCGCCTCGATGCGGCGCTGCTCGGCGAGCGATTCTTCGGCCAGGCGCGCAAAGCGCTCGACGACCTCGGCCGATAACGGCAGTCCAAGAATCGTGTCCCGGTGCGCGCGCGACTGCGCGAGCACGAAGCCGACGTAGGAATTGCCATGATCGCGCGCCATCGCCTGGAGCACGCGCGCCGAAGGCGTTGAATCCGGATCGGCGAGCGCCGCGATGGCCGCGGTCAGCGCTTCGCGATACGCGCTGCCGCCGTTCGCGCGATCGAGCGCCGCCGCGATCGGCCCGCAGTCGGCGAGCACCTCACCGCCCCAGTCGGCAAGCTCGATTTCCTTCGAGCCTCTCGTGAGACGCAATCCCGGCTCGCGGCCGCGAGAGGCGACGCGCTGCTTGTTTCCGATGATATCGACGAGCTCTTCCGGCGTGTCCGGCGGGCTGTCGCAGAGCAGGCAATGCAGCAGGAACACGTCGAGAAAGCGTATCGTGCCCGCGGTGATCGCGACCGGCACGAACGGGTCGAGGTCCATCAGCCGCACCTCGACATATTCGACGCCGCGATCGCGCAAGGCGTGCAGCGCTCGCTCTCCGGGCCGGATGACACGCTTCGGCCGGATCGTGCCATAGAACTCGTTTTCGATCTGCAAGAGGCTCGTGGCGAGCTGGCGATACTCGTCGCCTTGCAAGATGCCGATCGTCTCGTACGCCGGATACGGCTTGGTCAGCGCTTCCTCCAGCGAAGCCGCGTAGCTCTTGAGGTCGTTGTAGCTGACCGCGAGCGAGGCCTGCGCGTCGCTCTGGTAGCCCAGCCGTCCCATGCGCAGCGACGTCGCGTACGGCAGGTAGAGCGTGTCGTCGCTCAAGCGTTCGAGCTCGTGCTCGCGGCCGGCGACGAAGCTCGAGCATACGGCGGGTGAAGCGCCGAAGAGGTAGAGCAGCAGCCACGAATGGCGCCGGAAGTTGCGGATCAGCGCGAAGTAATCGTCGTTGGAGCGCGCGTCAGGCAGCGAGAAGTTGTAGTGGATGCCGGAGATCGTCTGCATGCGCCGTCCGTAGCGATGTGACAGGCCGGTGCGATACACGGTCTTCGCCCGGCCGACGTTGGAGCTGCCGTAGCGGCCGATGGGGATCGCGTCGTCTGCGGGAAGCCGGCAGGGCATGCTTGCGCACCAGAGCAGCTCGTCGCCGATCGCGCGGTAGACGACCTGGTGAATCTCGGTAAGCTCCTTCAGGCAAGCTTCCGCGCTGGTGCATACGCCGGTGATGAGCTCGAGCTGCGACTCGCTGAAGTCGGTGGTGATGTGCGGGTGCTTGAGCGCGGACCCCAGGCGCACCGGATGCGGCGTCGTGGCAAGCGCCCCGTCCGGCCGCACCCGCAGGCTTTCTTTTTCGATCCCGCGCCGGAGGCCCTGCAGCACCTCCCGCGGCAGCGCTTTCAACCGCTCCTGGCAGTGGGCAGCGGGCTTGGCGGAGACCGGCGTGGCAATGGAGGACATCGGATTTTTCTTTATTCGCCGACGCGCATTGTATAACGCAGGGTCGGTCCGCCCCATAGCGCCGGCAGGGGCCGAGCGCGAACGCTCAGCTCCGATCGTTGTCCCACCAAGAGTGTGGGGGCAGACGCCTGGAGGACGGTTCCCTCAGGGCCCCTGCATTGCGGGTTGCATGACCCGCAGGTTCTTGAACTGGAGGTAACGCGATGAAAGTAAAGCAAGCAATGACCAGCGATGTGCGGATGGTGAGTCCCGATCAGACGATTCGCGAAGCTGCGCAATTGATGGCCGAGCTCGACGCTGGCGCGCTGCCGGTTGCCGAGAACGATCGGTTGGTGGGCATGATCACCGACCGCGACATCGCCGTGCGGGCGGTGGCCGAAGGCTTGCCCGCCGACACGCCGATCAGCGAAATCATGAGCCACGAAGTGTTGTATTGCTTCGAGGATCAAGCGCTCGACGACGTCGCACGGAACATGGGGCAAGTCCAGGTTCGGCGGCTGCCGGTAGTCAATCGCGACAAGCGGCTGGTGGGCATCGTCTCGTTTGCAGATCTCGCGCGCACCGAGCAACCCACGACCGTCGGCCGCGATGAGTCCTTCGCGGGGTTCGGAGTAGACGGCGCCCCGCCGGCCCATCCCGGGCTGCGCCGCATCAACCCGCTTGACCGCCACCCTGCCCCGCGACACAATCGTCCGCACCCGATAAGAGCACGCGTCGGAAGCGGCGCAGTGCGACGCATACTGGAGGAGCAATGAACGTCGATCGTATAGGTCGCTTGAGCGCTGCTTTCTTCGCAGCCGCGCTCGCCGTGCCCGCCGCAGCCCAGCAAGTCACCATGATGACCGGCCCGCAGGGCGGATCGTGGATTCCGTTGGGCGGAGCGCTGAAGAACATGTGGGAGGCAACGATTCCCGGGCTGCAGATCCAGCAGCAGCCTGGCGCCGGCATCGCCAATGTGCGCGGCGTCGACGAAGGCAAGGCGCAGATCGGCTTCGCCAACTCGTCGACCACGGTGGATGGCCTCGAGGGTCGCGCGCCCTATCCGAAGAAGGTGACCAAGGTCTGCCAGGTGGCGAACCTCTATCCGCAATATTTCCAGGTCGTGGCGCTCGCGGACGCAAAGGTGAACACGTTTGCTGACCTGAAGGGCAAGACGCTGGTCACGCAACCGAAAGGCAACACCGCGGAAATCCTGACTGCCGACGTGCTGAAGATCAACGGCATGACCTACCAATCGCTCAACAAGGTGAACTTCCAGGCGGCGTACACCGACGCGGTCGACATGATGAAGGACCAGGTGTTCACTTTGGGTACGACCGCGCCCGCATCGGCCGTCATGGACCTCGCCAGCGCACGCGACGTACATCTGGTTGCCGTCGACGACAAGACGATGAGCGAGCTGAAGAAGATGAACCCCGGCTACAACAAGGTCGTCATCAAGGCGGGCACGTATCCGAAGCAGGACAAGGACGTGCCCGCGATCGGTTACACGACGCACATCGTCGCGGCCTGTGATCTGCCCGAAGACGTCGTCTACAAGATGACCAAAGCGATGGCGACGCACGTCAGCGACATGGCCGCCGTAGTGAAGCCGATCACGGGACTGACAGCCAAGGACATGGCGGTCGACATCGGCGTGCCCTTCCACAAAGGCGCCGCGAAGTATTACAAGGAAGTGGGCGCGATGTAGCGGCCGGGCGTTGCGCCCGAGCAAATCGACGGGGCGGCGCTACGCCGCCCCGTTTGCTGTGCGGCAAACGGGGAGACCGCAGTGGCCCAGGCACCGACAACCGTCATCGTCAGCGAGGAGGCGCAGCCGACCACGCCGACCAGCGTGGCATTGCGGTGGCTCATCAACCTCGTCGGCGTGGCCATGTCGCTCTACCACATGTACGTCGCCGCGTTCGGCCCTCCCGAGGCGATCATCTTCCGCGGCACGCATCTGTTGTTCGCCCTGACGCTGGTATTCCTGCTCTATCCGCTGCGCCCCGGGCGCTCGGCCGCCTGGCGCAGCGCCGACTTGCTACTCCTCGTGCTCGGCTACGGCTTCGTCCTCCACATCTTTCTCAACTATGACTATTACATCAACCGCATCATCTACATCGACGACCTGACCGCGTGGGACAAGTTCTACGCGGTCGTGGCGGTGGCGATCGTGCTGGAGGGAACGCGGCGGGTGATCGGTCTCGCCTTGCCGCTGACCGCCATCGCCTTTCTGATCTACGCCGTGTTCTTCACGCGCATCGCGCCGCAGGTGCTCATGGAGCAGCTCTATCTCTCTACGGAGGGGATCTTCGGCTCCACGCTCGGCGTATCGGCGAGCTACGTCATGCTGTTCGTGCTGTTCGGTGCCTTCATGGAGCGCAGCGGCACGGGGCAGCTCTTCATGGACTTCGCGATGTCGATCACCGGGCACACGGCGGGCGGGCCCGGCAAGGTCTCGATCGTGTCGTCGGCGCTGTTCGGCACCGTCTCGGGCAGCGCGGTCGCCAACGTTATGGTCGACGGACCGATCACGATCCCGCTGATGAAGCGCACCGGTTTCCGCCCGCCGTTCGCGGCAGCGGTGGAAGCCGTCGCCTCGACGGGCGGCCAGCTCATGCCTCCGGTCATGGGCGCCGCGGCGTTCGTGATGGCGGAATTTCTCGCTGTGCCGTACGTACAGGTCGCCCTGTGGGCGGCGATCCCGGCGATCCTGTACTACGTCGCGCTCTTCTTCGCCGTGCACTTCGACGCGAAGCGCTACAAGCTCGCCGGAGTGCCGAAGTCGGAGCTGCCGAGCTTTCTCAAGGTGATGGCGGTACGCGGCCACCTGTTCGTGCCGATCTTCATCGTTCTCATCGGTCTGATGCTCGGCTACTCGGCGCCGCTTTGCGCGCTGACGGGGGCGCTGGCGTGCATCCCGATGGCGCTGCTGCGCCGCAGTACGCGCGGGGGGATCGGCTGGCGCAACGTGTTCGATGCGCTGGTCGACGGCGCGCGCAACACGTTGTCGGTGGCAATGGCCTGCGCCTGCGCGGGCATCGTCATCGGCTGCGTCACCATCACGGGCCTCGGCATCACGTTCACGCAGTTCGTGATCGTGCTGGCGCAGAACTCGCTGGTGCTCGCTCTGCTGCTGACCGCGATCGCAGGCATCGTTCTCGGCATGGGCATGCCGACGACTCCCTCCTACATCGTGATGGTCTCGCTCCTCGTGCCCGCGGTGATCAAGATGGGCGCGATCGCGCCGACAGCGCATATGTTTGCGTTCTATTTCGCGATTCTCTCGGCGATCACGCCGCCGGTCGCGCTGGCCGTGTTCGCGGCGGCGGGGCTCGCCAGATCGGACCTCTGGAAGACCGGCTGGGAGGCGGTGCGCATCGCCGCGCCCACGTACATCGTGCCATTCATGTTCATCTACGAGCCGTCGATCATGATGATCGGCGACTGGTTCACCATCTTGACCTCGACCGTGGGCGCGATCATCGGCGTCATGTGCCTCGCCGCCGGATTGCAGGGATATATGCTGCGTGAGACGCGCTGGTGGGAGCGCATCGTCCTCGTGATCGCGGCGGTGCTGCTGATCAAGCCCGGCTACATCAGCGACGCGATCGGCCTGGTGTTGCTCGCGCTCGTGTTCGTCGTGCAGACGTTGTCAGTCGGTGCCAAGAAGCGCTCCACCGATTAGGAACCTTAGGCGTAGGATTGGCAGACTGACCTCGAACCTCTTGCGCCGGCGATCCGGCGAAAGGAGGAACCATGGCGCTATGGGCACGCGTTTCCCACGAAGGACGCGAATGCTTCGGCTCAGTCGACGGCGACACGCTCCGGCTGCACGCGGGCGACATGCTGGTGAATCCGCGGCCGACCGGAGAATCGATTCCCCTCGGCGCCGCCAAGCTGCTGACTCCGACCACACCCAGCAAGATGGTGGCGCTGGTCGATAATTATCACGCGCTCGTCGCCAAGCTCAATCACGCGGTTCCCGCCGAGCCGCTGTATTTCCTCAAGGCCAGCAATTCCTTCTTGGCCGGCGGCGAGACGATTCGCGCCCCGCAGTCCTACGCCGGCAAGGTCGTGTACGAGGGCGAGCTCGGCATCGTCATCGGGAAGCGCTGCAGCGCGGTCGCCGAAGGCGATGCGGAACGCTGCATCTTCGGCTACACCTGCATCAACGACGTCACTGCCATCGAGATCATCACCCGGGATGCGGGCTTCGCGCAGTGGACGCGCGCCAAGAGCTTCGACACCTTCGGCGTATTCGGTCCGGTGATCGCCACCGGCGTCGATCCGGCGAAGCTCGTCGTCAAGACGATACTCAACGCCCAGGAGCGCCAGAACTATCCGGTCGCGGACATCGTTTTTTCGCCCGCCAGGCTCGTGAGCCTCATCTCGCAGGACATGACGCTGGAAGCAGGTGACGTTATCGCCTGCGGCACGTCGACCGGCGTCGGTTCGATGAAGCCGGGCAGCACGGTCAGCGTCGTCATCGACGGCATCGGTTCGTTGACCAATCGATTCGAATGAGGAGACGACGATGAGAATCGCGGTCATCGGCGCAGGCGCGATCGGCGGCATGCTCGCTGTACGGTTGGCGTTGTCCGGGCAGACGGTCACCGTCGTGGAAAAGGGCGCGCATCTGGAGGCGATCGGCAGGAACGGCCTCAGGCTCATCCATAACGATGGCGTCGAGGAGATCGCAAAGGATCTGCGCGCGGTGGCAAATTGCGTCGATGCGGGATTGCAGGACCTGGTGTTCCTGGCGCTCAAGGCCTACGACATCGCGGCGGTTGCGCCGCAGATGCGCGCGCTGTTCGGCGACGAAACCATGGTCGTGACGATCCAGAATGGCCTGCCGTGGTGGTACTTCCAGAATTTCTCCAGGCCCCACGCCGGCTACCGGCTGAAGACCGCCGATCCGGACGGCGTGATCGAACAGAACATCGAATCGCGGCGTCTGATCGGCTGCGTCGTCTATCCTGCCGGCGAGATCGTTGCCCCGGGCGTGGTGAAGCATCTCGAAGGCGATCGCTTCCCGGTGGGCGAGCTCGACGGAACCGAGAGCGAGCGCGTCAAGCGCGTGTCGGATGCACTCATCGGCGCGGGCCTCAAATCGCCGATTCTCATCGACATCCGCTCGGAAATCTGGCTCAAGCTATGGGGCAACATGAGCTTCAATCCGATCAGCGCGCTCACCCACGCGACGCTCGTCGACATCTGCCAGGAGCCGGCAACGCGCGAACTTGCCGCCGACATGATGCGCGAGGCGCAGGCCGTCGCGGAAAAGCTTGGAGTCACTTTCCGCGTGCCGTTGGACAAGCGCATCGAGGGCGCCGCGAAAATCGGCAGGCACAAGACCTCGACCTTGCAGGACGTGGAAGCGGGGCGCGCGGTCGAGGTCGACGCGCTGATCGGTTCGGTGATCGAGCTGGGCGAGCTGACCGGCACGCCGACCCCCGCAATTCGTGCCGTGCACGCGCTGCTGAGGCTGCTCGTGAAGACAATGCACGACGAGCACGCGCGCGTCGTGCTGCAGCGGCTCTAAGGAACCTCTGAACAAGTCCCACATGAGCCGCGTTTCTGGCGCAATGGCCTCAGATGCAAGGCGTCGCGGCGCAGCGAATAGTTCATCCTATTCGCAAGCCGCGCAACAACGCAGATGAGGCCATTGCGCCGAAAC
>WNGA01007381.1_pt1 | contig 34237 bp, 27 predicted proteins | sample 5400061 | NCBI WGS metagenome assembly WNGA01 (sample SAMN13153366, study PRJNA577476) | soil metagenome | isolation source: 100 cm soil or saprolite under grassland replicate 2 | place: USA:California | collected 2016-06-15 | reverse complement strand
GGAGGGTTCGCGGCCGGGCTGGCGGCCCGGCGCGGCAAGCTCGTCCCCGCCGGGGAGACGCCGGGCTTCCTCGCCGGGATCGACATCGAGGCGCTGGACCGCCCGGAGCTGGTGGACCTGCTGCGCCGGCTCGGCGTGGGCACCCTCGGCGCGTTCGCGGCGTTGCCCTACGCCGACGTTCTCGGCCGGTTCGGCGCCGATGCCGCGCTGGCCCATCGGTTGGCCGCCGGCCGGGACGAGCGGCCGCTCGCGGCCCGGCGGCCGCCGCCCGACCTCGACGTGGGACAGACCTTCGACGAGCCGCTGGAGCGGGTCGACGCGGCCGCGTTCGCCGCGCGGCAGCTCGCCGAGCGGCTGCACGAGAAACTGGCCGGGCACGGGCTGGCCTGCACCCGCCTCGGGATCGCCGCGGTGACCGAGCACGGTGCCGAGCTGTACCGCACCTGGCGGCACGACGGGCTGCTCACCGCCGCGGGGATCGCCGACCGGGTGCGCTGGCAGCTCGACGGGTGGCTGGCCCGCAGCGAGCGCCGGCCCGGCGCGATCGTCCGGCTGCGGCTCTACCCCGACGGCGTGGTCGAGCACGCCGGTTTCCAGCTCGGCCTGTGGGGCGACGCCGGGGAGGAGCGCGACCGGGCGCACCGGGCGCTGACCCGGGTCCAGGGCCTGCTCGGGCCGGACGCGGTGGTCACCGGCGCACTCGTCGGCGGCCGCGACCCCGGCGACCGGATCCGGCTGGTGCCGTGGGGCGACGAGCGGCCGGCGCCGCCGCGCGAACCCTGGCCGGGACAGCTTCCGGCACCGGCCCCGGCGACCGTGCCGTGCGCACCGGTGCCGGTCGACGTGTTCGACGGGACCGGCGCGCCGGTCGGGGTGACCGCCCGGCTCACCGTCACCGGCGCACCCGCCGTCCTGGCGTTCCCCGGCCCGCCGGGCCGGGCAGAGACCGGCGGCACCGGCCGGGCGGCGCGCGTCGAGGTTGCCGGGATCGCCGGGTGGGCTGGGCCGTGGCCGGTCGACGAGCGCTGGTGGGCGCCGGAGGAGGCCAGCCGGCGGGTCCGGTTCCAGGTGTGCCTGACCGACGGCCGGGCCCTGCTGCTCACCCTGGCGTCCGGCACCTGGTGGGTGACGGGGGTGTACGACTGATGAGTTGGGAGACCTCGGATCTTCCGTGGTCGGAGTTCGAGCGCCGGCTGTCGGGCACGGCGCCGCTCGTGGTCGACCCGGTCACCATCGAGTACGGCGACGGTAGCGACGCGCCGCCGTGGACGCGCCGTCCCCGGTACACGGCGCCGGCGGAGATACCGGCACCGTCCACAGTGGACTATGCGGAGCTGCACTGCCACACCAACTTCAGCTTCCTCGACGGGGCGAGCCAGCCGGAGGAGCTGGCCGAGGAGGCCTACCGGCTCGGCCTGACCGGCCTGGCGGTCACCGACCACGACGGGTTCTACGGGGTGGTCCGGTTCTCCGGGGCCGCCCGCGAGCTGGGCCTGCCCACCATCTTCGGCGCCGAGCTGTCCCTGGACCTGCCCGGGCCGCAGAACGGCGAACCCGACCCGGCCGGCCGGCACCTGCTGGTGCTCGCGCGCGGGCCGGCGGGGTACGCCCGGCTCTCCCGCGTCCTCTCGCTGGCGCAGCTCGCCGGCAAGGAGAAGGGCCGGCCGGTCTACGACCTCGACGAGGTCGCCACGACCCTGCGCGACCACGTGCTCGTGCTCACCGGGTGCCGCAAGGGCCACGTACCGGCCGCGCTGGCCGCCGGGGGCGACGGGCGGGCGGAGCTGGACCGGCTGGTCGCGCTGTTCGGCGTGGACAGCGTGGCGGTGGAGCTGACCCGGCCCGGGTACCCCGACGACGACGAGCGCAACGACGCGCTGGCCGCGCTGGCCGGGCGGTACCGGCTGCCGACGGTGGCCACCGGCAACGTGCACTACGCCAAGCCGGGCGGGCACCGGATGGCACAGGCGCTCGCGGCGGTCCGGGCGCGCCGGTCCCTGGACGAGCTCGACGGCTGGCTGCCGGCCGCCGGGATGGCCCACCTGCGCAGCGGCGACGAGATGGCGGCCCGGTTCGCCGCCTATCCCGGCGCCGTCGCGCGGTCCGCCCGGCTCGGCGCCGAGCTGGCCTTCGACCTCAACCTGGTGGCGCCCCAGCTCCCCGACTGCGAGGTCGGCGAGGGGCACACCGAGATGAGCTGGCTGCGGCACCTCACCGAGCAGGGCGCGCGGCGCCGCTACGGCACCCGGGCGGAGCACCCGAAGGCCTACCGCCAGCTCGACCATGAACTGGCAATGATCGAGAAGCTCGGCTTCCCCGGATACTTCCTGATCGTCCACGACATCGTGGAGTTCTGCCGCAAGCAGAACATCTACTGCCAGGGCCGGGGTTCGGCGGCCAACTCGGCGGTCTGCTACGCGCTGGGCATCACCAACGTCGACGCGGTCAAGTGGGAGCTGCTGTTCGAGCGCTTCCTCGCGCCGGAACGCGACGGGCTGCCCGACATCGACCTGGACATCGAGTCCGACCGGCGGGAGGAGGCCATCCAGCACGTCTACCGCAAGTACGGCCGGCACCACACCGCCCAGGTCGCCAACGTCATCTCGTACCGCCCCCGCTCGGCGGTGCGCGACATGGCCAAGGCGTTCGGGTACTCGCCCGGACAGCAGGACGCCTGGAGCAAGCAGATCGACCGGTGGGGCGCGATCGCGGTCGCCGACGTCGACGACATCCCGCCACACGTCATCGGGTACGCCAACGCGCTGCAGACCTTCCCCCGGCACCTGGGCATCCACTCCGGCGGCATGGTGATCTGCGACCGGCCGGTGATCGAGGTCTGCCCGGTGGAGTGGGCCCGGATGGAGAACCGTTCGGTGCTGCAGTGGGACAAGGACGACTGCGCCGACGCCGGGCTGGTCAAGTTCGACCTGCTCGGCCTCGGCATGCTGTCGGCCCTGCACTACGCGTTCGACATGATCGAGTCGGAGCTGGACCTGTCCACGATGCCGCTGGACGACGCCGAGGTCTACGACATGCTCTGCCGGGCCGACTCGGTGGGCGTGTTCCAGGTGGAGTCGCGGGCCCAGATGGCCACCCTGCCGCGCCTGCAACCGCGGAAGTTCTACGACCTGGTGGTCGAGGTGGCGCTGATCCGGCCGGGGCCGATCCAGGGCGGCTCGGTACACCCGTACATCCGGCGGGCGCGCGGCCGGGAGAAGCCGACGGTGCCGCATCCGCTGATGGCCAATGCCCTGAAGAAAACCCTGGGGGTACCGCTGTTCCAGGAGCAGCTCATGCAGCTCGCCATCGACGTGGCCGGGTTCGACGCCAACGAGGCCGACCAGCTGCGCCGGGCGATGAGCGCCAAGCGCTCGATGGATCGGATGGCCAAGCTGCGCGAGCGGCTCTACGCCGGGATGGCGGGCAACGGCATCACCGGCGAGGTGGCCGACGACATCTACCTGAAGCTGTCCTCGTTCGCCAACTTCGGGTTCCCGGAGAGCCACGCGATGAGCTTCGCCTACCTGGTGTTCGCGTCGGCCTGGCTCAAGCGCTACCACCCGGCGGCGTTCTGCGCGGCGCTGCTCAACGCCCAGCCGATGGGTTTCTACTCCCCGCAGACCCTGGTCGACGACGCGCGCCGGCACGGGGTCACGGTGCTGCGCCCGGACATCAATGCCAGCGACGCCAAGGCGGTCCTGGAGAAGGGGGAGCGGACCCGGTCCGAGCCCGGGGAGCCGCCGGGGGAGTGGGGCCGGGGCGGGCCGGCGGTGCGGCTGGGGCTGTCCGGGGTGCGCACGATCGGGGAGGACGTGGCGAAGCGGATCGAGCAGGAGCGGCGCGCCCACGGCCCGTACCGCGACCTGGTCGACCTGGCCCGGCGGGCCGGCCTGTCCGCCACCCACCTGGAGGCGCTGGCCACCGCCGACGCGTTCGCCTGTTTCGGGCTGTCCCGCCGGGCGGCGCTGTGGGCGGCCGGCGCCGCGGCGCAGGAGCGGGCGGGGCGGCTACCCGGCACGGTCACCGGGGTCACCGCGCCGCCCCTGCCCGGGATGGACGCCGTCGACGAGCTGGTCGCCGACGTGTGGGCGACCGGCCTGTCGCCGGAGACCCACCCCGCCGCGTTCGCCCGGGAGTACCTCGACGGGCTGGGGGCGCTGCGCATCAGCGCGCTGCCCGGGGTCGAGGACAAGACGCGGGTACGGGTCGGCGGCATCGTCACCCACCGGCAACGTCCGGCGACCGCGGGCGGGATCACCTTCATCAACCTGGAGGACGAGACCGGCATGCTCAACGTCACCTGCTCGCCGGGGCTGTGGCTGCGCTACCGGAAGGTGGCCCGGCTCAGCAACGCCCTGCTGGTCCGGGGCCGGCTGGAGAGCGCCGACGGGGTGATCAACCTCAACGCCGACCGCCTCGAACCGCTGCACGTCCCGCTCCGCCCGGTCTCCCGGGACTTCCGCTGAGCCGGCGAACCGGTCGGCGAGGTGGGCCACCACCAACGTGCCACGGACCGTCCTATCGGCGGTAGACCGGGGACCGAAGGACAACGGCCCGCCGCCCACCGGCGGCCGGTGCCTATTAGGCTGCTCAGGTGGAGCGAACCCAGACCCGGCCGGTCACCCCGGTCACCGGGTCACCGTGGTTGACGCGAGCCCGGACGCGCTGGCCGCGCTGAGCCGCCGGGCGGCCGAGGCCGGCGTCGCCGACCGGATCACCGCCGTGCAGGGCGATGGCGACCGCCTCGCCGAGCTGGTGCCGCCGGGCAGTGCCGACCTGATCCTGTGCCACAGCCTGCTGGAGGTGGTCGACGACCCGGCGGAGGTGGTCGCGGCGCTGGCCGCCACGCTGCGCCCCGGCGGTGCGGCGAGCGTGCTGGTGGCCAACCGGGCGGCGGCGGTGCTGTCCCGCGCGATGGGCGGGCACCTCGACGCCGCGCTGGCCGCGCTGGCCGACCCCGACGGGCGGGCCGGGCGGGGGGACAAGCTGCGCCGGCGGTTCGACGCCGACGGCGCCGCCGCGCTGTTGCGCGCCGCCGGGCTCACCGTGGCGGCGATCCACGGGGTACGGGTACTGGCCGACCTGCTGCCCGGTACCGTCGCCGACGTCGATCCGGAGGCGCTGCTCGCGTTCGAGCTGGCCGCCGCCGACCTGCCGCCCTACCGGGACATCGCCACCCAACTGCACCTCTACGCGCGGCGCCCGTGACCAGTCCCCGGTACGGCGAGGCGAGCCTGCCCGACGTGCTGCCCGGCGTGCTCGCCGCGCTCGGCGTCCCGGACTCGCCCGACCCGCTGGGCCTGGCCGCGCGGCTGGATGGGGTACGCCGGGTCGCGGTCCTGCTCGTCGACGGTCTGGGCTGGCACTTGCTGCCGGTGGCCGCCCCCGTCGCGCCGACGGTGGCCGACGTCGTGGCGGGCCGGCTCGGTACCGTCCTGGAGCTGACCGCCGGCTTCCCGTCCACCACCCCGACCAGCCTGGTCGGCCTCGGCACCGGCGCGCTGCCCGGCGCCCACGGGGTGCTCGGCTTCTTCCTCAAGATCCCCGGCACCGAGCGCATCCTGGACCCGCGCACCTGGCGGGACGACCCCGACCCGCCGACCTGGCAGCCGGTACCCAGCCAGTTCGCGCGGGCCGTCGCGGCCGGTGTCACGGTGACCGTGGTGTCCCGGCCGGAGTTCGAGGGCAGCGGCCTGACCCGGGCGGCGTACGGCGACGTGCCCTACCGCGGCGCGCCCGATATCGACACCCTGGCCGCCGAGATCCGCGCCGCGCTGGCCGCGGGCCCGCCCACGCTGGTCTACGGGTACCACCCGACGCTGGACACCATGGGGCACGTCTTCGGGGTGGACTCGCCCCGCTGGCGGGAGGCGGCGGCCGAGGTCGACGCGCTGCTCACGCGCCTCGTCGACGGCCTGCCGGGCGACGCCGCGCTGCTGGTCACCGCCGACCACGGCCAGCTCAACGTGCCACCCGAGGCCCGCTTCGACGTGGGTACCGATCCCCGCCTGGACGCCGGGCTCACCTTCGTGGCGGGGGAGCCACGGGTGCGGTACCTGTACACCAGGCCGGGCGCGGTCCCCGACGTGGTCGACGCGTGGCGGGCGGTGCTGGGTACGGCGGCCGCGGTACTGACCCGGGACGAGGCGGTCGCCACCGGCTGGTACGGTCCGGTGCCGCCGCGGCACCTGGCCCGGCTGGGAGACGTGGTGGTGATCTGCCGGGATCGGTACGCCGTCCTGGACGGCGGCCGGGACCTGCCCGGCCTGGCGAGGCTGGTCGGCTTCCACGGGTCCGCCACGCCCGACGAGATGCTGGTCCCGCTCATTGTTGTCAGAGGGAACGGCTAACCTCACCGCGTGGGACGCAGCCAGCAGGTGCCCCGAGGCCCGGCCGCGGGCTTCGGACCCGACGCCGACGACACCGGCTGCCCGATGCTGCACGTCGACATGGACGCGTTCTACGCCTCCGTCGAGGTCCGCCGCCGGCCGGAGCTCAAGGGCAAGCCGGTCATCGTGGGGGGTGCGGGTCCCCGGGGCGTGGTCAGCGCGGCCAGCTACGAGGCCCGGGTCTTCGGCGTGCACAGCGCCATGCCGGGCGCGCGGGCCCGGCGGCTCTGCCCCGACGCGATCTTCCTGCCGCCCGACTTCACCGAGTACTCCGCCGCGTCGCGCGCGGTGATGCGGATCTTCCGGGAGGTCACCCCGCTGGTCGAGCCGCTGTCCCTGGACGAGGCGTTCCTCGACGTGTCCGGGGCGCAGCGGCTGCTCGGCCGCCCGGCCGCCATCGCCGCGCTGATCCGCCGCCGGATCCGCGACGAGCAGGCGCTGCCCTGCTCGGTGGGGGTGGCGTCGACCAAGTTCGTGGCCAAGCTCGCCTCCACCCGGGCCAAGCCCGACGGGCTGGTCGTGGTGCCGGCCGCCCGGGTGCTCGACTACCTGCACCCGCTTCCGGTCGACGCGTTGTGGGGGGTGGGCGAGCGCAGCGCCGAGGTGCTGCATCGGCTCGGCCTGCACACCGTCGGCGACCTGGCCCAGGCCCCGACCGGCATGGTCCGCTCGGCCCTGGGCGAGGCGGCCGCGGCCCACCTGCACGAGCTGGCCTGGGCCCGCGACCCCCGCGCGGTCGAACCCGAGCACGTGGAGAAGTCGATCGGCGCGGAGACCACGTTCGACACCGACGTCGACGACCCCTCGACCATCCGGCGCACGATGCTCGCGCTGGCCGGCAAGGCGGCCGGTCGGCTGCGCCAGGCCGGGCAGGTGGGGCGCACCATCTCGATCAAGGTACGGCTGGCAGACTTCCGCACCCTCAACCGGTCCCGCACGCTCGGCATCCCGACCGACGTGACCAAGGAGATCTTCGACACCGCCTGGTCACTGTATGAGGTGCTGCGTCCGGGCGACCGGATCCGGCTGATCGGGGTACGGGTGGAGGGGCTGCTCGACGCCGACCGCGCGCCGCGCCAACTTTCGCTCGGTTCCCGCGACCGCGGGTGGTCGGAGGCGGAACGGGCGGCTGACGCCGCGGTCGCCCGGTTTGGCGCGGCCGCGGTACGCCCGGCCAGCCTGTTAGGGCCGGCCGGACAGCTCCGCGGGGCCGACTGGACGGGCGCTCCGGGGCCCTGGGACGGGACCCGGCGTGACCCGACCGGCGAAAATAGCGACAGGTGACCCGCGGCCGGCTTTCCGACCCGCGAACCCGCTCGTAGACTGGCGGGTAAGCAGCCACCTGGCTGTAACGGTCCGTCGATCCATCACGGGTCGACGACGCTGACCGGGGAGGAGTGCCGTGCCGCTCTCGGAACACGAGCAGCGGCTGTTCGAGCAGATCGAGCGGTCGCTTGCCGAGGACCCCAAGTTTGCCTCGGCCGTGCGCGCGTCCGACCCACGCTTCCACGCCCGGCGTCGAGTGGTGGTCGCCGCCGTGCTCGTCGTCGTCGGTCTGGGCTTGGTTGTCTATGGCGCGGTCAGTAAGGGGACCGTGGTCGGGGTCGCGGGGTTCGTGGTGATGCTCGGCGCTGCCGGGTTCGCCCTGACCTCGCTGCGCCGTGCGCACGGAAACGAGCTGCGCTCGGTCGGCGGTAGTGCCCGGCGGTCCACCCGCCGGCGCAGCTCACTGATCGACCGGCTGGAGGAGCGCTGGCGGCAACGCCCCGAGGACAGCCGCTGACCGATCCGGGTTACCGGGTACCTGACGTGGGGCGGCCGCAGCGGCCACCCCCACGAGCGTGTGACGACGTTCCTATCGCATGCCGCCGCGCCGGGCCAGCAGACGGCGCGGACTCAGTACCGCCACCACCGCGTCCCGGGCCCGGCCGAGGCCGTTGATCAGGCTCGCTCCAGTGGTACCGATCCGGTACCGCCACCGGCGCAGCACCGACGGTGGCAGGACGGCCGCCCGCAGCCGCACCCGGCGGGACCTGGTCATCGCCACCGCCCGGCGGACCGCCTGCAGCGCCGCGCCCAGATTGCCCGACACCTGCGGCCGCCGGGCGTACCGGGCCTGCTCCTCGGCCTGGCCGAGCAGCCGCAGTGCCTCCTCCGGCGGACCGGTGAGGGACAACTCGCGGGCCACCCGCCGGGCCACCACCCGCGGGGTATGCGCGTCGCTGACCGGTACGTCGTAGTCGACGAGCGTGTCGACGAGCTCGTCCCACGCCGCGTGCGCCGCGCCGACCGCGACCGCGGGACTGGCCACCACCTGGATGTCGCCCGGCGGCCCGCTCTGGTCGACGGCGACCGCCGGCCGGTCCCGGCGCCGGCCGGGCAGGCGGCGGCGGCGCAACCGGGTCCGGCGCAGGGCCGGTGCGCCGGCGATCGCGAACAACGTCAGCACCCCGCCGAGCAGCCACCAGCGCCAGATGGCCCGGTCGGCCGGTACGTCCACGAAGCCGGCGAAGTAGACCTCGGTCCAGGCGTGCAGGTCGAGGTTGGTCAGCGACAGCGTCTGGCCCTGCCGGGCCTGGCCCTGGGTGAAGCCGAACGCCACCCGGGCGGGGATGTGCGCCGCGCGTACCAGCCACGCCATCGCCACGGCGTACTGCTGGCAGTACCCCTCCCGGTTCTTCAGGAAGTCGACCAGGTCGGAGCCGCTCGTGCCGTCCTTGGTGGACAGCGCGTACTTGAAGTTGTTGGCCGAGGAGAAGAACAGCAGGATCGCCCGGACCTTCTCATACGGCGTGTTCTTGCCGGCGATCAGCTCCTTGACGGTCTTGTCCACCTCGGCCGGCTGGTTCGGGGGTACCTGCGCGTACTGCAGTACCCCGCTCTGCGGCTCGATCGGCGGCGCGGCTTTCAGCGCGCCCGCCGAGTACTCGGTGGCCAGGTAGTCGAAGGAGTAGGTGCGCCCCTTCGTCGACGAGCGCGCCGAGTAGACCTGATCGCCCGCGATGTCGTAGAGCCAGCTGCCGTCCAGCTTCTGGGTGGCCGCGAGGCGCTGGTAGACCGGCAGGTAGTAGGGCGAGCGACCCATGTCGAAGTTGGTGAGCGTCACGGTGGCGTGGTACAGCTTCTGGCTCACCCCGCTCAGCTTGAGCTCGGGGTCGGGGATGCCCTTGTCGGTGACCGCCTGCCCGGTGGCCGGCGCGGCGTTGCGCAAACCGCTTGGGGTGAGCTGGTCGGCGACGGCGAAGCGCAGGTAGTACGGGTTGGGCTCGGTGGTCGTCACCTTGACCATCTCGGTCGACTTCTCGGTGTTGAGCTTGCCGGCCAGCGACGCGAAGAGGTTGACGGCGGAGCCGCTCCCGCCGCCCCGGCCGGGCCCCGGCCCGTTGCCGAAGCCGTTGTACCGGGCCAGGAGCCCGCTGGTCATCCCCGGGATCAGCAGCGGCAGCGCGACCGCGAGCGCCACGCCGACCAGGGCGAGCCGGCGCCCCGCCGCGGCCAGCGGGGACGGTTCCCACACGTCGACCCCGCGTCCCTCACCGGTGAACCGGCGCCCGAACCGGCGTACCCGGTCCACGTTGTCCGCCACTAGCAGCCACAGGTACCCCATCGCGCCGATCACGAACGGCACCGGCGAGACGCTCTCCACGTGCACGAAGACCGGGATGGCGTAGATCGCGAGCATCGGGAACCCGGCGACCGCGGGCCGGCGCAGCCCGACCGCGCACAGGTCCACCATGACCGCCACCAGTCCGACCCCGGAGGCGACGAGGAACAGCAGTCCCGGAGTGTCGGGTACCGGCAGGCCGCTCTTCTGGATGTCGGCGGTGGCGCTGCTCATCAGCGTGCCGAACGCGCGCAGGGTGCCGCGGGTCGGGATGCTGCCCAGGAACGCGTGCGGCGCGTGTGCCAGCCAGGTGATCATGACCACGAGCGCGCCCAGCATCGCCAGCACCTGCGCCCACAGCCGGGCGCGCAGCGCCCGCGCGCCGATGCCGGCACTGGTGACCGCGCCGACCGCGAACAGGCAGTGCAGGGACCAGGTCCAGCTCGCGAAGATCGTCGACATCGGGGTGGTCGCCAGCAGCGTCGCCCCCGCCGCCGCGAGCGCCACCGAACGACGCTGATTCACCGATCCACCCCCCGCTCGCTGCGCGCGGCCGCCCGGGGCGCCGCCTTCCCTCGGCGCCACACCTCGACTTCGTCGGTGTGTCGCCTCAGTCCAGGCGCCGCCGCGGCCGCGCTGCGCTCACTCATCGATCCACCCCCCGCTCGCTGCGCGCGGCCGCCTGGGGCGCCGCCTTCCCTCGGCGCCACACCTCGACTTCGTCGGTGTGTCGCCTCAGTCCAGGCGCCGCCGCGGCCGCGCTGCGCTCACTCATCGGGTACCTCCGGCGGTGGTGACGGTCTCGGCCATGGCGGCGCGCCAGGCGAAGCCCTGGGCGCCGCGGCCGGCCTGCGGCCACAGAGCCGGCAGCCGGTCGCCGTGCGCGACGCCGGTGACCCGCCAGTTGGCCTGCAGCAGCCGCAACGCGGCCGCGGCGCGGGCGCGGTCGGCCGCGGCCCGGGCCGGTTCGGGCATGGTGAGCCAGGTGGTGCTGTCGACGAGGAAGCCGACGGCGGTGGCGTCGGCGCCCCGCCACCCGGCCACGATGTCGGCGTCGGCCGTGGTCAACGCGCCCAGTACTGCGATCAGCAGTCCGCCGTGGGCGCGCCGGCGCAGCCGCGAGCCGATCTGGCCGAGGTCGGCGCGGGCGGTGAGCTTCACTTCGGCGAGGTGGTCGAGGATCGCGCCGTCCCCGTCGGACTCGGTGGCGTCGATGTCGGCCAGGTCGGTGATCAGGCGCAGCCGGTAGCCGGACTCGCGCAGGTGGACGGCGATACTGGCCACGGCGGAGACCGCCCACTCGAAGCTCGCGGTCGGGCCCTCGCCCCGGTGGGCGCTCTTGCGGATGTCGAGGATCAGCGTGGCCCGGCTCTCCCAGGGCTGCTCCTCGCGGCGCACCATCAGCTCGCCCACCCGGGCCGTCGAGCGCCAGTGCACCCGGCGCAGGTCGTCGCCGTGGCGGTACTCGCGGGTGGCCGCGTCGTCCTCGCCGTGGACCGCGACCGAGCGCGCCCGGGAGTCCCCGGTGCCGGTGTACTCGCCGGTCAGCCGCACGGCGGGCAGCGGTACCACGGTCGGCGTGACGGTCAGGTGGTCCACCGAGGGGAACGCGCGGGTCAGTTCGCACAGCCCGAACGGGTCGGTCAGCCGGATCACCAGCGGCCCGATCTCGTACCGGCCCCGCACGTCGGCCCGCACGCTGTAGGCGACCGAGCTGGCCTGGTGCCGACCCAGCCGTTCCAGCACCAGGCGGGGCCGGCTGCCCAAGGCGTACGGCAGCCGGTCCTCCAGGAGCAGGGTGCCGGTGGGCAGCGCGGAGAGGTTCTGCAGGCGCAGCACCACCCGGGCGGTCGCGCCGACCGGCGTCCGGGTGGGCTCCAGCGACCGGGTGCAGGCCAGCTTGTACCGGGTCCGCCCGACGTACCACGCGGCCAGCAGCGGCAGCAGCCCGATCAGGACGGCCACGCGCAGCAGGTCCTTCTCGCCGAACAGCAGCGCGGCCAGCGCCACCGTGACGGCACACGCGAGGAATGACTTACCGCGGGTGGTCAGGCCGCGCAGGCCCTCGCGCATGGCTAGCGCCTCCGGTCGTAAGGTTCGCGCGGGTCCCGGGAGCGGATGTCGTAGGGCGAGCGCTGCGGCCGCTCCAGCGGCAGCGGCAGCCGGTGCACCACGTCGGCCACGACGGCGTCGGTGGTACGGCGGCCGAGCTGCGCCTCGGCGGTGGGGATGATCCGGTGCGCCAGGACCGGCACGGCGAGGTGCTGCATGTCGTCAGGGAGCACGTAGTCGCGCCCGTCCAGGGCGGCCACCGCCCGGGCGGTGCGCAACAGGTGCAGCGTGGCCCGGGGCGAGGCGCCCAGGCGCAGCTCGGGCGACTCCCGGGTGGCCATGACCAGGTTGACCGCGTACTGCTTGATGGTGTCCGCGACGTGCACGTCGTGCACGGTGGCGATCAACCGCCGGACCATCGCCGCGTCGGACACCGGGCTCAGGTCGTCGAGCGGGTCCACCGCCGCGTGCACGTCGAGCATGGCCAGCTCGGCGGCCTGGTCGGGGTACCCCATCGCGATCCGGGCGGTGAACCGGTCCCGCTGCGCCTCGGGCAGCGGGTAGGTGCCCTCCATTTCGATCGGGTTCTGGGTGGCGATCACCATGAACGGCGTCTGGAGGCGGTAGGTGACGCCGTCGATGGTGACCTGCCGCTCCTCCATGCACTCCAGGAGGGCGGACTGGGTCTTGGGCGAGGCCCGGTTGATCTCGTCACCGACGACGATGTTGGCGAACACCGCACCTGGCTTGAACTCGAAGTCGCGCGTCTCCTGGTTGTAGACGCTGACCCCGGTGACGTCGCTGGGCAGCAGGTCCGGGGTGAACTGGATGCGCCGCACGGAACAGTCGATCGACCGCGCCAGCGCCTTGGCGAGCTTGGTCTTGCCGACCCCGGGCACGTCCTCGATCAGCAGATGCCCCTCGGCGAGCATGACCGCGAGGGCCAGCCGCACCGTGGCCGTCTTGCCCTCGATGACACGCTCGATGTTGTGGACGATCGCGCTGGTCGCGGCGGCGAAGTCCGGAGCCGGCAGTGGGCTGCCCAGCTCGTCGGCGGTGCTCGGGATGGTCACGCCTCCTCCTCGGGTGCCCTTCGGCGGCCTGTGGAGGTCACGGCCCGCCCGTTGGGCCCGCGGAGGCGCTGCACCGCTCCGCCGGCCACCTGCATCTAAACAGGCTAGCCCCGTTCGCGGGGGTCGCCGAGTGGATCGTCTGGTACCTGTACACCGGCCGGCGCAATGAAGGTTCCGAATACGTGCAGAACCCCGCGGAACGGTCCCGGGGATACCCGCGGGCGGTATCCGGTCCGGACGCGCTACAATGCCCGCATGACCCGGGCCGTCCGGCTTCTTAGGCGGCCGTGCTGATCTCCTAGACAGCACGGCGACCCCTCCTGCCCAGAGGGGTTTTTTCATGCCCAGGACTCGATGCCCATACATCCCCGCTGGCCCCGACGGACGACACAGGTGACGACGATGACCCAGGCGCAGGCGGACATGCCGCCCCACCGGTACACCGCTGAACTGGCGAGCGAGATCGAGCGGCGCTGGCAGGACCACTGGGAGGAGCACGGTACCTTCCATGCGCCCAACCCGGTCGGGCCGCTGGCCGACCCCGGACATCCCCGGGCCGGCGCGGAGAAGCTGTACGTGATGGACATGTTCCCGTACCCGTCCGGGTCCGGGCTGCACGTCGGGCACCCGCTGGGCTACATCGGCACCGACTGCTACACGCGGTACTGCCGGATGGCCGGGCGCAACGTGCTGCACCCGATGGGCTTCGACGCGTTCGGCCTGCCGGCCGAGCAGTACGCGGTGCAGACCGGTACCCATCCGCGCAAGACCACCGAGGAGAACGTCGAGCGGTACCGGGCCCAGCTGCGCCGCCTTGGTCTGGCCTACGACGACCGGCGCTCGTTCGCCACCACCGACGTCGAGTACTACCGCTGGACCCAGTGGATCTTCCTGCAGATCTTCAACTCGTGGTACGACCCGGACGCGCGCCGCGCCCGGCCGGTCGACGAGCTGGTGGCGGAGTTCGAGTCCGGCCGCCGGCCGGTACCGGGCGGGCGCGAGTGGGCGCAGCTGAGCCCGGTCGAGCGCCGCCGCATCGTCGACGACCATCGGCTGGCCTACGTCTCCGAGGCGCCGGTCAACTGGTGCCCCGGCCTGGGTACCGTCCTGGCCAACGAGGAGATCACCCCGGACGGGCGCTCCGAGCGGGGCAACTTCCCGGTGTTCCAGCGCAACCTGAAGCAGTGGATGCTGCGGATCACCGCGTACGCCGACCGGCTGCTGGAGGACCTGGACACCCTGGCCTGGCCGGAGCCGATCAAGCTGATGCAGCGCAACTGGATCGGCCGCTCCACCGGCGCGCACATCGACTTCCCGATCGTCGCCGCCCCCGCCCCGATCCGGGTCTTCACCACCCGCCCGGACACGGTGTTCGGCGCGACCTACATGGTGCTGGCGCCCGAGCACGCGCTGGTCGACGCGCTGGTCGCCGCCGAGTGGCCGGAGGGCACGAAGCCGGCGTGGACCGGCGGGTACGCCACTCCGGCCGAGGCGGTCACCGCCTACCGGGCGATCGCGGCCGGGGAGACCGAGGCCGAGCGCACCGCCGAGTCGCGCGAGAAGACCGGGGTGTTCGTCGGGTCGTTCGCGGTCAACCCGGTCAACGGGGCCCGGATCCCGGTGTTCATCGCCGACTACGTCCTGGCCGGCTACGGTACCGGCGCCATCATGGCGGTACCCGGCCAGGACGAGCGGGACTGGGAGTTCGCGGAGAAGTTCGACCTGCCGATCATCCGGACCGTCCAGCCCTACGAAGGCTTCGAGGGGAAGGCCTATGTCGGCGAGGGGCCGGCCATCAACAGTGGCTTCCTGGACGGGCTGGGCATCCCCGACGCCAAGAAGGCGATCACCGGCTGGCTGGAGGAGCACGGGTACGGCGCCGGCGCCACCACGTACCGCCTGCGCGACTGGCTGTTCTCCCGGCAGCGGTACTGGGGCGAGCCGTTCCCGATCGTGTACGACGAGACCGGCCTGCCGGTCGCGGTACCGGACTCGATGCTGCCGGTCGAGCTGCCCGACGTGGCCGACTTCGCGCCCAAGACGTTCGACCCGAACGACGCCGATTCCACCCCGGAGACCCCGCTGTCGCGCGCCACCGACTGGGTCGAGGTGGAGCTGGACCTGGGCGACGGGCCGAAGCGGTACACCCGGGAGACCAACACGATGCCGCAGTGGGCCGGCTCCTGCTGGTACGAGCTGCGCTACCTGGACCCGACCAACGACAAGGCGCTGGTCGACCCGGAGAACGAGCGGTACTGGATGGGCCCGCGGTGGCCCGGTGACTGCGGCGGCGTGGACCTGTACGTCGGCGGCGTCGAGCACGCCGTGCTGCACCTGCTGTACGCCCGGTTCTGGCACAAGGTGCTGTACGACCTGGGGCACATCTCCTCGTTCGAGCCGTTCCGGCGGCTGTTCAACCAGGGCTACATCCAGGCGTACGCCTTCCGGGACGCGCGCGGCGCGGTGGTACCCGCCGAGGAGGTCGTCGAGGTCGACGGCGGGTACGCCTGGAACGGCCGGCCGGTCACCCGCGAGTACGGCAAGATGGGCAAGTCGCTGCGCAACGTGGTGACGCCCGACGAGATGTGCGCGCAGTACGGCGCGGACACCTTCCGGGTGTACGAGATGTCGATGGGCCCGCTGGACGTGTCCCGTCCCTGGGAGACCCGGGCGGTCGTCGGCGCGCAGCGGTTCCTGCAGCGGGTCTGGCGCGCGGTGGTCGACGAAGAGACCGGGGCGGTCCGGGTCGTCGACGAGCCCGCCGACGACCAGACCCGCCGCCTGCTGCACCGGGTCATCGACGGGGTCCGCGCCGACATGGAGGGCATCCGGTTCAACACCGCGATCGCGAAGCTGATCGAGCTGACCAACCGGGTCACCGCGGTCGGCGGCGCCGGTACCCCGCGGGAGGTCGCCGAGCCGCTGGTACTGATGGTCTCGCCGTTCGCCCCACACGTCGCCGAGGAGCTGTGGCGGCGCCTGGGCCACCAGGACAGCCTGGCCTACGTCGACTTCCCGGTCCCCGACCCGGCGCTGCTGGTCCAGGAGTCGGTCACCTACCCGGTCCAGGTGAACGGCAAGGTCCGCGGCCGGGTCGAGGTCCCGGCGGACGCCAGCGATGAGGCGGTACGGGCGGCCGCGCTGGCCGCCGTCGCCGAGCATGTGAGCGGCGAACCCCGCAAGGTCATCGTGGTACCCGGCCGCATGGTCAGCGTCGTGGTGTAGCGGGATTTCCGGGCCGGAAACTGTCATACCCCGGGTCGAGAATCCGGGGTATGACCCGATTGAACGTGACCGACGCCCGGTGTGAGGCGCTGTTCGCGTCCGGGCTCCAGCGGTCGGACGCGCTCAGTGCCGACGCCGTGGCGGACGCGATCCGCCGCGCCGCGCGGCAGTTCGGCATCGGCGGCTGCGCCGCCCGGATGGCACAGGACTTCGGTGACCACCCCGAGGCGGCCGCCGAGCGGATGCGGTGGGCCCGGCAGGTCGTCCGCGAGGTATACGCCGTGCCCGCACCGACAGGACTGCGGCGGCCCGCGCCGAGACCTGCCCGCCCGACGACGAGCCCGACCCTGCGCGCCGCCTGACCGGGCCGCCTGACCGGGCGGTGTCCACAATGGACTCGTGAGCCGGACGGGTGGGTCCAGCCGAGCTCCGCCTGGCCTTGTCCGGAGTCACCAACGCCGGTACGCCGACGTAGTCCAGCGCGAGCCCTGGGGCGCCGTACCACCATTTGCCGACCGTTCAGCCCTGCTCGCCGCGATCGCCGTGCGCGGGTTAGAAATGGACGCTGATTCACTATCCTGGCCGGGTGCGCAACCGGGCGAGTCGGTCAGCGGAGCACGTGGCGTTGTTCCCGCGCGTTGGAGTCGGCGCGGCCGGAGCGCCGGCTCTTCGACGACCCCTATGCGGTGCGGTTCCTTCCGGGGCGGTACCGGCTGGTCGTCCGGCTCGCCCGGGTGCCTCCCGTCGGCCGGCGGGTGGAGCGGTACCTCGACCGGCGCTGGCCGGCCGGGCCGCGCGCCTCGGCCGTGGTCCGCACCAGGCTGATCGTCGGCGCGTCCGGGATCCAGATCTGGGCCGAAGCCGTGGGTAGGCCACGGATTCGCGCGCTGGTCCGGCACGGCGTGGACGGCCCGCGCGCCAGCGCCGCAGACCTTATCCGGGCGGCCTAACACCGCGGCCGGCTCGCCGCGCCGTGCAGGCGATCCTCGACGCGCTGATCCGCGACTGAACTACCCGTGCGCGGTCGGGTGCCGCGGTTCGTAGAGGCTCAGCTCCGCGCCGCCGGGCAGGCGCAGCGCGCTGACCAGCCCCCAGCCCCGGTCGCTGACCGGCTGGATGACCTCGGCACCCTTGGCGGTCAGCTCGCCGAGCGTGCGTTCGATGTCGTCGCACAGGAGGTACAGCTCGTGGCTGGTACCGCCGTCGGTGGGGTGGACGGCCAGCTCGGACGGGGGCAGCGCGAAGATCGGCCAGCCTCCGCCCGCGTCGACCGACGGGAAGTCGATGACGTCGGCCAGGAACGCGCGGACCTCGTCGGCGGCGGGACTGAAGATGATCACGTGGGCACCGGTGATCATTGGCGACTCCTCAGGCGGGGCGGACCGCGGCGAGGCGCTCGCCGCGCAGGCGGTTGGGCCAGGTGTCGTCGAGCGGTTCCATGGCCTCCTGGCCGGTGGCCCAGCGCAGCAACAGGTCGGCCAGGGCCGGGTTGCGCGACAGGGCCGGCCCGTGCGAGTAGGTACCCAGGACGGTGCCGAACCAGGCGCCCTCGGTCTGGCCGTCGTTGCCGATCCCCACGCTGACCTTGGCCAGCGGCCGGACCTCCGGGCCGAGGTGGGTACGCCCGCCGTGGTTCTCGAACCCGGTCAGCCCGGGCAGCCCGAGGTCGGCGTCGATCTCACCGGCGAGCTCGCCGACCGCTCGGCTGGGCCCGCGGTCGGAGGCCAGGTCCAGCAGCTCCAGCCCGGCACAGCGCTGTCCCTTGGCGTAGAACGAGGCGCCCATCAGCTGGTACCCGGCGCAGACCGCGAAGACCACGGCGTGCCGGTCGACCGCCTTGCGCAGCCCGCCGTCGGCGATCAGCCGGTGCGCCGCGAGGGCCTGCGGGCCGTCCTCGCCGCCGCCGAGCAGGTAGATGTCGGCCTCGACCGGGATCGGCTGGTCGGACCGGACCTCGACCGCCTCGACGGGCAGGCCGCGCAGGTCCGCCCGGCGGGCGAGGATCAGCAGGTTACCCCGGTCGCCGTAGGTCGACAGCAGGTCCGGGTAGAGCCAGACGATGCGCAGGCGCTCAGTTGACACGGTCCAGCTCCGCTCGGATGTCCTGGAAGGCGGTGTAGTTGGCGATGACCTCCAGCCGCCCCGGGGGCACCGCGGCGACCGCGTCGGCGAACGTCGGTACGTGCCGGAACGGCACCTCGTTGACCTCCAGCCGGACGGCCAGGTCGTAGGCCCGGTCGCCGGTGATCAGCACCTGCCGCCCGGCGAGCGGGGCGAAGTCCACGTCGAACAGCCACGAGGTGTCCAGCCCGTCGGGGTCGCGGGCGTTGATGGACAGCAGCGTCGGCGCCCGGTCGGCCATGTCGAACGCCTCCAGCCAGCCCGCCGGGTTCTTGGCCAGCAGCAGGCGGATCGCCCGGCCGTCCCGCTCGACCTGGGCGTACCGGCCGGCGATCGAGGCGACGTCGGCCAGCCGGGGCAGGGCGTCGGCGGGTGCCACGCCGAACTGGGCGGCCACGGCGAGCGCGGTGGCGGCGTTGGCCCGGTTGACCCGGCCGGGCAGTTGCAGGTTCGCCGGCGTTGCCCTCACCGGCGCGCGCGATGGCGCCGCCGCACTCCGGGCACACCCACGAGTCGTCGTGCCAGCGCTGCCCGGCGGCCACCCAGGTGACGGCGGTACCGACCGAGGCGGCCCAGACGACCATCGGGTCGTCGGCGTTGGCCACGAGGTGTACCGGCCGGTTGCGCAGCGCGTCGCGCCACAGCTGGGCCATCATCGCCACCTCCTTGGCCCGGTCGAGCTGGTCGCGCGAGAGGTTCAGCAGCGCGATCACCCTCGGGCCGGTGGCGGCGAGCACCTGGGGCAGGTAGTGCTCGTCGACCTCCAGGACGGCATAGGGCGTCTCCCCGGCCTTGGCGAGCGCCGACGTGTGGCCGGTCGGCATGTTGGCACCGTAGGAGTTGGTCGCGACCGGGCCGAGTACGCCGATGGCCGCGGCGGTCAGCCGGGTCGTCGTGGTCTTCCCGTTGGTACCCGAGACCAGCGCGACCTGGCGGCCGGCGGCGAGGTGGGCGAGCAGGTCGGGGTCGATGATCAACCCGAGCCGGCCGCCGATCACCGAGCCGTCCCCGCGGCCGGTTGCGCGGGAGAGCGCCGCGGCCCCCCGCGACACCGTGGTGGCGAGCCGGGCCCGGAGCGGTCTGCGCGTCGTCACGGCCCCGAGGGTAGCGGACCGCCGGAGCGCCCCGTCCCTCCACTTCCCTCTCCGACAGGCCGGCGGGCGCTGACAGATCCGTGCCCGGGTCGGCGGTTCGTTGGGTTTTGTCGCGAACCGGTTTGGGTGGTCGTTACCGGCCGTACCGCTGGTCCGGTCCGCCCCCGGTCCCGCCCTCCACTCCAGACCACCCATTCTGACCTGCCCAAACGTCAGCGGATGCGGGCGTGAGTCGGGTGGTTTACCGTTGACGGTGGAGGGAAGTGGAGTACAGTGGGGCACGGTGGTAGGGCCGGGAGGCTCTACCCGCCCGGGGCTAAGGGCGAGGGGGTGGGGTCGTGTTTCTCGGCACCCATACCCCCCGCCTGGACGACAAAGGGCGGCTGATCCTCCCCGCGAAGTTCCGGGACGAGTTGGCGGGAGGTGTCGTGATCACCAAAGGGCAGGAGCGCTGTCTGTACGTGTTCCCGGCGCCGGAGTTCCAGCGGATCGCGGGGCAGCTTCGCGAGACCCCGATGACCAACAAGGCAGCCCGGGCGTACAGCCGGGTGTTCTTCGCCAGCGCGCACGACGAGGTGCCCGACAAGCAGGGCCGGGTGACGATCCCGGGCCACCTGCGGGAGTACGCCGGGCTCAACCGCGAACTCGTCGTGATCGGGGCGAGCACCCGGGTGGAGATCTGGGACAAGCAGTCCTGGGACAGCTACCTCGCCGACAGCGAAGAGGACTTCGCGGGCATCGAGGAGGGGGTGCTGCCCGGCGGGCTGTAAGGCGTGACGCGTGACGTGCCGGCTCGGCGGGGTCGGCGCGATTGTCCGCCGCCGTACCGCGAGATCTCCAGCCGCTCGCTCACTGGCACCTCTTCCCCGGTGCCAGTCAGCGAAGCGGATGGGGATCTGACGGTACGGCGGCGGCGACGACCAGGGGACCGGTGGGCCGCGAAACCATCCGGACCGTACCTGGTGCCAAGGGGGTCAAGATGGGGAGCCGTGCGGCGCACACCCCGGTACTGCTGGAGCGGTGCCTGGAGCTGCTGGACCCCGCCCTCGCGGCGCCGGGCCGGTCGGGACGCGACGCGATCCACGTCGACGCCACGCTCGGGCTCGGCGGGCACGCCGAGGCGGTGCTCGCCGGGTACTCCCGGTTGGTCCTGATCGGGCTGGACCGTGACCCGCAGGCGCTGCGCCTGGCCGGGGAGCGGCTGGCCGGGTACGCGCCACGCACCCGGCTGGTCCACGCCGGCTTCGACGAGCTGTCCGAGCTGCTCGACGAGCTGGGGTACCGGGAGATCGACGGGGTGCTGTTCGACCTCGGGGTCTCCTCGATGCAGCTCGACGAGCCGGCCCGCGGGTTCGCGTACGCCCAGGACGCGCCGCTGGACATGCGGATGGACCAGAGCCGGGGCCGCACCGCGGCTGAGGTGGTCAACACCTACGACGCGGCGGCGCTGGCCCGGATCCTGCGGGCGTACGGCGAGGAGCGCTTCGCCCGGCAGATCGCCGCGGCGATCGTGCGGGAACGGACGAAGGCGCCGATCACCTCCTCGGCCCGGCTCGCCGAGCTGGTCCGGGACGCGATCCCGGCACCGGCGCGGCGGACCGGGGGCCACCCGGCCAAGCGCACGTTCCAGGCACTGCGCATCGAGGTCAACGGCGAGCTCGACGCGCTGACGGCGGCGGTACCGGCGGCGCTGGACCGGTTGGCGATCGGCGGGCGGGCGGTGGTGCTGTCCTACCACTCGCTGGAGGACCGGATCGTCAAGCAGGCGATGGCGGTCCGGGCCAGGTCCTCCGCGCCGGTGGACCTGCCGGTCGAGCCGGCCGGGTCGGGGCCCCGGCTGCGGCTGCTGACCAAGGGGGCGGAGCTTCCGCCGGACACCGAGGTCGCGGCGAACCCGCGCGCCGCCTCGGTCCGGCTGCGGGCCGCCGAACGGATTGATGAACGCAAGCGGGTGCAGGTCAAGGCACTGCACCAGCCCGGCCCGCGTGGGGGCGCGGTACGCCGGGGGGACGGAGAGCAAAGGGGGAGGGTATGACGACGTCGACCGCGACGACTCTGCGTCGCCGCCCGAACAGCACGATCAAGACCCGGCCCGAGCTGCGGGTCGCCCCGCCGGCTCCGGTGTCGGTGGCACGCGCGCCGTTCGTGGCGCTCGTCCTGGTCGTGGTGGTCGCCGGGGTGCTGGGCATCCTGGTGCTGAACACGAAGATCAACGAGAACGCGTTCACGCTGTCGCACCTGCAGGACCAGCAGAGCGCGCTGGACCAGCAGGAGCAGCAGCTCGACCAGCACCTGGCCAACCTGGAGGCGCCCAACAGCCTGGCGGCCGCGGCGCACCGGCTCGGCCTGATCTCGTCGGGCACGCCGGCCTACCTGCCGCTGCCCAACGGGCAGTCGGTGGGGGTACCGCAGCCGGCCGCCGGCCAGCAGGGCGCGAGCGGGCAACAGGCCGCAGCGGGTCCACCGGGGCGGTGAGCCGTGCCGCCTCGGGGGCGCCATCGTGGGCCGGCACTTGAGCCGGACCAGAAAGGCGGCGCACGCCAGCGCCGGGAGCCACCCGAGCCGACCGTGGTACCGATCCGCGGTCGCTCGGGTGGCGGCGACCGGACCGGCGCGCCGGCCCGGGGCGGGCGCAGCGGGATCGGGGAGGCACGGCGGTACACGCCCCGCGGGCGGACCACCCGGGAGACCGGTACCCGCGATCCGTTCCGGCCGGCGCTGGAGCTGCTCAACGGTGAGCCCGGGGGTGCTCCCGTGCCGCCCCGGCAGCGCCCGGCACCGCCGCGAACCCCGTCCAAGGCGCGCCCGACCCGACCGCGACCGGCCAAGGCCCCGGCCCGCCGCCCCGCGCGCAAGCCCAAGCGGCCGCCGCGCCTGGCCGAACCGGCCAAGCGGCTGCGCATGGGTACCGTGCTCGTACTGGTGCTGTTCACCGTGATCGCCGGCCGGCTGGTCACCCTGCAGCTCACCGACGCCAGCCAGATCGCCCGGGACGGGCTGCGCGACCGGCTGGTCCAGGAGCAGCTCTTCGCCCCCCGCGGGGCCATCCTCGACGAGGCCGGGCACGTGCTCGCACAGAGCGTCGAGGCCCGGCACGTGTTCGCCGACCCGTCGAAGATCTCCGACAAGGACGTGCTGCCCAACGCCGAGGCGCTGCGCGGGTTGCTCGGCCGGCCGGTGTCCGAGCTGGTACCGCTGATGTCGCGCAAGAAGCGGGCGGACGGCAGCATCGACGAGTTCGAGTACCTGGCCCGGGGCGTGGACATCGCGACCGGTAACGCGGTCAAGGCGCTGAACCTGCCCGGCATCGGGGTCGGGCGGGACCAGCGGCGCTCCGCGCCCGGGCACGACCTCGCGGCCAACCTGATCGGCTTCACCGGCCACGACGGCACCGGCCTAACCGGGCTGGAAGCGGCGTTCGACCCGTTGCTGTCCGGCGTGGACGGGGTGCGCACGTTCGAGGCCGGGCAAGGCGACCTGGGTACCAAGATCCCGGGCGGGTACGAGGAGGAGAAGCCGGCGCGACCGGGCAGCTCGCTGCGGCTGACCATCAACCGGGACGTGCAGTACGAGGTGCAGCAGCTGCTCGCCCAGCGGATGGCGGCGGTCGACGCGGACTTCGGCGCGGCCGTCGTGCTGGACGTGAAGACCGGTGACGTGCTGGCCCAGGCGAGCTATCCCGGGTACGACGCGGCCAACCCGGAGAAGTCCACGGTGGCGCAGCGGGTGGACGCACCGAGCCAGGTCGTGGTCGACCCCGGGTCGGTGCACAAGGTGATCACGCTGGCCGCCGGCCTGCAGTGCGGGGCGATCCAGCCGGACTCGGCTATCCCGTTGCCGGGTGGGGCGATCTACAAGGGCGACACCCGGTTCGAGGACACCACGCCGCTGCGGCCGAGTACCCGGATCACGCTGCCGGGGATCCTCGCCTACTCGTCCAACGTCGGCACGATCACCGTCGCGGACAAGGCGACCCCGCAGACGCTCTACGACTACCAGCTCAAGTTCGGGCTGGGGACGCCGACCCACGAGGGCATGCCGGGGGAGGCGTCCGGGCTGGTCCAGCCGCCGAACCGGTGGAGCGGGTCCAGCTACGGCTCGATCCCGATCGGCATGGGCGTGTCGGTGACACCGCTGCAGATGGCGGCGGTCTACGCGACCATCGCCAACAACGGGGTGTACGTCCAGCCACACCTGATCAAGGCGACGATCACGCCGGACAAGAAGGCCCACCCGGCGGACCCGCCGACCCGGCGCACGGTGCTCTCCCCGCAGACCGCCACCACGCTGCGGGAGGACCTCGAGGCGGTGGTGACCGCGCCGGGGGCCACCGGGCACGCGGCGGCCGTGCCGGGGTACCGGGTGGCGGGCAAGACCGGTACCGGGAAGAAGGTGGAGAACGGGCACTACGCCGCCGGTGACGTGGCCTCGTTCATCGGCATGGCGCCGGCGGAGGCGCCCCGGTACGTGATCGCGGTGTTCGCGCACAGCCCCGGCGGAGAGGGGGGCGCGGTGGCCGCGCCGGCGTTCAAGGACATGATGGCGTTCACGCTGCGCTACTTCCAGGTACCGCCGAGTGTTGGTACGGCGCCGACGTTCCCGCTGACCGCATGAGTACGGGCCGATCTTGGACGCTGGCACCCCCTGCCGGGGGTGCCAGCGTCCAAGATCTCGCATCTGGCCGGTAGGGTCTGACGGCGTGCCCGGCTATCCGCGTCCCCGGACGGTATCCGCGTGCTCGCTGGTCGAGCTGGCGGCGCTGCTGCGCGTGACCGCTCCCGGATCCGGCGTCGCGGTCACCGGCGTCACCCTCGCCAGCGACTCGGTCCGGCCGGGTGATCTGTTCGCCGGGCTGCCCGGGTCGCGCGCGCACGGCGCCCGGTTCGCCGGGGCCGCCCGCGCCGCCGGGGCGGTCGCCGTGCTCACCGACCCCACCGGGGTACCCCTCGCGGCCGACACGGGCCTGCCGGTACTGGTCGTCGACGATCCCCGGGCCGCGGTCGGCGAGATGGCCGCGCTCGTCTACGGCCGCCCGACCGAGCGGCTGATGGTGCTCGGCATCACCGGTACCGCGGGCAAGACCTCCACCGCGTACCTGGTCGAGGCCGGGCTGCGGGCCGCCGGCCACATCACCGGCCTGATCGGTACCGTCGAGACCCGCATCGGCACCGAGGTGCTGGACAGCGCCCGGACCACCCCGGAGGCGAGCGACCTGCAGGCGCTGTTCGCCGTAGCGCTGGAAAGCGGCGCGACCGCCGTGGCGATGGAGGTCTCCAGCCACGCGCTGGCCCTGGGCCGGGTCAACGGCACCCGGTTCGCGGTCGGCGGGTACACCAACTTCGGCACCGACCACCTGGACTTCCATCCGTCCGTGGACGAGTACTTCGCGGCCAAGGCGCTGCTGTTCGACGGGCGCTGCCGGTATGAGGTGGTCAACCTGGACGACCCGGCCCTCAAGCCGCTGCTGCGCCCCGACACGATCACGTACTCGGCGGCCGGCGACCCGGCGGCCATCTGGCGCGCCGGCGCGGTGGCACCCGACGGGTACGGACAGCGGTTCCGCGCGTACGGGCCGGGCGGGATCGAGGTCGACGCCGCGGTCGGGCTGCCCGGCCGGCACAACGTGGCCAACGCGCTGCTCGCCCTGGCCAGCCTGGTCGCGGTCGGCGTCGACCCGGGTACCGCCGCGGCGGGCATCGCTGCCTGTCCCGGGGTTCCGGGCCGGCTGGAGCGGGTGGCCGCCCCCGGCCCGGTGATCGGGGTCGTCGACTACGCGCACAAGCCCGACGCGATCGTCGCCGCGCTCGCCGCCCTGCGCGAGTCCACCGCCGGCCGGCTGATCTGCGTGATCGGCGCGGGGGGCGACCGGGACACGGCGAAGCGGTCGGTCATGGGCGCCGCCGCGGCCGAGGGCGCCGACCTGGTGATCGTCACCGACGACAACCCGCGCACCGAGGACCCGGCGGCGATCCGGGCGGCGGTGCTGGCCGGCGCGGCGGAGGCGGCCGCCGCCGGGGGCCCGCCCGGCGCCGGCCCGGGCCGCGCCGAGGGTCTCAAGGTCATCGAGGTCGCCGGTCGCCGTGCGGCCATCGCCGAGGCGGTCGCCCGGGCCGCGCCCGGTGACGTGGTCGCACTGCTCGGCAAGGGACACGAGCGCGGGCAGGAGGTCGGCGGCGACGTGCTTCCGTTCGACGACCGGATCGAACTGGCCGCCGCCCTGCACGCCCGGTTCGGGAGTGATTCATGATCGAGATGACGCTGGCCGAGGTCGCCGAGGCGGTCTCCGGGCACCTGATCGCGGCCGACCCGTCAGCCGTGGTGACCGGACCGGTCGAGTACGACTCGCGGCTGGTGGCACCCGGCGGGCTCTTCGTGGCCTTCCCCGGGGAGCGCGTCGACGGGCACGACTACGCCGCCGCCGCGCACGCGGCCGGGGCGGTGGCCGTCCTCGCCACCCGGCCGCTGCCCCCCGGAGCGCAGCCGATACCGACGGTGCTCGTCGACGACGCCCGGACCGCGATGGCGGCGCTGGCCCACGCCGTCGCCGCGTGGCTGACCGGGCTCACGATCGTGGGGCTGACCGGCTCGTCCGGCAAGACCACGACCAAGGACATGGTCGCCCAGCTCCTGGTCGGGCTCGGCCGCACGGTCGCGCCGACCGGGTCGCTCAACAACGAGCTGGGGTACCCGTACACCGTGCTGCGGGCCGGCGCGGACACCCGGTACCTGGCGCTGGAGCTGGGCGCGCGGGGGCTGGGCCACATCCGGTACCTGTGCGGCATCGCCCGGCCGCACATCGGCCTGGTGCTCAACGTCGGGGTGGCGCACCTCGGCGAGTTCGGCACCGTCGACGCGATCGCGCAGGCCAAGGGAGAGCTGGTCGAGGCACTGCCGGCGGGCGGGCTCGCCGTGCTCAACGCCGACGACCCCTGGGTGCGCGCGATGGCGGCGCGGACCGCCGCGCGGGTGGTGCTGGCCGGCGAGGCGCCCGACGCCGAGGTCCGGGCCACGGACGTGACGCTGGACGAGCGCGGCCGGGCGGCGTACACCCTGCTGACCCCGGAGGGCAGCGCCCCGGTCCGGCTCGCGGTCACCGGGCGGCACCAGGTCGCCAACACCCTCGCCGCCGCGGCGGTCGCCCGCGAGCTGGGCCAGCCGCTGCCCGAGCTGGCCGACGCCCTCGGGCGTCTGCGGCTCGTTTCCACACGCCGGATGGATGTCTTCGACCGCGCCGACGGTGTCACGGTCATCGACGACTCGTACAACGCCAACCCGGCCTCCACGGCGGCGGCGCTGCACGCGCTGGCCGCGCTGGCCCGGGACCGGCGCGCGATCGCGGTGCTCGGCTACCTGGCCGAGCTCGGCGGGTACGAGCGCGCCGGGCACGAGGAGGTGGGGCGCTTGGCCGCCGAGCTGGGCGTGGATCTGCTGGTCGCGGTCGGCGCGCCGGCCGCGCCGATCCACGACGGGGCGGCCGGGGTACCCAGGTGGGGCGGCAAGTCGGTGCGGGTGGCCGATCAGGAGGAGGCCATCGCGCTGTTGCGCGGTGAATTACGCCCCGGCGATGTAGTACTGGTGAAGGGTTCGCGGTACCGCACCTGGGCGGTCGCGGATGCCCTGCGCGCGGAGGCGGGTCAGTGAGCGAGCGTCAGCGAGCGGACGTTGCGGCTCGCCCGGCAAGGCACCGGGAGCCGGAACGTCCGCAGAATCATGGGTGCAGTCGGGCGGCGCCTCAGGCGGCCGTCTCGCGAAGCGAGGCGGCAGCATGAGAGCGGTCATCGTCGCGGCCAGTGTCGCGTTCGTGCTGACCCTGTTCGGCACGCCGTTCGCGATCCGGGCGTTCACCCGCCTGCGCGCGGCCCAGCCGATCCGCGACATCAACACCTCGCACGCCGGCAAGCGGGGTACCCCGACGATGGGCGGCGTGGTGTTCATCGTCGGCACCGTCGTCGCCTACCTCGCCGGCCACCTGATCCTCAACACCCTGCCGGAACAGCAGATCGTGCCGCCCGGCCCGACCATCACCGGGCTGGTCCTGCTCGGGCTCATGGTGTTCAGCGGCGCGATCGGGTTCATCGACGACTACCTCAAGGTGCGCAAGCGCAACAGCCTCGGCCTCAACAAGCGCGGCAAGCTGCTGCTGCAACTGGTGGTGGGCGCGGCCTTCGGGATCGTCGCGCTGTACTTCCCGGCCACCAACGGTCAAACCGTCGGCAGTACCCACATCTCGTTCGTCAAGGATATCGGCTGGCTGGGCGTGGGCAAGATCGGGGCGGTGATCCTGTTCCTCGCCGTCGTCATGGCCACCACCAACGCCGTGAACCTCACCGACGGGCTGGACGGCCTGGCCACCGGCGCGTCGATCATGGTGCTCGGCGGGTACTTGCTGATCGCGTTCTGGCAGTACCGGCACTGGTGCGCCGACGTGTCGTCGCCCACCTTCACCAGCGCGTACTGCTATGTGGCACGCGACCCGCTGGAGGTGGCGCTGATCGCCGGGGCGGCGGCCGGGGCGTGCCTGGGCTTCCTGTGGTGGAACGCGTCGCCGGCCCGCATCTTCATGGGCGACACCGGTTCCATGGCGCTGGGCGGGCTGATCGCCGGTATGGCCATGGCCACCCGGACCGAGCTGCTCCTGCTCATCATCGGCCTGCTCTTCGTGATCACCACGATGTCGCTGATCATCCAGATCATCTCGTTCCGGACCACCGGCAAGCGGGTGTTCCGGATGTCCCCGCTGCACCACCACTTCGAGCTGGCTGGATGGAGCGAGGTCAACATCGTTATCCGGTTCTGGATCATCGCGGGGATCGGCGTGGCGGTCGGGCTCGGCCTGTTCTACGGCGACTTCCTGCGGGCGGTGAGTTGACCGGCCGGCACGTGCTCGTGGCCGGCACCGGGGTGGCCGGCACGGCGGCCGCCGGGGTCCTGCTGGAGCGCGGGGTCCGGGTCACCGTGGTCGACCGGGCCGCGTCGGACCGGACGGCGGCCCTCGCGGCCACCGGCGCCACCATCGTGATCGCCGCGGGGGCGCCCTCGGAAGAGGCGCTGGCCGACGTGTCGGAGGTGGTCGTCTCGCCCGGCTTCGCGCCGCATCACCCGCTCGTCGTCGCGGCGCTCGCGCGCGGGCTGGAGGTGTACAGCGAACCGGAGCTGGCCTGGCGGCTGCGCGGGCCGGACGCGCCGGTGTGGCTGGGCATCACCGGTACCAACGGCAAGACCACCACGACCACCATGCTCGCGGCGATCCTGCGCGCCGCCGGGCGGCGCACGGCGGCGCTGGGCAACATCGGCGAACCCCTGGTCCACGCGACCGGGTACGACGTGCTGGCGGTGGAGCTGTCCAGCTTCCAGCTGCACTGGTCGCGCGATCTGGCGGTACCGGTCGGAGCGCTGCTCAACCTCGCCGACGACCACCTGGAGTGGCACGGCACCTTCGCCGCCTACGCCAAGGCCAAGGCGGCCATCTGGCGCGCGGCCACGCCCGAGGGCGGCGGGGTGGCGGTGGGCAACCTCGACGACGCGCGCGTCGCGGCGCTGCTGGGCGAGGTGACCGGCCGGACGGTCGGGTTCACCGTCGGGGCGCCCGACGACGGGCAGGTCGGCGTGGTGGACGGCTGGCTGACCGACCGCGCGTTCGGGGTGGGCCGGCTGATCGAGGCGGACCGGATCCGCCCACCCGGTACCCACAACATCAGCAACGCGCTCGCCGCCGCCGCGCTCGCCCTGGCTTACGGCGCCGACGCGGCGGCCGTGCGCGACGGGCTCGCCGGGTACCGGCCCGAGCCGCACCGCAACGCCCACGTCGCGACGGTCGGCGGGGTCGCCTACGTCGACGACAGCAAGGCCACCAACCCGCACGCCGCCTACGCGTCGCTCACCGCCTACCCCCGGATCGTGTGGGTGGCCGGCGGCCAGCTCAAGGGCGTCGACGTGGGTGACCTGGTGGCGAACGTCGCGGACCGGCTCGCCGGTGCGGTGCTGCTCGGGGTCGACCGGGCGCAGGTGGCGCGGGCGCTGGCGCGACACGCCCCCGGCCTCCCGGTCATCGAGGTGGACAGCACCGATGATGGGGCGATGGGCGAGGTGGTCCGGGCGGCGGCCGGGCTCGCCCAACCGGGCGACACCGTGCTGCTGGCGCCGGCCGCCGCCTCCAAGGACATGTTCGACAGCTACGCGCACCGGGGCGCCGCCTTCGCCGCGGCAGTCCACGACCTGGAAGGACAGGAGCCGACAGAGGGACGGTGAGTGCCGCGGTGCCGCGGTGCGGCGATGGCCGCGCCTTGAGGCGGCGCCGCGGAGTGAACGAGGAGGCACGGGGTGACGGGGCGCAACAGCACGACGGTCGAGCCGGCGGCGCCGGTACCCGCGGATGACTGGGGGGTGCCCCGGCGCGGGCCGCTGGCCGCGCTGCACGGTTTGCTGGACCGCCCGCTCGCGTCGTACTACCTGCTGCTGTCCTCGGCCGGGCTGTTGTTGGTGATCGGCCTGGTGATGGTCTTCTCGGCGACCAGCGTGCAGTCCTACGCGGCCCGGGGCAACGCGTTCTTCTCGGTCTCCCGGCAGGCCGTCTTCGCGTTGCTCGGCCTCGGCGCGTTCTGGTTCTTCCAGCGGCTGCCCGCCCGGACCTACCGGGCGCTGGGCACCCCGCTGCTGGTGCTGGCGCTGGGCCTGCTCATCCTGCTCGACCTGGTCGGCATGCTGCCGGGCGCCCGGCTCGGGCCGGTGCACGGGGACACGACCAACAACCTGTGGCTCTACCTCGGCCCGATCGAGCTGCAGCCGTCGGAGCTGGCCAAGCTCGCGCTGGCGCTGTGGGGCGCCAACGTGCTGGTCGCCAAGGGCGCCGCGATCGGCTGGTGGAGGGAGCTGGCCCGGCCGCTGTTCCCGGTGGCGGCGCTGGTGTTCGTGCTGGTGGGGTACAACGACTTCGGCACCATGGTGTGCCTGGTGATCCTGTTCACCGGGCTGCTGTGGGCGGCCGGGGTGCGGCTGCGGGTCTTCGCCGCGCTCGGGGTCGTCGCCGTCCTTGGCTTCGCGGTGCTGATCACGATGCCCGGCTTCCGGTACCGGCTGGAGCGGTTGACCAGCTTCGCCGACTCGAAGCACTGCGACCCGCAGCAGGCCTGCTACCAGGCGCTGCACGGCCTGTACGCGATCGCCGACGGCGGCTGGTTCGGGGTCGGGCTGGGGGAGGGGCGGCTCAAGTGGGGCTGGCTGCCCAACGGCCACAACGACTTCATCTTCGCGGTGGTCGCCGAGGAGCTGGGCGGGGTGGGCTCGTTCGTGGTGCTCGCCCTGCTCGCCGTGTTGGCGTACACCGGGCTGCGGATCGCGCGGCGGGTCGGCGACCCGTTCCGGCGGCTGGTCGCCGCGGCGATCACCACCTGGCTGGTCGGCCAGGCCACGATCAACATCGGCGGCGTGGTCGGCCTGCTGCCGATCACCGGACTGCCGCTACCGTTCATCTCCGACGGGGGCAGCGCGCTGATCGTCACGCTCGCGGCGGTCGGTCTGCTCGCCTCCTTCGCCCGCGCGGAGCCCGCCGCCGCGCGGGCCCTGCACGCCCGTCCACCGGATCGCTGGGTACGACTACTCTGGGCGCCGCTACCGCCGTTGCCGCGCGACCGGCGCGCGGCGGCGCGGAAGGCGCGTGCTGAGAGGAGCGGGTGATGGCGGGCGAGCTGCGGTCGGTGGTCCTGGCTGGTGGGGGTACCGGAGGGCACGTCTACCCGCTGCTCGCGTTCGCCGACTGCCTGCGGCGCCATGATCCCGGCCTGCGCATCACCTGCCTGGGCACCGCGCGCGGGCTGGAGAACGAGATCGTTCCGCCGCGCGGGTACGACCTGCGGCTGGTCCCCGCCCACCAGCTCCCTCGCTCGATCAGCATGAACCTGGTGCGGACCCCCGACCGGATGTGGCGCGCCGCCCGCGCCACCCGGGCGGTGCTCGACGAGGTCGGTGCCGAGGTCGTGGTCGGCTTCGGCGGGTACGTGGCGGTGCCGGCCTACCTGGCCGCGTGGCGGCGGCACACGCCGATCGTGATCCACGAGGTGAACGTGCCACCCGGGGTGGCCAACAAGCTCGGCATGCGCTTCACCAGGCACGTGGCGGTCGGCTTCCCGTACCAGACCGAGCAGGTACCGGCCCTGCGCGACGCGCGCGTGACCGGGGTGCCGCTACGGCCCTCGATCGCCACGCTCGACCGTGCCGCCCGCCGCGCGCAGGCCCGGGCCCACTTCGGCCTGGACACCGACCGGCCGACCCTCTTCGTGTTCGGGGCCTCCCAGGGCGCCCGCTCGATCAACCTCGCGATGGCCGGCGCGGCCAAGGCGCTGACCGCCGCCGGCATCCAGGTGCTGCACATCATGGGCGCCCGCAACGAGCCGGTGGAGATCCCGCCCGACCTGCCGGTCCCGTACGTGACGACGAAGTTCCTGTCGGAGATGGAGCTGGGCTACGCGGCCGGGGACCTCGCGCTGTGCCGGGGCGGGGCGATGACCTGCGCGGAGACCGCGGCGGTCGGCATGCCCGCGATCTACGTGCCGCTGCCGTACGGCAACGGCGAGCAGCGCCGCAACGCCCTGCCGGTCGTCGAGGCCGGCGGCGGGCTGCTCGTCGACGACAGCGAGCTGAGCCCCGCGTGGATCGAAGGCACCGTGATCCCGTTGCTGCACGACCCCGCCCGGATCGCGGCGATGTCGGCCGCGGCGGCGGCGTACGGGCGCCGCGACGGCGACGAGGCCCTGCGCGCGTTCATGTACCAGGCGGTGGCCTCATGACGAGCGGCGAGCTGAGCGCCGAGGACCTCGGCCGGGTGCACCTGATCGGGATCGGCGGGGTCGGCATGAGCGGCCTGGCCCGGCTGCTGCTGACCCGGGGCATCCCGGTGTCCGGCAGCGAGCTGCGCGAGTGGCCGCACCTCGCCGGGCTGCGGGCGCTCGGCGGCACCGTCCACATGAGCCACGCACCGTCCAACCTGGACGGTGTGGACACCGTGGTCTACTCGACGGCCATCCCCAAGGACCACGTGGAGCTGGTCGAGGCGCGGGCGCGCGGGCTGCGGGTGCTGCACCGGGCCGAGGCGCTGGCCGCGACCATGGCGGGGCGGCGGGCCATCGCCATCGCCGGTACCCACGGCAAGACCACCACCACGTCGATGACCACGCTGATCCTCCAGCATGCCGGGCTGGACCCGTCGTTCGTGATCGGCGGGGAGATCTCCGAGGCCGGCTCCAACGGCCACCACGGCAGCGGCGAGCACTTCGTCGTCGAGGCCGACGAGAGCGACCGCTCGTTCCTGCTGTACCGGCCGTTCGTCGCGCTGGTCACCAACATCGACTCCGATCACCTCAACACCTACGGCGACGTGGCCCGGCTCGCCGACGCGTTCCTGGAGTTCGGCCAGCGCGTCCAGCCGGGCGGGTTCGTCGTGACGTGTGCCGACCAGCCGGCCACCCGCGAGCTGGCCCGCCGGGCCCGGGAGGCGAACGTTCTGGGTGGCCCGCCGGAGTCCGCGGCCCAGAATGTTCGAGGGCTGACCGTCTACACCTACGGCGAGGCCGAGGACGCCGACCTGCGGATGAGCGAGGTCGCCTCCTCGGTGCGCGGGGTCCGCTACCTGGCGAGCCTCGACGGGAAGCCGCTGGGCGAGGTGGCCCTGCCGGTGCCCGGACGGCACCTCGGGCTCAACTCCTCGGCCGCCCTGCTGATCGCGCTGCGGCTCGGGATACCGGCCGAGACCGCGATCGCGGCGCTGGCCGCGTTCCCGGGGGTACGGCGCCGGTTCGAGCTCAAGGGCACCGCCGACGGGGTGCGGGTCTACGACGAGTACGCCTACCACCCGACGTCGATGACGGCGGCGCTCAGCACGCTGCGGGAGGTCGCCGGGGACGGCCGGCTGATCGTGGTCTTCCAGCCCTACCGGGTGTACCGCACCCGCGACTTCCAGGCCGAGATCGCCACCGCGCTGGCCATCGCCGACGAGGTGGTCGTCCTGGAGGTCTTCGGCCCCGGCGAGGTCCGCGAACCCGGCGAGGGCGGGGCGGCCCTGACCGCCGCGATCGACCTGCCGGCGGAGGCGAAGGTGTTCGTGCCCGAGTGGGACGAGGTACCCGCCGAGATCGCCCGCCGGGCCCGCGAAGGCGACGTGGTGGTCACCATGGGCGCGCCGCCGATCTCGCTGATGGGCGACGAGCTGCTCGCCGTGCTGGCGCAGCGGACCGAGCGCCCGGCCGGGTACGCGCCCCGGCACGCCGCCGTCCCCGCGCGGGTCGATGAGTCGGGCACGTAGGTGGCGGCTGGTCCGGGCCCGCTCGGACGCGATCCCGTCCTCGGTGCGCCGGTTCAGCGCCCGCGCCCGGGAACGCCGGTGGCGGGCGGCCCGCCCGTGGCTGGTCGGTGCGGCCGGGCTGGCGCTGGCCGGGATCGCCGGCTGGCTGGTGTACGGCACGCCGCTGCTGGGGGTACGGCACGTCACCGTGCACGGCGCGACGGTGCTGCGCCCCGAGGAGGTACGGGCGGCGGCGGCGATCCGCCGGGGCGCCCCGATGGCCTCGCTCGACCTGGCGGCCGTGCGGCGCCGGGTGTCCGCGCTCCCGCCGGTGCATGACGCCCGGGTGGAGCGCGACTGGCCGGCCAAGATCGTCATCACGGTGACCGAGCGGGTGGCGGTCGGTC
>WNGA01002879.1_pt1 | contig 34272 bp, 44 predicted proteins | sample 5400061 | NCBI WGS metagenome assembly WNGA01 (sample SAMN13153366, study PRJNA577476) | soil metagenome | isolation source: 100 cm soil or saprolite under grassland replicate 2 | place: USA:California | collected 2016-06-15 | reverse complement strand
AAGCCGGTGCGGCGGGCCTGGTGTTGTTCAACCGCTTCTACCAGCCGGACATCGACCTGGACACGCTCGACCTCGTGAGTCACACGATGCTGACCAGCGGCCGCGATCCGCAAGCCCTGCGTCTGCCGCTGTGCTGGATCGGCATTCTCTACGGTCGCGTGCGCGCGAGTCTGGCGGCCTCGAGTGGGGTGCACGCCGCGCGCGACGTGCTCAAGCTGCTGATGGTCGGTGCCGACGTGACGATGATGGCCTCGGCCCTCATGCGCTATGGCATCGAGCATATCGCCACGGTGCAGGACGATCTGCGCGGCTGGCTCGAACAGCACGAGTACGCCTCAGTGCGTCAGCTGAAAGGCTGTTTGGGCCAGCAGTCGGTGACGTTTCCGTCCGCGCTGGAACGGGCGCACTACGTCCAGGCGGTCAGCGCCACCTGAGGATTACCCCCCATGTTGAAGAACATCCTGGTTCCACTCGACGGCACGCCTATGAGCGAGGCCGCGCTGGCGTACGCCAAGGTTCTAGCGGCGAAGACTGGCGGCAGCCTTACTCTGATGCGGGCAGTGCACGCTGTTTCCAGCGCGGACGCGGGCAGCAAGCAGGGTCGCGCTATCGCGGAAGCGGAGGAGTATCTCGCGGAATTCGCGAGTGAGCTGACGGAGCGCGGCTTTACAGTGACAACGGGTGTCCCCTATGGGTCGGCGCCCGCGGCATGGATCGTCGACGAGGTCGGCTTGCGGGCGGCGGACCTCATTGTCATGGCGACGCACGATCGCGCTGGCACCGATCGGTTGCTCCACGGCAGCGTGGCGGAAGAAGTGGTCCATCGCTCGCCTGTACCGGTGATGCTGATACGCGCGGCCGAAGGGCTGCGCCCCGCGGAGGGCTTTCATCGCGAACAACCAGCCATTGTCGTGCCGCTGGATGGCTCACCACTTGCGGAATCCGCGCTGTCCGCGGCCGTCGCGTTGGCATCAGCTATAGGCGGCCGTTTCGTGCTCGTTGGTGTTGTCCCTGCAGCGAGCGAGCTGATCGCGGGCGAGGGCGGCGCGATCGTCGCCTACACGGGCGAGGAGCACGCCCGACTCGAAGGCGATGCCGAGGCGTACCTGCGGTCGATTGGTGAACGTGTCGCCGCCGACGGCATGAGCGTCACCAGCCTCGTGCGCAGTGGCAAGCCAGCGGCGGAGATCGCCGACATCGCCTACACGCAGTCAGCAGCAGCCATCGTAATGGCCACGCATGGTCGAACCGGATTGGTCAGGACGATGCGTGGCAGCGTCGCCGGCGAGGTTGTCCATCGAAGCACGTGTCCGGTCGTGCTTGTCTCACCGGCTTGGGAAAGGAGACCAGTGGCATGCGCACCATCCTGATCGCACACAAGGACGTGGAGTTCTCGAATTCCCTGGTGGCCGAACTACGCGCGGCCGGCTATCACGTAATCGACTGTCCAGGCCCGTGGCCACCGGCCGAACGCTGCATCCGCTGCGACAAGGGCTTCTGCCCGCTCACCGAAGCGGCCGACCTGATGATTTACGACCCGCAGATGAGTGCCGTTGACGGCGAAGGCAATCGACACAACCTGGCAATCGACTCCGCACTTGCGCACCCCGACGTGCCGATGGTGGTCGCGTGGTCACCTGCAACCACCGCGGACGCGGGAACGCTGCGCGCGATTCGCACACAGGCGCCGCACGTTCAGGTCGCCGCGCCCAGTCCGGAGGCACGCGCGCGCCAGGTGCGGAAGCTTATCGTGGCAGCTGACGATTCGGCGCCAACACATCGCTGAGCGCCGCATACACGCTGCCTTCATCGACGGGCTTGCGGATGCAGGCGTGGGCGCCCTCGCGGATCGCGTCGATGCTGTTCCGCGGACTCACTGACATGACCACGATGGGCACGTTTTCGAAACGCGGATGGTGACGGCAGGCGTGCACAAACTCGCTTGCCGTCATCGACTGTGAGGTCTCGGCAACCAAGCACGCGGCTGGACGCGTTTTCCGTCGCCGCGCCAGGGCCCGGGTGCCAGTCGAAATCGTCTCGACCTCGAACTCCAGGGTATGCAAGATGGCCGCGGTGGCTGCCCTGGAGACCAGGTCTGCGTCGACGAGCACGACTCGTTTCATGTGATCAGTCTCGTGGTGAGCCAACGGCATGAAAACACCCGCTGGGGTGGTTTCTTGGAGCCTTGCTGCGGCTTGGATCCTACCCCAGCGGGTGGTGCGCTGTAGTGAGATGACTTCTCAGAAGTGAATCGCCATGCGTTCGTCAATTGGCTGCCGCGCCGCCGTCGGTTGCGATGTAGCACGTGGATGCACAACGAGTACCGGCGTGCTGCCCTCGCGCAGCACGGTGCCTGTGACACTGCCGAAGACAGCGCGACGAACGCCAGTGCGCCCGTGGCTGGCCATCACGACCAGGTCGGCTACGCGATCCGCCGCGGCGACGATTACGCCACTAGCTGCTGTACCGACACGCACCTCGGTGCTGATCCTCGCACGCGGGTACTTCTCGAGGATCTTCGCTTGGACGCCGGCCAGGTAACCGCGCGCCTCGCGCGTCAAAGACTCCTCCTGCTGATCCAGATACGCCAGCACATTCCCAAACTCGTCAGGCAGGAGCTGCTGTGGCGGCTCGACCACGGTGACCAGCACCAGCTCGCCGCCAGTGCCAATCAGATCGACGACCGTCGGCAATGCCGCCTCGGCAAAGTCGGAGCCATCAAGCGGTACCACCACACGGGCCTCGGTCGGGTCGAACGGTGGCGCGGGCAACTCGCCTGGCTGGGCGTAGATCGTAAACACGGGCACGCTGCTATCTGCGATGACCGCTTCGGCAACACTGCCCACCAGCAGGTGTGCGAGGCCAGTGCGACCGTGTGTCGCCATCACGACCGCATCAGGCGTGTCCTGGTTTATCGATTCGATGATGCCGGCGGCTGCCCGGCCATAGCGCACCGACGTCTCGACGGGTACGACGGTACGGAGCTTCTCGGCAACACCGGCCACGTACTGCTCGGCCTCGTCGATTGCCTCCGCCTGATCGTGCTCCAGGGTCGCGCCGTCCAGGATGACTGGCGCAGGTGGGGGGCTACTCGAACCAGGACGACTTTGGCTCGGCCGGGCTTCGCCAGGCTGACCGCGTAGGGCAACGCACGCTCGGCAAGCTCCGAGCCATCGAGTGGAACAAGCACCGTACGAAACATGGGCATTTCTCCTTTCATCGGAGTCGTTGGTGTTGGCAGCGTGCGACTCGCAGCGTGAACGCGCCACGCCCCGGCGGGTGGTCTTCGCACAACCCCGTTGGGTGGGCCGGAGAGGTTTGCCAATGTTGTTCAGTTACGTGTCGTTTACCTTGGGCAGCCTTCGGAGCAACCAACTCGCAGGACCATGTCCGTGAACGGAGGTCCTCCCATGAGCGACCAGATCGCACCAGCCGTCTCGAGCCGAATGGAGCGCATTGCGCAGATTCGGTACCGTCGATCGATTCGGATCGTGCCGCTCTCGTGGCCGTGGTCGGACTTGCAGCAGTGAAGATGGCAATCGCCGCGGTGGTGCCGCTGAGCGCCTGACGGCGGCTTGCATGTTCAGTGCTGATCGCCTGCCGATGCGCTGGAGCATCGCGCCGGTTCTGGTCACTTCCACGTTGACTGCCCTTCTCCTGGCAGTCACAGCTGTGGCCGGACTGCTGTTTGGAGCCCGCGGCCTGTACGCGCCGGATCCGGCAACTCTGCCCACGTTCATTGGCCAGGACGCCGTCACGTTGACCGTGATCCTCCCCCTGCTGCTCTGGTCGATGCGGGCAGCTCAACGCGGTTCGCTGCGCGGTCTGCTGCTGTGGATCGCTTCGTTGTTCTACGTGGCCTATTCCTACGCGTACTACGCACTGAACCCGAAGTTCAGCGTGCTGTACTCGACGTATATCGCCATCGTGTCGATGAGCCTATACGTTTGCCTATACCTGCTGGTCAGCACGGATGCCGATGCGGTTGCCTCGATGGTGGCCGCACATGTGCCGGTGCGTCTGGCGAGCTCATTCCTGATCGCCCTATCGCTGGGCCTCGGTCTGGCCTGGGTCGCGTCGATCCTCTCGCACCTGGTGTCGGGCATCAGACCCAATCGCGTCAACCAGGTCGTCTGGCCGATGGACCTCATCGTCCTGTTTCCCGCTATGTTCTGGGGCGGCGTGTGGCTGTGGCGCCACCAGCCACTGGGCTTCCTGGTGGCGCCCGAGCTGCCGATCAAGGGCGGCCTGCTTGGCGTGACACTCGCGTTGAATACCTGGCTGGCTAGCACGTTCTGGGCGGTGCCGGTCGAACCCGCGGTGCCGATCTACGTGATTGGCGGCGTCGGCGGACTGCTCGTTGCGCTCAGATACCTACACAGCGTGGACCCTCCTGCCGCTGTATCGAGCCGTGGGGCGGAGATAAGAGAGCCGTGGCATGAGCCGGTTGCGCAGCACATAGACACCGCCTTGGCGCGCTCCTGTACGTGGATGCAGTGCGAGACTGAAGTCGGTGGCTGACCACGACTCAACCGAGATTGTCCTCGCGGTTGTTCAACGCGGTGGCTTGATTTGCCTGGCCCGGCGTAGCCTCGAGGTCGCCACTGCACGGGGCCTGTGGAGTGTCGTCACTGGCTATCTCGAGCCTGGCGCCACGCCGCTAGAGCAGGCGTGCCAGGAGCTGCGCGAGGAGTTGGGGCTCAGCTCAATGCATGTGCAGCTGGTACGCTCGCTCCCACCTGTGCACCTGATGAGTTCCGCAAGCGGCAAGCGGTTCTTGGTGCACCCGTTCCTGTTCGAGAGCGGAGAAGGTTTCGAGGTTGTCCTCAACTGGGAGCACACCGAGCACCAGTGGGTGGAGCCTGCTCGACTCTCAGGTGATGACTGCGTGTCGTGGCAGCAGCAAATCGTTCTCGCGTTGCTGAACGAATTGCAAGACCGCCCGTCGGGGTAGGTGGCCCCACGGCTCGGTTGTGGCGATGATCGCGATATGTCCTCGACCTGGAGAAAACATCAACACGCTGCTGGTGTACGGACTGCCGATCGCGTTGGCGGCGTTGCTCGTGCCGACGCTCGCCGTCCTGGCGCCGAGCATGTCAGCTCCACGGCCAGGCACGACGATGGCATGGCCGTATCGGCACCCTCGTCAGTGGCAGGTGCGCCTGAGCGTCTCCGAGTGGAGCTTCAATCCCAAACAGCTGCGGCTGCCGACTGGCAAACCCGTGACGCTGGTTCCCGACAACACGGGCAAGCTCGAGCACGACGTCACCATCCCTTCGCTTGGCGTGTCGCTGAAAGCACCTGCTGGCAAGTCCGCCACACAGACGGTCACTGTTAATAAGGAACGCACCTCTGATTTCCTGTGCTCGATCCCCGGCCACAAGGAAGCCGGCATGCAGGGCACCGTGGTCGTCGGGAGTGTCTCGTTGCTGGCGCGTCTGTTCAGCGGCAGCGCGCGCCGTGCGCTCCTCGCCGCCATCTCGGTCGCGAGTACGAGCAGGCGTCGCAATCGGTCCGCCAAGCGCTGCTCGGTTCGCAGCGCCTGCAGCCGATCGGTGATGTCGCGCGCTATCACCGCTTCGCCAACAATGCCTCCGCCTTCATCTCCAATCGGCGAGAGCGTCAACGACACATCCACCAACGAGCCGTCCTTGCGTTGGCGTACGGTGTCAAAGCGAGTGACCCTTTCGTCCTTGCGCAGTCGCTCCAATAGTCGCGGGACTTCAGTGGCGCGCTCGGGTGGGGCGAGTCGGTGAATGCGCTGTCCGATCATCTCGCGGGCGGAGTAGCCGTACAGGCGCTCTGCTCCCGTCTTCCATGCGGTGACCGTGCCATCAAGCTCCTTAGCGATGATCGCGTCGTCCGAGGCGTCAACGATGGCCGCGAGCCGCCGCGCGACCTCGTGCATTGCGCGTTCTTCGGAGAGCTGCGCGTCGCGCCCGTGCAGATGGGCGCGGATCGCTCTTCGCCATGAGATGTCGCGCACGAACGCGGTCACGAGGGTGCTCTGCGCGTCGCCATCACTAACCTGCTCAGGCGCGGCCAGCGGGCTGAGGCTGATCTCGAATGGAACCTGGCCGCCGTCCTTGCGCCGAGCGCTGAGCTCCAGGCCAGCGCCCATCGGACGCGCACGCGGTGCACGTGCTTAGCGAACGCGATGTTCCAGGTGGATGCCCCGTTTGCCCTCGGGCAACAGCATCTCAATGGGTGCGTTCTCAACGTCCCCCTGTGTGTAGCCGAACAGCCTCTCCGCGGAAGCATTGGCGAGCACAATTCGACCATCGCCGCGGACGACCAGGATGGCGTCGGGACCTGCATCCACCAGCCCCTCGATCAGGCTTGAAGCACGGACGCGCGTTGGACGCCCAGGCTCGAAGTCTATCCCCTTCTCCTCTCCACTACCTATTGACTACTCCCAGGAATAGCGCGGGCCTTGGCGGGTTATTCTATGCGGTGCTGCCCTGCCGCTGTCAGCCACTGTCGGCCAGTCGGCTATGGTGCTGGCATGAGCCTCCGACAGCTCAAATGGACGACGATCATCGCGCCGCTGGTGTTCCTCGTGCTGGTCGACGTCGCCCGACGCAACCTGCAGTCGGAGCTGCTGCAGTCATGGGTTGGCGATGCCCTGCTGCTGGGCGCGGTGCTCTTCGCCGTCCTGCTGTTTAGCGAAACCGTCTTCGGGCGCATCGAGCACATGCAGGCACGCCTGGCGCGTCAGAACCGCGAGCTGTTGGCTTTGCACGAGGCGGGACTGGACGTCGCTGGCGAGCTCGGGCTCGAGCAAGTACTGCAGAAGGTGGTCGATCATGCCGCCGAGCTGCTCGGGGCGCGCTACGGTGCGTTGTCGGTGCCCCACCCCGGAGGTGGCATCGAAGCGTTCATTACCGCTGGCATCACGTCCGAACAGCGCGCGCTGATCGGCCCGCCTCCAGTCGGCCATGGCCTGCTCTCCGTGGTGCTCGAAGAAGGCCAGAGGCTACGCCTCGCCGATCTCACCAGAGATCCACGATCCATCGGCTTTCCAGCGCACCACCCACCGATGCACTCGCTGCTGGCCGTACCGATCGTGTCGGCTGGAAGGGTGCTCGGTAACCTCTATCTGGCTGAGAAGATCGCCGCGGCGGAGTTCACGTCGGAAGACGAGGAAGCGCTGGCGCGCTTCGCGACGCAGGCCGCGTTGGCCATCGAAAATGCCCGCCTCCACAGGAGAGTGCGAGAGACGGCGATCTCTGAGGAACGTGACCGCATCGCCCGCGAGATGCACGACAGCCTGGCCCAGGTGCTCGGCTACGTCAACACCAAGGCCCAGGCGGTGGTCGAGCTGCTGAACCGCGGGGATAACGATCGGGCGACAGCCCAGGTCAAGCAGCTCGGCGAGGCTGCGCGAAGCGCATATGCCGACGTCCGCGAAGGCATCTTGGCCCTACGCACTTCACTCGGGCCCGGCCGAACGATGATCCATGCGTTATCCGAGTTCCTGCCGACCTGGCAGGAGCAGAGCGAGGTTGCAGCTGAGCTGATCGTCGAGCCTGGCGCCACGTTGGATGGGCTCTCGCCCGCAGCAGAGCTGCAGCTGCTGCGCATCGTTCAGGAGGCGCTCGCCAACGTGCGCAAGCATGCCGAGGCAAAGCACGTCGAAGTGCGCATCACTTCTAAAGTCAGCCTGCTGGAGGTAGTGGTCGCCGACGATGGGCGAGGATTTGTCGCTGGTAGCCGGGTGCGACCTGGTGATGACACCACGCCGCACTTCGGACTCTCGACGATGCGCGAACGCGCCGAGTCGGTCGGCGGCACTCTGGGGGTAGAGAGTGCGCCGACCGCTGGCACTCGCGTTGTGGTCAGGCTGCCAGTGGCCGCGCCAGTTGCACCCGCGCGATCGTGACACTGGGCCGCCGTTGGCAGGGCGTGATGACTGGCTTGCCGTTGTTTACGGCCAGCGGCACCTTTCCAGAAGCCCAGGATGCCCGCGCCCGAGCCGTCGACCCAGGCTGGAGTGCTCAGCTTGTGGCCGCCAGCATCCAGGAACTGTCAGCCAACATACACGCGCAGTACCAGCCAAAATCAACTGGCAAGGGTGTTCTGGAACAGAAAGCGGCAATCGGCGGATCCCTGGATCAGAAGACGTCCGTTGTTATCGGTGACTTTGTTGATCTTCAGCATGGGTCTGATTTGAGTTGGGTTGAGAAAACTCCTTCGTTGCTCCAAGTATCTGCGAGCGAGGCACAGTCCAACACACGCCACGGAGTAGTCTTGCCTCCCACCCAAGCGGGTGGTGGGCTCGTCAGGTTCGCGACGTCTGAAACCGTACCCCCCAGCCGCTGGCAACGCCGAAGTTCCAGCCGAGCAAGTCGGTCCAGTAATCCCCCTGCAGACGGTCATTCGAGATGAAGACTCCGTGCACGAACGGTCCGCGGGCGCTGACGTAGAGCTGACCCGTTTCGGTCTTGGTTCCGTCCAAGAACGCGAGCGCGTCCTCGCCGGTCAGCCAACGCTCGAGGTCAGGCGCGTTCGATGGCCGCGTCTGGGCAGCTTGCACGTGCGCCACGATGCGCGAGTTGTCGACCACTTGGGCCATAGTTTCTCAGAGAAAGGAGGCGGAACGTGGCTGCTTCGATCCTGCCCGACTACCGCCAGGCGGCTCGGTTCGGCGCCGAGCGATTCTCGCCTGTCTCGATCGCCGAGACCGATAAGGTGAAGGTCGTGCTGACTTGCTTCGAGGCTGGCCAGTTCATCCCAGTACACGCTCCAGGCGTGGACATGGCGCTGGTGGTGCTGGAAGGCGAAGCTTCGGTCGTCGCGGGCGAAACCGAGTCGAGCGTCAAACCTGGCGCGATCGTGGTCGTGCCCGCGGGTGAGCAACGAGGCGTCAAGGCCAGCACACGGATGGTGGCGGTGCACGTCGTCGCGCCTCCACCAGGTGAGTCGGACCACACCGCCGTGCAGGCTGGGCTCCAGCGCGGAGCGTGGCGCTGAGCATCGAGGTGCCCGCACCAGCCCGTCGTGGCCTCGTCGTGTTGGCGGGCCTGGCGGTGCTAGCGGGCATGTGGGCTGGCCTCATCCGAATCGGTTGGCTGCTACCCACGACCAGCCCCGATCTCGCGGCTCTGCACGGCCCCTTGATGGTCGGTGGGTTTCTGGGGGTTGTCATCAGCCTGGAACGCGCGGTTGCGCTCGGACAGACGTGGGGTTTCGGCGCCCCCGCGCTCGCTGGGCTTGGCAGCCTCGTCCTGCTGGTTGGCCTGCCCGCTGCCTTCAGCGCGGCGCTCCTGGTGGCTGCCAGCGCGTTGCTGATGGCGATCTTCGTCCGCATCTATCGCCTGCGTCCCGAATGGTCGACCGTACTGTTGCTGCTCGGCGCTGCCCTATGGCTCGTCGGGAACACGCTTTGGCTGGTCGGGCAGCCGATCACGAGCGTCGTTATGTGGTGGATAGCCTTCCTGGTGCTCACGATCGTGGGCGACCGCCTGGAGCTTGCTCAAGTCCTGCTGCCTGCTGGACCTCGAGTCGTGCTGCTCGCCTCAGCTGGACTGCTGGTTGGGGGGCTCGGAGTGTCTGCGGCCGCGTTCGCTCTTGGAACACCACTGGTGGGAGTTGGCCTGGTGGCTGTGGCCCTCTGGCTGCTGCGCTATGACGTTGCACGGCGCAACCTGGGGCGTGTCGGCCTGGCGCGGTTCAACGGCATGGCGTTGCTCCTCGGCTACATGTGGCTGGGTGCAGCGGGCCTGCTGTGGCTACTTGGGCCTGAGCGCGCCGGCGGCTTCTCGTACGACGCCATGCTGCACTCAGTGTTCCTCGGCTTCGCGTTTTCGATGATCTTCGCGCACGCGCCGACGATCGTACCGGCGATCACCGGGTTCAGCGTCCCATTCCACGGAACCTTCTATGTCCACCTCGCGCTGCTGCACGTGTCACTGGCGCTGCGGATCGTCGGCGACCTTGCCATGCAGCCAGAGGCCCGGCGCTGGGGCGGATTACTGAACGTCATCGCGGTCCTGCTGTTTGCTGGCGTGACCGCGCAGTCCGTGCGCGCAGTTCGTCCTAGTGAGCTGTCGGCCGAACGCCAGCGCGAGCAACACCAGAGTCGAACCGAAGACGGAGCACGATGAGCAGCATCAGCAGACGACGATTCGCCCGCGCCCGCACGGGATCGCGAGGATCGACTCGGTCAACCGACGCGGTGCTGTAGCCGCCCGAGGGCCATGCGGTCTTCCTGCGCCGTTTTGCATGTTGCCGTCGCCGCCGATCAGGCATGGCTCTCGGCCCAGACACTACCTGCCGCACGCGAGACACGCCTGCCAAGGTGACCTGACGGTCGGGTTGTAGAGCGTCCGCGAGGCGCTTGGGATCTAGAACGGGACCTACAGGTTCGGTCGTGCTGGCTGCGAGCGGGTCCGTGGTGACGCGACTGTCAACGCCGAATTGCATCGACAAGACATCAGGCGCAACCAGCCCGATCAGCAAGGTTATGTCAGACGTCGTGATGAGGTCGTAGGCGATTCACCTAGGGCCAGACCAGGCCCACATGGAGGCTGTTCCAGATCCATTCCGACCTGCGTGGCGACACTGCCCGACCCACGGCTCCGCGAACAGCACGAAGGACCTGCAGCCTTCGCTGCAGGTCCTTCGGCACACATCCCCGACGGTGCGGCTTGACTAGTGTCCGCCGCTACCGCCCGAGCCAGATTTGACTGCGTTGAACACGTCTGGGTTGGGATCGCCCTTGACTACGATCTGGGCTGCGGCGCCCTTCTCCATGCGACCCAGGCTGTGGTCGACGATCGAGTACGTGCCTGGGACCTCGGTTTTGAACTCGACCATAGTGGCGCCCCCAGCAGGCACGTGCGTCGTCTGGACATTCGTTTCAGGATTGGCCAGCGCGCCCTCCGGAAAAACCTTGTCGAAGATCTCGCCGATCACGTGGAAGCTCGAGGTGAGGTTCGGACCGCCGACTCCGAAGAAGATGCGGACGGTCTCGCCGACGGTTGCCTGGAAGGCGTTGGGGCCAGTGTTGGCGCCGACCGAGCCGTTGAACAGTACGTAGTCGGGCCGCTCATCAAGCATCTTGTTAAGGTCGAAGGAGCGCAGACCCTCGTCGCCGCGCTGGCCCTGCAGGTAGAAGTCGCCTTCCATCAGGTAGTACTCGTGGTCGACCTTCGGCAGTCCCTCTTTCGGCTCGACGACGATCATGCCGTACATGCCGCTGGCAATGTGGTGGGCCACCATGGGCGTGGCGCAGTGGTAGACATACACGCCGGGGCTCAAGGCCTTGAAGGTGAAGCTGCCAGTCTCACCAGGCATGACCTGGGTGACGGAGGCGCCACCGCCAGGACCAGTCACCGCGTGCAGGTCGATGCTGTGCGTAACTCCGGAGTCGGCGGCATTACTGAGGTTGATCTCCACGGTGTCGCCTTCGCGGACGCGCAGCATCGGGCCTGGAACGGTGCCGTTGAAGGTCCAGTACTCGTAGGCGACACCGTCGGCCATGCGCGCGACGATCTTCTTGGTTTCGAGATCGAACTTGACGTAGGCGGGCTTGGTGCGCTCGATCGGCGGCGCGACCTGCGGCGCCGGCAGCGACTTCAGGTCGGCCGGAATAGGCGCGGCGGCGGTCGTCGTCATCGACATGCCCGGCATGCTGCTCATGTCCTGCGTGGCGAGCTGCGCAACCGGTGCTGCAACCGCGCCGGGATCGACCACGGTGAGCGTGCCCCTCATTCCCGCCTCCTTGTGCCCGGGGATCGAGCAGAAAAAGTCGAAGACACCTGCTTTGTTGAAGGTGAACTCGCCGGTAGCAACCTGGCCAGCCTTGGCAAGCAGCGTGAAGCCGGCGGCCTGGATGGTGACGTCGTGCTCCACGACGCCCTTGTTATCGAGCGTGAAGGTGACCTTCTGGCCGAGCGGCACCTGGATGCTGCTCGGGCTGAACTTGAACTCCGACGCGGTGATGGTCACAGCAGTCGAAAGATTGGATGGCGCCGTCGCCACAACGGAAACGGGAGCAGCAACTGGCTGGCGACCCAGATAGCCCATCGCCAGCGGGCTGAGCGCCACGGCGATGATCAGGATGCTGAGGCCAGCGATCCACAGATGCTGCTGGTACCGCTCGATAAAGCTGCGTCGAGGCTTGTTCGCATTCGGCGGAGCTGCGATGACAACGAAGTTTTTGGGCGACAACGAGACGGGCGTCTCGTCGCTCGCAGTGGACGGTCGATCGAGTGTGGTGGGCATCCGGATTTCCTTTGCTCGGGATGTGTGCCCTGATGATCGTTCGCAGGACCGAGCCAGACCACGCGCCACGGGGTAGTTTCAGTCCCACCCGTCGGGGTGGGACTTTCCAGGAAGGAGATACAGTGATCGTTCCGCGCATCCCAGCCGACCTGATGCGCATCTCGGCAAGTCCTGCTCGGAGCCTTCCAGGACTACCCGTCGAGGTGGTGCTTGACCGCGGCCAGGCATGTATCGTCCTCGTTGGAGGCGGAAAAATGACACTGGAAACGATGCTGCCGACCACGCAAGCCGAGCGGCTATACGCGCGACTCCCGTCGGGAGAGCACGTAGTGCCCGGTTTGCACCCAGGCTGTCCTGGCTTCGATGCGGCCGGGTTGTGCCGGTTTGCGGGCTCCACGCAGCCGCGGCCCTGCGCTGGAGCAACCTGGACGCGCGTTGGAGATAAGCTGTGGCAGTTCGAGTTCCGCGCGGACTCCGACCTCTGTCCCGCGGCGCTGTTCGAGCCGCTATGACCGCGATCGCAGGCTAACGCGGCTCGAGGTCGAACTGGGGCACGCGCGCTCGGCAGCCGCATGCGAAGGCTACCAGGCACATCTCGTCGTTCGGTCCGCACCCCTCCAGGGCCAGGCAACCTTGACCGCACAGGTGCTCGTCATCGTCCCCGCGGTAGGTGAAGCTGAGGCGTCCGATGCGTGGCAACGTAGCGGATCCGCCGGCGGGAGCCTCCCAATCCGACCAGGCTTGTGGCTGTATGACCAGCGTGGGTTCGGTGCGTTCGAGAAGCATCGCAATGGCGGGCATGGGACGAGAAACTCCTTCCGTTTGGCCGCGATGCCAAATCCCGATCGATCCGCGCTGATCCTCGGGCCAGTCCACAGTACGCGTCGTCAGGATCGCTTGCACCACCCCGTTGGGTGGTTCGCAAACCTACCCGCCGGAACGGTAGTGAACCACCCGCTTGACATCGGGTCACCCGAGCCTGCAAGCGACATAGTGCAGCCCAAATGGCATCCGCATCATCCGCAGCCTCGGCGCTGCGACCGACTGTCACGCTGGATGGCAACGAGGCCTGCGCCTACGTCGCCCACAAGCTCAGTGAAGTTGTGGCGATCTATCCGATTACGCCGTCGTCGCCCATGGGCGAGTGGGCCGACCAGTGGACCGCCGAGGGCACTCCGAACCTCTGGGGGACTGTCCCGCTCATACAGGAGATGCAGAGCGAAGCGGGCGCCGCTGGCACCGTCCACGGAGCCCTGATGACCGGCTCGCTGACCACCACGTTCACCGCTTCGCAGGGGCTGCTGCTGATGATCCCGAACATGTACAAGATCGCCGGCGAGCTGACGTCGACGGTCTTCCACGTGGCGGCGCGATCGATGGCCGCGCAGGGGCTGAGCATCTTCGGCGATCACCAGGACGTGATGGCGGTACGGCAGACGAGTTGGGCGCTGCGGGCGTCGGCGAGTGTGCAGGAAGCGCAGGACATGGCGCTGATCGCGCACGCCGCCACGCTGCGCGCCCGGGTGCCGTTCCTCCACTTCTTCGACGGCTTCCGCACCTCGCACGAGGTGATGACCCGTTGTCGACGATCCAGAACACGCGGCGCGCCGAGTGGTACGGCTGCTTGATGTGGTCGTGGCGGGCGTGTTGATCGAAGGCGGCGGCGCGCTTGAATGCTGGTCTTCTCGTCAGCGCTCAATACGTACTCGTCGGTCCACAGCGGCTGGCCTTGCCAGCGGCAGGCGTACAGGTCCAAGACCGGCCCGGCCAGTTCCAGAAAATGTTCGTCACGCGGGAAGATCCAGTTCTGAAAGCGCCACGGCCGCAGCGCAGCCTGCATCAACCAGCGCCAGACGCTGCTGCGTGAAGGACCAGCATCGGTGCCCAGCGCCGCGGCGGCTTCAGTGGCGAGCTCACTCAGGCTATACCGACTGAGCGGCACGCCACGTTCGGCTGGACGCTCGCACGCCAGCGCCACCACCAGGGCGCGGGTGGTGGGCGGAAGCACGCTGGGGCGGCCACAGCGTGGTCGATCCTGGAGCCCGTCACAGCCAGCGGCTGCAAAGCGGGCCCGCCAACGCTGCACTGTGGTGCGGCTCATCCGCTCTTGCTGCGCCAGCCGGCGGGAGCCGAGTCCAGTGGCGCTGCCCAGGATGACACGCGCCCGGCGTGCCAAGCGCTGTGGCGTGGTGGCGGCCCGCGCCCAAGTCGTCAGCCGCTGCCGTTGAGCAGCGGTCAGGGCAATGAGGGCAGTCGGTCGGAGCATGCGGCACCTCCGTCAGCCCGCCCTTCTACCCGGCGAGCACGTCCGACCGGAAGCCCCTGCCGCCAATTGCGTCATCGATCGGGCGATTGGCACACTGGCAGGCGTGCCTCCTACTCGCCGCCGACAGGACGTCTCGTGGTTGTCGATCGTGGTGTCAGACCTGCAGATCCTGCTCGAGATCGGCCACGCGGCACGTGGCATGAGCGTCACCGCGCGAGGCGGGCACTTGATCGTGGCTCGCACCGACGAGCACGGTGCGGATCCACACTTTCGCCTCACGCCACTTGGCGCTGGCGCCTACGGCCTCTCACTCTACCGACGGCAACGCTGGGAACCGCTCCCGTACCAAGGCACGCTCCAAGAACTCGCCGTCACCATGAACAACGACCTCGGCGCCTGGGCCGACCACCGGTCCTGAAGCCTGCGGTTCGGCTACCTCCACTCGGCCCTATAGGTATCGAAACTTAGGGGATCCTCCACTATGACAAGCCTGGAGGTAGATCCAACCTTCACCGACGACCAGCCGGGCACCGTCAACTGTCAGTTTTACGGCCTCGGTTCCGATGGCACGGTGGGCGCCAACAAGAACTCGATCAAGATCATCGGCGAGGACACGCCGAACTACGCCCAGGGCTACTTCACATACGACTCCAAGAAGTCGGGCTCTGTCACGGTCTCCAATCTCCGCCTCGGACCACAGCCAATCCACGCTCCCTACTTTAAGGCGGCGGTAGGGATCTCGATCATTGGCAGCCTGAATGGTGTCTCGACCGGCGGCTGGGTCAAGTACGCCCGCCTGATCGAGGAAGCCGGGGCCGATGCGCTCGAGCTGAACGTCTACTTCGTGCCGACCGATCCACGTCTGGCCGGCGCCCACGTTGACGAGGCGACCGTGGAGCTGGTCCGCGAGGTGCGCAACTGCTGTTCAACCGCTTCAACCAGCCAGATATCGACCTCGACACGCTGGAAGTCGTGCCGCGCCCGCTGATCAGTCGCAATGGTGAGGGCGAGGCGCTGCGGCTGCCGCTGCGCTGGATCGCCATCCTGCGCGACCAGCTGTCTATCGATCTGGCCGCAACCGGTGGAGTGCATTCGGCGCGAGATGCGCTGAAGCTGCTGATGGTCGGCGCCAACGTGACGATGCTTGCCTCCGAGCTCCTGCTGAACGAAGCCGATCGCATCCATGCGACTCTGCGTGACCTGGAGGCGTGGCTCGAAGAACGCGAATACGAGTTTTGTAACGCAGGTGCAGGGCAGCATGAGCCATCGGCGTGTCGCGGAGCGCGCCGCGTTCGAGCGTGCCCACTATCTGCGAACCGTCGGCACGTTCAGCCTGGCCAGCTCGTTGGCAGTCAACGAGACCTCGTCAACGTACGGCATTGAAGCCACTCCAGGTCCGCCTTCCGATTGACCGATGTGGCGCCGCTTGGCTCACACGGTGTACCCCGGCGGTAAGGCCTGGAGCCAGATCGTGAGCACATTCATTGCCTGATCCTTGGCGCGACAGACACCCTGGTGACATTCCTGCTGGATCAGCTGCCGCGCGAGCGGCCTGACATCGTCGTGCTGGATTCGAATGCGCTGTGGGCGCCACATCCCGGCGCGGATGCTGCGGCTGCCCACGGTGTTGCGGCTCGGTTTATCACCCATGGTGGGATGAACAGTGTGCTCGAGGGGCTCGCCTATGGCGTGCCGCTCCTGTTGATCCCGCAGCACGTCGAACAGCTGGTGATCGGTTTGACGGTGGCCGAGCGCGGCGCCGGACTCATGCGACGCGCGCACGTCGCGGGCCAGCAGCTGGACGTTGGTGCGCTGCGACATGACGTGGAGCAGATGCTCCAACAGCCGGGCTTCAAGTCAGCCGCTTCGGCGATGCAGGCGCTCGTTCGCGAGTCGGGCGGCTACCGTGCCGGAGCGGACGAGGTCCAGGCATACGTCGGATCTGATGCGCGATCCCACCCGCACAGGTAGTCGCTGGGCGCTGAGAAAACCACCCGCTGGGGTGTGGAAAGCTTCGCTCCAACGGACCATACTGCAGTCGTTCAGAGAAAGCGATGAGGAGGTGAACCACTGAGGCAAGCAATGACTCGATTCGGCGAGACGCGCGCCGGCCTGGTGGGTCGCCCCCGCCGCCGAGCGATCAGCTAAACGGGTTCGCCGCGCTGCACCGACGCAGATCAAACACGTCGGTTGCCGAGGCAGCAAAGTCAGGCGGGAACTCGTGAACACCGACGCTCGCGGCGGTGAGCGACGGACATGGCAAATACAACGATGAGACGTGCCGCGCGAGTCGGGAGAAACCTCCCGCGGCACGTCTTTTTGTCGTCAGCCAGTTGCGAACTTCGGCGCCAGGAATGCCAGCAGCGTCATCTCGCCACTGCCGGTGTTGTGCACCCGCAGCTCCTCGTCGCCGCTGTACCACGCCAGGTCGCCTACCTTGAACGTGACCTTGCCCGAGTCCGCGTCCAACTCACCTGAGCCCTCGGCGACATACAACATCAGATCCGATTCGCCGTGCCGATGCGGCGGCAGCGCCTGACCCGCCGCCAGGCGAATGATCCGCACGTTGCTGTGCCGACCCTCGAGCAGCGGCCGCGCCAGGAACGTTCCCTCTGCCGCGTGCTCGACCTCGGCCAGTTTGACCAGCTTCATCACTGCCCAATCGTGGCACATAACCTGCCGCCCGGGCGCCCACGAGAGCGCAGAGTCATGGCAGCTACTGCACACAGCGTTCGCTCGCCGAGTCAGGTCCCCGAGCCGCCGCTGGCGCGGTTCCTCTTCGCCGACACCCGCATGGCCTGGTTCTGGCTGATTGTGCGGGTGTACTGCGGCTGGGAGTGGCTCGACGCAGGCTGGGCCAAGCTTCAGAACCCGGCCTGGTTCGGCTCAGGCGCGGGCGGCGCCTTGCGCGGCTTCGTCAACGGCGCTTTGCAGAAGACGAGTGGCGACCACCCCGACGTGACCGGCTGGTACGCCGCGTTCCTGCAGAACTTCGTCCTACCGAACGCGATCCTCTTCGCCAATGTGGTTGCCATCGGCGAAGTGCTCGTGGGCATCGCCTTGATCCACGGGTCGCTCTGCGTTCGGCTTGATTGGTAAGGAAGTGCACCTATCGGTGCATCTTGCTGTGATCTTGGGGGTAGCCGAACGGCAGCTGTCCGTCAGCCGCGGCTTGCGCAGCTCGCGCGAAGCCCCCGGCGCGGCGCACATGTCGAGCAGTCACCCACCCGTCAGCGGTCGGGGTCGTGTCGGTGTCGCTGCTCGGTCGCCTCGGGCTCTGGCAGCCACGCGCCTCGCGGCAGTTCAAGCCAGCGTCCTTCGGCAGCCAGTCGAGCGGCCGCGTCGAGCAGCACACGGACCCCGTCCGCCGAGCTGTCAGCGCGATACACGATTGACCATGGATAGATCGCTCTGGGCGCGACTAACATCCGCAGCTCGCCACCCGGGACCTGCTCATGATCGAACCCGGTCAGGATTGGCAAGCCCTGGCGGACGAGGTGGAGTGCTTGCTCCGCGGTCCCTTCCGCCGGCACGTGTGGCGAAGTGGCGCGAGCTCCGATGTGGTCCAGTAGCTGCCTCGCCAGGTCGCCCCAGTCGGAGGCTTTGGGATTGGCGATGCCCGCATCGATCTCGACGTTCCGCAAGGCGGCAGTCGGGATGGCCTGGTGACGCGTCAGTGGATGCCGTTCGGGAAGCAGCACTGCGAGCGGCTCGAAGCGAATCAGCTGATGCCGCAAGCCCGCTGGCAACCTACCCAGCCCGCCAACTCGGCCGAATGCGACGTCGACCTCGTCTAGTCCGAGCGCGCCAAATGTGTCGCCCAGACCGGGGCCGTGGCGGCCGCGGAACTCGACGTCAGGCGCCAGCGCGCGGGCCAATTGCAGAACACGGCTGCCAGTTCGTCGACCCGCGCTGTGCAGGTTCACGACTACTGCTCGCTGGACGTCCAGCACCTCCGCGATAGCTTGGTCGTGCAGGGCAACGAGCTCGCGAGCCCTCACAAGGAACCGTTCCCCGGCCAGAGTGAGCGCCACGCGGCGCGTGGTCCGCGTAAACAGCCGTACGCCGAGCCGATGCTCGAGGCGGGCAATCTCGCGACTGAGCACTTGCTGCGCGATGAACAGCCGCGTCGCGGCACGGGTGAAGTGCAGCTCTTCTGCCGCGGCGACGAAGTAGCGCAGCGAGCGAATATCGAGCTGCGCCTCTGGTGTCGGGCGATTCACGCATCCCAGATGTTAGTCACTAATGAACGGGTGTTGGCGCATAGCTGCGGACAGACCGAAACTGGAGGCGATGAGCCAGACCGTTACCCCGCACATCGTCGTGCGCGATGCAGGGCGTGCCGCCGATTGGTACGTCCAGGCCCTTGGTGCCGCTATTGGCAATCACATCCAATTGCCCAGCGGCAAGTTCATGCAGATCGAGCTGCGATTCGGCGACTCCCAGGTCATGATTGCCGATGAGTTCCCGGAGATGGGTGTGGTGTCACCACTGACGCTGGGTGGGACCTACGGCGCCCTGACCATCGCGACAGATGAAGTCGAGGCGTTGTGGCGGCGCGCGATCGACGCTGGCGCCGAGGTCTTTCACCCGCTCCAGGACACGTTCTGGGGCGATCGGCACGGCCAGATCATCGATCCGTTTGGCCATCGCTGGGGTCTGTCCCAGCATGTGCGTGACGTGCCTGCGGACGAAGTGGCCCGCGCGGCCGCCGCCGCGTTTGCTTGACGGCCTTGATGCCCTGCCTTGCTCTGTCGGAGCCCGGGCGAGAGCCGAAGTAGTCGTCGTCCCGCTCCTCACCGGCCCCGGCGTGCAGCCCCATCCGCGCCCGCAGCGGCCGGGGCAGCTCCCACGCCTCGACGGCGAGCGCGGCACTTAGAGCGTCCGGCGCCCGCGCGAAGGCGGCGTGCAGGCCGTCGCCGATGCACGGTGTGAGCTGCGGCAGGCATCAATCGACTGGTGGTGTGAAACCGGCGGCGAGTTAGGGCACAGTGCTGCTTTATTGGCACGCGCGTTGCAACGCGGTGACTGCGTGGCGCAAACGCACATGGCCGAGAGGTGGTTATGTTCGGGTCATTCGTAAGGCGACTGTTGCTGGTGGTGTCGCTCGCGGCGGGCACGACGATTGGAGCGGGGAGCGTCGTCGCCCAAGAGGAAGAGACTCCTCCCCCAGGGATGTTCCTGGACGTTGGCAATCCTGCCCCGGGTGACACCATTCACGTCGGCGGCATCAACATCGAAGGAATTGCGTTCGATCGGGCGTCGGAGGAAGGCCCTGGCATCGAGCGCATCGACATCTTCCTCGAGGACCGCGATCAGGCCGGCACGCTTGTCGGCCATGCGGGACTCGGAATGGAGAGCCCGGCAGCTGATGACCCGCCGATTGCCAACGCGGGCTGGGCAGCTCAGGTCACTCTCACACGCAACATGACCGGCCCGCACACGCTCTTCTTCTACGCGATGTCGGGTGTCACTGGTGAGGAGGTCGTTGTCACCGTCCCGGTCCTAGTCGCGCCGTAAGTCGAGTTGCGCGCGCATCCGGTATGGGCGCGCGCACGGTGCTCGAGAAGTTGATCGTCGAGAGGCGCCCGGCTGCGACGGTGGCCAGCTCGATGCGGTTGGCCCGCTGGCGCGCGGGTTGGCAAACCCCGCCGTCACCAGCAGAATCAGACATGGCCACCATGCGCGTGAGAACGGATACAGCGGCGGCTGGACCCGTCGTGGTCTCAGCGGCCAACCGGCGCTACTTCGCGGCTGCATCCAGTGATGGCGGAGAGCGCGTGGTCTACCTGACCGGGTCGCACATCTGGAACAATCTACACGACGGATGGGTCCCCATGGGTCCCGGCGCGGACGTAGTGGGCGCGCTCGAACGCGGTCGGACAGCTGTCGTAGCGCGGCTCAGGCTGGTAACTGGGAGACGCTTGAATACTCGACAGTCGCGAGTCGAGTTGCGCGAGCATGGGCGCTGGCGCTTGACCAGCACGGCACCTCTCAGGACAGATGAGAGCGCTCGCTATCGCTGGCGCAGCCAGACCGTCACTCTAGCACATTTGTTCGCAGACTCTATGTGTGATGCCTGGGCCGGCAAGCGCTCACGACGCGCCATTGGCCGATCCCTGGTTCGCCCCTCCACCTTTGTCAACGGCAACGGCTCGTCTACACAATCAATCGCTGGCAGTCTCACTTACACAGTGCCAGATTTGAGTTCAAGTGTTGTAGCTTCAGCAGCCACGCGTCGTCGTGGTAGTTCTCGAGTGCCTCCTCCGCGACCCGTGGATCCAGCCGGGACTTGCCGCCGCCACCGACTCCGATGTGGATCACGAGGCGAGTCGCGGCGAGGCACTGCAGAACTGCGGCGAGTTGCTCGCCGCGACCAACGAAGCCAGTGATTGGCAAGGGTACATTCGTTCGGCGCACGTGGTCCTGGACAAGCTGTGCTCCAGGCTGGGGACTACTCGACTGGGGACATGCCTCAGTGTCCAGCTACGACCTTCGTCTCTCCTAGCTCAGCCACGAGGTCTTCGAGCGAGCCGTCGAAGAAAGCAACGTTGTGAAAGGCGTTCTTCGCCAGCGCGGTCGCGACTGAACGTGCCTGTTCGGTATCGCTTCCGAATACGACGATACGCGTGTTGTGATCTTCCATCGGCAGACGACCGTCGTCCTTGGCTGCGCTGACATCCTCGAGCGGGATGCTGCGGCTACCCGACAAGGTCGCGCCAGCGAAGTCCTGGCCGGGTCGGGCGTCCACGAACACGGCGGTGCGATCTCCATCCCGCACGTACCGCACGCCGTCTAGCTCGATTTGCATCACCCAACGAGGGCGCGCCACGTGGGCGCACCGAGCTGGTACCGACGCACGTTGGTATAGCCGGCGTCGAGCAGCTCCTCGCCGAGGCGCTTGCTCTTGCCGCAGAACGGTCCGTCGCAGTACAGCACTATGGGCATTGCCTGATCGGGCACAAACCGTCCGATGTCGGCCACATCTGAGACGTATTGCGACATGGGCACTCCCGGTTTTGGCGCCACATTGAGCGCACCAGGAATGTGGCTGACCGAGTACTCCATATGTGGGCGGCTGTCGAAGACGATCGCGCTTCCATCCCGAAGCACCTGTTGCAACTCGTCCGTCGATACTTCGGCGGTTCTCTGATTCGACTCCCGCAGCGTGCTCTCAAACACTGTTCCGCTCTGCGGGACGGTTTGCGCAGTCAGTGAAGCGGGGTTGATCAGCAGCGCGGTCATGAGGGTGACGAACAATGCGATTCCGGCTGCCCTCAGCCCATAGCGTGGGCGGATGGTCCGGGAATCTGCGCTTGCAGATACGCGGTATGTGCGATGGGCGAACACGGGCGGCTCCTCTTGGCAGGCGTCTGAATTTCGAGTGTCGGCGTCCGCCGGGCGCGGGATCAGTCGACTAACCCCGCCGTCCGACGAAGCGCCGGACACCGACGTCAGTGTGCGCGTCCGAGCTGCGCATGCCATGCGTGGAGACACCCATCCTCTGTCCCATTTGGCGGGTGAGTCGCATTTCGGCCAACTATGTGGAAACGGCCGCCGTCCAGCGCAGAGTCGCGCGGCTGACTCAGGGGGACTCGGTCAACCGGTGACGCAGGGCGTACGCCGTAACGATCGCCCGCCCAGCTTTCCCGTGGATGTCGAGGCGGTTGTAGACGTTCTCGATGTGCCGCTCCACTGTCCGCACGCTCAGCACCAGCCGCTCGGCGATCTCCCGGTTGCTAAGCCCACCAGCAATCAGCGCCACCACTTCACGCTCGCGCGCGGACAGCGGCACGCGCGCGGGTGTCTCGCCGCGGGATGCTGCGGATCGCTGTGACTGGATCCCTGCCGGCAACGCCATGAGTGTGTCGGCCGGCTCGTGCTCGGCAAGCGCATAGTCAACCGCTTCGTCGAACGTCATGTTGGCGCCAGCCGCCCAGGTGGCCGCGAAGCGCTCTTCGCCAAGATGTGCACGGGCGTCGGCTTCAGTTCGCAGGTAATCGGCCATCTCCGCGGGCGACGGCGGTGCGCCACTAATCTGCTGGAAGGCGTCCGCCGCGCCGAGAAGGCGAATCGCGCGTTCTGCCCAGTCCGGCCCGACTGCGATGCAAGCAAGGCCCTCGAGGCAGAGCGGGACACAGCGACGGTCGCGCAGGTCGGCTAGCAGGCGCAGCCCGTGACGCAGGAGTTGTCCGGCTTGGGCATGGTCGCCGTGGGCACGGGCTAGGTGCCCCAGCCCACGCAGGCTGTATGCGCTCTCGTGGGCGTTTCCCTGCTGGCGCGCCAGAGACAGAGTGTCCTGGTAGGTTCTGCTGGCCTCGGCGAGATCTCCGCGTGCAACGGCGACGTCGGCAAGGTGACGAAGTGCGACCGCGAGCGTATACCGGTCGTCGACTTCGCGAGCGAGCGACACGCTCTCCTCGAGCATGGCCCTGGCGCTGCCGTAATCGCCCTGATGCTGCGGCACGAGCGCGAAGTGAAAGAGTGTCGTGGCAATCCCTTGCCCGTTGCCAAGCTCACGCCAGATCTCGAGCGCTTCTCGAAACAAGGGTTCCGCCGCTGCGTAGTCGTTCTGGCGCGCGGCGAGGTACCCTGCTCGGTCAAGTGCACCGGCCCGCCCAGCCGTCGGCCGCGTCGAACGGCCGAGCAGCCGTCTGAACCAGCTTCTCCCTTCGGTTACGAGGCCTCGAATCGTGCAGTAGGCGCCGACGCCAGCGGCTAAGCGGAGCGCAAGCTCAGGATCGCAGGCTTCGCTCTCACTCCAGCGGAGGGCCGCGCGGAAGTTGTCGAGCTCGGCATCGAATCGCGCCAGCGTTTCAACTTCGCCCCCAGATTGCGGAGCGATCCGCTCGGCAACGGCCACGTACCACACCAGATGTCGGTTGCGCGCATCTGATGCCTCACCACAGGCTCGAGTCGATCCGCGGCGTACTCGCGGATTGTTTCCAGCATGCCGTAGCGTTGCTCTCCAGCGACCACGCCGGCTGTGCGGGCCAGGTTGTTGTCGGACTAGTGCTGCGAGCATGTCAAGTACAACTGACTCCTCCGAAGAGGAGACGTCGCACACCGCCGCGGCAGACTCCAGCGTGAACCCGCCCACGAATACGCTGAGCCGCCGGAACAGTCGTTGCTCGGCCTCTGTGAGAAGGTCGTAGCTCCAGTCAATCGCGCTCCGGAGCATCTGCTGCCGTGCAGGCAAGTCTCGTCGGCCGCTAGTGAGTAGCGTTAGGCCGTGGCCGAGGCGCGGCAGCATCGCCTCGGGCGAAAGCAGCCGAAGGCGCGCGACTGCCAGCTCAATGGCCAATGGCAGGCCGTCAAGCCGCGCACAGATCTCGACCACCGTCACCGCGTTCTCAGTCGTGAGGGCAAAATCGGGTCTAATTGCGGCTGCGCGCTCGACAAACAGCGCAACGGCCTCGAACTGGGACAATGCGTCGAGTGTGAGCCCGCGAGCGGAACCCGGAAGCGCTAACGGGGGACCGGAAATTCGCGCTCGCAGCGGAGCTGCAAGGGAGCCCGGCTGGTCACCAGCACGATGATTCCCGCGCATAGCGAGAGCAGATTGTCAAGGATCGTCGCGGCGGCGAGTACCTGCTCGAAGTTTGTCGAGCACGAGCAGCGGCCGCTGTCGACGGAGAACGTCCACCAGGAGGTCGACATGCGACCGGCCCGCCACGTCCTCCACGCCGAGGGTCCGGGCAATCGTCGGCATCACCAGTGCAGAGTCGGAAATCGGCGCCAGGTCGACGAAGGTCAGCCCATCCGCGAATGCGTCGATCAACTCAGCAGCCACCTTGAGGCCGAGCCGGGTTTTGCCACTCCCGCCAGGGCCCGTCAGCGTCACTAGTCGGACGTCGTCCCGGCTGAGCAAGTCGCGCAGCGCGCGGCGTTCACGCTGCCGCCCAATGAAGGGCGTCGACTGGACCGGCAGGTTGTGGCGGGTCGATTCGCTCGCGGTGCCCCGTGCTGGGTGATGCCTGCGAGGCGCGGGTCGGGCGGCGGTCTTGAAGCGTGCCTCGTCTGGACCAGCCAACTGCAGCGCCGCGATCAGCCGTTGGACGGTGTCGCGTAACGGATGGGTCGCACCACGCTCCAGCTTCTGGATGCCGTGCGTGCTCAGCCCGGCGCGATCCGCCAGGTCTTCCTGCGTATGCCCTGCGGCGAGCCGATGCTGCCGCAGCAGTTCTCCAAAGCTCGTGACTGCCACATGCGTTTGAAGCTGCTCGTGTCGGGTCATGGGCCGTCGTCGGGTCCCCTCGACGACTCGGCGGTCGACAGCAGCCTACCACGCGTCTATCGGTCGAATTGACGACAAGCCCAGACAGTTAGCCGCCTTGTTCCGAGATAGGCGGCTATCGGGGCCGCTTGTGGGTGTCGGTTGCGTCGTGGTCGGCCGAGACTGCGTCATCTGGGGTAACGGCCCCAGGTGCGTAGGTAGGTGGAGCACATGCGGTTGCACACGCAGAACGAAGCATGTTCCTCGGCCAGGCTGGCCATTAAGGTCGGGCGGTGGCTGCTGCCATTGATCAGCGTTCTTGTCGTATCGGCAACACTCGCTCGAGCGGCGGAGCAGGTTTTCGTCGACAGTTGGGTCAATCGGTCCGATGCGTCGGCCATCACTACCCAACGCGACGACCCGCACAAGCTGTTGACCTTTGGTGGCCCCGTCGAGATTAGGGCGACCGCCTCCCATTGGGTGGTTATCTCGTCAACCAACAATGACGGGACTCGTTTTCACGTCACATGCTTCGCCGCCCTAGATCGAATCGCGACCGACGTACTCGAGGTCCGACCAGAGGAATTCGTGGGTGTCGCAGCTGGACTATGCAAGCAAACGGGTGCGCCATTCGATGCGCCCCGAAGGCGCGAAGTGCTCGAGGTGCACCACGCCACGTTCCGGACCTGGTTGACACGACTACGCCGATGGTGGTCGAGATCGCGCGGCAAGCGCTCCGGAGTGGCCCACGTAGGGCGACGTGGGTGTGTCGAACGGAAAGCTAAGCGACACGTAGCCGTCGCGCGGAATGTTGATCCACCAGTCTGCGCGATCACACAGCCTAACCAGCATGCCACTTCTGGCTCTGTCGCACGCAGAGGACTGCGCGCCCGGGGTTGTGCGAGGACGAGCAGCACGCTTCCGTGAATAGCTCGGACCCGCCTGTGGCAACATAGCCACGATGGTGACGCAGGTTCGTATCTACACGGTCAACGGCGGGATGTTGGACTCATGGGTGAAGCACTTCAATGAAAGGATCGTGCCGACCAGCGCCAAGTACGGCATTCGGGTGCTCGGCGCCGAGGAGGCGCTGAAAAAGTACGAGGAATCGCCCGAACGGGCGGAATATCTGCCTATCAACAAGCAGCACCTGGCGAAGACCGAGTTCCGCAATGTCGAGGAGGCGCTGCGCGCCGCGGCGGGCTCATTGTCGGCATGATTCTGACCGGGCGGTGAGGCCTCGCCCAGCAACTGGTGCAACGGGCGTCATCGCCGGGGATGGACAGTTGAGGCAGCCGTCATCACCTGGGGCGCCGCCAATGGGGGACGATTCTAGCTACGCGGCGGGCGCAGGCGGCCACGCCGTTGACGTCACCCGGCGTTCACCAGTTGGTGTATGAGCCATCGCGGCGATGGAGGTGTGGCGCTTCCCAGAAGCGGAACTGCTGCCTGGCGGCAACTGACTCATCGAACTCGACGCCCAATCCAGGCGCCTCAGGCACAGGAAAACTCGTCCCATCCAGGCGGGGTTGCACCGGGAAAAGCTCGGCGTCGTCGAAGCCGAGCTGTTCGGTCGGCGAGGTGCGCACTTCCAGCCACGCGAAGTTTGGCACGGCTGCCGCCAGGTGCAGTGTGGCCGCGGTGCAGATGGGTCCCAGCGGATTGTGCGGCATCAAATCCAGATAGTGCGCCTCTGCCCAACTGGCGACCTTCATCGCCTCGGTCAGTCCACCCACGTTGCACACGTCGACGCGAATGAAATTGGTCAGGCCACGTTCAATGAATGGCAGGAACGCCCACTTGCTGGAGAACTCCTCGCCGATCGCGAACGGCACATCCGTCATGCTTCGCAACGCCGCGTACGCTTCCGGACTCTCGGCGCGAATCGGTTCCTCGAGAAAGTCGAGCGTGCCGCGCGGCATGCGTTGGCAAAACGAGGCTGCTTCGGGGACGCTCAACCGGTGGTGGTAGTCGATGCCGAGCACGGGCGACGGTCCAACCGATTCGCGCAGTCGCTTTAGCCACTCGGCGGTCACGGCGATCGATTCGCGTGGCTCGAAGAGCGTCTCGTCGCCCGCGCGGTCCGGGTGCCCGGGGCTCGTGCGGATGACCGTCCAACCCTTCTCGACAAGCAGTTGCGCGTCCTCGATCAGGCGCGGACCCATCGGCGCCGCCGTCGTGGCGAAGCACGGCACAGTATCGCGCTGCTTGCCGCCCAGCAGCTGGTACACCGGCACGCCGAGCGCCTTGCCGGCAATGTCATGCAGCGCGATGTCGATGGCCGAGATCGCCCCGGTCAGCACCCGCCCGCCTTCGAAGTACTGGCTGCGGTACATCTCCTGCCACAGCGCCCCGCGGCGCAGCGGGTCCTTGCCACGTAGGAATTCGCGGAAGTGCTGGATCGCCCCGACGACGGCCAGCTCGCGGCCCGAGACACCCGACTCGCCCAAGCCCGAGACGCCTACGTCAGTCTCGACTTTGACGATCAACTGGTTGCGACTACCAACCCACGTGGGAAACGTCTTGATGTCGACGATCTGCATGCGGGCTTGATCGTATCGACCGCTGCCTGCCCCCATCCCCTCGTCTGCTCCCGCAGGGACCCGATCCGACTTGCTCCTGCTTGTGCAGAAGGAGCGGCTGGGACGCTGGTGGCTCGTGTCACCGCGGGCTGGCGCACAACTGGCGCATGTTTGCTCCGACGCCGGTGTCTGGTAGTCAGTGCATTCTGTTCGAGTTGCTCAACGCCGACGGCTCCACGCCGTTGCTCACGGACGTGACTTACTTTGGAGCACCTGACGCGCTCGTGCCCACGTGCAACAACCGACACCTGCGCATCCAGCACAGCTTGCTCACACCAGGCGCAAGCGCCATCAAGCCTGCTTTTTGTAAGTACGTCTTGGCGAAGTACGGGACCAACGCAGTGCGCGAGGTGCGGGTAATCGCAGTCAAGCAGAGTGCGCCAGCGCTGGGCGGTGCGCCAGGGGACCCCGTGCGGCGCGTGGAATATCGCTATCGCGTCCCGGTCTGCGCAACCGAGCCTGCGCGACAGCTGACGCTCGCAAGATAGACGCACGTGGAAGGGTCGGCATTCAGTATCCAGTTCCTGGCGGGGATGTGGTACGCATTTTTCTTCGCGCCCGAAAGCCCGATCGTAGTGTGCGTTTTTCGCATTGCCTTTGCCCTGTTGCTGCTTGTGTTCATTAGCCTGACCTCGCTGCACCAGCGGAACCCGTTTGTGCTGCACTCGGGCGACACGATCCTGCGCCTGTTCAGCTTGCTGCTGGCGTTTGCACCCGTGGGCGCGATGCTCTCGGTCGATGCCTGGGTCAGCGGCACCGTCGCATCAGACAGCCCGCCATGGGCACTGCGACTGATGCAAGTGCTGATATGGCCACGATCTACCTGCGCTCGCTGGGCTGGAAGCTGCGTGGCCGCTGGTGGCGCGAAGGTAGTGCCGTGTACTGGGCTCTGACCGCGGCCGGCTCCACCGAATCAGGACGGTGTCGCCGGCTGCGCCACCCCCTGCACCTGGGCGAATTGCTGGCTAAGTTCTGCCAGTCGTTTCTCCTGGTCGGTGATCGATTCCACGATGGAATCCACAGACGGATCGCTAAGCTTGCCCTCGCGCGCAAGCTTCAGTGCGGATTCCCCGAGCTCCTGGCGCGTTTGCTACGGGCCGACGAGGTTGACCCCGGTGGGACTGACCCGCAATGCGAGCGACGGCAGGAGGCTAGCGGTGTCAAAGGTGCCGGTCAGAAAGGTGCCGGTGATTTGGACCGTGCCCTCGACCTGGACCGTCAGGCCGCTGCTCACGTGGACGGGGACTAGGCTGCGGTCAGGCTCGACAAGCGACCAACACTGGTCCACGGATCTGCATCACCATCACGCGACGGCGCCATCCTGCGGCACTCCTCGATGCAGAAGATTCGTCCATCGGTCACATGTAGTCATAACGCTACCAACGCTCTGGGTCGGGGAGCTCACCTGTGAGTGGCCGCGATCACGACACGGCGGCCTGGGTGGCAACGGAGGTCAGGCTATGATGGCGTAGTCGCGATACTCTCTGTGGGAGGGCGAGTCTGTGGCTGCGATGTGGTTGGTTACGCTCTCTGACTTCGTCCAGATGATGGAGAACCAGGGGCAGCATCTGGAGCGGCGCTACCCCTATTTTGCGGTCGTCCTGTACTCGGCGATGAACGGCCTCGAAGGACAACTCCACGAATACATCACTAGCCATTGGTCTGCGCTGAACGCCCTGACCGGAGATAACTGCCTCATGATGGCGCTCGCCGATAGTCCGGCAGCCAAAGTCGAGGACTTCATCCCCGGCGACGTGTACCAAATCGCACGGCTTCTCGGCGTCGACGTGGCGAGCCTGCCGTGCGTCGTGTTCTTCACGGAGCCGAGCCAGAGGGCCGATACCCTCGTGTTGTCACTGCCGCAATTCTTCGATTCGGCCGAAGATGCCACCGATGAACAGTTGACGAAGTGGTTCAGGACGCTCCAGTCCATCGTTGACGGGTGCGTGGCACAGGACAGCAGTAACCGCCTCACCTGCTTGCGCAATGGCATCGATGATCAGTTTCCCTCCGATGCGGACCGGATGGCGGGCGTTAAGCAGTTCGGAAAGCTAGCTGTTCCATCGATGACGACCGCGGCCACAGTACTGCAAGCACTCGCGACGATCGTGCCGATCGTGGCCAAGATGGCAGGCGGAGGCTGAACTCGCCCCCGCGTTTCCCTGGGTGTTGAGTGGATTGGGTGGGGGAGACGCTAGGCGTGCGGTGTAGCCGCGTGCTGCTGGCGCTAAGAGTAGCCCGGGCCTTGTTGCCAGGACCCGAGTGCGTTTGGTGCGCGTTTCTTACGACAGTTCCGTCGGCGAGATGCCAATTCTACGGCTGATTTCTGCTGGCGAAGCAGCGGATTCCGAGGACCAGCGGATCAAAAGCAGCGGAATCGCGGGTGGCGCCCGGGGCTGCCTGACACCTTGGTAACGCCACCCGTGAGTTCAAACCGCCCCGGTTTAGTCGACGTAATCAATGCAGTAAGCTTGAAGGATTAAGTCCGCGCCCGGAGCCCTGTCCAAGGTATGTGGTCGATGCAGGTCGGCTCGCGCTTGCTCGATTGCCGCCGGGATGTCGTCGAGTTTGCATTTGGAGCCGTCACCGGCGACGAGTTCAACCGCGGCGGGCTGGATGCCGGTGGCGGCGGTGAAGGCCAGGGCGACTCGCGCGGCGCGCTGCTGCTCCTGCAGCGGGAGGACCAGGACCGTGCCGGCTTCGGAGGGGTAGACGAGGTCGACGCGTTCTTCCAGGAGGACGCCGTCGATCTGGGCGAGGAGGGTGACGTTGCGGCGGGCTGGGGCACCGACGGGCGTCGGCAAGGAGTGTGCGGGGCGAGTGGGAGACCACCAGGACGGGTCGACGCGTGGCGAAGCCAAACTGGCGGCCAGCGCGTGGCGGTGGGTGAGCCAGACCTGTTCGGCGGCCGCGTGACCCGGGGCAGCATCAGCGGCGGGAACACCTGTTGGGAGCGGCTCGAGATCGGGGTAGTCGGGAACATCCAGCGGTGGGCAGAGGTCGGGCGCTGCTTCGCGCAGGCGACGCTCGATCACGGCGGCGTGGCTGGATTCTGAGAAGGCGCCGCGGCACAGGCTCAGGATCAGGTGGTCCCGAGCGCGGGTGGCGGCAACGTACAGCAGGCGCACTGACTCGGCTTCGGCCATCTGCTTTTCGCGCTGCTGGGCTACGCCAAAGTCAGGGGTTTGCCAGCCGCTGCCGGCGCGGCAGGCCAGCACGCCGGTGCGGCGGTTGGCGATGACCTCGACGGAAGCGGAACGGTTACGTGACGTGCTGCCCAGGCCGCCGAGCAGGACGATCGGATATTCGAGGCCCTTGGCGCCGTGGACGGTCTGGATGTGGACGGCGTCTTCATCCGACTCGGCGGAGCCGCTTTCGGGGTCGCGCACCTCGGCGCGCTGCAGGCCCTCGATCCAGTCCAGGAAGGCGCGCAGGGTGTGGCGTCCGGTCGTGGTGAAGGCTCGGGCGCGGGAAACGACGTAGCGGAACCGACGCCATGCTTCGCGCGGGCGGGGTTCGGCGAACGCTGAGGCGACCAGGAGCCGATCGGCCAGGAATTCCTCGATCAGTGCCGCTGGGGACAGCAGCAGGCGACGACGGTGGAACTCGGCCAGGCTGGCCAGGGCATCACGCACGGCGCCGTCGGGGCCGCTGCGCGGGTCTTCGTGGTCGAGACTGCCGCTGCCTTCGACCCAGCGCAGCAGGTCGACGTCCGAGCAGGCGTACGCGGGCGAGCGCAGCGCAGCCACCAGCGCGACCTGGTCCGAGGGATCTTCGATCGCGCGCAGGCACGACAGCAGGTCGCGGACTTCCTGCGTAGCCAGCACAAGCTTGCCCGCTTCTACCCGATAGGGGACGCCGACGCGCTCCAGAGCGCGTTCCAGGCGGCGAAGGTGCGTTCTGGCAGGCAGCAAGATGCAGATGTCGCGATACTGCGCCCGGCGCAAAATGCGGGCGCCCGAAGGATCGCGCTCGCTGACCAGCCAGCGGCTTTCGACGGAGGAGCGAGCGAGTGCCGCGAAGCTCGACGCCTCGGCGTCGGCAGCGGCAGCGGCGTTGCCACCCACAACACTGCCAACGCGGCGGACGCCGCACTCGGCACCGACATGCGCGGGCCACTGCGCGGCCAGCGGCGCGTACTCGGGCTGGAAGCCCGGCTCAGCCTGCATGTGGACAACGAAGTGGTGGTTGACCCAATCCAGCAGCGGCCGCACCGAACGGAAGTTGTGTGTGAGGCGCTCGCGGGTATCGCTCAGCCGTTGGAGTAGGTCGTCGTAGATGGCGATGTCTGCACCGCGAAAGCGGTAGATGCTCTGCTTGGGGTCACCGACGACGAACAGTTTTCCGGGCACGAGCTCAGTGTCACGCCAATCGGGCGGCAATGCGCAACCATCGCGCTCCTGAGCGCACAGATAGACGGCGATCTCGGCCTGCAATGGGTCGGTGTCCTGGAACTCATCGATGAACACGCGCTGGTAGCGAGCCTGAACCGCGTGGCGAACGGAGGCGTTGTCGCGGAGCAGGTCACGCGCCCACGCGAGGAGGTCGTGGAAGCTCGCGGTGCCCGTCGCGCGGCGCTGGCAGACACCCTCGAGGGCGAAATCGCGCACGTAGCCGAGCAGGGCTGCTAACGACTCCGAACGGTGCGCATCGACCATGCGCAGCACCCGCGCGGACACGTCGTTCAGCGTCTCGTACACCACGGTGCCTGCGTTCCGACCATCCAGGGCGGCCTTCCAACGATCCGAGTGAGGCGGATAGGTGCGGATGTACCCGACGCCGAGCAAGGCCGACAGCGCTTCGTTCTCGCTGCGCGCGGCGAGCAGCTGCCGCGCGCTCGATTGGGCGCCGAGCACGATCTGGATCAGCGGATCCTGCTCCCCGTCGAGCGCGTAGGGGACGCTGCGCTGCAGCTGGGTCAGTCGGTCACCGGCGAAAGCAGCCGCGTCAAGCGCCGACGGCGGCTCCGGCGCGGTCCAGGTGGTCTCCGGCCCAAGCAGGTCGTGTTGTTCTTCGAGCGCAGCGGCGAGCTGACGCAGTCGTTCCTGAGTCAGGCCCAGCAGCAGAGCACGCTTGACGACGGCGCGCAGCGGCTCGTGGAGCGCATCTCGCCAGAACCAGGTTTTGAAGCGCTCTTCGAACAGCAAGTCCTGCTGGATCTCGTCGAGGGTGGCGAAGCCGGGCGGCAAGCCTGCCTCGAGGGGGTACGTACGCAGGAGTTGGCCAGCGAAAGAGTGAATGGTCGAGATGGCGGCGAGATCAATGTCGGCGACGGCTCGAAAGCAATTGCCCCGCTCGTCATCCGTCCGAGCGGGATCGGCGGCAGCGCGTTCGAGCGCCTCGCGCACCCGGTCGCGCAGTTCGGCCGCGGCCGCCTCGGTGAAGGTGATAGCGACGAGGCGGTCAATGGTCAATCGACCAGCGGCGATGAGGTTGGCGATGCGCGCGACCAGCACGCTGGTTTTGCCGGTGCCCGCGCCAGCCTCGACGAAGAAGGTCCGATCGAGGTCATTCAGGATCTTTTCCCGCGCGGCGGCGTCTGTGAGCGCTGGAGACAGGGTCATTGGGTCAGGCTCGCCCTCACCCCGGCCCTCTCCCAGAGGGAGAGGGAGGACTTTGCGGCTCCAGGGGCACAAACGGGGCGTCCGGGCTCTTGCGTCGCCAGGCTTCGTCGCGCGTGGTGGAGCAGATGCGGTCGTACTCGCAGAAGCGGCAATTCTTGAACGTGCCGCGGTCGAACTCGCCCGGCATCGGCAGGAAGGCGCCGGCGCGGATGCCGTCGGCGGCGTGCTGCACCACCTCCGCCAGGCGCGCATCCGCCCGATCGTCGGCGACGATCTGGCGGCGCTCGAACTTGCCTTTGCTGGAGACGAAGCGGAACTCGGCGCGGACGTCCGAGCCAGTCTCAGCGACGTTGGCGCGCGCTGCACGGGCGTACAGCACGAGCTGCAGATGCCGACCAGCCAGAACGGGGTCATCCGAGAGACCGTCGTAGCCCCACGTGCCGCCGCTCTTGTAGTCGATGACCAGCACCCGCGTTGGCGAGACGTCGACGCGGTCGATCGCGCCGCGGAAGCGCACCATGCTGCCATCGGCGAGCGGCACCTCGACCGCTGGCCAGCTGTCTGGATTGCGCGGATCACCGAAGGTACGCTCGAACAACGCCGGCGCGAGGCGATCTTCGTGGCGCCACGCCTCTTCGCGATCGAGGTGCAGGTGGAGGTCGTGCAGCAGGCCAGCGCGCGCGTTCTCCCAGGCGACGGCGTGGCCTGTGCGGCCTTGTGCCTCGAGGTCCTCGATCAACGCGATCGCGATCGACTCCAGGCGGGCGTGATCGAGGGGCGTGAACGGCTCCTCCGCGGTCGAGCGGCCATCGTCCAGACGTTCGCGGAAGAATGCCTCGAGCGCTTCGTGGATCAAGCTGCCGCGGTCGAGCGCGGAGATCGTCCACTCCTCCTCCGGCCGCTCGGTCGACTCGACGCGCAGCACGTTGACCAGGAAGTACTGATACGGACAGCCGGCCCAGCGCTCCAGCGACGTGGCCGACGATCCGCTCGAGTCAGCCGCAAACGGACGCGGAATGCGCCTCGACTCGCCCGCGAACGCGGCGAGGTTGCCGTCGAACTCCGTGAACTGAATCGACTGTCGCGCGCGAGCGGCGAACAACGCGCGACCGAGCACGAGATCGGTGCGCGCGGCCAGTGGCGAGTCGGCGAGGTCGTGACCGACTGCGTGCGCGGCGACCACCTCGCGCAAGCGCAGCTCCGCGACGTTCATCGGCGTGACGGAGCGCTGCAGACCGTCGTAGCCAGAGGCGATGTGCTCGAGCCACGGCCGCTCGGACCCGAACAGTTTGCTGAAGTCAGAGGCGAACAGCGCGGGAATACCTTCGATCCGTGCGACGACCTCGAGCAGCCAACGCGATGGGTAGCTCGCGCGAGCGGCGCCATCGGTTCGGGCGAAGCTCAGGCACACCGAGT
>WNGA01001634.1_pt1 | contig 34283 bp, 27 predicted proteins | sample 5400061 | NCBI WGS metagenome assembly WNGA01 (sample SAMN13153366, study PRJNA577476) | soil metagenome | isolation source: 100 cm soil or saprolite under grassland replicate 2 | place: USA:California | collected 2016-06-15 | reverse complement strand
AGTACTCCTCACCATAAATACGCCAACGTATATCGACTGGCGTCCATCTCGCTTATCTGGTACCTTCTTCGCAGGTCTAGAGGAGGAAGCGGGTGCCAAGAATCAGTCCATTTCGAATCTTGCTATCCAAAGAGGAGATGAAGGAGCTGATCCGGCGAGCGAGCAGATATACGTTGCCGTATTATCAGGTCATCCGCGCCAAGATGATCCTGCTGGCTCACCAGGGCCTCTCCAGTGATCGAATCGCAGACCACCTCGCCACAAGACGGGAGATCGTCAGCATGTGGCGAAAACGCTTCTTCGAGCAGCGCCTCCGGGGTCTCGATGACCGCCCACGACCCGGACGCCCCCGGGTCTTTCCCCCCAGAGCTGGTCGTTCGCGTTAAGGCCATCGCCTGCGAGCTGCCGGCAAGGCTGGGGCTGCCACTGTCGCGATGGAGTCTGGCAGAACTGGGCTCGCATGTGCGCCGTTCCGGCCTGATGGCCACGGTCAGCGACACCACCATCTGGAGATGGCTCAATGAAGACGCCATCCGACCCTGGCAACACCGGTGTTGGATCTTCCCTCGCGATCCTGACTTCGAGGAGAAGGCTGGCCGTATCCTCGACCTCTACCACCGAGTCTGGAAGGGCCGCAGGCTGCGCTCCGACGAGTTTGTGATCTGCGCCGACGAAAAGACCAGCATCCAGGCCCGCGCCCGGAAACACCCATCGCTCAAGACCCAGCCCGGACGGCCCATGAGAGTCGAGCACGAGTACAGGCGACTCGGCGCCTGGGCTTACCTCGCCGCTCTCGATGTCCACCGCTTCCGCCTCTTCGGTCGCTGCGAACGCAAGAACGGCATCGCCGGCTTCGATCGCCTCGTCGCCCAGACCATGAAGCAGCGCCCCTTCCGCCAAGCGCGCCGGGTCTTCTGGATCGTCGACAACGGCACCGCACACCGTGGCCCTGCCGCCGTGCAAAGACTCCACGCGCGCTTTCCCAACCTCGTCCTCGTCCACGGTCCTATCCATGCGAGCTGGCTCAATCAGATCGAGATCTACTTCTCCGTTCTCCAGCGCAAGGTCCTCACTCCCATTGACCTTCCATCGCTCCAGGCTCTTGCGCACAGAATCCTTGACTTCCAGCGACACTATCAGAGCATCGCTCGGCCCTTCGAATGGCGATTCACACGAAAGGATCTCGCGACCCTGCTGCGCAAACTCGACTCCCACCCCGTTGCGGCCTGACCGACAATACGTGAGGGAACTTCTGAACCAAGGTACTAAGCGGCTTCCTCTCTCCTGCGGCTCGCGCTGCAGTCGACGGTCGTCTCTCGAGCTGGGAGCTCCCTGCCCGAACACGCCTCATTTGCAATACACGGCTATCACGGTGCCCGTGCCGGGATCGCCCGGATTCGGGGCATAACCTGGGTTCGTCTGGACCACGACGATCGCGGGCACATTACCTGATTCAATCGGCCCCGACTTCGCTATGCTGCTCGAGACCACGACGCCCATGAACGTCGGGAGTGTGCCCGGCGAGTCGGAGCTGCTGCCCGGCGTACTGGTCCAGTTGTCGCCGCAGGCGGGCGGATTGGTGCTGATGGTGGAGGCGAAGCCCTTGAAGCTGTTCGGGGCGCTTCCGCCGCTGAGCACGTTCTGACGGGCCCAATCGGAACCCCAGAACTCGACGGGGGCGGGACCGACCACGGCCGTAACGTCCCCCAGCACGAAGGCTCCTTGAGCGAGAAACGCGAACATGATCGTGCTCGCGGTGACCGAGGACGGGAGGTAGAAGGCGTCGCCGGCAAATACAGCGGAGACAGTACCCGGGCCGAGAGGCTGGTTGACCAGGATCGTGCAGGCGGCGGTCCCCGTGGCATCGGTGATGCCGCTGCAGGTCTGCGCGCTGCCACCGGTGCCAAGCATGAAGAGGACCGTGCGGCCCGCGATGGGAACGACGTCGTCCTCCAACAGCACGCCTCTGAGGTGCGCCGTCGTGTTGTTGGCTATGACCGTGTCGCCCGTGTAGCTGAGAGTGTCCTCCTCCGTGGTTATGGTGAACACTGCGGACGCGCTGCTGGCCTGGAAGAGGCCGGCGCCCGCGAAACTGGCCGTCGCCGTGTAGCTCCCGGACGCCTGATTGAGATTGAGGGTGCACGCGGCGATGCCGCTGGAGTTGGTGACGCCCGTGCAGCTCTGCGACCCCACGCCGAGCGTGATGGTTTGACCGGTCGTCGGCGCCGACGTCCCGCTGAGGACGAGCCGCGCGGAGAGAGTGACGTCGTCGTGGAAGTCGCCGGTCGTGGCCCCGGTGTACGTGAGCGTGGTGGGCGTGGAGCTCACCACGAAGGACTGAAAGAAGTCTCTGACGCTGGTCAGACCGGCGCCCGATGCGAACACCGTGTTCAGGCGCCCGAGGATGCAGGCGTTGCCGTTGTAGTCACCGTACTTGGGGCAGCCCCCTCCGGTCTGGCAGCTTTCCCCGGAAGGGCACACGGTTCCGTCCCCGCTGAAATCGCAGCGGGTGGCCGTGGTGACGCTGCAAACGCCCGCATTCTGGGGCTGGGCGGAGCAGTTCTCCGAATCGTTCGGGCTGCGGGGCGCGCACGGCCACAGGTTGCATTGTGGATCCGAGGTGGTCGAGATCTGGAACTCGTCGTTGTTGGCCACCAGGTTGCCCCCGGAGAGGCCGGCGCTCGCGGCAAAGTAGTCGGTCAAGTCGTTCTGCCCCACGGTGGCGGCCCGCCGGTCGTACCAGGTGACGAACGCATTGCCGCCCGAGGCGCAGACCCACGGCATGAAGCGGCGGCCGATGACGTTCGCGTTGACGGTCACGGGGGGCCGCCAGTTCACGCCACCATTGATGGAGTCCGCGACCAGGACGTTCTCGTTGTTGGCGGCGGTGTTGGTCGCCCATGCCACGTAGACATGGGTCGCGGTGGTGTCGTCCACCGCCACCGTCGGGCTCGAAAGGATGTTCCCGTCGTTGCAGCGGTCGAGCCCGGGGAACCCATTCGGCGCCTCGCAGCCGGCGACGTCGTTGAATCCGCTCACCGTCTTGGGAAAGCCGCCGGCCGACCGCGTCATCTGGGCCGCCGCCGTGCTGCAGGCGTCGAACTTGTCGATCCTGATGTTCCCGCCGTTCCGGAATACCACGTAGAAGAACCCGTCCTGTCCCACGGTGACCCTCGGGAAGTCTGAGCCCCCCTCGAGGGCGAGCCGCGGCGCCCACGTCGCGCCGCTGTCGGGCGAGCAGGTGACGTTGGCGTTCCCGCTCAAGTCCCGAAAGGCCATGTAGACGCGGTCCAGGCCTCCCGCGGCCGCGTTGACCCGGTCGGCGGCGATGTGCTCCTGGTCGGAGCTACACGCTCCCCCGCCGGAGTTCGGACACACCAGGGCATTCACCATGGCGCCGAAGCTCTGGCCGTTGTTCGTGGAGGCGGCTACTTCCACGCAGTTGTTGCCGGCCGGACAAGGGGCGGCACATCCGCTTCCAAAGCAGGCGAGCGCGGCGTGATAGAAGTTCCCGCTCTGCCCGAACGCGAGCGAGGTGTCACCATCGTTGACGGGGAGGAAGCCGCTGAAGGGGAACGTCTGGCCGCCGTCGTTGGAGGTGACGAACCCGCTCTGCTTGCCGACCATGATGTTCCGGCCATCGTTGGAGACCGCGATCTCGAGCTCGCCGTTCGTCCCGTTGTTGAGCAGTCGCGGAGGGAAGATCGGAGCGGAGACCGCGGGGGAGGGAGCGGTGACGCTCGGGTGCGGCGTTTGCACGAGCGACTGGGCAGGGTCCGGGCGCCTCCGCAAGCTCGGGAGGCGGTCCAGCTCCCGCTGGACTTGCGACGGGTCGCCCGCCAAGCCAAATGCGACGCTCTGGCCGATGGCGAGCACCAGGTCCTTGAGCTCCTGGTCGGCATCGGAGGGGAGGTTGGCCTCGAGGCGGACCAGCAGGTTGTCGGCCGCGACCGCGGTCGTGATCTGGACCATCAGGCGGTCTGGATTCAGCGGGCCTTCGCCGCCCGGCTGAGGCCGGGTGACGCGCTGGACGCGCTGCAGGGCCGGCCAGCCGGCGATGGCGAGAAAGCTCGAGCGCGTTCGAGATTCGTTTGCGTACTCCGCGAGCTGGCTCACCGCATCGGCATGATCAGTCCTCTCCAGGTAGCCGATCACGATTCGAACCGTCGGCGTGGTCGCGTCCTGCTGGTCGCCGGGCACGTTCAGGATCACCCATGAATTCATGGTCGGCTGGGCGGCCGACCATCCCTCGGGGTAACTGACAGCGAGACCCCTGTCGGCATCGATGACCAGCGTGTGGGTTAGCCCATTGACCCGTTCGGCGGGCCTGGGCGTCGGGTTCTCCTTACATCCGCTCCGTCTGGGGAGCGGCTTTCCCCGAGATGCGTCCTTTCCCGCCCAGCGTCGCTGCGCTGTGCCGGGAGATCAACGAGAGCGGTTCCACGTGCTTGTCGCGCGGCAGCTCCTCGGCGACCGCAATCATCGGAACGACGGGCCCGAACGCACCGAGAGAAAACATTGCGAGGAAACGGAGTCGTCTGGCCAGAGATCTCACCATGCCTCCTTACATTCGCGAACGGATCAAGACCGACTCGAGGAGGGAACAAGCGGCTCCCGACAGTTCCATGTTGCACATCGCAACTCGGGCTTGCCCATTTCCGCGCTCTTGCAGAAAGGTGGGATCGAAACTGTGTCTGTTGTATACGCCTCGGTCGGAGGCGAGTCAAGAGGGATTCGAACCCCGGCACAGGTTTGAGCTGGTGCGCAGGACCGCCTTGAGGCAGTTCTCTACCCGCACCACGTCCCCTCCTCCATGCAGACGTGAATCCGTCCCCGGATGCTCCGGATCGCCTCTACCAGCGCGCGGCCGTTCGTCTTCGCCACCATCGACTTCAGCGCCACTATTGGAGAGCAGAGGTGCAGTGATCTTGCCGAGCGGCAAAGCTCACTGCCGGCATTGAGTTGACTCGTGCTGACCCCGTGTCCCCGCACCGTAGCTCGCCACCACGTCCCGTAGCGTCGTCACGCAGGTCGCAAGCGCTCCACGGCTCGCAACCACCCTGCGATCTGGTTCCAACTCGGCCCGCTCAGGGTCGCCATCCCTCAGCAACTTACAGCTGTAGGTCTAGTGACTTGGGTCCAATCTGGGTCCCGTTTGGGTCTCTAGAGCCGGGGATACCCCGCCCCGCTATAGATCCGGAGCGAGATGCTGATGGAGCAGCTCGACTACAACCTGCTGTTTCGCTGGTTTGTGGGGCCGAGCATGGACGACGAGGTGTGGGACGCGACGGTGTTCAGCAAGAACCGCGACCGGCTCCCGGCGGGGGACATTGCCTGGCGATTCCTGGGGCAGATCGTGGCCCAAGCCCCGGAACGCGGCTTCACCTCCGACGAGCACTTCAGCGTGGACGGGACGCTGATCGATACCTGGGCCAGCCAGAAGAGCTTCAAGAAGAAAGACGACGGGGGAAAGGGCGGCAGTGGCGGGGGTCGCAACGCGGAAGTGGACTTCCGGGGTGAGAAGCGGCGCAATGACGGAGGCGCTCGGACAGCACATGGAGCGCGAGGAGGCCGCTCGGCTGATGGCTAACGTCCCGAGGAAGCAACGGGCGACGGTGGGCGCGGATCGAGCGTACGACACAAGTGGCCTTGTGGCCGTGATGCGGCAGCAGGGTCTCACCGCATTTCGCTCAGAACGACAAGACTCGGCGCAGCGCCATTGATGGCCGAACCACCAGGCACCCCGGTTACAAGATCAGCCAGATCCTCCGCAAGGTCGTGGAGCACCCCTTCGCCTGGATCAAGGCCGTCGCCGGCCTGTGGCAAGTCAGTCACCGCGGGCGCCCGAAAGTCGCTCGACCCATGATGCGGGCACACCTGCCGGCCAGAGGGTGCGCACACATGACCGGTAGGCCTCGGGGAATCCCTGATGGCGCGGCGGGGAAGCCCGGCAGCCGATTTCCGGGTTAGCCCGATTGTCAGGGCGTTCCGCGCAGTCTAGGTTCCGGCGGTCGGGGGACGATAGGGGTCCCAGCGGCGTCCAAGAGTCCCTGCCGGAGGGCGCTATGAAGCGCTCCCTCGGGATGCCGGTACGTAGCATTTCTTCACCAAAGCACCGCCAGCGACGCGAGGTGACTGAGAGGCGCCGCTCGCCGTCGCTTCCACGATCGAGGGTCGCTAGGGGTTGCCTCGAGATTCGCAACGAGATGCCAGCAGAGCGCTTGTCTCAGGTTCGGCAGCGAATCTCTGCGCTTTACCGGATCCCGTTTGTGCAGCCCTGCCACCTCCAGAGGGTCGTATGAAATCGTTTTACTGGATCTTGCTGGATCTTGACTGCGGAGCTGCAAGCTTATGCTAAGGACGCTCGGGAAAGAGTCTACCATGCTCATTACAAGAACACGGCGCTTTACTACCCTGGGCCTTGCCCTGCTGTTTGCCATTTGCATGTTCAGCAGTGGTTTTGCACACGACCACGGTTTCACCACCATCGATGTCCCCGGTGCTTCCTCCACCGAGGCCTTTGGGATCAACCCCGAAGGCAACATCGTGGGGAGCTACCTTAACGCCGCCGGCCTGCATGGTTTTCTGCTGAGCAAGCGTGCGTTCACTACGATCGACGTCCCCGGTGCTTCCTTCACCCAGGCCTTTGGGATCAACCCCGAAGGCAATGTTGTGGGGGTCTATAGCAACGCCACAGGCACTCATGGCTTTCTTCTGCGCAGGCGAGAACGCGACGACGACGGAGACAACGATACGTTCACTACGATCGACGTCCCCGGTGCTTCCTTCACCCAGGCTTTTGGGATCAACCCCGAAGGCAATATTGTGGGCGTCTATAGCAACGCCACAGGCACCCATGGCTTTCTTCTGCGCAGGCGAGAACGCGACGACGACGGAGACAACGATGCGTTCACTACGATCGACGTCCCCGGTGCTTCCTTCACCGAGGCCTTTGGGATCAACCCCGAAGGCAATGTTGTGGGGCTCTATCGCAACGCCACAGGCACCCATGGCTTTCTTCTGCGCAGGCGAGAACGCGACGAAGACGGAGACAAAAAAGATGCCAACGGACCTCGGAACACCGAACGCAGCGTCTCCCGGATAACCCTAGCAGCCCGTGGTGAAAGTCCGTGACGGACCCGCCTTGGATGATGCGTAGTGTAGTTTCAGCGGTTGAATCGGGTTCTGGCGGCGAACAGCTTCGACTCGTTCGTCGAGGCGGCGTGCCGCCGGTTCTATGCTGCGAAGATGGGCCGGCCGAGTCTGCCCCCAGGGCGGTACTTCCGGCTGATGCTGCTGGGTACTTCGAGGGGCTGGGCTCGGAGCGCGGGACGGCGTGGCGCGCGGCGGACTCTCTGGCTATCCGGAGCTTCCTCGACTTGGAAATTGACGAGGGGGCGCCCGATCACACGACGATTTCCCGGACACGTCGGCTGATCGACGTGGAGACGCACCAGCGGGTGTTCACCTGGGTGCTGGAGCGGCTGGCGAAGGAGGATCTGCTGGTCGGCAAGACGATCGGGATCGACGCGACGACGCTGGAGGCGAACGCGGCGATGCGGAGCATTGTGAGACGCGACACGGGAGCGAGCTACGATGAGTTCCTGAAGGGACTGGCGAAAGCGTCGGGGATCAAGACACCGACGCGGGAAGCGCTGGCGAGACTGGACCGGCGGCGGAAGAAGAAGGCTTCCAACGACGACTGGACAAGCCCTTCGGACCCCGACGCGAAGATCACGAGGATGAAGGACGCGCGGACGCACCTGGCCCACAAGGCGGAGCACGCGGTGGACGTTCCCTTTCAAGGTGGAGATCGAGGGTTCGAATCCCTCCAGGGTCGCCACGCCAAGACCTTCGAAGCCGTTTCAGGACGCCGACATCGACCTTGACTCAGGGCCGAGGGTGCGTGCGGGGGCCGAGCAGGGCGAGGGTCGCGTCGATGCGGGCGCGGAGGCGGACCGCGGCGTCGCCGGCCACCCAATCGGGGGGGCCGGGGTTGCCGTCGACCAGGTCGCGGACCTTCTCGAGCAGTTTCACGAGCTCGTCGGCCTCCCCGAAGCGCAGCATGGGCGGCGTCCCTTCGGTCAGGCCGAGGAGGGTCGCCTTGCGACGCTCGTTCACCTGGAGCTCCCCGCTCGTCATGTCGCCCGCCGGGGCCGGTCGCGGATCGAGGCGCGAGACGTCGTCCCTGAGAACGTCGAGCGACGCGTACGCGCCCTGGCTCGCCAGATCGAGGAATGCCTCGGGGCTTCCTTCCAGGCACGCGATCTGCACCGCGGGCAGGGCTGTTTCGCCGGCGGTGGGTTGAAACTGCGGCTGCAGCCCGTCCACCAGGCGCCGGACGATGGCGGCGACCTCCGGGGTGACCGCGGCTCCGTGGCGGTCCGCGATGGCCAGGATCTGGTCCACGCTCAGCATCTCCGCGAGGCTGAGCTTGCCGTCGCCGTTGAGGTCGAACTCTCGTTGAACGGCGGGAAGGAAGTCCGGGTTGCGCAGGAGATCCTTGGCCCCCGCCAGAGCCCCGGGCAGGAGAAGGTCGAGGGTCTCGACCGCGGCCACCCCCATCGGGTTCCCGAAGGCGGGAGCGTTCGCGCCCCCCGCCCAGGTGTTCCAGGTGAAGCCGGCCCCCGACTCGTGATGCGCCCCGGACCATTCCGTGGCCAAGGTGTTCGGGTTCACGAAAGCCGACCAGTTGAGGGCGCCGGACCAGTTGATTGCGGGAAGGCTGCCCCCCCAGTTCGACTGCCAGGCGGGGCCACTGCGTTCAGACGCGGCCGACCAGGCGTTGGCGCCCGACCAGAACGCGCCGCGGAGCTTGGCGGGATCTGCGCCGAAGGCCTCCGAGACGCACTTCCATTTGCCTTCGACGAGCACCAGGCTCATCCCGGGCGGACATGGGGGTGCCAGCTCACGGACCGGGCCCGTCTCGTCCGCGTAGAACGACCCGCCAGAAGAGGCTCGCCCGACGGGGGCCGCCACCCCCGCCCAGAGGAAGCCCACCGGGGACGCCGCCGTCGCGACCGCGTAGACGTAGCCTTGCTTGACGGCGGTGCCCGGGGCGTCCTCGACCAGCACGAGCCCAAGGTCCGAGGAGCGCGCGAGCTCTTCCAGGGTGCCGAAGCGGCCCTTCTGCTGGAGAAAGGACTTCTCGGCGATGTTCATCGCCCTCAGGGTGCCCACCGCCGTCGTCCGGTTCGCGGCCTCGCGCACCTTCTGTACCGCGGGAAGGAGCAGGCCGATGAGGACCGCGATGATGGCGATGACGACCAGGAGCTCGATGAGGGTGAACCCGCGTTGACGCTTCATAAGACACCTCCATGAAGCCGGGGCCTGGGCGCGACACGCCAGCCTCCAAGGTCGTGGAGGGGGCGCCCGCGAGCGGAGGGAATCCAGCAGAACCTACTCCCTTCCGGCGTCCCTCGTCAAGAACGCCGTTTGACGGAGCCGCGGCGGCACATTAGCCTGCGTGCTTCGCCACCACGGAGCGCCAGGCATGGTTTCTCGAGCCGGTTGGATGGGGACGCTCGCACTCATCGGTTCCCTGGCGCCGGCCTCCCCTGCGACCCCGGCCGGCGTCGACCCCGCTCTCTTCCAGGACCTGCGCTGGCGGCTCATCGGACCCTTCCGCGGCGGCCGGGTGCTGGCGGTCGCAGGGGTGCCCGGCGAGCGCGAGCATTTCTACTTCGGCAGCGTGAACGGCGGGGTCTGGGAGACGGTCGACGCCGGCCGCACCTGGCAGCCGATCTTCGACGGCCAGCCCATCGGCGCCATCGGCGCGATCGCGCTCGCGCCCTCGGACCCGAAGGTGATCTACGTCGGCAGCGGAGAAGCCGACATGCGCTCCGACATCGCCCAGGGCGACGGCATGTACAAGTCTGCCGACGCCGGGAAGACCTGGACGAAGATCGGCCTCCCCGACACGCAGCAGATCGGCCGGATCCTCGTGGACCCGAGCGACCCGGGCCGGGTGCTCGTGGCCGCCCTCGGCCATCCCTACGGGCCCAACGCCGAGCGGGGCGTGTTCCGCTCCCCCGACGGAGGCGCTGCCTGGCGGAAGGTCCTCTTCAAGGACGAGAACACGGGGGCCATCGACCTCGCCTTCGAGCCCGGCGACTCCCGGGTCGTGTACGCCGCGCTGTGGCAGACGCGCCGCCCGCCGTGGAGCGTGTACCCGCCGTCGAACGGCCCCGGCAGCGGCCTCTACAAGTCGACCGACGGCGGCGATACCTGGAGGCCGCTCGTCGGCCACGGCTTCCCCGCGAGGCCCGGCCGCATCGGGCTCGCCCTCTCTCCGAGCCGTCCGGAGCGGGTCTACGCCATGGTTGACGCGCCCGACGGCGGGCTCTACCGCTCCGACGACCGCGGGGCGAGCTGGACCCGCGCGAGCGGCGACCGGCGGATCTGGGGCCGCGGGTGGTACTTCGGCGGGATCACGGTCGAGCCGCGCGACCCGGACGTGGTCTACGCCTGCAACACCTCGCTCTATCGCTCGCGCGACGGCGGGAGGACCTTCGTCCCCATCCAGGGAGCGCCCGGGGGCGACGACTACCACGAGCTGTGGATCGACGCCGATCATCCGGAGCGCCGGATGCTCGGGGCCGACCAGGGCGCGGTCGTGTCGCTCAACGGCGGCCGGACCTGGAGCTCCTGGTACAACCAGCCGACGGGCCAGATGTACCACGTCAGCACCGACGACCGGTTCCCCTACTGGGTGTACGGCTCCCAGCAGGACTCGGGGGCAGCAGCGGTTCCCAGCCGCACCACCACCCACGACGGCATCACCATGATGCAGTTCCGCGAGATGACGGCCGGCTCCGAGAGCGACGTGATCGCCCCCGACCCGAAGGACCCGGACGTGATCTATGGCGGGCGCGTGGACAGGCTCGACCTGCGGACGCAGCAGACGCAGTCGATCGACCCGACGCTCCTCCACCGCGACGTCGATCGCGCGACCTGGACCCTGCCCCTGGCCTTCTCGCGCCGCGACCCGCGCGTCCTCTATTTCTCGCGCGAGCGACTGTTCCGCACGATGGACGGCGGCCGACACTGGACGGTGATCAGCCCCGACCTCACGCGCGAGGATCCCGGGGTGCCGGCCACCCTCGATCCCGCGGCCGCCGCCGACGCGCCGCGGCCCGGAAGGCGTCACGGCGTCATCTACGCGATCGCGCCCTCGCGCCTGGCCGACCACGACCTCTGGATCGGCACCGACGACGGCCTCGTCTGGCGCACCCGCGACGAGGGCGCGCACTGGGAGAACGTCACCCCCGCCGGGCTCGGCCCCTGGTCGAAGGTGGGGATCATCGACCCCTCGCACTTCGACGGGGAGAGCGCCTACGCCGCCGTCGACCGCCACCGGCTCGACGACTCCAGGCCCTACGTCTACCGGACGCACGACGGGGGCCGGACCTGGACCCTGGCCGCGACCGGCATCCCCGCGGGGAGCTTCGTCAACGCGGTGCGGGAAGATCCGGTGCGCAGGGGGCTGCTCTACGCCGGCACCGAGAAGGGCGTCTGCGTGTCGTTCGACGACGGGGACCACTGGCAGCCGCTGCAGCTCAACCTGCCGGTCACCTCGGTGCGCGACATCGACGTCCACGGCGACGACCTCGTGATCGCCACCCACGGCCGCGCCTTCTGGGTCCTCGATGACGTGACCCCGCTGCGCCAGGCCGGGCCCGACGTCGCGTCCGCCCCCGCGTGGCTCTTCGCTCCCGCGACCGCGATCCGGCTGCGCCCCGCCGGGTTCACCGGCACCCCGCTGCCCAGGGACGAGCCCACCGCCGCCAACCCTCCGCCGGGCGCCGTGATCGACTACGTGCTCTCGAAGGCGGGGACGGCGCCGGTCGTGCTGCGGATCCTGGACGCCCGGGGCGCGCTCGTGCGCCGCTGCTCGAGCGACGAGGGCCCGCCCGCCCCGGACCTGGCGAAGATCCGGGTGGCCCCGGAGTGGATGACGCCCCCGGTGGCCCTCACCACGAAGCCCGGCATGCATCGCTTCGTCTGGCCCATCCGCTATCCGGCCCCGCCGGCGCTCTCCGAGCACAACCTCTACGCCGACGGCGTGTGGGCGCCCCCCGGGCGCTACACGGTCGCGCTGACCGTGGACCGCCAGCGCCTCACGCAGCCGCTCACGATCGCGCCCGACCCGCGCGTCGCGCTCCCGCCGGAAGCCTACGCGCGTCAGCTCGCCCTCGCGCGCCGCGTGGAGGCGCTGCGCGAGAGCATCGCCGCCGCCCTGGCGGAGGCGGAGAAGCTGCATGTGGATCTCGCCGCGAAGGGCGCGTCCGACCTCGACGCGCGCGTGCGGGCCCTCACCGGTCCCGACTTCGGCGAGGCTGCGACGGCGGGGCCTCCGGCCGGACTCAGCAGCCTGCGCGCGCTCGCGAGCTCCCTCGCCACCCTCGCCAATGCCGTGGACGGCGCGGACGCGGAGCCCACCCCCGACGCCGAGGCCGCCATCCCCAAGGTCGAGCCGGCCGTGCAGGCGACGCTCGCGGCGTGGGCAACCCTGAAGCAGCAACGGAGCCCGTAGAGGAGCGGCATACTCGGGCTCGGAGGCAATGAAGCCGGACTGGACGGCCGCACCCACCCACCTTCCCGCTGTGCCCGCGGCGTCGCGGAGCGGAGCCACGCTCGCGGCCGGGGGCCCGGGCGTCGGAGTTGGAGTGGGCACGGCGTAGTCACCGCCCCCGCCGCAGGCGGCGAGCGCCACGAGCAGCGCTATCGACTCGCCCCTCAGGCCAGCGCCCCCACGGCCGCGACCGCCGAGTCCACCTCCTCCGGCGTGTTCAGGATGCTCCCCGCGAGCCGGGCGAAGGACTGGAGATAGGGGCTCGTGGAGGCGATGATCCTCCGCTCTCGCAAGCGCCTGACGACCTCTTCGGGCGTGACCCCCGCCACCTCGAAGGCGACCAGGCCGGCGGAGAGGCCGGGAGCGCGGGGAGTGTGCAGGGTCACGTGGCGCAGCCCGGCCAGGCCGTCCTTGAGGCGCGTGTTCATCTCGTGGATGCGGCCGGCGATCCGGGCTCGCCCGATCTCGCGGTGGAAGGCGAAGGCGGCGGGCAGCGCCCACATATGCTCGTACGCGTGGAAGCCGCCCGGCGACATCCAGGCTCCCTGGGTCGGGCCGGGCTCCACCCCGTGCTGCCACGCCATGTAGGGCGGCATCTCGAAGGCGGGGATGCTCGGCTGCACTCTTTCCCAGGCCTCGCGCCGTCCCCAGACGATCGCGGTGCCGCGAGGCCCGAAGATCCACTTGTGGGCTCCGGCGGCGAGGAAGTCGCAACCCAGGTCGGCCGCCGACTCGTCCTCGACCCCGAAGCCGTGAACGCCGTCGACCACGAGCAGCACGCGATCGGCAGGGTCGCGCGAGCGGTTCAGCTCCGCCACCGAGGCCGCGATCGACCGGATGGGCAGCTTCACCCCGGTGGACGAGTGGACCCACGTGACGCCGATCACCCGCGTCCCGGGGCGCACGGCTCGGCGGAGCCGATCGACGATCTCGTCCTCGGACGCCCGGCTGCCCTCGTCGTAGAGCGCCACCCGGCGCATCTCGGCACCGTCTCGCTGGGCAGCGAGACGAATCGACTCGTGGTGCACGTAGTGGTCGTGCGCCGTGGTCAGGATCTCCTGGCCCGACCGCAGCCGCAGCCCGGCGTAGATGAGGGCCAGCCCTTCGGTCGTGGAGCGGGTGAGAGCCACGTCCTCGGGCCGGCCCCCGAGATACACGGCGGCGGCTCGTCGGACCTCGTCGGGCCGGGTGAAGAGGCCGTGGTCAACGACCTCGAAGGGATTCTCGTCGAGGGCCCGTCGCAGGGTCTCGATCGCCTCCCGCACCGGGCGAGGATGCGACACCAGGTAGAAGCTCGCGAAGTGCAGGAGGTCGCGCCGGAGGTCGAACTGGTCGCGCACCCAGGCCCAGTCCTGGGGTGAGGCGGTGCTCGCGGGGCGAGCGAGCGCGGTCGCGGCCACCGACATCCCGGTAGCGACGAGGAACCGGCGACGGTCCAAGGGCATGCTGCCTCCGTTCCGAGATGACGACCATTCTGGGCGGACGGCGACCGCGCGTCAAAGCCGAAACGCGACCGGCCGGCGACGGGGAGCGCCGTTGACGGGCCGCCTAATTGTTGCTAGATTGGTTACACATGTTCGCCAACTCGCACTTCGCCCTTGGCACCCACGTGCTGGTGTCGCTCGCGCTCCAGGAGGGCTCACCCGTCACCTCCGCCGAGCTTGCCCGCAGCATCAACACCAACCCTGCCTTTCTCAGGATGCTGCTGGGGAGGCTGCGGGAGGCCGGGTTGATCGAGGTGGCTCTGGGCAAGGGGGGCGGCGCCACCCTGGCCCGGCCCGCGTCGAAGCTGACCCTGGCCGACGTGTATCACGCGGTCGAGCGCCAGCCGCCGGCCCGCCTGCACCGCTGCCCGCCCAGTCGAAGCTGCATCGTCGGTCGCAACATCCTCCCCGTGCTCCAGGCCGTGGTTCATGACGTGGAGTCGGCGGCCCTGGGCCGGCTCATGGGGATCACGGTCGCAAAGCTGGCCGATCAGGTACGGCGCAGGGGCTGACCTGGGGAGCCGGAGGGCCTCTTCACGACTTTTTACGGACCTATATGTAACTGTATCACGTACACACAAGCATGACGCATCCCAATGACCGAGGAGGGGACATGATGAGACGGCTCGAAAACAAGATCGCGCTGATCACGGGGGGCACGACCGGCATCGGGCTGGCCACCGCGAAACGCTTCGCCGAGGAGGGAGCCCAGGTGATCGTGACCGGTCGGAACCCGGCCACCCTCGAGCTCGCCCGGCGGGAGCTCAACGGTCGGGTCCAGGTCCTGGAATCCGACGCCGCCGACGAGCGCCAGGTGGCGGAGCTCTTCGAATCGGTCGGTCGCGAGCACGGGCGGCTGGACGTGCTGTTCCTCAACGCCGGGATCGCGAAGTTCGCTCCCCTCGCCGAGGCCCCCCTCTCGGACTTCGACGCCATGTGGCACCTGAACGTGCGCGGCCCCTGGCTGGCCCTCAAGCACGCCCTCCCGATCCTCACCGAGGGGGCCGCCGTCATCGTCAACACGTCGGTGGTCAACCAGAAGGGAATGGCGGGCACGACGGCCTATGCCGCGACCAAGGCGGCCCTGCGCGTGATCGTGCGCGCGGCGGCTGCCGAGCTGGCCGGGCGCAAGGTGCGAGTGAACGCCATCAGCCCGGGGCCGATCGAGACTCCGATCTTCGAGAAGACGGGCCTTTCGGCCCAGGAGCGGGAGGCGTTTCGGAAGGACGTGGCCGCCCGCGTCCCGCTCGGAAGATTCGGGGCGGCCCACGAGGTCGCCAGCGCAGCCGCGTTCCTGGCCTCCCCGGACGCATCGTTCATCACGGGCACCGAGCTCGCCGTCGACGGCGGGTTCGCGCAGGTGTGATGCGGCAGCGGAGTCGGGCCCTGTCCGGGCAGGGGATCGGCCGCCGCGCCGCCGCGGCCGATCCAGCGAAGCAGGTGGTACCCGAGGGCTCCGCCGACCATTCGCACGGCGGCCGCGCCTCGGCGAGTATCAGAAGAAGAACTTCACCACCAGCTCGACGTTGCGCGGCAGGCTGACCGTGTTCGTGATCTTGCCGAACGTGTTCACGTCCGCGATGTTCCGGCCCGGGAAGGTGAAGCTCGGGGTGTTGGTCAGGTTGAAGGCCTCGGCCCGAACCTCCAGGTAGCGCTCGCCGCCCATGTCGAAGCGCTTGGAGAGCACGGCGTCGATGTTGCGGTAGCCGGGCGCTCTGGCGGTCCCGACGCCGCAGGTGCCCCACGTCCCGAGGGGCGCCCGCGAGAAGGCGTTGATGTCCAGCCAGTGGTCGATGGTCTGGTCCGCGGGCTTCGGGTCGCCGATGCAGTTCGGCCGCTCGACGCCGCGCACCGCCTGGAGCGAAGACCCGCGGCTGTCCTGGAGGGTCATCGGAACGCCGCTGCGAGCCTGGAAGATGCCGCTCAGCTTCCAGCCGCCGAGGATGGCGTTCAGGGGCCCGGACCAGTTGGTTCCCCACTTGCGGCCGCGGCCCCAGGGCAGCTCGTAGGCGGCGGAGAGCACGAAGTTGTGCCGGACGTCGAAGAAGGCCGGCCCATAGTTCCACTCCGGGTGGTAGGCGTTGGTCCAGTACGCGCCTTCGCTGGCCGTGAAGCTCGAGCCGTAGTAGCCGAGGTTGTTCGAAAGCGTCTTGCCCAGGGTGTAGGAGGCGAGGTACTCGAAGCCGTGCCGCGGCCGCTGGCGCACGCTCACCTGGAGCGCGTTGTAGTTGCCGTGTCCCCGGGAGGCCGTGGTCGAGATGTTCGTGACCAAGGGCGCCGTCGCATAGAGCGGGCGGCGCTGTTGCAAGGGTGCCCACGGAGTCACCGAGGGATCGCCCACGCCGGGCAGCGGCTGGTTGCCCTCGACCGGGGTCACCAGGTACTTCATGTTGTTTCCCACATAACCCACGTTGGCCGACATGGCCGAGGTGAGGAGGTACTCCACGAAGACGTTCCACTGTTGCGTGAGCTGCGGCCGGATGTCGGGATCGAAGGCGCGCACCTGGCCGGAGGGCTTGTCGAGGGGCACCAGGCCGGAGAAGCCGGTGGCGAGGCTGCCGGCCCCGGTGGTCTTGTCGTAGTTCACGTTCGACTCGAAGAAGTACGGGGGGTTCAGGGGCAGCCGCAGGTTCGCGCCCGTCCCCTCCATGTACTGCGAGATGCCGTAGCCCCCACGGAAGACCCAACGCTCGCCATTCCTCCAGGCGAACCCCAAGCGGGGCTCGAAGCCCTTGTAGTAGGGCTTGTAGAGCGCGCGGGCTTCGATGCTTCCGTCCTTGGCCAGGGTCTGCTGGCCGGTCACGAGCGAGAAGTTGGACTCGCGGTTGTCCTTCTCCACCAGCGGCTGCGTGTAGGCCCACCGCATGCCGAGGTTGAGGGTGAGGTCGGGCGTGACCTTGAAGTCGTCCTGGACGAAGAGCGCGATCCGGTTGTGCAGGTGCGTCCACGGATCCGAGGCGCTCCCGCGGCCCTTGCTCGAGACCTGGTCGAGGAGGAAGTCCGAGAACGCGAACCCGGTGAAGGTGCCACCGTAGTTGAAGTTGCCCAGGAGGCCGTTGTTGCCGGCATAGAACCGCTGCTGCACGTAGTGCAGGAACTGTCCCCCGACCTTCAGCGCATGACGGCCCTTGAGCCAGGTCAGCTTCTCGTTGACCTGGTAGGTCTTGTCGAGGGTGTCCGAGTCGCTGGCCCCCGCCCCCAGGGAGCTGAGCCCGGAGTTGAGGACGAGACTGCTGAGCCCGGGGATCGGCTGCCCGCCGGGGATCCCGAACGTCGCATTGGCGTCGCCGATGCCGGACCAGTCGAGCGCATGGGTTACGGCGCTGATCTGGTTGTAGCCGAGGAGGAGCTCATTGACGAGCGACGGGTTGAAGACGCGATTCCAGCTGAGGGCCAGGTTGCGGAACGGGCCCGTCTGGCTCTGCCCCAGGAGGAGAGGGAACGCCCGCGTGTTGTTTTCGGAATCGAACGTGGAGAACGAGAAACGCGCGAAGACCTTGTCGCTGGGGGAGGCGTTCCAGTCCAGCCGGAGATCACCCTGGTGGGCTCGAATCGTGGTCAGGGTCGGTCCCACGAAGTTGCCGCTGACGCCACTGACGCTGCGATTGGGCAGCGGATAGAGCGTGGTGTTGTCGAGGATGCCCCTCGCTACGGGGCTGATCCGGCTGGCGGGGATGATGTTGCCCGCGAAGGGGAGGCCCGTCACGGGGTCCCGGATGACCGTGCTGACGCCCGAGAAATCGCCGTTGCGCCACGAGGCCGGCGCCACGGACAAGACCTCGGTTCCGGGCGCGTTGTAATGCGTCCCCTGGTAGTCCGCGAAGAAGAAGAGCTTGTTCTTCACGAGGGGTCCCCCGAGGGTGGCCCCGAAGATGTGCTGCTTGCGCTCCTGCCGCGGGGCACCCGACCGGTTGTTGGCCCAGGTGTTCGCGTCGAAGTCGCTGTTGCGATAGAACTCGAAGGCGTTGCCCCGGAACCGGTTCGTGCCGGACTTGGTGACGTTGCTGAGCACCGCCCCCGCCACGTTGCCGGTGTCGGCCGCGTAGTTGTTGGTCTCCACGCTGATCTCGGCCAGGGCGTCGGGGCTCGGCTGGTAGGCCACCAGGTTGTCGATCGACTCGTTCATGTCGACGCCGTCGATCATGTAGTTGTTGGTCTGCTCGCGGTTGCCGTTCACATAGGGCCGGCCGCCCCCGAAGTTACGGCTCTGGTTCACGAAGGACTGGGGGTTCGGGGTCACGACTCCGGCGAGGAGCAGCGAGAGCTGGCCGGTATTGCGGCCGTTCAACGGGAGCGAGTTGACGGTGTTGCCCGAGATGACCTCGCCCACCGTGGCCGACTCGGTCTGGAGGACGGGCGCGGCGGCGGTCACCTCGACGGTGTCCTCGAGGGCGCCGACCTCCATCTTGAAGTCGAGCCGCGCGATCTGCTTCGCTTCCAGCTCGATGGCCTTCGTGGTGGCAGTCTTGAAGCCGGACAGCTCCGCCTTCACCACGTAGGTCCCGACCGGCACCGAAGTGATCGTGTAGTTGCCGGCGCTGTTGGAGACGGCGGTGTAGGCCACGCTGGTGGCCAGGTTGGTGGCGGTCACCGTGACCCCGGCGGCGGCGGCACCGCTCTGGTCGGTGAGGAGACCGGTGATCGACGCGGCGCCCGTCTGGGCGAGGGCGGCGCTGTGCAGGCCCAGGACGAAGGCCAGCGTGAGCAGCAAGCCCACCGTGCGTGTGCGGGAACTCGGCATGATCGCCTCCGGGGTTGCGGCTTGATGCCTCCGTCAGTAGTCCGGGTCGCTTGTCTTGGGGCTGACGGCACCAGCCGTTGCCCTGATCCTAGGCATCCCTGAGCAAGAGTCAAGCGCCGATGCATTACCAGCATTACCATGGCTCCTCCCATGGGACGACGCCACCCTCTTGGTGCTCTCGCCGCGGCGCTCCTCGCAGCGGCCCCCGCCCTCGCCCAGGAGCCTCGGTCCGATCCCGATGGTCCGGTCGAGATCCGCGACGAACAGCTCCTCGCCCAGCCCCGGCTCACCCTGCCGCCCATCGGCCCCGACACCGTCCCCCAAGGGCGGTGGTCCTTCCGCCTCGGCTTCCTGTGGTCCAACTCGTTCGGCTGGACTCAGGACGTCCCGGGCGAGACGCCGACCGACCGCCGCTTCCTCATCGACGGGGAGGCGCGCACCGTGGACCTGAACGTGGCGCGGGGCGTCGGCGAGAACGCCCACGTCGCCCTGCGCGTTCCCTTGCGCTGGCGGGGAGGCGGGTCCCTCGACGGGCTCATCGACACCTGGCACCGGATCTTCGGCCTGCCCCAGGGCGGACGCTCACGCTTCCTCAAGAACGCGTTCCGGGTGGAGGGCGTGACCGAGGCCGGGCAGCCTTTCTCCTGGAACGACCAGCGCGGCACGGGCCTCGGCAACGTCGAGCTGGAGAGCCGGTGGCGCTTCGCGGACGGGGGTCGCGGGGGCTGGCGCGCGGCGGTCGCGGCACGGGTCGCCCTGCCCACGGGGACCGCGCCCTTCGACGAGGACGCGGCGGGCTTGGGCGTCCAGGTCGCCGCGGCCAAGCGCCTGGCCGGTCCGCTCGACCTGTTTCTCGGGGCGGGCGGGCTGGTCCAGGGCCCCGGCCCGGTGCGCGGCATCGGGTACGAGACCCAGCGGCTCCACGTCTTCCTGGCCCTCGAATGGCGGATGTTCGGGTTCTTTCACCTGATCGCGGAGACCGACGCCGCCAGCCGCCTCATCCGAGACATCGACCGTTACCCGGGTCTGCACTGGATCACCAACGTCAGCGGTCGCATCCCGATTTCCAAACGGACGCGATTCGAGCTCGGCTTCACCGAGAACTTCAAGAACCAGATGAGCACCACCGACTTCGGAATGCACTTCGGCCTGATGGTGCTCTCCTATTGACATTCGATAGGAGCGGGCGTACCCTCGCTCCTATAGAAGATCGATAGCAGGAGCGTCCCCATGCCCGGGCGCCGCGCGACCTTGCTCCAAGGAACCCTCGACCTCCTCATCCTGAAGGCCCTGTCCGCCGGCGCGCGGCACGGCCTCGGCGTCTCCCGCCGCATCGAGCAGATCACCGGCGGCACATTCGCCGTGCAGCCGGGCTCGCTCTTCCCTGCGCTCCATCGCCTGGAGGAAGCGGGCTGGCTCACCTCGGACTGGCAGCCTTCCGAGAACAACCGGCGGGCGAAGTACTACACCCTCACGAAGGCGGGACGCCGGCAGCTGGGCGAAGAAGCCGCGCACTGGAATCAGATCGCCCTGGCCATCGGGCGCGCACTGGAAGCGTGATGGGCCGCCTCTCCAGCCTCTGGCGCAATCTCGTCCACCGCCGCCGCGTCGATCGCGATCTCGACGAGGAGCTGGCGGCGGCGTACGACCTCCTGGTCGAGGAGAAAGTCCGTTCCGGGATGCCGGTCGACGACGCTCGTCGCGCGGCTCGACTGGAGCTGGGCAGTCCGGACTCCTTGAAGGACCAGGTCCGCGACGTGCGCGCGGGCGCGGGCCTGGACGCCCTCGGGCAGGACGTCCGCTACTCATTGCGGCAGTTCCGGCGGGCGCCCGGCTTCGCCGCGGTCGCGGTCGTGACCCTGGCCCTGGGCATCGGCGCCAACGCCGCCGTCTTCGGGGTGGTCAAGTCGGTCCTGCTCGACGCCCTGCCCTACGCCGAGGCGGACCGCCTGGTGCGCGTGCGCCCGTACTTCCTCGACGGAACGCCAGGAAGCCCGCTGCTGTTCTCCAGGATGGTGCACACGATCGCCTCGAGGCAGAAGTCCTTCCAGAGCCTCGCCGCTTTCGACTCCGCGCGCGATGCGGTTCTCGGCGGCGAAGACTCCCCACGGATCGTGACCATCGCGTGGGTCGAGTCCGGCCTGTTCAAGACCCTGGGGGTGCAGGCCGCGCTCGGGCGGACCTTCCACGACAAGGATCGCGCGATCGGCCACGTGCCCGTCAGCGGCGGGGAGCGCGGTCCCGACACCGCCCGGGTGGTGGTGCTGGCCCATGAAGCCTGGCAGGGGCTGTTCGCCGGCGACCCGGGCATCGTCGGCCGGGACGTCCGCATCAACGGGATCCCACGCACGGTGATCGGCGTCCTGCCGCGCGGCTTCGTGGGGCTCCGCGGCCAGGCGGACTTCTACTTCGCGTTCGATCTCGCCCCGGCGCTCACCAGCGGTGCCGGCTGGCTGGGCCTGGTCGGGCGCCTCAAACCGGGTACGACCCACGAAGCGGCCCGGCGCGAGCTCGCCGCCATCTGGGCCGCGCGCGAGTACCCGCAGGAGTTCGACCGCCTGGGCATGACCGCAATGCCGCTGCGCGACGCGATGGTCGGCAGCACCCGTGCGCCGCTCCTCGTGCTGCTGGCCAGCGCCGCCCTGGTGCTCCTCATCGCCTGCGCGAACCTCGCGGGAGTACAGCTGTCGCGCGCGCTCTCCCGGCGCAAGGAGTTCGCCGTCCGCGTGGCCCTGGGCGCCGGGCGCCGGCGCCTCGTCCGGCAACTGCTCACCGAGAGCACGCTGCTCGCCCTGGCCGGGGGCGGGGCCGGTCTGCTGCTCGCCCAGCGGCTGCTGTCCCTGCTGCGCGGTCTCGCGAGACCCGTGCTGCCGGCCCACGCCGAGTTCTCGCTCGATCCGGGCGCGGTCCTCGGCATGGCAGTGCTTGCCGTCTCTACCGGCCTGGCCTTCGGCGTGGCGCCGGCGCTCTCCGTCGGCGGTTGGGATGCGCAGGGCCTGCTGCGCGACCAGGCGCGCGGCGCGAGCGAGGCGCGACGGCCGCGCCGCCTCCGCGGCGTGCTGGTGGCGGCGCAGATAGCGCTCTGCGCCAGCCTGCTCGCGGGCGCCGGCCTGCTGGCGCGTAGCCTGTGGGAGATGGCGGCGGCGCCGCTCGGCTTCGATCCGCCCGGCCTCCTGACCGCGAAGGTCCGGCTCCCGACGCGTGAGTACCCGACGCTCGAGTCACGCGCGCGGTTCCAGGAGCAGCTCGCCGACCGGCTGCGCGCCCTCCCCGGCGTGGAGGCGGTCGCGATGGCGAACAAGCTTCCGACCGCCGAGGACCCGAGGCACGATGGCCTCAGCATCGAAGGGGCGCCGCCGGAGGCCGCGCCGCCGTGGGTGGCCTATGCGAGCGTGTCGGACGACTACTTCCGCACGCTCCGGATACCGGTCCGGCAGGGACGCGCGTTCGACGCTTCGGACCGCTCGGAGGGGCCGCCCACCGCCGTGATCAGCGAGGGCCTGGCGCGCCGCTACTGGCCCCCCGGGGAGGCCCTGGGCGCGCGCATTCGCCTGGGGGGGGCCCTGGTGACGGTCGTCGGCGTCGTCGGCGACGTGCGCAACGACCTCGCCCGGCCCGACGCCGAGCCGATGACGTATCGCTCCCGCCGTCAGGAATCGACCCAAATGGTGTGCGTCCTGCTCCGCGCGCACGGCGACCCCCTCGCCCTCGTGAGACCCCTCCGGCGGGAGGTGGCGGCCCTCGACTCCTCCCTGCCCGTCCAGCAGGCCATGACCCTGGAGGCGGCGGTCGGCGAAGGGCTCGCCTCTCGGCGGCTTCCGCTCCTGCTGATCGCCGCGTTTTCCGCCCTGGCCCTGCTCCTCTCCTCGGTCGGCGTCTACGCCATGTTCGCCAGCCTGGCGGCCGCCCGGGAGCGGGAGTTCGGCGTTCGCATCGCGCTCGGCTCGCGGCCGGGCGCCATCGTCGGGCTCATGCTGCGGCAGGGCGCCGGATGGATGGCCGCGGGCCTTCTGGGCGGCGCGCTCGGCATCGTCCTGGTGGTGCGGCTTCTGCGCGGCTGGCTCTTTGGCGTCCCGCCGTTCGACCCCATCGCCCTGGGCGGCGGCATCGCTGTCCTCGCGGGTTGCGCGACGGTCGCCCTGCTCATCCCGGCCCGCCGCGCCACCCGGGTGGACCCGGTGCTCGCGCTCCGCGCCGAATAGGGAGACGGCGACCGCACCCACCGGTCGTCGTCTCTCGACAGCCTGCTATGTGGCCAGGCCTCGTAGCGCCACCCCGCAGTCCGAGCACGTGCTGAACCCGGCCCGGTACTCGCTCGCGCAGAGAGGGCAATAGAGGGCCGCCGCGGGGTCGAGGCTCGCCGGGGCCTCGAGCACCTGCTCGAGGCTGGTGCCGGCCGCCTTCAGCACGCCGCGCCACGAGGCCAGCTGCGCCTCGGCCGCCGCCGCCGCCTCCTCGCCGAGGCCGCGCACGACCTCCAGCCGGTGGACGAGCCGGCCCGCGAGCGCGCGGAAGCCCTCGCCGTTCAGGATGGCGCCCGCGGCCGCCAGCGGGTCGAGGTCGAGGAACAGGTCGCGGGAGAGGTGGCGGGCCGCGTGGATGGCCGCGGGCGGGAAGAGCAGCATGGGCGCGAGGGCGGAGGCGACGGCTCCGGAGCGCAGGCCGCAGCCGCGCAGCATTCTCCACGAGCAGGCGACGATGGCCACGTGCAGGATCAGGACCAACACGAGGACGACCCCGGGACCGGGGGCCCACTCGACCGCCACCGAGGCGGGCAGCAGCCCGAACGTGGCCACGAGCTGCGCGATTCCCAGCCAGCGGCAGGGGGGTCCCAGCCGGAGCACGACTCGGCGGCGCTCCCAAGCGCGTTCAAGATCGGCCTTGCCGCCGAGAGCTTCCTTGAGCCGGGCGGGGCGTTCCTGGGGAGGGGCGTCGGCGAGCGCCCTCATGGAGCAGGCCAGCCGGCGTGCGGCGGGCAGCGCCGGGGTGGCGACACGCCGGCCGGCGAGGCGGACGGTCGGGCCGTCCGCGGCCACCTTGCCCAGGGCGTCGAACCGGATGAAGCTGGCTTCCGTCGGCGCGGGCGAGCCCTCGAGGAGCACCACTCCTTCGGGGCCCAGGAGCAGGGGCGGCACGAAGAGGCCGGCCGCCTCCGCGAACGGCGAAAGCCCGACGAGATGCAGGCCGGAGCGCTCGACACGGAAGCCCTGCCAGGGGGCCAGGAGCGCCCATTCGGACGCCCGCACGAGGACGAGGCTGTCCACCAGGTAGAAGACGACCAGGTACGGCAGGACGTCTTCGACCAGCGCGTGCACAGGGCTCGCCCTCGCGCGGACCGGCCTTCGCGGGGCCCGCCCCTAGGCCTCGCTTCCCCGGCCCATGAGGCTCGAGATCATACGCTTGAGGGCGGCCAGCGCGCCGACCACCAGCACCACGACCGCCTTGCCGCCCTTGGCCAGGGCCTTGAACAGCCACGCGAAGAGGCCCAGCTTCGCCGCGGCCGCGCCCGCGCCCCCGGCGACGAGCGCCACCAGGCCGTATTCCGCGACCTTGTCCCCGGGCACGAACTCCGCGTAGCTCTTCCCCTGTTTGTAGTTGAAGCTGGCGAGCACTGCGTCGACCTGGGGCTTGGAGGCGGCGAGCTTCGACGGCTCGTCGACCAGGGTCACGGACATGTAGCCGTTCCGTCCCAGCACCCGGACGTTGTAGTTGACGACCTCGGAGCCGCTCTCGTTCTTCGCGAGCAGCGCCCAGACCAGGTTGTGGCTCTTGGCGTCGTAGTGCGGCTCCTCGTACCAGCCCGTCACGTGCAGGGCGGGGATCCCCTTCTGCTTCCGGATCTTGTTCCCTTCCTCGGTCCCCTCGCGGATCCCTTCCAGGATCGCGTTCTTGTCGATCTTGTCCTTGTCGTCGTCCTTCACGAAGCCGACCGGGTGGTGCTCGAACACCACGATCCAGTCTTCGTCCTTGGCCTTCGGCGCCACGAGGCCAACCTCGGTGTTCGTGGCCGTATTGCCCATGACCTCCATCAGCTTCCGGGTGTCGGTCGCGCCCGCGAAGACGTAGCGCTCGCCCAGGCCGAGCGATGCCTGGCCACCCAGGTCCACGCTGCTCGGGCCCCGCACCCAATGGATCTGCGGCTGGTCGGCCCAGGCGGCCCCCCCGGCCGCCAGGAAGGTCCCCAGGAGGGCCAGTCGGCCGGCCCCGCCCAACGCTCGCATGGTTCTCATCGCTATCCTCTCCGGGCGGCGGGCGGGCCCCGCGCCCTCTCGAACCCCCGGGCCGAATGCGACGAGGAAGGACGGCCCGGTGCCCGGCAAAGAGTGGCACGACCTTCGGCTGGGAACCTGTATGCTGGATCACTTTCCGGCGACGGTCGTCTTTCCGACATCGACGCGCCACAAGTGACTACGCATCAATCGGTTGAGAGCAAGGCCGACGGCTCCCGACGAGCTCCCGGTGCGCCTTGCCTGTCACAGAGGGCAGGTCTGTCCGGTCTATCCAGTAGGAGGTCGGACCATGCGGCTCTTCATCCTCGGCGCCAACGGCAAGACGGGAACACAGCTCGTCGACCTCGCCCTCGCCAGGGGCCACGAGGTCACGGCGTTCGTCCGCTCGCCGGGGAAGATCACGCGCCGGCATCCGCGGCTGGAAGTGCGGCGGGGCGATCCCCACCGCGTGGACGAGCTGGCGAGCGCGCTGCCAGGGCACGACGTCGTGCTCTCGGCCCTCGGCGTTCGCCCGCCCCAGGCGTTCCGGCCGCACACGCTGGTTCAGGAGTGTGCGGCCAGCACGGTCGCGGCCATGACGAGGGCCGGTGTGAAGCGGCTCGTCCTGGTCTCGGTCGCGGTCCTGTTCCCTCTGAAGGGGCTGCGCTTTGCCTTCTTCCGCCGGCTGCTCACGCACGTGATGCGCGATCTCGGCGCGGCGGAGCAGATCGTGCGCGCCACGGCCCTCGATTGGACGATCGCGAGGCCCCCACGCCTCATCGAAACGTCCGCCGAAGCGTATCGCAGCACGCGCGATGCGCTCCCGGCGGGCGGCTTCTCGATGTCGTTCCGTGCGGTCGCGGCCTTCATGCTGGATGCCGTGGAGCACCGCGCCCACGTGCACGAGATCGTCGGTCTGGCGAGCTGAGCGCGGCAAGCTCAGCAAGGAGGACATCGTGACGGCCAGAGCAAACGGCAAGCTGGCGAACCGAGAACGGCTGATCTACCGGAGCTGGTATACCTTGGTCATGACGATCCTGATGGAGGTCAAACCATTCTGATGTCGGATCAGCGGGCGAGGGAAGATCTCGCGGTCTTCGAGTCCCACCGGCCCGCGATGGTGGCGCTCGCCTATCGCATGCTGGGGGACGTGGGGCGCGCGCAGGACATGGTGCAGGAGGCGTGGCTGCGCTGGCACCACCGTGAGATCGAGGTCGACTCACCGAAGGCGTTCCTGGTGACGGTCGTGACGCGTCTGTGCCTGAACGAGCTCGACTCGGCGCGGGCGCGGCGCGAGGAGAGCCGCGGCGATCGCCTGCCGGAGCCGGTCGACCTCGAGGAAGGAGGAATGGCCCGGCTGGAGGAGCTGGAGCAGCTCTCCATGGCCATGCTCGTGGTGCTGGAGCGGCTCACTCCCGCCGAACGCGCCACCCTTCTGCTCCACGACGTGTTCGACTTCGCCCACGAGGAGATCGCGACCCTCGTCTCGCGCAGCCCAGCCGCCTGCCGGAAGCTGCTGGAGCGGGCCCGTCAGAAGGTCTCTGCCGGACGGCGGCTCATCACCGCATCGCGGGAGGAGCATCAGCGGCTGTTGGAGGCCTTCCTGCGCGCCGCCTCGGCCGGCGACGTCGCAGGCCTGGTGGACCTGCTCGCGGCGGACGCCGTCTTGATCACGGACGGCGGACCCGAGGGCCGCGAGTTCAGGGGCATCCGCAACCTTCGGCGGCCGCTGGAGGGCGCGGGACGCATCGCCGCGTTCGTGGTGGCGACGTCGCGTCGCGCGGTGCTCGACGTCGAACAGCGGGAGCTCAACGGGCAGCCGGCGCTGGTCTTCTACAGGGACGGGCGCCCATTCGCGGCCGTCCTGCTGGCCGTGGCCGACGGCAAGATCCAGCGCGTCTTCTTCCACGCCGACCCGAATCACCTTCGCTATCTCGGCCCCGGCCCTCGCCATTGATCGAGCGGGGGTCCTTCCCGCTCTGTCGGTTTAGGAACATGTATGCTGCCACACGTAACGACGGCTCGGTGGGTTGGCGCTGGGCACTCGCGAGGCAGGAGGAGCGAACGATGAACAGGAGCCCCGGGGCCGCGGCGCTGGCCATTCTGGCCCTCGCCGGCTGCGGCCGGCGCAACGACCCTTCCTCGATCGTGGCCAGCGGACACGTGGAGGCGACCGACGTCCGCATCGCCACCAAGGTGGCCGGTCGCCTCGGGTCGCTCGCCCTGCAGGAAGGCGACGCCGTGAAGACCGGGCAGGAGCTGGGCCGCATCGAGACCACGGACCTCCTCCTCGCCCTGCGCCAGGCCCGGGCCGAGAGGGACCAGGCGGCGGCCGAGTACCAGTTGCGGCTCGTGGGGGCCCGCAAGGAGGACATCGCGGAGCTGGCGGCCCAGGTGGCGAACGTGGAAGCCGATCTCGAGAACGCGCAGAAGGACTTCGACCGCATGCAGGGCCTGCTCGACAAGGGCTCGGGGACGACCAAGGCCCGGGACGACGCCAAGGCGCGGCGGGACATGACCGCCCACCGGCTGGAGGCGGTCAAGCAGGCCCTCGCCCGCCTGAGGGCCGGGAGCCGCCCCGAGGAGAAGGAGGCGGCCCGGGCGCGTCTGGCGGCGATGGACGCGCGGATCGCGCAACTCGAGCACCAGGTCGAGGACGCCACGATCAAGAGCCCGCTGGCCGGGGTCGTGACGGAGAAGGTGGCGGAGCCGGGGGAGCTGCTCCAGGTCGGCTCGCCGCTCTGCGTGATCACCGACCTCGCGAACGCCTGGCTGACCGTCTACGTGGGCGGCCCCGACCTGGGGCGGATCCGCCTGGGCCAGGAGGCCGAGGTGAACACCGACGACGGCCAGACCCGCATGGGGAAGGTCACCTTCATCGCGTCCCAGGCCGAGTTCACTCCCAAGAACGTCCAGACCCGCGACGAGCGGGTGAAGCTCGTCTACAAGGTCAAGGTCAGCCTCGACAACCAGGACGGGCTCTTCAAGCCCGGCATGCCCGCGGAGGCGCGGCTCCGGGCCGGGGGGGCGGGACCGTGACGATGGTCGTGGTGGACCGGCTCACCCGGCGCTACGGCGCCGTGCTGGCCCTGGACGGGGTGAGCTTCGACGTGCGGCCGGGCGAGATGTTCGGCCTCATCGGCCCCGACGGCGCGGGCAAGACCACGACCCTGCGGGTGGTCCTCGGCCTCCTCGCCCCGACCGACGGCCGCGTCCACACCTGCGGCCTCGACCCCTTCCGGCAGAGCGACGCCCTCTCCCGGAGGATCGGCTATCTGTCCCAGCGCTTCTCGCTCTACGGCGACCTCTCGGTGGACGAGAACGTCTCGTTCTTCGCCGCCGTGCACGGCGTGCGCGACTGGCGCGCGCGGCGAGACGAGCTGCTCGACATGCTCCGGATGACCCCGTTCCGCGATCGCCTGGCGGACCGCCTTTCCGGCGGGATGAAGCAGAAGCTGGCCCTGGCCTGCACCCTCATCCACACTCCCGAGCTGCTCGTGCTCGACGAGCCCACGACCGGCGTCGACCCCGTCTCGCGCCGGGACTTCTGGAAGATCCTGGCCCGCCTCCAGCGCGAGGGACTGACCCTCCTCCTCACCACCCCCTACCTCGACGAGGCGGAGCGCTGCCAGCGCGTCGCCCTCATGGACCACGGGCGGATCCTGAGCCTCAGCACTCCCGACGCGCTCCGCGCCCAGGCGGAGAGCGCGATCGTCGAGATCCTGGCCGCTCCCAAGCGCACGGCCGTCGATCTGCTCAGCCGCCACCCCGAGGTGGCCGAGGTCGAGGCTTTCGGCGAGCGCCTGCACGCGACCCTCCGGGGGGTGCCCGCGGCCGAGGTGGGAGCCGCGTGCGAGCGCCTGGCCCGGCACCTGACCGAGGGGGGCGTGACCGTCGAGAGCGCGCGCGCCACGTCGCCATCGCTCGAGGACATCTTCATTGCCCGCATCCGCGCGGCCGAAGCGAGGTCATAGTGATGGCCGATCATTCATCGACCCCCCACCCTATCCCTGCACGCAGTCATCAGGGACCGCGCCGCCTCATCCTCGCCCTCACCATGCTCGTGCCGGCCGAGGCCGGCGCGGAGACCGTGCGCCTCAGCCTCGCCGAGACCGTGGAGCGGGCGCGGGCGAGCTCGCCCCGTCTGGCCCAACTCGCCGCGCTCCAGACCGCGGCGGACGCGGGCCTCCTGGGCGCCCGGGCCGGACGCCTGCCCGTCCTCGACCTCGCCGCCTCCTACACCCGCAACTCGAACGTTCCCGAGCTGACCATAGCGCTCCCCAGCACGGAGCCGCGGACGATCTTCCCGAACATCCCCGACAACTACCGGACCCGTGCCGGCCTGACCCTGCCCGTCTACACCGGCGGCCGTGTCCAAGGCGAGATCCGCGCCGCCGACCACAACCGCGACGCGGCGGGCCGCGACCTCGAGGCCGGGGTCAAGGACCTCGTGCTCGAGGCCAGCTCCGCCTACTGGCAGCTCGTCACGGCCCGGGAGAGCGCCCGCGTCCTGGCGGAGGCGGTGGCCGCCTTCGAGGCGCACCTCAAGCAGACGAAGGACCGGCAGCAACTGGGCATGGCGGCCCGGAACGAAGTGCTCCTGGTCCAGGTGGAGCGCGACCGCGCGGAGCTGAGCCGCCTGGCCGCGGACGGCGCGGCCGAGGTCGCCAACGCCAACCTCGTCCGTCTCGTCGATCTCCCGCCGGGCTCGGAGGTGGAGCCGATCGAGCCCCTCGCCTCCCCCGCAAGGCCCCGGCCCGACCTGGAGGCGCTCGTCAAGGAGGCGCTCGACGGGCGCCCCGAGGCGGCGGCCCTGCGGTCGCGGGCCGCGGCCGCCCAGGCCGCGGTGAAGGTGGCGCGCTCGGCCACCCTGCCCCAGGCCAGCCTCAGCGCCGGCTACGACTTCGCCCGCCCCAACGCCCGGATCCTCCCCCCGGTCGAGGAGTGGAAGGGAAGCTGGAGCGTGGGGGTGAGCCTGTCGATCAGGGCCTTCGACGGCGGCCGCACCTCCGCCGCGGCGGCCCAGGCTCGCGCCCAGGCCGCGGCCGTGCGGCATCAGCTCGAGGACCTGGAGCGCCGGATCCGACTCGAGGTCACGAGCCGCGTGCTGGACCTCGGCACCAGCCGGGCGACCGTCGAAGTGGCCGAGCGCAACCTCGAGGCGGCCGGGGAGAGCCTCCGGGTCTCGCGCGACCGCTATCACGAAGGGCTCATCGCCTCCTTCGAGCTGCTGGACGCGGAGACCGCCCTCCTCCGCGCCGGCCTCGACCGGACCACGGCCGCCACCCAGCTGCGGCTCGCCCAGGCCAGCCTGGAGCGGGCGGTGGGCCGCTAGCCTTGGCGCAAGTCGCGCCCGCACCCTCCTCCGTGATCGAGGTCCAGAACCTCGTCAAGCGCTTCGGGGCCTTCGTGGCCGTGGACGACCTGAGCCTGACGGTGGCCCCGGGCGAGGTGTTCGGCCTCCTGGGCAGCAACGGCGCGGGCAAGACCACCGCCATCCGCATGCTGTGCGGCCTGCTCTCCCCGACCGGCGGCACCGCGCGCGTGCTCGGCTTCGACGTGGGACGCGAGCCCGAGCAGGTCAAACGCCGGATCGGCTACATGACCCAACGCTTCAGCCTCTACGACGACCTCACGGTCGGCCAGAACATCCGCTTCTTCGGTGGGGTGTACGGCCTGGAGGGCGAAGCCCTGCGCGCCCGGCGGGACTGGGCCGTCCAGATGGCGGGCCTCGAGGGGAAGGCCGACCTCCTCACGCGGTCGCTCCCGGGGGGATGGAAGCAGCGCCTGGCCCTCGCGTGCTCGGTGCTGCACGAGCCCAAGGTGCTGTTCCTCGACGAGCCCACCGGGGGAGTGGACCCGATCTCGCGCCGGCGCTTCTGGAACCTGATCGACGCCATGGCCGCCGAGGGGGTCACGATCATCGTCACCACCCATTACCTCGACGAGGCCGAGCGCTGCGACCGGATCGCGCTCATGCACGCGGGGCGCCTCGTGGCCCTGGGCACGGTCTCGGAGCTCAAGGACGTGTTCGCGGGGCGGGCCATGCTCGAGGTCTCCTGCCCCCGCGTCCTCGAAGCCCAGGAGCGCCTGGAGGGCGAGGACTGGGTGCTCGAAGCCTCCGTCTTCGGCACTCGCGTCCACGTGGTGGTCGCCGATGCCGAGAAGGGGCGGGGGAAGGCCCTGGACGTCCTGGGGGCGGCCGGCTTCGCCCCCCTCGCCGTCGACCGCATCCTGCCGTCCCTCGAGGACGTGTTCATCCACTGCATCGAGGCCGAAGAGGCCGCCCGCGCCTCATGAGCCTGCGCAAGATCGGAGCGATCGCGGTCAAGGAGCTGCGGCAGGCCTCGCGGGACCCCCTGAGCCTGGCCATGCTCCTGGGCCTGCCGACCATGATGCTCATCCTGTACGGCTACGCCATCAACTTCGACGTGCGGCACGTGCCCCTGGCGGTGGAGGACCGGGACAAGAGCGCGCTGAGCCGGGAGCTCGTGGCCTCCTTCGTGAACTCGACCTACTTCGACCTCGTGAGCGACCTGCCCGCGGGGGCCGACCTGGGGCGGCTGACCGAGCGGCGGATCGCCCGGGCCGTCCTCGTCATCCCCGAGGGCCACGCCCGGACCCTGGCCGCGGGGCGCACCGCCCCCGTGCAGCTCGTCCTCGACGGGGCCGACGCGAACACCGCCAGCACCATCCTCGGCTACGCCTCGAACCTCGTCGCGGGAGCGAACGTGTCGCTGCGCCTGGGGGACCCCGCGGCCACGCTGCCCCCGGCGGCCGGGATCGACTACGAGCCGCGCGTCTGGTTCAACCCCGACCTCAAGTCCACCCAGTTCCTGGTCCCCGGCCTCATCGGCTTCATCCTCATGCTCACCGCGGTCCTGTCCACCGCGCTCTCCGTGGTACGGGAAAAGGAACGCGGGACCATGGAACAGCTCCGCGTGACGTCGCTCCGGCCGAGCGAGCTCATCATCGGCAAGACCCTCCCCTACCTCGGGATCTCGCTGACCGCGACCGGAGTCATCATCCTGGCCGCCCGCTTCCTCTTCGGAGTCCGGGTGCAGGGCTCGTACGTGGACCTGTTCGTGGCCACCCTCGTCTACCTGGTGGGCGCCCTGGGGTTCGGCCTGCTCGTGTCGAGCCTGGCGGATACCCAGGCCATGGCCTTCCAGATCGGAACCGTGACCTCCATGCTGCCCGCGATCTTCCTCTCGGGCTTCATCTTCCCGATCCGCTCCATGCCGGCGGTGGTGCAGGGGCTCACCTACCTCGTCCCGAACCGCTACTTCCTGGTGGTGCTGAGGGGCGTCATCCTCAAGGGCGCTCCCCTTTCGACGTACGCGGGGGCGCCACGGTGGGAGCTTCTCTTCCTGTGCCTCTACGGCGCGGCCGTGTTCGGCATCGCCTACGCGCGCCTCACGCGCAAGGAAGGGTGAAGGCATGTACGGCCTTCTCATGGTCGTCATCAAGGAGTTCCTCCAGCTCCGACAAGACAAGAAGATGATCCCGATCATGATCGCGGGCCCCCTGGCCCAGCTCCTGGCCCTGGGCTACGCGGCCAACATGGACGTCAACGACATCCCGATGGTGCTCGTGGACCAGGATCGCACGCCCGAGAGCCGGCGCCTCGTGGAACGCTTCACCGGTTCCGGCTACTTCCACCTCGTGGGCAGCGAGGACACCGTCCTGGCGGTGGAGCCCTGGCTGGTGGGCGGCCGGGCCCAGGTCGCGATCGTGGTGGCCGCCGGCTACGGCAAGGCGGTCGCGGGAGGCGCGGTGCCGCGGGTGCAGGGAGTCGCGGACGGCACCGACGCGAACTCCGCCGTGCTCGGGCTCGGCTACGCGGCGCGCATCGTGGCCGAGGCCGGGGCGGAGCTCGTGCGCGCCCGCCTCGGCTCCGCCGGCCGGGCCCGGGTCGAGCTCGTCCCGCGCGTCTGGTACAACCCCGACCTCCTGAGCCGCTGGTTCTACGTGCCGGCGGTCCTGGCCATGGTGCTCATGCTGGTGACGATGATGCTCCCCTCCATGGCCGTGGTACGGGAGAAGGAGATCGGGACCCTCGAGCAGATCAGCGTCACCCCCCTCCAACCCTGGCAGCTCATCCTGGGCAAGCTGGTCCCTTTCGTGGTCATCGGCATACTGGACCTGCTGCTGATCGTCGGCCTCGCCCGGCTCGTCTTCGGCGTCCCCCTGCGCGGCTCCCTGCTCCTGCTCGTCTTCCTGACCCTGCTCTACGTCCTCAACACCCTCGGTCTCGGCCTCCTCGTATCCACCATGGTCAGCACCCAGCAGCAGGCCATGATGTTCTCCGCCTTCGTGGTGATGGTGCCGATGATCTACCTCTCCGGCCTCATCTTCCCCATCGAGAACATGCCCCGCGTCTTCCAGCTCGGCAGCTACGTCATCCCGGTGCGGTACTACGGGAACGTCATCCGCGGAATCTTCCTGCGGGGCTCCGGCCTGGGCGTGCTCTGGCCGGAGGCGCTGGCCCTCTTCGGCGAGGGTCTCCTCGTCCTGACCCTGGCCTCGCTCCGTTTCCGGAAGAGCCTGGACTAGCCGGGACGCTGGTCGCCGGGAGACTCAGCGCTCCGAGACCGGGGCGGGAGCGCGGACCGCCTTGCGCGCAGGGTTGGCCGAGGGGGCCGCCGGGGTCGGCTTGGCTACGACTCTCACGTGAGCCAGCTTGGAGGGGCGAGCCTCCGCCCGCACGGCCTCGTGCGTGCTGCCCAGGGTGGAGCCGATGAGCCCGAGCTCCGCCTGACGCAGCTGCAGGTCCACTTCCGCGAGGGCCATGAGGCGCGCGATCATGGACTCGTCGGCGGACGTCCTCTCCGCCGCCGGAACCGCGGTCACCCCCGCAGCTCCCAGAACGATCAAGCTCAGCACGGCAACCGGAGCACGCACTGTCCATCCTCCTTCGCCCCTCGGGCTTTCGTCTCCCACCCATGGTCTAAGACGAACGGCGCCGGCAAAAGGTTCGCAAAGGATGGGCAGACGCGGGTCCAAGGTATCCAAGCGTTTGACGCTCCCTCCGCGGCTTCAACGAGCCGGATCGCGAGACCGTCTTCCGCCGGATGGAAGCGTGGCTGGAGGCGCGGGCCCCGGGGACCCCTTGAGTGCAGGGGGGCCCTCTAGCCGGAAGTTCCCGCATCTGAAGGGCATGTAAGTTGAGAGAGTTCTGGCTCTTAGCTGGTGTACGGCCTGTGGTGTGTAGGCATGTATATCTGAGAGAAGGCTTGACATTCGAGGAGAGAGCGTGTATTAGTACCGCATGT
>WNGA01001632.1_pt1 | contig 34295 bp, 39 predicted proteins | sample 5400061 | NCBI WGS metagenome assembly WNGA01 (sample SAMN13153366, study PRJNA577476) | soil metagenome | isolation source: 100 cm soil or saprolite under grassland replicate 2 | place: USA:California | collected 2016-06-15 | reverse complement strand
CCACCATCATCTCGATGGCGATGATCGCATCGTCGACGAGCAGTCCTAGGGCCAGGATCAGCGAGCCGAGCGTGATGCGGTCGAAGTCCTTGCCGGTGGCGGCCATGACGATGAATACCGCGGCCAAGGTCAGAGGGACCGCCGCCGCGACGACGATGCCGACGCGCCATCCCATGCTGAGAAAGCTCACGAGCATCACCACGCCCAGGGCGACGAAGAACTTGAGCATGAATTCGTCGACGGCCGCCCGAATGTTGACCGACTGGTCCGTGACCCTGGACAGGCTCATGCCAAGCGCCATCTCCGCGTTGATCGCCGCCGCTTCCGCGGCCAGCGCCTTGCCGAGGTCGAGGCCGTTCCATCCCTCGCGCATGACGACGCCGAGCAGCAAGGTCGGTTCGCCGTTATTGCGGATCAGGAAGGTCGCCGGATCTTCGTAACCCCGCTTCACTTCGGCGATGTCGGAGAGCTTCAGCGTACGGCCTTGCGCGGCGACAGGCGTATTGCGGATCTTCTGCAGATCGTCGATGGCGCCCTCCAGCCTGATGAAGACTTGCGGGCCCTTGGCTTCGATCGAGCCGGCGGGCGTCATGGCGTTGCGGCTGTTGAGCGCGGCGAAGATGTCTCGAGGCGACACGCCCAGCGTCGCGAGGCGGTCGTAGGAGAACTCGACGTAGATCCTTTCCGCCTGCTCGCCGATGATGTTCACCTTCGTGACGCCCGGCACGTGCAGCAGGCGTTGGCGCAACGTCTCCGCTTCTCGGACGAGGCGCCGATGCGGCTCGCCGTGCGCCTTCAACGCATAGAGCGCAAAGGTCACGTCGGAATATTCGTCGTTCACCATCGGACCGATGACGCCAAGCGGCAAGTGAGGCGCCTCGTCGCCGAGTTTCTTCCGCGCCTGATAGAACTGCTCCGGGACATCGGCGGGCGGCGTGCTGTCACGCAAGAACACCGTGATGAACGCCAGCCCCGGCCGCGTAAAGGTCTCGGTCCGGTCATACCAGCGCAGTTCTTGCATCCGCTTCTCCAACCTCTCGGCGGCCAGCTCTTCCATCTCCTTCGCCGTCGCCCCCGGCCATGCCGTGACGACGGTCATCTGCTTGATCGTGAAGGATGGGTCTTCTGCCCGGCCCAACATCAGAAAGGCCACGACGCCGGCGATGAAGATCGCCATGAGCAGGAACAAGGTGACCGAGCGCTCGCGTACGGCGAGGGCGGAGAGATTGAAGGCGCTCATTTGCTGTCCCCTCTCTTCGCCGCCACGTTTTGCGCGGCCTTGCTTTCAGCCAGGCGCACGTGCTCGCCTTCGTGCAGCAGATGCGCACCGAGCGCCACGACGCGATCGCCCGCCTTGAGATTGCCGACGACCGAAGCCGCTTCGCCGCTGAGGCCGGCGATTTGCACCTCACGCCAAGTGACCCGAGGCGTTTCCCCTTCGACCAGCCATACGCCGGGGCCCTTGCCCGGATCGAAGATCGCGCCGATCGGCACCTGCACCGCCGGCGCCGACCGGCCGTCCGAGATCTGGATGGAAATGGTCGAGCCGAGCGGCGCGTCTGCCAGACGGCCTTCCAGCACGTACCGAGCCTCGAACGTCCGAGTCTGACGGTTCGCGGCGTCCGACAACTGGCGAAGTCTTGCAGGGCCCGTCAACCCGCTTCCATACAAGGTCGCCCGGCCGGTGGATCCGATCGCCGGGCGCAGGGTTTCGGGGAGCTCGATCACCGCCTCCCGGCGCCCGGCATGCGCCACACGCACGACGACCTGGCCGGCACCGACGACGTGCCCCGGCTCAGCCAGAGTCTCGACGACCACGCCGTCCGCATCAGCAAGTAGGACTGCGTAGCCCGCCTCGTTGCGCGCTACGTCGGCCCGGGCCTCGGCCGCACTGAGTTCTGCTCTTGCCGCCTCGGCGGCAGCCTTGGCCTTGTCATACTCCGATGCCGAAACCGCGCCGGGGGAGACGAGGTCGCGGTGTCGCGCCTCGTCATCCGCGGTCTGGCGCGCGCGCGCCTTGGCGGCAGCAACGGCCTCCTCGTGCGCCCGCATGGCGAGCCTCAGATCCGTGGGATCGATACGCATGAGCGGCTGGCCGCGGTTGACGGTTTGCCCGGCGTCAACCAAGCGTTCCACGACCTTCCCGGGGACTCGGAATCCCAGGTCGCTCTGCACGCGGGCCGCGACGATTCCGGTGAACGAACGCTCTGACCGGACGGAGATCGCGACTGTCTCTATCCGCACCAGCGGAGGCTGCATCCGCGGGTCGGTTGAGGAAGAAGTAGCGTCATTGCATGCCGCCAAGGCGAAGGGCAACAGACCGATGAGGCTAACCAAGGAATATTTCCCGCTCATATTGACGCCCTCCTTCGTCGCTGCGTCTTGTTGTATATGCAACTATGCGCCGAAAAAAAATCAGCTTGGGGCGCCCCCGTTGCTGTCTCGCTTCATGGTTTGGTTCAACTGCTCCACGAACCCGTTCCCGAGAACCTTCTTGACCTGCTGTTGCGCCCCCCTCCAGGCTGGAACCGCCTTTTCCAGGAGTTTGCGTCCCTGTGGTGTCAGGCGAAACGGCTGGGCGCGCCCGTCCTTGTCAGGCACCACTTCGAGCCAGCCACGAGCTTTCATGCGGTCGACGTTGCGGCTGAGAGTCGACACGTCGAGTTGCAAATATTCGCAGACCTCCAAAGGGCGGACCGTACCCGTCGTGGCGGCGGCCAGGATGTTCATCTGGCTTACCTTCAAGTCGAGCGGCCGCAGCGCGTTGTCGTAGATGTTCGTAATGACCCGATTGAGCGTCCGTAGCCGGACCGCGATGCACTCTTCAGCGATCTTGTCGATCATGGCTTGCACCCGTTCAGCCTCCATCGCCTCTCTCATTGCGGTTTATTGTACATGCAATTATATCCGTGTCAAGCGGTAAAACCGCATGCACCGGCTGAGACCATCCGGCGCTTCTTGAAGCCGACGCTGAGACTCGTCGGTCATCCCATGCCACCGTGCAGAGCATACGAAACATACAATCTGACCTATGCGGGCAAGCCCATCTGTTTCCGCAGACTCCTGTCGAACGCCGACTCGGGAACGAAGCGCCGAAGCAGACTGACCTGACGGGCAGTCCAGCCCGCGGTGTAGCGGCGGCGCGGAGTCACCGCGGTCGAGGCTTTCACGACCGCGCTGGCGACCAGCTCCGGCGCGTCGCCATTCGTCATCGCGTCCCGGAAAGCGGCCTCTGCGTTCGATCGCGCCGACTGGTAAACGTCAAGTTGCTGGTCTCCATGATAGGCGTTCCCCTCAAAGGACGTTCGCGTGTAGGCGGGCTCGACCAGGACAACCCTGACACCCGAGCCTCTGATCTCATGGTCCAGGGACTCGGAATAGCCCTCCAGAGCGTGCTTAGTCGCGGCGTACAGTGCCCAAAACGGGGCCGGGATAAGGCCCATGACCGAGCTGATGTTGACGATCCGTCCCGCCCCCTGCTGGCGCATGGTTGGAAGCACCGCCTTGGTCATGCGAATCACGCCGAACAGGTTGACGTCGAAGAGGGACTTCGCCTGTTCCAGCGATGACTCCTCCGCCCCCGCGAACAATCCCACCCCCGCGTTGTTGACCAGGAGATCGATGCGGCCGGTCTTTGACAGCAGTTCACCGACCGCGGCCTTTACCGACTCGTCATTGGTCACATCGCACGCCAGATACTCGATACCCGGCGACCTCGTCGCGGGAGGCCGGCGATAGGTGCCGAACACCCGATAGCCGGCCGCGGCAAGCGCCGGCGCGGTCGCCTTTCCGATCCCTGCCGATGCGCCCGTCACGATCGCCACGGGTCGAGTCTGCTGCGTCTGATTGCCTGACATACCGTGCTCCCTTTCCGTTGAGGTCAATTCGCCTTCTTCCTTAGGCGCCGGGGCGATCCAGAGACGCGCCCGCCTTGGGCGCCCCGGCCTCGTCGCGACGATTGAGCTTGTCGCCAAGTTCAGCGAAGTCTTTGAAGAGTCGAACCGTCCGTGGATCCTCCGTCCCGAGCGACGCCTGATAGATCAAGAACGCGCGCTGATAGAGATTCTTCGCGCGACCATATTGACCCTGACTGGCCACTGCCGCCGCCGTGTCGGCGAGAGCAGCGCCCACGAGGACATCCGAAGGGCCGAACGCCTCCTCCATGAGAAACGCCACTCGCGCGTAGAGAACCTCGGCCCGGTCGAACTTGCCGAGCGCTCGATAGACGTCGGCAAAATTGGCCAGCGGCCCGACCAGCCGAAGATCCTCCGGCCCGAGGGCACGCTCGTAACGTGGGAGCGCTTGCTCGTAGAGCACTTCAGCTTCCTTGTAGTCACCGCGGTCAGACGCCTCCTGGGCCCGAAGCCCGAGCTGGAGACCGCTCCGAAAATCATCGACACGATTCTGCTGAGCAACTTCGCCGTTCGCGCCCGTGTCGCCTACGGACCCGCCGGACGGCGTCGGGGTGAAAGCGAGGGCGGCCGGTGCGAGCCAGAAAAGCGTAGCCAGCAAGACGACCAGACCCGGGATGCGGTAGCGAGCGGCAAGACCGGCGTTCTCATCGACGTTCCGTTTCGTCATGGTGGCGTTCCTCCTTGCCCCTTAAGACGCTGGTCGGAGCCATCGGGATTCAAGATAGATATGTATATGCATGTATTAGGGCGGTGCCACATATGGACTCCTGGCCTGACCAGCGCGCCGGCTGGGACCATGATCATCGTGGATCGATGAGGCATCACCCCTGACGAGCCCAGCGGACCGCGATCGGCTTCCGCGTGTCCGAGATCAGTCACTGCGGAAAGCACTTTCCGAACGCCACCAGCAGCTTGAGTGGGCCATCGAGCCGAATCTTCCGCCGCAGCAGTGCCCACACCACGTTTCTTTCCTTCCTCAGAAGGCCGATCCACGTTTGCGAGTCAGCGGTCACGTGGAGATCGGGCTGGCCGACATGCCCCTCCTCCACGCTGATTTTCTGGTCCTTGATCACGACAGTTGCCTGCCGCCGCTCATGGCCGGTGAAGGTGAAGTGGAAGGTGGCGTTCAATCCAACCGACTTGCCTGGCTGGAAGACGCGCGGCATTCCGGTAAGGAACACCGCTATGGTGCTCGGTCGCAGGCTGTTGCCCACGTGCTTGATTGACTTGTGGGGAAACCGTTTGGCGACCGACACCTCGGCGTCGGAATTCCTGGTGACGTAAATCGTCTCTTCCTTCTCTTGAAGCGGCCGCACGATTTCCTTGAGATGTGTCTTCCGATCAGCGAGGAACGGCCCAATCACGTCTTCTCCGGCCGGGCAGACCGCCAGACAGTACGCCGACTTGTAGTTCGCCCCGAAGGAGAGGCTCTGCCACATCGAGGCCGACTCGGCATCGCTGACTCGACGGCGGTAGTCGCGGGCGTTCTTGCTGTCGGCCACCTGCTCGACCCAATCGGTGAAGCCGCCCATGAACTCCCGGTAGTTATGGGTGTAGCAAGCCGAGAAGTTGAAATCTCCTTCCGGCGAGATGGCCCCCACAGGGCATGCGGCCACGCACAGCTTGCATTCCAGACAGGGGTTGTAGTTGATCGGCTGGCTAGACTCTGAAACCTCGGCATCCAACAGGATGGTCCCCAGCAGGATAAAGTTGCCGAACTTCGGATGGATCACGTTGCGGTGAATGCCCATCATTCCGAGCCCTGCCGCCACCGCGACCGGCTTGTGTGACACGACCCATGCCTTGCCGGGGAACCGGTCCATCTCCATCGGGAGCCCATCGCTGGGTTCATGGCTCGGATTCCCCGGTCTTCCAGGGTCTGAACCACGCTCCGGGCAATGTCATTGACCTCATCACCGGTATGGTGGAATTCGGTGTTGGCGACCGAGCGAGCCGGCGTCCGAATGGCCTCTCGATTTATGCGAACCACGAAGCTGATGAGTGTCTTGGTGTGGGGGAACGCCTTGACGATGTCGTGGCGCTGGTCGTCCAAGGCGGGTCTGCCGATCTCGACGAACCCCACGTCGTCCGCTCCAGCATCGAGGACCAGTTGCTTCAGCCATCCGGCATCCAGCGACTCCTTCTTCGACGGAGCGGACGGTACGGTCTTGAGGTGAGTCCGCTGCACGGTCGGGTGATCTTCGAGTTTCATGCCCGCCCTCCCTGTTGTATATGCAAGTATCTAGGGAAAAAAATATCAGCTTGCGGCGCCCCCGGTGCTGACTCGCTGCATGGCGTGGTTCAACTGCGCCACGAACCCATCCCCAAGAACCTTCTTGACCTGCTGTTGCGCCTCGCTCCAGGCCGGAACCGCCTGTTCCAGGAGCTTGCGTCCCTGTGGGGTCAGGCGAAAAGGCTGGGCGCGCCCATCCTCGTCGGGCACCACTTCGAGCCAGCCACGAGCCTTCATGCGTTCGACGTTGCGGCTGAGGGTCGACACGTCGAGATGCAGATATTCGCAGACCTCCAACGGGCGAACCGTGCCCGTCTTGGCCGCGGCAACGAGGATGTTCATCTGGCTGACCTTCAAGTCGAGCGGCCGCAGCGCGTTGTCGTAGATGTTCGTAACGACCCGATTGAGCATCCGTAGCCGGACGGCAATGCACTCTCCAGCGATCCTGTCCATCATGGCCTGCACCCGTTCAGTCCCCATTGCGTCCCTCACGTGCTTTATTGTACATGCAAGTATCGCCGTGTCAAGCGGTAAAATCGCAGGCGCCGGCCGCCCATCCGGGGCGCTTGGTGAAGCCGGCGTCGGTGAGGACGCCCGCCGTGAGGTGCCGGGCGGTGAGGGCCTCGACGGTCACCTCCGCGAGGTCTCGGTACCGGGCACGGCGGCCACGCGGTCGGCCGGCAGGTGGCTCATCCACCAGTCGGCGCCGCGCACCGCCGCATCCAGCCAGGCACCGCGGGACGGCTCTCAGGGAAGCACCTGGCGACCCCGGGGCGCTTCACCTCGGCGCGATCTCAGCGCACCGCTCGGCGGCGCGCGCCTTCGCCCGCGCCCCAGCCGGCGCTTCTCCACGGCGACGTGAAGCAAACGGGTGAGCCGCCGTTGCGCGTCAGACCAAGCCTTCGTCCCCATCTCGCGGAGGACCTTCTGTTGCGCGTGGGCCCACAGCGGTCGCGCGATCTCCAGGGCACGTCGGCCCTGCGCCGTGAGCCGCATCGCCTTGATCCGCCGGTCGGGGTGCGACACACGCTCGATCAGACCATCGCGCTCCAATAGGTTGAGGCTGCGCGTGAGCGTCGTCTGATCGATCGCCAGCGCATCCTCGAGCTGTTTGAGATTCGCCTCGTTCTTGCCCGCGATGGTCGCGAGAATGGTGAACTGAGTCACGCGGAGGCCGCTCGGCCGCAGGGCGTCGTCGTAGAGCTGCGTCACCGCGCGGGTGACCATGCGGAGCGTGTTGCAGACACAGCGCGATAGCCCGGTCATGGTCGCCATGGTACCAGCCTCGATCGGGCCCGGCAAGCTCAGTACATGCTGGTACATCTTAATAGATGCGTCTACATCTTTTTCGCATGGGAGGCGAATCCCTGAAGTGCGGACCGGCATCCCAATAAACAGGAGGAATCCGAGGATGAGCGCAAGCCGGGACGACGGAATCCCCGAGACGACCCACCTGGTCGAGCAGACCTTTGAGGAGACGCTGGCCGCGACCCCCGGCCTCGTGATGGTCGACTTCTGGGCCGCGTGGTGCGGCCCGTGCCAGGCCATCGCGCCGGTGCTCGACGAGCTGGCCGAGGCCATGGAAGGCCGGGTGGTCCTGCTGAAGGTCAACGTGGACGAGAGCCCTGCCCTCGCGGCTCGCTACGGGATCCGGTCGATCCCGACGCTCCTGTTCTTCAAGGAGGGCACGCTCGTCGACCGGGTGGTCGGTGCGGTGCCCAGGACCGTGCTGCAGGGCATCGTGAGCGCGCGAGCCTCCTAGCATGCGTGTCGCCGTGCTCGGGTCAGGTGGTATCGGCAGCTATTACGGCGCTCTGCTGGCGCGATCCGGGCACGACGTCGCATTCATCGCGCGTGGCGCGCACCTCGAGGCCATGCAACGACGTGGCCTCACGGTGCGGACCTCCGAAGGCGAGTCCACGATCCCCGTCAGCGCGAGCGCCGACACTGTCAGCATTGGCACGGTCGATCTCGTCCTCTTCTCCGTGAAGTCGTACGACACCGCAACGGCGGCGCCGGCACTGACGCCGCTGATGGCCCGGGACACGGCGGTGATCACGTTCCAGAACGGTCTCGACAACGTCGAAGCGATTGCCTCGGTTGCCGGCCCTGAAGCTGTCCTCGCGGGCGCTGTCTATGTCGCGCTCCAACTCGTGGCGCCCGGCGTGATTCTGCGCATGGGCGACGAGGGCAGGATCGTCTTCGGCGAGCTGAGCGGGACCCTGACCGAACGGGTCCAGCGGATCGCCGGCGCCTTCCGACAGAGCGGTATTCCTCACGAGGTCACGACCGACATCCGGCGCGTGCTGTGGGACAAGTTTCTGTTCATCACGGGCATCGGTGGCGTGACGGCGCTCGCACGCTCGGGTATCGGCCCGCTCCTGGCGAGCGCGGCGGGTCGCAGCCTGCTCCACGCGGCATGCGGGGAGATCGTCGCGGTCGCGCAAGCCGAAGGCGCACATCTTCAACCAGCCGCTGTCGATGCGGTCCTCGCCCAGGCCGCAATGCTCCCGGCATCATGGCGATCTTCGATGGCCCGCGATCTCGAAGAGGGCCGCCGGCTCGAGGTCGACGCGCTGAGCGGCGCCGTCGTTCGTCGAGGAATCAAGCACGGCGTCCCGACGCCGGTCCACCAGACGATCGTGGCGTGCCTGTCGGTGTACCAGCCATCCGCATCGACGACGCAAGAACCCCACGCGCGCTCGGCGATTCCAGCCTGAGCGAGGAGGCGGTCATGCGACTCACGGACAAAGTCGCCATCGTGACGGGCGCCGGATCCGGCATCGGCGCCGCCATCGCCCGAACGTTCGCGCGCGAAGGAGCGAAGGTGACGATCACGGGCCGCCGCAAAGAACCCCTCGATGCGGTTGCGGACGAGATCGCCGCGGCCGGCGGCCACGCGCTCGCCGTGCCGGGCAGTATCACCGACGAGGCCGACGTTCAGCGCGCGGTGCAGGCCACGCTCGCGACGTTCGGGCGCATCGACGCGCTGGTCAACAACGCGGGCAGCGTGTTGCACGCCGGCCCGTTGCACGAGACGCCTGATGAGATCTGGGACGGCGTCATGGACGTGTTTCTCAAGGGCGTGTTCCGCTTCTCACGGGCGGTCATCCCTCACATGCAACGCCAGGGCGGCGGCTCGATCGTCAACATCGGTTCAGTCCTCGGGCTGAAGGCTGCCGTCGCGTTCCCGGTCCACCCGTACGCCGTCGCGAAGGCTGGCGTGGCGATGCTCACGAAGACGATCGCGGTGCATTACGCGACGGACGGCATCCGCTGCAACTGCGTCGCGCCCGCACTCACCGAGACGCCGCTGATCGAATCACGGCTGAAGGACGCGGCGGTGCGGAGGACCATGGAGGCTCAGTACCCCCTCGGTCGGCTCGGCAGGCCGGACGACGTCGCGCAGGCCGTGCTTTACCTCGTGTCGGATGACGCCGCGTGGACGACGGGGACGATCGTCACGGTCGACGGCGGAATCATGGCGTAGGCCGCTTCCCTGGAGGAGCGATCCCATGCCGACGCCGCTCGACCAGCTCCGCCGACTCGTGGACGGCACGCGTCTCCCTCCCCCCATCGCGACGCTGATCGGATTCACGCTGAGCGCGGTCGCGCCCGGGGGAGGCGGTGATCGAGTTCGCGGTTGGCCGGCAACACGCGAACCCGATGGGAACGCTCCACGGGGGTGTGTTGTGCGACATCGCCGACGCCGCCATGGGGATCGCCTACGCCAGCACCCTGGCGGAGCGCGAGACCTTCGCGACCCTCGAGCTGAAGATCAACTTCCTGAAGCCGGATCGGGCGATGAGCGCTCAGGCGCGGCCGGCCGCGGCCGCGCGCGCAGTGCGGCGTCGGCGCGCCATCGTCACCGCCGTGCCGGGGACGCGGCGCTGGCACGCCGGGCAGTAGTACCGCATCTTCACCGGCTCACCGCACTGCGCGTGGACGAGCGCCGATCCGGGATGGACGTGGCGCGAGCCCCACACCGCGAGCGCGCCGACGACGTGACCGAGCTCCCGGCCCTTCTCGGTGAGGACGTACTCGGCGCGCGGCGGATGGTCGGAGTAGAAGCGCCGCGTCACGAGCCCGTGCTCCTCCATCAGCTTGAGCCGCTCCGACAGGAGGTTCGGCGCGATCCCCTCCAGCGACGCGAGCAGGTCCTGGAACCGGTGCTTGCCGTCGAGCAGGTCGCGGACGATCAGGAGCGTCCACCGCTCGCCCACGAGCTCGAGCGACTTCGCGACGGGGCACGCCTGGCCGTAGCGCTTCGACATGACGCCAGTATACGCGCAACTGTTCTGAATCCGTATTGACTTTATTTTGTCTAGTTAGTAGAGTTTGGTCCATGGACACGGGAATCCCGGCCGTCGCCGTGCTGCCCACCGATCCGCGCGCTCGTGCCGCCGCCGTCGTCGCGACGCCGCCGGCCGGCATGGCCGCGCGGACGCGGCGGCTCCTCGACGCGCCGATCGCGCCGACGCTCGTCCGGCTCGCCGCCCCGAACATCGTCGTGATGGTCGTCCAGCCGGCCGTCGCCGCGGGCGAGGCGTACTTCCTCGGCTGGCTCGGGGCGCCGGTGCTGGCCGGCGTCTCGCTGGTGTTTCCCCTGATCATGCTGATGCAGACGATGTCCGGCGGTGGCATGGGCGGTGGCGTGTCGTCCGCGGTCGCGCGCGCCCTGGGCAGCGGCCGTCGCCGCGACGCCGACGCGCTCGTGCTTCACGCGCTCGTCATCGCGGTCGTCATGGGCGGACTCTTCACCGCGGGCCTGCTCGCGGGGGGGCCGGCGCTCTACCGCGCGATGGGCGGCACGGGTGCGGCGGCGACGGCGGCGCTGACCTACTCGAACGTGATCTTCTCGGGAGCGGTCGGCGCCTGGGTGTTCAACACGCTCGCGAACGTCGTCCGCGGCACCGGGAACATGGCCTTGCCCGCGAGCCTCGTCGTCGGGGGCGCGCTCCTCGTGCTCGGCGTCGCGCCGGCGCTGATCTTCGGATGGGGCTCCTTGCCGCCGCTCGGCGTCGCGGGCGCGGCGCTCGCGTTCGTCGCCTACTACGTGCTCGGCAGCGCGGTGCTCGTCGCCTACCTCGCGTCGGGCCGCGGCCTCGTCCGGCTCACGCGCACGCGGCTCAGGTGGCGCCTGTTCCGCGAGATCCTGCGCGTCGGCGTGCCCGGCTCGTTCAACACTATCCAGGCGAACCTCACCGTCGTCCTGCTCACCGGGCTCGTCGGCGGATTCGGCACGATCGCGCTGGCCGGCTACGGCATGGGCGCCCGGCTCGAGTATCTGCAGATCCCGCTCGTGTTCGGCATCGGATCGGCGCTTGTCACGATGGTGGGCACGAACATCGGCGCGGGCAACGTGGCGCGCGCCAAGCGCGCCGCGTTCGTCGGTGCGGCGATGGCGTTCGCGTTGACGGAGACGATCGGCCTGGCCGCCGCCCTCTTCCCGCACGCATGGCTCGGCCTCTTCACCAGCGACGCGGCCGTGACGGCCGCGGGCAGCACGTACCTGCGCTGGGTCGGACCGACGTACGGCTTCTTCGGTCTCGCGCTCGCGCTCTACTTCGCGTCGCAGGGGGCGGGCCAGCTCGTGTGGCCCCTCGTCGCGGGATTCATGCGGCTCGTACTGGCCACGGCCGGCGGGTGGCTCGCGGTCCACTGGCTCGGCGGCGGGCTCCCCGCGCTCTCCATCGCCATCGGGCTCGCGTTCGTCGTGTTCGGCGTCACGCTGCTCTCCGCCGTCCGGGCGAGCGTGTGGCGCCGGTAGAGGAGGTCTCGACGATGGCCACCATGCTGGACCGCATCGAGCGCGTCCGCCGCGGTGAGGCCGCGGCTCCGCCGATCGCGGCGCTGCTCGGCTTCACGCTCACTTCGGTCGCGCCCGGACGGGCAACGATCGAGTTCGAGGCGACGGAGCGCCACGCGAACCCGATGGGAACGCTGCACGGCGGCGTCCTCTGCGACATCGCGGACGCGGCCATGGGCATGGCCCACGCCACGACGCTCGGCGACGGCGAGACGTTCACCACGCTCGAGCTCAAGATCAACTTCCTGAAGCCGGTGTGGACGGGGCGGCTGCGTGCGGAAGGACGCGTCGTCAGCGGCGGCCGGACGATCGGGCTCGTCGAGTGCGACGTGCGCGATGCGAACGATCGGCTCGTGGCGCGGGTCACGAGCACGTGCATGACGCTTCGAGGCGCCCAGGCGAGCGGACGCTAGGCCGCTGCTCCTTTCCTTCGGACGCGACGGGTGGACAATGGATCGCGCGCGAAGGAATACGCACATTGGAGAGGGACCGCCAATGCTATACAGCTATTTTGTCGAGAAATCGATCCGACAGAGCTTCGACCACGTCAACAACCATCGCTGGGATGAGGCGGTGAAAGCAGTCGCGCCGCATGTCCATCACCGCGTTTCCGGCGCCAACGCGCTTGGTGGTGAGCGGCACGACAAAGAAGCCCTGCGCCGCTGGTTTGAGCGCCTCGGCCGCGTCCTGCCCACTCTCCATCTCACGGTCAACAACATCTGGGTGAAGGGCTGGCCGTGGCATACCACCGTGTTTGCCCAGTGGGACGGCACCGCAACGCTGCTCGACGGCGACGCGTCGTACGTCAACCGTGGTCTCCACGTGTTCACCCTGCGGTGGGGCAGAGTCTATGCACTCGAGGAATTTCAAGATTCACAAGCAGCGGCCCGTGCTCTTGCCGCCCAAGCGGCAACTGGCCTCAAAGAGGCCGTCGCCGAACAAATTGTGAGCTAGACAGAGAAGCCGATATGGGCCTCGCCGCTCTCCAGAGAGCGTGGCCAAACGCCGCCCTATCCGACGCCCGAAGCCCGACACGATCGCGCGTGCCACCGATCAGTTACGGCATGTCGCCGGGCCGCTGTCGCCACAGCCTTTGACAGCAAGCCCGAGGAGCGACTCGCGCCGAGTGACGCCCGGCGCCGGGTCGCGGTCGGCTGGCTCGGGGTTTCGTCTTCGCCCTGTTCCTTTCTTGGCTCTTCGGCGATTCGTGTGGGTCATTTTCGACGAATTTGATCAGCGGGGAGGTCCGGTAGCATGGTGGTGAGGATCTTGAGCCGCAGGTATTCCTCATCGCGGAGGCCATAGGCACGCCGTTGGATGACCCGGATTTTGTTGTTCAGTCCCTCGACGAAGCCGAGCGCGACCTTGTTCTCGGGCTGGCAGTAGGCGGCGATCCCCTCCCAATGGCGCTCGATCATCGTGGCGAAGCGGTCGAACGGCTTGAGTCGCTGCCATTTGAGCGACGCCCGCCAGTTGTCGAAGAAGCGCCGGGCCCAGCCTTCGCGGTGGTAGCTCCAGAGCTGACCGAAGGACTCCTTGAGCACGTAGGCCGTGTTCAATCGCGTGTTGGCAGCGAGCAAAAGCCTGAGGCTCTTTTTTACGTCGAGGGTCAGATTCTCCCAGTGGGCCAGGAGGGTATACTTCTGACCCTTGATGAAGCGCCGACCTTTGCCCGAGACGCGCGCGTATTCGCTCTTCCTCACCGTGTCGAGCGCGTCACCCAGGTGGCGCAGGACGTGGAACTTGTCGAACAGGATGCTCGCCTGAGGCGCGTGGGCGCGAGTGGAGTTGCGAAACGCCTTCCACATGTCCATCACCACCAGCCGGATCCCCGCGCTGTGCCTGGTTCCCAGCCAGGCGAAGAACTCATCCAGGCTGGCCTCGGAGCGGTCCTTGCCGCCAAACCAGATTGGCCGGCGACGCAGGAGGTCGCTGACGACGATCCGATAGCTGTGCCCCTTCCGGATCGACACCTCGTCAATGCCGATGACCTTCGGCGCGGGCCGGCCGGCGCGCCGCAGCTGTTCGCACATGTACTGCATCTCGAGCTCCTTGACCGTGCGCCACGCCAGGTGCAGCTCCGCGGCAATGTCTTGGATGCTCGCGGCGCGGCAGCGCCGCCCTACCTCGCGGCGCGGCAGCGCCGCCCTACGTAGAACGCGAATCGTTTCGTGTAATGGGGATTGGCGGCCAGCCAGTCGAGACGCTCCCGCTTCACCGCGCCACACCGGCGGCACGCGACACGGCGCAGCTCGATCTCCACGAAGATCCGTATACCTCCGCAGGGAAGGTCGCGGACCCGGCGCACCGTGCGATCGTAGACGCCCCGGTGAATCCGGCCGCACACTCCACAGGCCGTTTTTTTGAGCGTCGGACGAGCTTGACGATGCGCCGCTGGGGATCACCGAAGACACCAACAATCGTCTGCCGAGGCCGGAAGCCAGGAAACCGATACGAATCGGAGAGACGCCGGAGAGGTCTGGGGAATCGCATCCCGCAATCATGCCAGGTTTCCGCCTCGGCTCAACCGGGCTCCGACCCGCTCCCAGAGCGGGTTCCCGGGCCTCTGACCCCTCCGTTTGACCCACACGAATCGCCGAAGACCCTTCTATCTTTACAGCCCCGCGCCTCGCCCCACGTGGCTATCACGGCCGCAGCCTCAGGACCAACGCGGCCAGATTGACCAGATCCTGCACCCGAAATCGCGACCGGCCCGCCGGGACCGCGACGAACGCGTCGCCGGGGACCACGCTCGTCCAGCCGGCCGGCAACGACGTCAGAAGCCCGTGGCCATCACGGTAGTAGACGCGATCCTCACCCCAGTTGTGCCGGCGTACGACGATGTCGAGCACCTGCCCGAACAGTGGATGGAAGGGATGCGTAACCCGGACGGGCACGGTTGCCTCTCTGGCGTAAGGTGCAGTTGATCCGGTGGTCGAACGCCCGGTGCATGAGCGCCGCCCAGCTCCAGGCGCGTGAACCGCTCTTCGCCGTTGTGTCCTCCGCGCCTGCGACCACCGCCGGCGCCGAGGCCGTGGGCTCGGACGCCGCGCGTCCGAACGCCACCACTCGCGCGCGCCAGCGGGCGCGTGCGGCCAATAGCCCATGGCAGATTAGCAGGTTCGTCTCCGGCCGCGGCGTCATCGCCGCGAGACGCTCCAGCAGCTCCGGCGGCTCGAACACTAGCTCGCGCGTCCCGTCGTGCCAGCCGAGGAGCTCGCGCCCGTGCCGCCGCCGCGAGGACGGGCCTGGCCACCTCCGCGTTGCCGCGGCTCCTCCCTGCCGGTGGGCCGCGATCGCGAGTACGACGTCCGCAGGAGCGAGGGGAGGTGAGCGCCACGTGTCAGCGCCGATGCTGACGATTCACAACCGCCATCCCGCGGCGTTCGGGATCCCGCCCGCCTTCAGCACCGAGGCCGCCGACCTCTACATCGGCTACTTCGAGAACCGGTATGGCGAGCAGTCGATCTTCACGTTCAATCGCGCGACGCGTGAGGCGAGCCTCCGCGGCGGGGACGCTGGCTGGGCCAGCGCGTACCCTGTGCGTGACGGGCGGGTCGACGGGCTGACCCTTGCGCCCGAGGAGGCCGCGTGGGGCTTCAGGCGTGCTGGACTGCCACGCGATCGTAGCCGGATCCTGAACGGGCACGGCGCGTTCTCTGCCGGCCGGCCTCGGGCCGACCGCGCTGGGGGCGTGGTCGTGGTCGAGCAGGATCGCGTCACCCCGATTCGTGGTGCCGTCGCCCGCTGTCGCCTGCGTGATCATCGCCAGCAGCCGCTGGGCCGCGGCGAGCTGCCCGCCGCTCAGCGCCCTCCCGCGCACCGCCACCTCGGCCGCCAGTTCGTCGCGCTTCCGATCGAGCGGGCGCACGAAACGATCGTAGCGATCCTCGCGCTTCTTCCGCACCGCTTCGAGCGCAAGGACCGCCTTCACGTAGCCGTTCACCTTTCGACTTCTCGATTTCGAGATCAACGGCGTCATCGGTCATCCCCTCTTGCACACTGCCTGCCTACCGCCACGCCCAGCAGTGGCTCCGGAACTGGTAGTCCTTGCATTGCCACCCCGGGTTCGGATGGAACACGCCGGCCTCGATCGCGTGCAGCACCTCGGCTACCAGGCGGAAGAGCCGGAGGCTCGCGGCGCGGTCGCGCTGCGTCCAGTAACGGTAAAGCTCCGGCTGCTTCGTCTTGGTCAGCACGTCGAAGCGGAGCCGGACATCCTCCTGGTCGGCCAGGCCGTTCATGGCCGTGGCGTAGCTGTACACGGAGAGCTGGAGCGACGCTTCGACCTGCGGGTCGGTGTACTTCCGGGCCGACGTCTTGAGGTCGACGACCACGACCCGGCCCTCGGCGTCGCGTTCGATCGATCAGATCGAGCGTGCCGACCAGCGCGCGGTCGAGCACCTCGCCGGTGTCCAGGTCGATCAGCGGCACGTCAAACGGTTGTTCGACGCCCACGATCTCGGTCCCGGGCTCCTGGTTCCGGTAGAGCACCTCGAGCATCCGGCAGGCGAGGTCGAGCAGGCTGTCCTTCGTGTCCTTCTCGCCGAAGCGGATCGGTCGATTGCTGGTCTCGATCTGCCAGTAGCCCTCGAAGAAGGCTTGGACATCGGCGAGGCTCGGCACAGTGCCATCGGTCCTGCCCCGGAAGAGGAAGGCCGCGGCGCCGTGGATCCCGGAGCCGAAGGCGAGCGCGGCCGGCACGAACTCGGGCTCCAGGTGGTCCACGTAGGTGAACCGGTACTTGAGGGGGCAGCGAAGGTACTGGTCGATTTGCGTGAAGCTCATGTGCGGCTGCTGGCGCATCTCGGGTGGCACCATGGGTCGTTCTCCTCCGAAAGACACGACAGGCGAGAGAGCCGTGGCTCCCTCGCCTGTGTGCAGGGGGTGACGCCGGCGGCGATCAGGCCACGGGGCGCTTCAGGTTAGACAACTCCTTGATCAGGTTGGAGGCCTCGTCGCGCGTGAGCGCGTCGGGCTTCCGGTTGAACACGCGGAGACTCATATGCTCGACCGCGCCCGGGTCCAGCCCCTTCGCCCGCCCGACCTTCCAGATCGCGTCGAGCTGGCGCGGCGTGATGCTCCCCGGCGCGTGGCCGTTGCTCGGCCGGCCGTTGCCCGGCTGGCCGCTGTTCGGCCGCGTGCCGTTGACCGGCGTCCTGGCGGGCGGCCTCGGCGCCCGTGCCGGCCCGGGCGGCGCCGCGACGGCGCGCGCGGCCGGCACACGGCCGGCAATCGGTTTCTCGGCGTAGAGGTGCAACCCCACGCCGAGGAACGTCGCGCATTTTTTCATGGCGTCGGTGCTCGCGGCCTTCAGGTCGTCGCTGATCGAGATGAGCGCGCCCGACTCCCGCTCGCGCGTCACCTGGCTTCCGCCAAACGCCATCTTCGTGATGCCCTCGGCGGTGAGCCGGCCGATGACGAGCACCTCCTCCTCCCGGATCTCGTGATGGACGATCTCGAAGGACCACGCGCCCTCGAGCGCCTCGTTGAGGCGCTGGATCACGCTGTGGCCCTCCACGTAGTCGAGCAGGCCGTTGCGCCCCTTCCGCTGGCGGATCTGCGCCGGGGCGAACGGCTTCCCCTGCCAGGTGTCACGCTGGGGTTGGCAGGGACGCCCACAGCCTGGCCCTCCGCGTCCTCTACCCGAAGGGCCTTTGTGTTTCTTATGCGCACGTGCGCGCGTCGTAAGTCACGCTCCCGAAGCCGCCTCGGATCAGTATGGGCGGGCGAGTTCGCCTTGAGAGCCTGACGCACCGGTACGGTAACTGGGCGCGACCTCGAATGGACACGCGTGAAGAGCGTCGTGTTGCCGGCGGGCAGACCGGGGGCCGCCAAGATCCGTTCGCGTGTCGCTTCGTTGTGTTCCGGCGCGTATCGCATCGGTGCCTCGTGCAGCTCGTGTCTTTACTTCACCTTGATCACGACCTTACCTTTCGCTCGTCCAGTTTCAACGTAGGCCAGCGCTTCATTCGTCGACTGGAATGGAAAGACCTTGTCCACCACCGGGCGGACGTGTCCAGTATCGATCAGAGCAGCAATGTGTCGCAGCTGGTCGCCGTTTGCTTTCATGAAGAGAAACGAAAATGTGGTGTTGAGGCTCTTTGCCTTTCGTCTCGCACCAAAACTCAATAGCCGCGTGAAGAGCTTCACGAACCAAGGCGCTCCGATTTCTTTCGCGAAGTCTGGATCAGGCGGACCAGAGATCGAGATGAGACGCCCACCGGCTCGCAACACGCGCAAGGACTTATCGAGCGCCTTGCCATCTTGGCTATGCAACACCAGGTCGTAGTCGCTTAGCTTGGCTTCAAAATCATCTCTCTTGTAGTCCACGATGACGTCCGCACCAAGACTGCGAACTAAGTCAGTATTCGATGTACTGGTTGTGGTCGCGACAGTGGCGCCCAGATGCTTCGCCAGCTGAATCGCAAACGTGCCTACACCGCCCGAGCCTGCTTGAATGAATACCTTTTCGCCCCGCTTCAGCTGCCCTCTTTCGACGAGTGCTTGCCATGCCGTCAAACCCACCAAGGGAATCGATGCCGCTTCCTCCATCGTGAGTGTCTTCGGCTTCAACGCCACGTCCTTCTCCTGAACGGCAATGAGCTCCGCGAACGTACCGATGCGATGGTCCGCCGGGCGAGCATAAACCTCGTCACCAGGCTTGAAGTGCTTCACGCGCGCGCCGACACGAACCACGACACCGGCCACATCGTGACCCAAAACGAACGGTACGCGGTAAGGCAGGATTAGCTTGAACTCGCCACTCCGAATCTTTGAGTCGAAAAGGTTCACCCCGGCGGCGTGGACCTGGACGAGAACATCCTCCTCCCGCACTCCCGGGTCTGCCATCTCACCAGGCCGTAGAGCGACTTTGCTCCCGTAGCGATCCAGGATGAATGCCTTCATGAGGTGTCCCTTCCTAATAACGATAACGTTCAGTTCGCGAGGAAAGACTTGACCTCTGCCGTGAAGTCCTCGAGGTGCTGGAATAGGAATGCGTGGCCGGCGTCGCTGTACAGCACCAACTTGGCCGCAGGGATGTGTTCCACAGCGGAGTAGGACGCGAATGCATGGATCATGACGTCGTGCATACCATTCGCGTAGAGCACTGGTTGCGTGATGGTCCGGAGATTCGCGACGACCTGCTCCCACGGGGTCGACAAGCTCGCGGTGATTGCTCGAAGCTGGCCCATGGCGGCGGTTTCGCTCACGAGCGGGGCGCCGGCGGGCATCGCCGCGGAGACCTTGTCGAAGTGTTCGTGCCCGAGCTTTCGCGCTTCTTCTGTCTCGGGGTAGAAGAGGTACAACATGTCGTCGAGGTCGGCGGCCGGCTTGGTCATGATGCCAAGAACCTTCTCACTCATCGTCGGCATGTTCGGCGCGAGACCAGATCCACTTCCCGCAATGATCAACCTACGAACGAGGTCGGGTCGTATCAGGCTCACCGCCTGGGCAACGACACCGCCGAAGGACCAGCCGAGCAGGTCCACCTCGGTGAGGCCGAGAGCCTGGATGAACTCGATGGTGCCGGCGGCGAAGCCCTCGACCGTGGTCAGCGGCTCGCCGTCGGTGTAGCCGATACCGATGTTGTCGAACAGAATGACGTCACGCTCGGCGCCAAGGATGTCGAGAAACTCGGGATCCCACCAGTCGATGGTGGCACGGAAACGATGCACCAGAACGAGCGGAACTCCTCCGCGTGGGCCGATTCGGCGGTAGGCGAACCGAGCCGACGCTGCATCGACATATAGGTTCTCAGCAGTGTTGACGGGCGTGTAGGTACTCATATCGTCCTCCTCATGGTGTGGAGCGGGCGAGGAACTCCAGGGCATGTGCGACGAACTCGTCGTGAAACTGAAAGATGCCGCCGTGCCCAGCGTCGTGATAGATCTTGATCTCACTGTTAGGCAGGCGCTTGGCGAGGTCGACCGTGTTGCACGTCGGCACCATGCGGTCGTGATCCCCGTTCGCGACGAAGACCGGTTGCCGGATAGTCGATAGGTCGAACGGCTGCTGCGCGCCCCAGGCGTGGATGGCCCTGAGCTGGGCGCGGAAGGCTCCGACCGAGATCGGCTTGTCGCGATCCTCGGTCCGCTCCTTCAGCCGCTTGATGAACCTCCCAGCCTCCCGCCGGCCATTGGCCGTCGTGGTGAAGAAGAGGTAGTGCTTCGGGTCCTTGAAGGTCAGATATCCCTTGAGCATGTCCACGATCGTAATCCGGGTGACCTTGTCGATGCCGACACCGCCGGCAGGGCCCGTCCCGGCAAGGATCATCTTCCGCACGAGCTGCGGCTCCAGCTTCGCGATGACCTGAGCGACCATGCCGCCGAGCGAGAATCCGAGCAGGTCGACCTTCTCGAATCCCAGCGCCCCGATGAAGGCGACACCATCTCTCGCCATCGCCTCGATCGTGTCGGGGGTCGAGCCTCCAGAGCCTCCGATCCCGCGGTTGTCGAATGCGATCGCGCGGTGCTTCACTGCGATACCGTCCACGACGCGTGGATCCCAATCGTCCAGCACCGCCGCCAGGTGATTCAGAAAGATCACCGGCACGCCGTACGCAGGACCGAGCTCGCGGTAGGCGAATATCGTGCCGCCGACGTCGACCGTTCTGTTCGGGGCGTTCGCGTATCTCGTCTCAGTCACTGTTTCTCTCCACTTGACGCCATTGTCTGCGCGTCAAGCCTCAGGTCCTTTCGAATCCCGGCGTCCACCATGCCGGCGGGCATATACGTGCGCTGGTAGTCGAGATAAAGCTTCTTCTCGGTCGTATCCCAAGGGGGCCAGTCCTTCACGCACCCCGTGACGGCCGGGCACACCGTGTTCGCCTTCGTGATCGACGGCGAGGGGTGGTTCGACGCCGCACGGGATCCGTTCGCCCGCGAGGCCACGGGGGAGAGCTGGTGGGACACCAAGCAGCCGTGCGTCTGCGGGACTGAGACCTTGGTGCTCTACGGGCCGGGGAGCGCGGTCCAGGTCGCGACTGACCGGAAGCCGGTGCGCTTCCTGCTCGTCTCCGGGAAGCCGTTGAAGGAGCCGGTGGCCTGGTATGGGCCCATCGTGATGAACACCCGGGATGAGCTCAGGACGGCCTTCGAGGAGTTCGAGCGGGGGACCTTCGTAAAGCATACCGGGCGCTGACGCCGGCCACGAGGTCCGGTCCCGCTGAGGAGGAGGCCCGCGGCCGCGACATAGCCCTCAGGCGCCCAAGAGGAGTTCACGCCGGCGACTGCCGCGGGTGGGCCCTCGTCGCTCTTCCCGATGCGCGGCTGGGCTGCCCCTGCCTCCATCCCCGATTCTCGACGGCGACATCGCGCAGGTGAGCCAGCCGCCGCTTGGCGTCCGCCCAGGCCTTCGTCCCCAATTCGCGGAGGACCGTGTCTTGCGCCTTGGTCCAGAGCGGCCATGCCACTTCCAGGACTCGTCGCCCTTTGGCGGTGGGTCTCATGGCCTTGATGCGTCCGTCGGGGTGGGGAATACGTTCGATCACGCCATCCCGCTCGAGGAGGTTGAGGCTCCGCGTCAGGGTCGTCTGGTCGACGGCGAGTCTCTCCTCGAGTTGCCTCAGGTTCGCCTCGCCCAGGTGCGCGAGGGTCGCGAGGATGCTGAACTGGGTCACCCGTAGGCCGCTCGGCCGCAGGACGTCGTCGTACAGCTGGGTCACGGCCCGGGTGACCATGCGAAGGGTGCTGCAGACACAGGGGGACAGCCGCTCCGGATCCTGGTCGGTCCTCCGGACGGCCCCGCGTCGACTCATGGCGTCATCCTACCAGCTGCCGCCTTGACGGGCAAGCGGCTTGCATGTACATACATGATAAGTCAATGTATATACATCGACTCGCGAATCCCAATGGCCCCGGCCGGCATCTGAAGGGACAGGAAGGAGCGGATGATGAATCGAACCCGGGATCAGGCAGCGCCCGAGACGATCGACCTGACCGAGCAGAAACTCGATGAGGCGCTGAGCGCGAACCAGGGTCTCGTGATGGTGAACTTCTGGGCGGAGTGGTGCGGCCCGTGCCGGGCGATCGCGCCGCTCCTCGAGGAGCTGGCCGAGGCCTCGGAAGGCCGGGTGACGCTGATGAAGGTCAACATCGACGAGAATCCCGGGCTCGCGACCCGATACAACATCCGGTCGATCCCAACGATCCTGTTCGTCAAAAACGGCCAGGTCGTCGACCGGGTTGTCGGTGCGGCCCCCAAGGCCGTGCTCCAAGCTATCGTGACCGCGCGCGCCTGAACGGCGGATCGGCGTGTGGGGACCATGGGCGTGATCGCTCCAGGGAACCACGCGTCAAGAGGAGGACGAAGGACATGAGCAAGCTCAAGGACACCGTGGCGATTGTCACCGGCGCGTCCAAGGGGATCGGTGCCGCCATCGCCAAGCAGCTGGCGGCTGAGGGCGCCGCGGTTGTCGTGAACTATGCCTCCAGCAAGGAAGACGCCGACCGTGTGGTCGCCGAGATCCCAAGCAAGCGCGGGAAGGCCATTGCCGTCCAGGCGGACGTCTCGAGACCGGCGGAGATCCGCCGTCTCTTCGCTGAGACGAAGAAGGCCTTCGGCAGGCTGGACATTCTGGTCAACAACGCCGGCGTCTACGAGTTCGCCCCGCTCGAGGACGTCACCGAAGAGCACTTCCACAAGCAGTTCAACCTGAACGTCCTCGGCCTGATCCTCGCATCGAAGGAAGCCGTGAGGTATTTCGGTTCCGCAGGCGGCAGCATCATCAACATCAGCTCCATCGTCAGCACCCTCCCGGCTCCGAGCGCCTCGGTCTATAGCGCCACCAAAGCGGCGGTCGATGCCGTCACCAGATCGCTGGCCAAGGAGTTGGGTCCGCGCAACATCCGAGTGAACGCCATCAATCCTGGCATGGTAGAAACCGAAGGGGTACATGCGGCTGGCCTTGCGGAGAGCGATTTCCGCAAACAGGTCGAGGCGCAGACCCCGCTCGGCCGCATCGGCCAGACTCAGGACATTGCGCCCGCCGTGGCGTTCCTCGCCTCTCGAGATGCGGCGTGGATCACGGGCGAGACCCTGCTCATCGCAGGCGGCCTGCGCTGACGACGGACCACCGTTGTGGCATGAGTCGACGGAGGACGGTTCCATGACCGCCGCCGCGTCAACGCCCGACCGCCACGTCCACTACGCCTGGGTCATGGCCGGGGTGGTGTTCATCACCATGCTGGGCGCGGCGGGGATCCGGTCGGCACCGGGCGTGCTCATGGTGCCGCTGGAAAAAGACTTCGGGTGGACGCGCGCCACGGTCTCGCTCGCCGTCTCGGTCAACCTCGTGCTCTTCGGTCTGATGGGTCCGTTTGCCGTGGCCCTGGTCGACCGCTTTGGCGCCCGCCGGATCGTGCTGACGTCCCTCGCCCTGCTGGCGGTGGGCGTCTCGCTGACGACCCGGATGACCGAGCCGTGGCAGCTGGTGCTGCTGTGGGGCGTGTTGGTGGGCACCGGCACCGGTATGCTGGCGCTGGCCACCGCGGCGACGATCGTGAACCACTGGTTCACCGAGCGGCGGGGCCTGGTGATGGGCCTCCTCACCGCCAGCAATGCCACCGGGCAGCTCATCTTCCTCCCCGTCATGGCCTACCTGGCCGAGCATGCGGGATGGCGCGCCACGGTGGCACTCGTGGCCGTGGGGGCCGCCGTCATGATCCCCGTCGTGTTCCTCTGGATGCGGAACCGGCCGGTGGACATCGGCCTGCGACCCTATGGGGAATCGCCGGTCGCGCCCGGCGCGGTGTCCCCGGTGCGCACGAATCCGGTCGTCACGACGCTGCGCGTGCTGGCCACCGGGATGCGGTCGAGCGACTTCTGGCTGCTGTTTGCCACGTTCTTCATCTGCGGGCTCAGCACCAACGGCTTGATCGGGACACACCTGATCCCGGCCTGCATCGATGCCGGGATTGGAGAAGTGCGGGCCGCGAGCCTGCTCGCGGCGATGGGCATATTCGATCTGGCGGGGACCACGCTCTCCGGCTGGCTGTCCGACCGGTGGAACAACCGGCACCTCCTGTTCTGGTATTACGCGCTGCGTGGCCTCTCGTTGATGTACCTGCCGTTCGCCCTGGGCGAAGTCTTCTTCTTCGGGCTGTCCCTCTTCGCCGTCTTCTACGGCCTGGACTGGATCGCCACGGTGCCCCCGACCGTGCGGCTGACCACCGACGCCTTCGGGAAGGAAGACGGCGGCATCATGTTCGGCTGGATCGTGGCGGGGCATCAGATCGGGGCCGCTACCGCGGCACTCGGCGCGGGCACGTTGCGCACCGTGCTGGGCACCTACGAGCAGGCGTTCCTCATGGCCGGGGCCCTCTGCATCCTGGCCGCCCTGCTGGCGCTGCGCATTGGATTGGGCGCCCGTCGGCAACGCCAGATGGCGCCGGCGACAGCGTAACGCGGCCTTTTACCGTGTGCTGCTCATGCCGCATGGGATGCGCAGGTGCCTGAAGGAACAGGAGGAGCCGGCATGTTCACGCCGGTGAACCCCGGATAGTCAGGAGGGTCGTGATGGATACAGTGCGCTTCGAAGTCACGGGTCGGCTGGGCATCCTGGCGCTGGCGAATCCGCCGCTCAATCTCTTCAGTGAGGCGTTGATAGACGACCTGCGCGCTGCGGTGACCGAGGCCAGGCGGGCTCCGATCAGAGCGCTGTTAGTACGAGCCGAAGGCAAGATCTTCTCCGGCGGGGCCGATGTCAGCATTTTCAAGGGACGGACCCCCAGTGAAGCACGCGAGCGTTTTACAACCCATGTGCGGCTGATTGCCGACCTCGAGGAGTTGCCGTTCCCCACGTTGGCGGCCGTCCACGGGCTCTGTCTCGCGGCAGGGTTGGAGCTCGTGCTCGCCTGCGACTTGATATGGGCGGCTGCCTCGGCCCGCTTCGGGCAGGCCGAGGCATCGGTTGGAACCACGACGCTGCTGGGTGGCGTTCAACGCCTGGCTGAGCGTGCCGGGCCGAGTCGCGCGCGCGAGATCATCTACACGGCCGACCAGTACGACGCCTCGACGTTCGAGCGGTGGAACATCGTGAACCGAGTCCTGCCGGACCACGTATTTGAATCGCAGACTCGGGCCTTCGCTGACCGGCTTGCCCAGGGTCCTACCCTGGCCTATGCCGCCGGCAAGCGGATCGTGCGTGCGTATCTGGAGGGCGGTGTGCGTGCCGCCGACCGGGTTGTTGACGAGGTGGCGCCGCCCCTCTTTGAGAGCGAGGACATGCGGGCAGGAGTCGCGGGCCTTCTCGAGCACGGCCCGCGCAGCTTTCGTGACAAGGTCGTCTTTCAGGGACGCTAGTGATCATCGACTCGCGGCCGGCGCCTTGGTGCCTCGGAGAGACGGCTCAGTTGGAGCGTGGCGCCGTCGGTGCCGCTGCGGTCGCGCCCTCGGTGGGCACGTCCATCGCGCGCCCCGTCGCCGCCCGCACCCGGCTGCTCCTCGAGGGCCCGATCGCGCGGACCTTGCTGCGCCTGGCCGCGCCCAACGTCGTCGTCATGGCTGTCCAGGCGGCGGTGAATGCCGGCGAGGCCTACTTCCTGGGCTGGCTCGGCGCCGACGCGCTGGCCGGCGTGTCCCTCGCCTTTCCGCTGATTATGCTGATGCAGACCATGTCGGCGGGCGGAATGGGCGGCGGCGTGAGCTCGGCGGTGGCGCGAGCGCTGGGCGCCGGCCGCCGGCGTGATGCCAACGCGCTGGTACTCCACGCGCTGGTGATCGCGACCGTCATGGGGGCATGCTTCACCGCCGCCATCGTCCTCGGCGGTCCCGGGCTCTACCGAGCCATGGGCGGCACCGGCGGCGCGCTGGCCGCGGCGCTCGCGTACTCCCACATCGTGTTCGGGGGCGCGATGGCCGTCTGGCTCTTCAACACCCTGGCCAGCGTCGTCCGCGGGACCGGCAACATGCTGCTGCCGGCGAGCGTCGTCGTCGGGGGCGCGGCCCTCACGCTGGCCCTCTCGCCGGCGCTGATCTTCGGGTGGGGACCGCTGCCTCCGCTCGGGATCGCCGGCGCCGCCGCCGGCCTCGTCGCCTACTACGCGGCCGGCAGCCTGGTCCTCTTCGCCTACCTGTTGTCCGGCCGGAGCCTCGTCCGGTTGTCTCTCTCGGATCTCCGTCTCCGTGGACGGTTGTTCGGGGACATCCTGCGGGTCGGAGCGCCGAGCCTCGTGAACAATGTCCAGACGAACCTGACGATCATCCTGCTCACGGGGCTCGTCGGACCGTTCGGCACGACGGCGCTCGCCGGGTACGGCATGGGCGCCCGGCTCGAGTATCTTCAGATCCCGCTGGTCTTCGGCTTCGGGTCGGCGCTCGTGACGATGGTCGGGACGAACATCGGCGCCGGGTACCGGAAGCGAGCGGAGAGGATCGCCTGGACCGGCGCCGCGCTGGCGGCGGCGCTCACGGGAGCGATCGGGGTCGGCGCCGCGCTGCTCCCTTACGCCTGGCTCGGCCTCTTCAGCACCGACCCCGACGTGTTGAAGGCCGGCGCGACGTACCTCCGGATCGTGGGTCCCGTCTATGGCTTCTTCGGCCTCGGTCTGGCCCTGTACTTCGCCTCGCAGGGGGCGGGACGGCTGCTCTGGCCCGTGCTGGCCGGGTTCAGCCGGCTCGTCATCGCGAGCGTGGGCGGGTGGCTGGCGATCTACTGGTTCGGCGGGGGACTGACCGCGCTCTTCGGGGTGATGGCCCTCGCCTTCGTGGTGTTCGGGCTCACCGTGACGCTGGCCGTGAAGTCCGGCGCGTGGCGACGCCGCGAGCCGGGGGCGTCTGAGACATAACCCGCCCAGGAGGATCGATCTATGCCGACGAAGCTCGCCGAGCTCCAGCAAATCCGGGACGGCACGCGGCCGCCGCCCCCCATCGCGGCCCTGATCGGGTTCACCCTGAGCGCGGTCGCGCCCGGGGAGGCGGTGATCGAGCTGGCGGCAGGCCGGCAACACGCCAATCCGATGGGGACCCTCCACGGGGGCGTCTTGTGCGACATCGCCGACGCGGCCATGGGGATCGCGTACGCCAGCACCCTCGCCGAGGGCGAGACCTTCGCGACCCTCGAGTTGAAGATCAATTTCCTGAAGCCGGTGTGGACCGGCAAGCTCCGGGCCGTCGGGCGGATCGTCAAGCGCGGGAAGACCCTGGGTCTCCTCGAGTGTGATATCACCGACGAGCAACAGAGTCTCGTGGCCCGGGCGTCGTCGACCTGCATGACGCTCCGCGGGGAGGACGCGCGTGGCCGGTGAGGTTCGAAGGGCCGACGCACGCTCGGGAACGGTCCGCGCTGACAGGCGGAATCAAGGAGGCCGTGTGATGGCTGACGCCGTCATCATCGACGCGGTGCGCACTCCCCTCGGCAAGGGGCGACCGGGCGGCGCCCTCGCCGGCGTCCATCCGGTCGACCTGCTCGCCCACCCGCTCGCCGCGCTGGTGGAGCGGACCGGCCTCGACCCCCGGGTGATCGACGACGTGATCGTCGGGTGTGTCGGCCAGATCGGCGAGCAGAGCACCAATATCGCCCGCCGCGCGGCCCTCGCCGCCGGCTACCCCGAACGGGTCCCGGCCACCACCGTCGACCGGCAGTGCGGCTCGGCGCAACAGGCCATCCATTTCGCGACCCAAGGGGTCCTCGCGGGGGCGTACGACGTCGTGGTCGCCGGTGGGGTCGAGTCGATGAGCCACGTGCCCATGGGGTCAGCAGTGGCTGGTGCCGATCTCGACGGGACCCGCCTGTCCGAGCGGTATCCGGACGGGTTCGTCCCTCAGGGCATCTCGGCTGAACTCATCGCGGCCCGCTGGGGCCTCGACCGCTCGGCGCTGGACGCGTTCGCGCTGACGTCGCAGCAACGGGCCGCGTCGGCGCGGGATGCGGGACGCTTCGACCACGAGATCGTCCCACTCAAGGTGGCCGGCCCCGATGGCGGACCGGTCGAAGTCGCCGTGGACGAGGGCATCCGGGCGTCGTCGCTCGACGGGCTGGCGAAGCTGTCGCCGGCCTTCCGCAGCGAGGCGATGGCCAAGCGCTTTCCCCAGATCCACTGGAGCATCACGGCCGGGAACTCGTCGCAGATCACCGACGGGGCCGCCGCCGTGTTGATCACCAGCGCCGAGCGGGCGGCGCAACTCGGCCTGCGACCTCGGGCGCGCATCCACGCCCTGGTCGTCGAAGGCGACGATCCGTTGTACATGCTCACCGCGATCATCCCGGCCACCCGCAAGCTGCTCGCTCGCTCGGCGCTCTGCCTTCGCGACATCGACCTGTTCGAGGTCAACGAGGCGTTCGCCTCGGTGGTGCTGGCCTGGGCCAGCGAGCTCGGGGCCGACCTCGACAAGGTCAACGTCAACGGCGGTGCCATCGCCCTCGGCCATCCGCTGGGCGCGTCCGGGGCTCGGTTGACCACGACGCTGCTCAATGCGCTGGAGCAGCGCGACGACCTGAAGCTCGGCGGGGCCGCGACGCAGGGCGCGAAGCGGCGCATGAGCCTCCGCGGCATGCGCCACGCCGTCGCGCTCTTCTTGCAGCACGCGCCGATCGGCGATCTGCCAATCGAGGAGCAGTACCAGGTCGTCGCCGACCTGTGGTTCGCGCTCGTGCGCACGTGGCCCGAGGCCTGGAACCAACCGCGGACGCATCTGCTCACCAAAGGCATCGGGGTACACGGCGTTTCGCTCCTCGCCGCCGACATCGTGAAGTTCGCTATGCGGGAGGGAGAGAATTAACGGCGGCGACATTCGAGCGTCATCTCGGGCCCTTTCGCGACTTCGACTGGTCCAACGTGGGTCCGTTCCGTGCGCTCGGGGGACGAAGCGGCGCCCGCGAAGTTCATCGGCAACTCGCGCGGCGGCTCTTCGCGCCGCGGCGCGTGGCCATCGGACGGTAGGCGATGCGGCTCTCCGGGGTCGATCCGTCGATCATCCGGGAGCTCTCTGGCATCTATAAGCCGTTCGTCAAGGCCTTCAAGGAGCTCATTTCGAACGCTTACGACGCGGATGCGACGACGATCAGCGTCACCGTCGCCCGCGACTTTTCTTCGATCGAAGTCCGCGACAACGGCATCGGCCTCACGCCGATCGAGTTCCATCGGGATTTCGCGCGACTCGGGGGAAGCACTGCGTGGCTCAACCAGGGCCGCAGTCCAGGCGGCCGCCTGCGCATCGGATACAAGGGGATCGGATTCCTTGCCGTTGCGCGCTACTGCAGCCGGATGGAGGTCGAGAGCGCCACCACACGGCTCCACCGCGATCGGGCCGTACTCCGCGTCGGGCACCGCCCCTTGATCGACCTCGCGGAATCGCTCGAGCACCTCATTTCCGTGACGATGGCGCGCCCACGGCTTCGAGTAAGCGGCGTGAGCATCGTCGGCCAGAAGCAAGTGCGTTTGGAGACAGGCGAGGACTACACCGTCCGGGACGGCGTGATTCACCTCAGGTGAAGACGCGCGCGCTCGGCATCCCGGCTCGAGGTCCGGTATGCCCTTTTGTGCGGCGATCTTCTCCTGAGGGCCGCAATCGACTTCGACTACCTCCTGAGCCTGGAGCGGAAGGCGGATTTGCAGCTCCTCGAGAACTTCTGCGAGGCGAAGGTTGCGGTCGCCGCGAAACCGGCCCTGGGGACGAGGATCCGGCTCATCGGCCTCAAGGACTTCGTTGTGCGCGATCTCGCTGCGGCTCGGCATCGCGGCAAGGGCTGGAACATCGGCTCTCAGAGCGGCAAGGAGCAGTTCTTCTGGCGTCTTGCGCGTGCGGCGCCCATCGTAGACGCCTTTTCCGACGGGGTACTCCCCGAGGCGATCGCGAAGCTGCGGAAGGCGGAGAAGCGAGCAAAGCTCCCGGAGGTTTTCATCCAGTGGCGCGACGAGGCAGCCGCCTCGATCACGAGGGCCGTGGCGCTTCCCAAGGGGGGGGCGCCGGAAGACTCGGTCGTGCCGGTCGCGATCTACGAGGGAGGCTTTCGCGCGATTGGCTACCTGCTCGCGCAGGACGAAGTGATCTATCCCCGCCGAGCTCCGCGGCATCACCGTGCGGGTGCGGAATGTCGCGATTGGCGACCCGTCGTTCTTCGGTCTCGAGCGCACGTTGGCCGGGGCGCGCAAGGCTGCCTTGAGCCAGATTAGCGGAGAGGTGCTCGTCCTGGAGGGCCTTTACGCGGCCGATGCGATCAACCCCGGGCGCGAGAGCTTCTATGAGGAAAGCGTTCACTACCGGACCCTGAAGCGCACCCTCATCGGGCACGAGGACGTCTTGGCAGGTACGGTGGGACAGGCGGTCCGTCTCATTAGCGACCGAGGCAACATCCGCGGCCAGGTCAGCGACAAGCTCGGCAGCGCACGGCAGAGGCGGAAGGTCCTGACCGATATCTCGAGTGCCATCAACACGGTGGCACAGGCTGATCCGCTGCTCGAGGAGCGGCTCCGCGAATTCCTCGACGCTTCGATCAGCGCAAACGGCCTGGCGAATGCGAAGGACGTCCTTCTCCTGTCGGTCGGCTCGCCGGCTTCGAGCTCGATGACGCGAAGGGCCTACGAGAAGAATTCGCGATCGACATTAGGCGGCGCCGGGTCGCGATCGACTTCGGGCGCGACATCTGGAACCAGTCCATTTATCTCCATGGCAAGTACTTCGAGGTGTGCTTCCGGCAGGGCGGGCACACCGACCCGATGTGCGAGTTCGACAGCACAGTCGGGCGGATCTACGTGAACTGGGCGCACCCTGTGAAGCTGTACATGGACGACCACGGGTTCCTCCGCTCGGCGATTGTCTGGCGCCTTGCCTATCACTTGGCGAAAGAGAGCGGTGAGCGGATGATCGATCTCGCCCTTCGGATGCTCGCGCATCGTGCCGAGTAGCGTGGCTGAGCTCATCAGTACCCCGGCCGACTATCTGAAGGGCCGCCTTCGCCCGAAGGCGAAGGTGCTCCTTGTCAACCCGCCGGTGCAAGAGAAGCGCTACCACTGGCTTCGATGGAATCAGCCGCTGGAGCTCCTGCGGCTCTCGACGTGGCTGAAGCAACAGATCCGATCGGCCGATATCCGTCTTTTCGACTTCATGTTCCCCGACGAGAAGGGCGATGTGCCGCGCCACAAGGTGAAGGAGACATGGGCAGGGCCGCAGGCAGACGCGCTCTGGCACTTCGGGAGGCCCTTTGAGGAGTTCGACCACTACCTGGACGACGTCGTAAAGCGCGGCTGCGTACCAGACGTGATCGTGCTGACGAGCCTGACGTCCTACTGGCACAGTGCGATCGAAAAGCTCCTCCTGCGCATCTGTAACGTTCTCGGTCCGATGCACAGGACGCAGACCACGATCGCGCTTTACGGTGCCTATCGGGCCATCGAACCTGAGCACGCCGAGGGACAGCGCTCGGCCGACATCGCATTCACGGTGTCGGTGGACATGCGCGGATGCGCGCCGGACTTCCGGCTCTACTTGGAGCAGTGGAACCGGGCACCGCTCTATTTCGGACTCGACATCGACTCTGAGGACGTCGCACGACTGCTGTACGATGTCCAGTTCTGGATGGAGCCGGAAAAGCGGACGACGTTCGTTTTCGTGTGTGACGAAGCCCATCTGTACTTGCCGGTCCGTGAAGACGCGGACGCAGTCGAGAAACAGGCCCTCTACTCCTTCGAGCGCATCGCTAAGGAAGGCCGAAAATACGGCGTCTCCCTGCTTGTAGTGAGCCAGCGCCCCTCGGACGTGAGCCGAACCATCCTCAGCCAGTGCAACAACTTCCTCATCCTGCGCTTGACCAACGATCAGGACCAGAATGTCGTCCGTCGCCTCATGCCTGATTCGCTGGCGGGTGTCCTCGATGACTTGCCGCTGCTCGACACCGGCGAAGCCTTGTTACTGGGCGACGCGATCCTCCTCCCTGCCCGAATCAAGCTGAAGTTCCCAACCATCGAGCCGCTGAGCCAGACTCGCAACTTCTGGCAGGAGTGGGGCGAAAAGGCCCCGGACTCCGCAGCAGTTGCGGCAGCAGTCGAAACGCTGCGCCGGCAATCTCGCACAGCGGGAACGCTCGGGTGACGCGCGCCGCTGAGCCCCCAGCCGGTAGGCGGTAAAGGCCGATGAAGATTACTCGGATACATAGAGGTCATGAAGACGCAGCAGCTCTCGCTTCGAAAGATCGTGTCCTACGTGAAGCCTCAGGAGTAAAGGACCTGTAGCCATGCTGCTTGTTACAGCCTGCTACCGTTGATAACCTCCAAGGCCGCTGGTTCAGATGCACCCTCGATGTGAACAGGCGAAGGTCCGAGAAGAGAAATGTTCCGGGGGAAGTTTACCGTGCATGTTTTAGTCGCATTGGGTTCCGACGTAGTCTACGGCCGAAAAACCCGCGATCCTGCTGGCGAAAACCTGGTCGTGACTGAAACACGGGTTCGAATCCTGTTGGCGCCACCAGCTTTTGAGTCCACCACGCCGTGCAGAACGCGACCGAGCGAGCACGGCGCGGTGAACTCACACCATCGCCCATCCCCCTTAGCACCGGCCGGTAGAGCACGCGATCCACGAGCAGCTCGCGCACGCTCGAGGGCGCCCACCCGCGCGGCCGCGCGTGACGGCGGGGCGGGGTCGCCGCCGCGCCGTCCGCATTGAGCTCGTTGGCGATCGTGCGAAGCCGGCGCCGCCCGCGCACCGGTCGAAGATCCGGCCCAAGAGCACAAGATTGTGAGGGCCTCTGATCATCGCGAGACAGCCGATCCCCGCGATCGCGATGATCGAGCCGAGGACCAAGACCCATCCGCGGCCGAGCTGATCGGAGAGCCAACCGCCGAGGAGGTTTCCGACCATCGTGCAACCGGCGCCGAAGGCGAAGAGCCACACCACCGTCGCTTGGTGGAACCCACGGTCCACCGCGTGAGCAACTTGATGCGTCGCCATGATCTGGTACCCGATGACCCCGAGTGCCGTCATCGTGAACGCCGCCCAGAGCTATGAAGGGCACGCCGAAGCGTCCACACCTCGTCGGTGGAGCGTATGCTCCCGCCTTGTGCGGTGGCTGCGCCAGCCACCAGGTGCTCTCTATCGACCGGAGGATCCCGGTAGAGGAGAGCGAGCGAGACGGCTGCGGTCGCGACGATACAGCCGAAGGCGGCGAGCGCCGCTCGCCAACCCAGCGTCGCGATCAGCCACACGTTCACCGGGTAGAAGGCAACGGCACCGCCCGGGTTGGCGGCGCTGAGGCCCTCCCCATCGCCTTACCGCGTGACGTGGTGAACCAGCAGGTTACGGTCGTGGTCGAGGGGACGAGGATGCAGGCGGTGCCCGCTGCGCCGAGGGCGCCGAAGCACAGGTAGTACAGCGTCAAGGACGTCGCTTGGCCGGTGAGCACCAGGGCCAGACCGAGAAAGAGTCCGCCGATCGCCACGACCGTCCGGGCTCCCCATCGGTCGTGCAGCCAGCCCGCAACTGGCGCGAAGCCTACGAAGCAAAGCCAGCTCAACGTGTATCCGAGTGCAATTGGACCGCGCCCTCAAGGGAACTCTGCGATGATCGCGACAAAAAAGAGCGCAAACGTGGCTCGCGCCCCCATGCGAGCGCGTTGACGGTCGTCGACACACCGAGCACGATCTAGCGGCAGGATCCGGACTCGTCAGGAGGCGTCGTGTCGGGCGCTGGGTCTGCACCGCGGCGAGGTCCGGACGCGACGACCGCGCAGCCGTACACGGGCTTCGGCAACACGCGTCTCACGATGCGCGGACGGCGCACGCTTGTAAAGCATCAATGAATCGATTACCATCGAACTATGGATGCAGACGTAGACATTGCAACCATCGCAGCGCTCCTCGGCGACCCGACCCGCGCGCGGATGCTCGTGACCTTGATGGATGGACGGGCACGCACGGCGAAAGAGCTTGCGTACGGCGCTCGCATCACTCCCCAGACGGCAAGCAGCCATCTCGCGAAGCTCTTGCGTGCGCGCCTGCTGGCCGTCGAGCGACAGAGCCGCCACCGTTACTTTCGCCTGGCCGCAGCGAGTGTGGCGCAGGCAGTCGAGGCCCTGATGGTGGTTTCGCCTGCACTGCCTCGAGGGATGGCGTCCGAGCCGTCGCTCGACGGACTGCGTCTGGCTCGAACGTGCTACGACCATCTCGCAGGCCGGCTCGGTGTGAGTGTGACGGATGCGATGGTGCGTCGTCGGTTGCTGAGGCCGATGGGTCGCGACTACCTCCTGACGGCTTCCGGCGCGCGCATTCTCGCACGACTGGGCGTCGATCTCGAGAAGACCCGCCGAGAGCGGCGGGTGTTCGCGCGGCAATGTCTGGACTGGAGCGAGCGACGGACGCATCTCGCAGGTGCGCTCGGCGCCGCCCTGGCGCGTCGCTGCGTGGAC
>WNGA01002263.1_pt1 | contig 34296 bp, 44 predicted proteins | sample 5400061 | NCBI WGS metagenome assembly WNGA01 (sample SAMN13153366, study PRJNA577476) | soil metagenome | isolation source: 100 cm soil or saprolite under grassland replicate 2 | place: USA:California | collected 2016-06-15 | reverse complement strand
CGCCTCTGTAGAACTTCCTATTCCTTCAATCCATACGGGACGGTCCGTATATTTTTTAGCCTCTTCTTCATTACTAAGTAATATTGCTGAAGCTCCATTGCAGATATATGAACAATCAAGTATCTTTATTGGTTCCACCAGTTTCTTGGAATTCATGACATCATCAATTGATACTTTTTTCCTAAATAGAGCATTATGATTTAGGTAAGCATTTTTTCTATTCTTTACTGCAACTAGTGCCATCTGTTCCTCAGTTGTACCATATCTACGCATGTGAACCTTGGCAAAGAGTGCAGCCCAGTAAACAGGCAAAGTAAAGCACCCTCTTGAAATATCCCATAGTAGTTGTGATCCTTTAGTTTCTCTTATATCGGCGCCGACAACTAGTGCAGTTTTACACAAGCCAGATTTTATCAGCGAATAAGCAGAAACAATTGCACTAGTGCCGGAATTACACAAGTTGTCTAACCTTTGAGAAATTATTGGCTTTATTCCCAAGTATTCTGATAAGATTGTTGATCCATACTGAATATCAGAAGTTGTCGATAATATGACTGCATCAATTTTCATCGAACTATCTTTGCAATTTCTTAAGATTCTTTTGCAAGGATCGCATGCCAATTCTTGAACAGATAGGTTAGTGTCCCTAGTAAATTCTGAAGTGGATTGATCGATTATTGCTATTTTAGACATTTTCTACTAAAAGAAGAGAATCTTTGATTGATTGCTCATTATCCTTTACTGGATTTACCTGCAAAATCGGAAGTGATACTCCACATGAAGTAAACCGTTTCAGTGATTTGATACATTCGTCAGCAGTGCCATAGATTGTTAATGAATCAAGCATAGCATCGGTTACGAATTTTTCAATATATTCAATCCCATGTTTTTGATATTCAATTGTTATTTGTTTTACTTCGTTTTCAAAACCATGAGATGACAAAAATTCGTTATAATATTTACCTACTGATACATAAAATGCGAGTGTTTTTGCAGCTCTGATGCGAGCCAAGTCTGGATGTTTATTTGAGACTGCAGTAATAAAGACAGTACAAATCTCAAAACCCTTAGATTTTCTTGATGTTATTGATCTGATGAGCTTTATTGTTTTTGCTAGCTCGTCAAGTGGACGAAGATATAATATTGTTCCATCCGCCACTTCTGTCGCAAGTTTAATCATTCCTGTATTTACAGCACCGACAAAAACAGGTATCTTTTTTCTCGAGGATCCATGCATTATTTTGAGATTTTTTAATTTGAAAAATTTTCCATTAAAGTTGATTGTTTCCCCGCTAGAGATAACCTTGAAACACGTTACGTATTCTTTCATGCGTTTTAATGGATGTTCAAATTTAATTCCGTGCCAATTTTCAGCAAGAATAGGAGTGCTTGCTCCAATTCCTATAATTGTACGATTCGATGAAATATTGTCTAAAGTGCATGCCGCCATTGCTAAAGTAGCTGGAGTTCTTGAAAACATACTCACAATTGAAGTCCCTAGCTTAATCCTTTTAGTTAATGAAGCTATTGCGCCAATCATAACAAATGCTTCACGGCCCCACGACTCGGGTATCCACATGGAATCTACTTGTGGTCTGACGTCCAGTAATTTGGCGAATTTTAAAATCTCATTGGCATTAAATAGGCTGCTTGGATTATAGCCGATGTGACCAATGTTATCAGTCATTTTTAAATACTTGTAGTATTTCTTTTGATGCTTCTTCAATATCCTTGTGAGAATCTATAGACCGCCAATAATTATATGAAAATTTTTTTGCCTTTAATTTCCGTTTATCCACCAGCATTGGTAATGTAACAGTTTCAAGATTTCCTTTATCTGGTAGGTAATCAAAAATTTCATTTGAAAAATAGTACACTCCAGCATTGATCCACATGTCCTTGATGGATGGTTTTTCTACAAATTTTGACACAAGATCACCATTTGTTTCTACAATTCCAAACGTACTTTTTAAAGGAACTAATGCAAGCGTCATTGATCCTTTTTTACATATCGTAGATGGATCCAAATCAGTCAATATATCTCCATTAATTACAAAAAATCCAGTATCTCTATTTCTACTTTCAACGATTTGATTTTTCGCATTCTTTAGAGCACCACCTGTTCCTAGTGGTACGTTCTCTTCGATGTAGCTTATGTTAACTCCAAACTTTTTGCCGTCAGCAAGATGGTGCTTTATTTTTTCTTTGAGATGTCCTACAAGTAATATGACATCCTTCATTCCAAATTTTTTTAGCCAATTAACTTGCAACTCTATAATAGGAGTGTTATTAATTTGGATCATGGGTTTTGGCCTATCAGAAGTTAATGGTCTCAGCCTTATTCCCAAACCACCAGCAAGTATAACTGTTATCACTGTTAACCCTCACTTGCACAAAGATTCTATATAAAAGTCATCCCAATTTTATTGCTCGAGGTGTAAATCCTATTCACGCGAATAGACGTATATACCGTCAAGGAAGACTCTCTTATCCTTGTTTTTGACTCTTGTCGATAGTTCTATATTCGCAGCCGTCTGTGAAACATCCTCAAGATGAGGGCCAGAAATCACAAGATCGTCACCCTCGATGGCCACCTTTGTAGAATCTCCCACTATCTTTGAAATTCTTGCCTTTCGCTCGCCGAAAAAATTCTCAACATATACTTTGCCATCTTTCACCTTAACAGTTATGGGAAAATGTGCAAACACAACTTTCATTTTGTACTTGTATCCATTCTGAACACCTTTTATCATGTTGCATATGATGCTTGTTGCAGTTTTAGAAATAGCAAAATCTTTCCTTCTTGTTCCATAAGGTTGGATCTTTATTGTATTCTCCTCAATTGTTAGAAATGCCGGGAGCTTCGTGAAATCTTTTTTTACAGTGCCAAGTTTCCCCTGTACTAATATCGTTCTATCTTCTAAGGTAACATAAATGCCTTCTGGTATTTCTAATATTGAAACATATTCATTAGTAGACGTATCCAACCAACACTCCTCCAATTCCCACTTCCTGCGCTTCATGGTGTGTCATCACTCCTTTACTTGTTGAAACTATTAAGATACCCATATTATACGCGGGCAAAAATTGTCTTTCCCAATTCAGGTATTGATTCTTTCTGACACTAAATTTTGGTGTTATTATTCCGCATTTGTTTATCTTTGCCAATAATTGAATCTTAAATTTGCCAGCTCTCGAATCATCTATCTGTTCAAATTCTCCAATATATCTGTGTTTTTGCATTACTCGTAGTACTTCGCTGGAAAATCTTGAAGACGGACTAACTATACATTCTTTTTTTCTTCGAACTTCATTATTATATAAAGTCGTAAAAAGGTTTGACAGGATATTTAATGCAGGCATCTCATTCACCTATTTTTCTACTCATATTTCTTAAAGCCTAAATTTATTGCTACTTCTCTAAAGCATTGTCTGCAGAGCATTATATTGTACGCCTGAATAAGACCCGAATAGCATCCGCATCGCTTGCACCATCTGGTACCCTTTCCATGGACTCGTTGTTTTCTTCCTGTGACATCATATTCTCTTGGCTTTGGCATTAAATCATTTCAACTCCTAGATTCTTGAAATATTCTATTGCTTCATCTTTTGAAATTCTATGTTTCTTTCCCATTTTTCTTGGATTACTCCTGTTAATTATTCTGTAACCGGGTCTTGATAATGAAATGCAGACATTCATTCCAAATATTCCGATATCAGGATTATATTTTGCTCCAGGAATATCAATGTGCTCGCGGATTCCTATCGAAATATTTCCATAGCTATCAAATGACGACTTTTTCAATTGGTTATTCTTTGCTAGTATTATTCTCTTAGCAAATTCCAGTGCCTCTGTGTTTCGAAGTGTCACTTTGGCGCCGATTGGTTCACCTTTATGTATCCCAAAGTCCCTAACATTGTCCTTTGCACCACATTGAGTGGGTTTTCTGGAGGTTAATTCTTCTAGTCCGTTTTTTGCTCTCTCCAATGGTTCGCCAGATTTTCCTACTCCGATGTTTATTACAACTTTTTCCAAACTAATTTGTTTCATATTATTTACTCTGCTCATTTTACTTGCTCACCTGAATTAGTGAAGAGTCAACCCCAATTGCCATCACAATATCAACCGGTAATTCTACAGTTTTTTCACCCATAGAGACTAATACACGTTTAGGAAGGGAAAACGATCCCGTCTTAGTTTCTTCAACCTTGCCAATACTACCAGCGTTTTCTCCCCTAGTAACAATAACGGCGCATCCCACTTTTAGTTGCACATGATTTTTGATACCAAACTTGGGTAAGTCAATTAAACATGTGTCATTCACATTATATGATTCTTTACTCAGAAATGTTCTCCCGTCATGAAGACAATATTGATATAAACTTTCCTTTGAGGTAACTTTAGATTTGATCTTTTCTAACTTTAGGTTTTTTTCATCTGAATTTATTTTTATTGGAAAAAGTGGAATTCCATTTGAAGGAACAAATCTATAAGATTGGTTTGAGGGCTTTATTTCTAGAGTATCCATTAAGCCAATCGGAAAATTTGGGTGACTAATCATTTTGCCATTAACACTGATTAATCCCTTGTTAAGCGATCTTTTTACTTCTCGTATATTTGAACAAACATGTAAAAGATCACGCAATACTACACCAATTGGGTAGGAAAATTTTCTAGTATGTGGCCCTGGCATTGTGTTCAGAATAAACCTTGCACTTTTTCTATTGACTTGCCAGAAGCGCGGGGCAAGTTGTCTTTTTAGTCTCTTATCTCCTCCTTTTTTGGCCATGACTATGTTTCCCCCTCTTTAACCAATTCCTTCTTCTTAACAGCTGATTTTTTCATTTCCTTCCCTTTTTTTACCTTTGTCATTTTCTCTTTTGCTTTTTGAGTGCCTTTCATTCTATATTCATCATCGGTATTCACTGAAATAATCTGAACATTTGAAGCATGAATCTGCACCTTGACTTTGCCACCACGTATTTTTTCTCTCTGAACACCTTCAATGGATAGTGTCGATTTTTCTGTATTCACTTTCTCAACTTTCCCTTCTATGCCAACATACTCTCCCCTTAAAATTCTAACAGTATCACCCTTAATGACCCTCATGCTTCTCTTATTATGTTGCTTTCTCAGGTTTTCGGATAGGTTAGCTCCCAATAATTTTTCTCTTTTATGTTTTGAAATCAGTTTATAGAACATCATTATTCCCTCATATTATCAATGATGAAAGATTTGCTATTCTGGGCCACTTTTCTGCAGCTTCGGCAGCGACTGGTCCTTTTATGTCAGTTCCTTTTATCTCCCCTTCTGGTGTAACCAAAACTGCAGCGTTATCCTCAAATGATAACCGGATGCCATTTAGTCTCCTTATGGGATATTTTTGTCTTATTATTACAGCTCCAAACATTTGTTTTCGTAGCTCTGCTTTTCCCTTTTTTACGGTAACGTTCACAAAATCTCCTACTGCCGCAGATGGCAGTCTTGAATGTCTTCCCTTGATGCGTGTGACTTGAGCAATCCTTAATATTTTGGCTCCAGTGTTGTCAGCACAAACTAAATTTGCTGTTATTGGTAATGCCCTTGTAATATATGGCTTAAATTCTTCTACTCCTTTTGCAGAGACTGCACGACTTTTAGACGCCACTCTTTATAACCTCCACAGTTACAAACGATACTGTTTTTGAGATTGGTTTACATTCTGCAATCTTAACTTCATCGCCTTCTTTTACATCAATGCATGAAGGAAGAAATGCATGAACTTTCGATCTGCTTCTCTCATATCTTTTGTATTTTCTTACCAGCCTGGAATATTCACGGGACACAACTATCATCTTGTGTGCTTTCGAACTTATTGTGATACCTGTCAAAATTTTTCCCCTTATTGAAAGTTTACCATGAAAAGGACACAAGTCATCATCACAAGTTCTTTTTGGCTGTGAGATTGTTACTCCAATATTTTTACTCATACTCTATCAACCATCACTTAAGTAATCGGTCCTCAGGTCTTCCGACTAAGAGACAACCATTCATGAAACAAATCTCATCTTGAAAAATCAGTCCTATTCTGCGTATTGATTTTTTGGGAATAACATATGATTTGCATTGATCACTGAGCGAAATTGTATTTTTAGTTTCAAAGATGATTTTGCCGTTAATCTTTTTTAGATTGTTTAGCGGTCCATATTCTATCTGTGCATTACGCCCTATGAATTCATATTGTAACATGTAATCTTTAAAAGTCATTTTGCCAATTCCCTTTCCTTTAAAATTGAAAGTATACGGGCAATGTCTCTTCTCTTCCATTTCATATTGCCAGTTTCCTTTTTGAGAGTGCCTTTAGAATTTTCAATTGTCAATTTCAACAGATCCGCCCTAATTTCTGATAGTTTTGATTCCAAATCATCGTCGTTAAACTCTCTTAATGTTTTTAATTTAAGTCTAGCCATTAAGTTTCACTTTTATTCACGGCTATTTCCTTAACTTCACTGTTAATAATATCTTTACTCTCTGTCTTGACTTCTGAATCGGAATGGACACTCTGGTTTTCACTTTGACTTTTATTCTCGCTCTCACTATCGGTTTGGGTCTCGACCTTTGGTTGCGCTTCCAGGGATAAATCGAAATCAAGATGAGTTTCTTCTTTTAACGAAATTTTCAGTTTTATTCCTACTAGTCCCATTTTTGTTAATATGCTATTTGTGCTACTTCTTACGACCTCTTCTGCAATTTTTCCACTCTTCGGAATGGTTCCTGCTGAATGCTTTTCAAAATGAGCTCGTTCACCTCGTAGCTTGCCCGATACTGTAACCTCCACACCCATAGCTCCTGCACCCATAATCGTATTTATTGTCCATAATGAAGCTCTTCTAAATGCCGTTCCTCTTTCGATAAGTTGTGCAATTCTATTTGCCATAATATGTGGATTCAATTCAGGTTTCGTAACTTCGGTTACAGAGATCTGTGCATTCTCCAAGTTAAATTGTTGTTCCAATTTAGTGGTCAAGTCTCTTATTCCACTCCCTTTTCTTCCAATGACCAGGCCCGGTCTAATGACAAAAAGTGTTATTTTGGTACCTATGGGAGTCTTTTGGACCTCGGCTCCTCCGTAACCAGCATCGCTTAAAGAAGAACTCAGGTATTCGTTCAGTTCCATATTTCTAAAATTATTTTTCATTACGTTTTTTATCGCGCTCAATAGACTTTACCCTCTCTAGCTACGATCTCTACATGTGTCAATGTGTCAACTTTAGGACTCGACCTTCCCATAGCTCTTGGAATAAAGCGCTTAAGTTTCGTTCCTTTATGAATAACGCAAGATATAATTTCTAATCTATCTAGGTCCATACCCTTGTATTCTGCGTTTGATTCTAAATTATCCAAAAGTCGTAAAAATTCTCCAGAAGCTTTCTTTGGGAACCTTCCAGAAAAAAAACCATCCCTGATATTTGATTTATGGGCTACTTCATTGTGATATCTTCTATAAGGAACAGCAACTTTTTTTTCAATGGCTTGATCTAAAATGTTCCTTGCTCTTTCGATTGATAGGCCCTTTATCGCTAGAGCAATTTCTCTCGCATGTTTATGGGAGATGTCAGTTTCTCTTAATGACGCTCTAACGTGTTTATTCTTGTCAAATTGAGAAAAAGAGTAAGAATATGTCGGCAAATGCATCACTTTAATGGCACATATAGACTTGATCGGGAAGCTCCTACTCCAGGTGCACCGTGTTGAACTCTCTTGTTTGTAATAGCATACTCGCCCAAGTAGTGACCAATCATCTCGGGTTTTATAGTAATTGGAGAAAAGTCCTTACCATTATGAACATTGATAGTAATGTCCACCATGTCCGGAAGAATTATCATATCTCTAACGTGAGTTCGTAAAGTTTCATTGGATGAACCGTCTCTGATACTTTTTATTCGCTCACGTAGTTTTCTTTTTTGATCATCCATATACTTTCCTACTCTTTTATCCAGCGACCTTCTTTGTCTGGCATTTAACAATGGGAGAAGGGCCTCTATTGATAAATTCTTTAATTCATCTACATTATAACCTCTAAACCTAAATTCACGAACCAACTAACACTATCAACTCCAAAATACTCCTTTTAAATTTAACTAGATAAACCAACTTAGACCAATCCTAATTTTGTTGCGAGTTGCCGCGCTTCATCATCTTTTGTAAATTTAACAATTGCTTTTTTCCCTTGAATCGTCCTAAATATATTGACTTCTTTAACGTTACCTTCATACATTGTTTCTATTGCTTCACTCACGTCTTTCTTGCTTGCACTGTGAGAAACAATAAAAGTTAACTTATTTTCCTTCTCTATCAAATTGAATGTCTTTTCTGTGATATAAGGTCTGAGAATGATCGAATTAAGATTAATTTCTGCATCTTTACTCATTATTATTTCACCATGGTCTGTATTTTTGACCAAACTGTATTTATTTTATTCATGGAATCAATTGCATTTTTTGTATAGATGGTCAATCTAACTGGTTTTGTTCCTGGCACTAGATCCATAATACTCAGGTTTTCTATAGAGACAACATTAACCCCAGGTAAAGATTTTTTCAGTTTACTTATTGGAGAATCTTTTGATACAACTATAAGACAGCTCAAAGCTGCGTGTTTTTTTCTTCCACGTAATCGTGATTTACCAGATGGTACCCTAACTATGTTGGTAGACCTTTTAAGATCCTCCTCTAACCCTAACGACAGTAATGTTTTTCTTAATACCGCAGTCTTTGTTATTTTCTCGAAATCATTTGCAACCACAATTGGAAATACTGAGATTTTTCCAACATTGTGACCACGTTTTTCTATTATGTCTTTATTAGATGTTGCCGCAATTGCAGAACAGAATCCTAGTTGCTTTTCCTTCTTATTTATTTTCTTATAATTTTTCTTCCATGATACTGGAGGGTGAGCTAATCTTCCGCTTCGAACACCCGCAACGCCAGCAGCTTGACCAGCACGTTGAAACCCTTCGCCTCTGGCCCTTGCTATTCTCGCAATTCCCAAGCCGGTATTGCGGGATTCAGCACTGACAATTTCCCCAGCTGCAGGATATCTTCCCTGAGGCTGGAATTTGGTTGAAAGGACGTTTACATAGACTTTTTTTATAATCTCTGGCCTAAACGGAGTATTAAAAACAGATGGAAGTTCTAGTGATTCAATTTCTTTTCCACGAAGATCTTTAAGACTAACCTTCATCTTACGAGTACCTCCACAACTTTAGGTTCTACTATCTTCTTACCAACAGTTCTAATAGGAAATCTCATCTTGACTAATCTTTTCGGAACTCCAGGAACTGAACCTTTGACAATTATATAGTCATTTTTGATCATGCCAAAGTGTTCAAATCCACCATCTGGATTAATCTTAAAATCATTATCCTTTTCAGAATTTGAAATTATCAATATTCTTTTATTGTATTCAGTCCTTTGATGAAATCCTCTTTGTCCCTGTCTTGGTACAGTATAAGTGACTACGGCAGGAGAAATCGGCCCTAGAGTTCCAAGCGCCCTTACACTCTTTCTGGATTTATGTTGTTTCCTTTTAACTCCAAATCTGGTAATAGGTCCTTCAATCCCTTTTCCTCGAGTTATAGCGGAAATATCGATAAATTGTCCGGTTTCAAAAACGTCCTTTATGTTTACCTGCTTTCCAAAATTGCTAATTACATAATCAATTTTTGTTTTTGTATCTTTTCCACCAATTGGTATTTCCCATACGAATGGCTTTTTTTGAGACAGAGAGGCAGTAGCGGGATAAGATGATACGATAGCAACTACATGTTTAATTTTATCAATATGTGCATTAATCTCATCTAATTTACCTTCCTTGTACTTGAACGACGCCTTTTTTGAGAGATATTTGTCATTATCTTTTGCAAAAGCGTCAAAAATTGCATTTTTTCCATATGCCGTTTCTGCATATGCTCTTATTCCAATTATTTTCAATGGTGGAGTCGCTATTAAAGTGGATGAATTCATAAAATTTTTGCCATAATTTGGAGTCTTTTCTCTGTCATCAACAGATAATACATTTAAATTAGTAACTTTATACCCGGCAAAACCTAACAATGATGATTTCTCCAACTTAGGATCAGACCACGTCCTAATCCTCGATTCGAGACTTCGTGCACGCACTCTTGGGTAGAATGCCATACTTCCGCGTCTAGGTGCACTATATTTTCGATGACCCATGGTTAATCCGTTTCTTGTGATCCCTTTAATAAATTTATAACTTTTAGACAATCTGCGCAAATTGAGATAATCTTTTTTCGCAAAAGTGTAGTATATCTCGCCCGAAAATGGGTCAAGCGTTCAAGTAATTATTAACTATTGACAACGTACCAAGAATTGCCTCTTCTAACCTTACAGTTTGAGTACCTTGATTAGGAAACATGTTCAAAAAATTGGGTTTCTGATTAATTCTTTCATTTTCACTTTCGAGTATTTTTCTCAGACCAAACTTCGGGCCGCCAAACACAACGAGTAGGTTCTTTGACTTTTTTAAACTGCTCATCAAATCCGCTACATGTTTTGTAAATGGTGATCCCTCCACAGAAGTCATTAATATTTCACCCTCTGTATTTTCTAGCATTGCTGATAAGGAGTCTGCAAGTTGGACATCATATCCCCAGTAACCATCAATCTCTTCTTTTGAAATATCTTCCGCTAGCAGCTTTCCTTTATTTGAAATTTTTACAAGAACTTTTTTGCCTAATTGGGTTCCATTATATCTAATAAGCTTTTGAAGTCCTACATCCACATATAATGAGTCATTTTGCTTTACAACAAATCCAAATCGTATTTCAATGTCTTTGATATCCTTGATGTCTATGAGTGCTTTATGATGAGGTGATTTTATTGGGGGTAAAATTCCGGCGTGTTTCAGTATCCACATTTTGGGATAGATTTTTTTTCTAAGATATGGAGGTGTGTCAAGATATTCAAGTATTGTTTTCAAGATTCTTTCGTCGATTTTTTCAGCTTTTACGCTCCTATCATGATAAATAATGATCTTATTGACACAGAATATTGAACAAGAACGAGAAATTTGTGAGATTTTGTAACTTTTGTCAAGAATCGTTTGAGATTCTATCAAAGAGGAGTCAGGTATTGCAATCCACAGATTAGTCACATTAGTGTGTAGACCGTTTATTCCGATAATAATTTTTCTACGGTTGTTGCCATTAGACCTGTTGATCCAAAGGCCGTTTCGCGAAGAATTCCATTTTTGTCAATGAATATTGTTGAAGGAGTACCTTTCAATGAATACTCTTCGAAAGTCACAGGACTGTAAGGTTTTGTTTCCAAATACGATTCGACGCGTGAAATAATTTGATCCTTGTCTTTTTGATGATACAAATCAAAATCAAGGACATTTGCATTTACAAATTCCATAATTCTCTTGCCTTCTATAGGAAGTCTTTCTTTTAGAAGCATATCCATGCCAACAGGAAAAGGTATATTGTAACATAACTTTCCCTTATTTAGTAACTTATTCTGGTATGAAAGAGTAGTAAGAGTTTCACCTATGACCTTGCTTTCCTGTAGTAGCAATTTTAGATTTTCAAGTGTATTCTTGTCAAAATCTTCAAATGCTGTGGCAAGTCCTAATACCTCTACTCCATTGTTCTTGTACTTTTGATACGTATCTATTGCTTCAGGTATTCCATAAATAAAACACCCGGGGCAGTTTACTTGGAAAACTTCTACAACGGTTACTTTACCTCGATAATCTTTCAGACTAATGGGACCGCCTTGCACCCATTCACTAACTTTCAATTCGGGAGCAGGCGAACCAGCTTTAACTGTCACAAAATTTAGAATATTTCTTGAATATTTAAACCAATATTGACTTGATTTAGAAGATTAAAAAATAGAAATTATTGCGAGCCTCTTTTACTGGCATTTTCTTTCGACTTTGATGCATATTTTTCAATGTCATTATTTTCGATTCGCTTCATTCTATTTGTTTTGGTATCTATTTGAGCCATTTTTATGTGTTTAATGCCTGTTTTCTCCTCGCTAACCAAATAAATAGACTCCAATGCAAGGCTACTTGCCTCATCCATGCTTATGTCACCATGGTAGCTTTTTTCCAGGAATTCATTTACTTGATCGCTTCCATTGCCAATCGCAACTGCATCGTATCCAATGTAAGTCCCACTTGGATCAGTTTGATAAAGTGAACAACCATTCTTATCAACTCCCGCTAGGATTAATGCAACACCATATGGTCTCACTCCAGCGTATTGAGTAAATTGTTGCGCCATATCTGCAAGATTCTTTGCAACACCCTCAACGTCTACAGGTTCATCGTATATCAGTCTATTACTCTGCGCAAAGAATCTTGCATGATCAACCTGAGTTCTTGCGTCAGGAATATATCCAGCTGCTGCCACTCCAATATGATCATCTATTTGAAATATCTTTTGAGTAATATCAGAAACTTGTAATTTCCTAGCTTTTTCTTCCACAGCTAATACCACACCATCTTTACTTTTGATTCCGACGGCTAGAGTTCCTCTTCTTACGGTTTCGATTGCGTACTCTACTTGGTATAGTCTACCGTCTGGTGAAAATACCGTTATTGCTCTATCATAACCAGCTGCTGCAGGTAACAAATCAGCTCTAACTTGTTTGGTCTCTTTAATTTAAGTTTACCTTAGTATCATACTTTAAATTGTCAATTGATTTTTCGAAAGATAGAAATACCTTTGGAAAAAGAAATAATATTTCAGGGTCACAAGAATATTCTTTCCCTTCACTCCAAGACAATTGAAATTACTAAGGATTCCAATTTGACCAAAAATGGTGATTGTATTGTTGGTGTTTCAGCAAATAAGGCATGTGATGATTTGGATAATTCATTTAAGCAGAAATTAAGAGCAAGTGACACAGTCGTAAAAATAGAAATTATTGTAGAACCTTACTTATTTACCCTGGCTGGATCTGGCAACAATAATTTAGAAATTACCCACAAACATGATATAGTATTGAGGAAATCAAATTACGTTGATTCTAGAACATTGATTGTTTCATGTGATAAATCGGCAATTGATATTCCAAGAAATCTCATAAAAACGTTAACCAATTCTGAAAAAAAAGGAATATTGAGAATTAAAATAGAATAACAAGACATATAAAAAAACTGGAACCTAGGAATAGGGAATTCATATCTTGGATATCTTTTCATAAACAAACGAATACCTTTTCAATAATTCATTAATTACATCAGAAGGAAGTTCAGGAGGGATCGGTTTCTTTCCGTCTTCAGATGCCTGTTTGACTATATCTCTAAACCCAACTTTAGTTAGCCAATCTCTAAGATATTGTTTATCATAGCTCACTTGCTCCTCTCCGACTTTGTATGAATCTATAGTCCACATCCTGAATTCATCAGGGCCCAGTGAATCTGCTAAAATAATTTCAGATGTGGTAGGATCCTTTCCAAACTCAAATTTTACATCTGCCATTATGAATCCTGCATTATTTGATATCTCTGACATTTGTCTGTAAAATCTTATCGATGCATCTTTTACAAATCTTAATTCATCATTTGTCAGGATTTTTTTTGCCAAAATTTGATCCTCAGAAATAGGTAGATCATGGATTTTTGACTTTGTTGTTGGATCAAATATTGGTTCTCTTAACTTAGACCCAATTTTCAAATTGGGACCTAGATCTGCAATATTACGACTACTAGTGTACCGTTCGTAAAGACTTCCATACAAGTATCCTCTAACCACACACTCAAGAGGAATCATTTTGAGTTTCCTTACGACCATTTTGTCCTTAGCATCTAATCTTACCATATGATTTCTAGAATCCAAGCAGTTAAACCAAAATTCCGCAAATTTGCACAAAATTTCACCCTTTCCTTTTATGTCAGTAATCATCGGTACATCGTATGCTGAAACTCTATCTGTAAAATGAAATAACAGGTTCTTGTCGTCTAATTCATAGACGTCCTTTACTTTACCGCTGTGAACAAGCTTCATTTGTCATCATCTGAATAACACATATTTATCATATCAAGTTTTATTCTTAGTATTGGCCTTTTTTCATTCTTGCAAACCATATTCCTTCCATTTTTTTGTTACTAAATTAATGGTACTTTTATCAGGAAGTGCCTCCTCTTGAATTGGTCTTTCGAATCCTTCTTCTTTTGTTTTTTTAGTTGCGTCAATACCCATTTTTGATCCTAAATTTAATAATGGAGACGCGGGGTCTAGACTATCTGTGGGTGCGTTCTCAATTAACATTGTATCCCTCTTGGGATCAGATCGAGTCGTTACAGCCCAAATTACATCATTTATATCATGCACACTGACATCCTCATCAACTACGATCAATATCTTTGTAAGTGACAGTTGACCCATGCCCCACAGACCCATCATCACTTTTTTGGCCTGCCCGGGATATCTTTTTTTAATTGAAACTATTGCGATACCTTGGAACCAACCTGCAGGCGGCATTGAAAAATCAACTACTTCAGGTTGAAACATCTTTACCAACGGTAGAAATGATCTTTCAATTACTTTACCTATGTAAGCATCTTCAAGTATGGGTTTTCCGACAACTGTTGTAAGATAAATAGGATTATTTCTCATCATTATACCAGTCAGAGTAAACGTAGGATAAGGTTCTGGTGGAGTATAATATCCGGTATGGTCTCCAAAGGGACCCTCTATGTTCATTTCCGATGGATCAACATAACCTTCTAAAACAACGTCAGCAGACGCAGGAACTTCCACATCGACTGTTCTGCATTTCACAAGATCTAGCCCCTTTCTTCGTGTGATTCCTGCAAAAAGAAACTTATCCAATCCTTCTGGAACAGGAGCTACTGCACTAAAAACTGTTGCAGGATCAGCTCCAATAACTACTGCAACCTCTGTTTTTTGCATCTTTTCTTTATTCATTTGATAATGCAGTGCGCCTCTCTTGTGAACTTGCCAGTGCATTATAGCTTTTTTAGAACCAATAACCTGTAATCTGTATACACCAAGGTTTCGAACCTGTGTTTCAGGATTTTTTGAAACTGTAATTCCAAAAGTGATGAATCTTCCAGAATCTTTAGGAAACGATTTAATTATTGGTAAACTGTCTAACGTGGGTTTAGAAGTTTCAACAATCTCCGTTACTGGACCAGAATTAGTATTTTTAGGACCATAGTCAGAAATCTCTGATAACTTTGGTAGCATCTTAACTTTGTTCAATAGTCCATGAGGTATCTTCAATTTTGATAATGTCGTCATGCGTTCACCAATCTCTTCAAAATTTTCCATGTCAAGAGCTATCTTCAATCTTCTCAACGATCCAAATGCGTTACCTAGTACTGGGATTTTGAATCCTTCTACATTCTCAAATAATATGGCAGGACCCTCATTCTTATACATAACTCTGCGCAGAATTTCTGCAATTTCTAAATCGACTGAAACTTTTGTTCTTATTCTTCTCAATTGGCCTACTTTTTCAAGAGATTCGACGTACTCCCTTAGGCTATCAAAATACACATTGATACTTTTTTCCATATGAGATATTAGTCTTGTTGATCTGCAGTTAGTAAAATAAGGTTGATAGGTTCCTATAGGTTCATTTAACTTTACTTTTTTTAAATAAAGAATTCAATTGCATTGCAATTTGAAAATAAACATATCGAGGATTAAGTACAGAATAAATTACAACCCAGTGAATTACAACTGCAGCACAGGTAAGTATGAAAGCGGAAATCAATCTTATACCTTTTATAGTCAGGCAAAGGTAAATCTGTGGAAATGTGACAAGTGTACCATGAAGTTCGGTACTTTCAGGAGCTTAAGAAAACATAAATCTGAAGTCCATGCTTATTGAGACCTAATGATATCAAATAAAGTACCGTAAAACGCCCGTTTTTCAATTATCGGTTTTAACTTTTCAATAATTAATTTCACGAGAAAAAAGTTTTGCAAGTTGGTCTAGAATTCTTGCAGTCGCACCCCAAATAATTTCATTTTTATAGGTAAATTTTGGTAAGTTGGGAATGGAATACTGCTTTTGGTGCATTAGGTCATTTTCTCTAGTTTCAAGTAATGGTATGAGAGGTGCGTCAATGATTTTTTCAACTTCGTAATTTGTACTGGTTATTTCTGGCATACTGTCTATTAACGCCACATATGGATAGATTATGTAACGCGAAGTTAATGTCCTCTCGGTATCCAAGTAGCCAACAACTTGTTTTCTTGTGATCTTGATCCCAATTTCTTCACTTAATTCTCTTACCGCAGTTTCTAACATCTGAACGTCATTTTCTATAAAATTACCACCAGGAAACGAAATTTCGCTGGCATGATTTTTCACAAGGTTAGTCCTTTTTATCAGGATCACATGAGGGTTTGAATTTGTGAAATGGATTGTAATCATTACAGCTGCAAATTTAAATTGTTTTGAAGATGATGGAAAAATTACTTTTTTATGCAAAAAAGGGTAAATCAAATCTTTGACTAGTTTTTCATTGTACAAAAGAGAATCATCGTACGTATTCATTATTAATTAAACTATAAAATCTATCTCATGATAATTTTTTGAAATTATACTACGTTTTGAAATTTTCAAGGGTATTAAATTAAGGCTTTAATTATGATAATTATTGTGTGATATTAATGGATATCAAAGTTATTTATGAGATGAACCCGCCAAAGGTTCTTTACAATAATCGTTTTGATAATGATGCAGTAAACAAGAATATTGGTCTTTTCTTGTCAAGAGCTAGGATTGTATCAGAATATGTTGATGGAATACACTTGACTGATAATGTACTTGGTGTACCACGACTTTCGAGTTTGATGCTCGTTTCAATGTTAAAAGGGAAGGGCATATCAAAACCGATAAGCTGTACTTGTAGACTTTACGACAAAAATCTCATATCTATGCTTCAATTTGTTACAGAGGCCATTTTGTGTGGAGTCTATAGCATCCTAATTCTCCGTGGGGATGATCCTATTATTGGAAATAAATTTTTCAATGTCATTCCCACCAATGCTATCAAAATTCTAACAGAACATAATTTCAACAACTTCATAAAATTGGATTTATCATTTCCAAGTAAAATCGATGATGGAGTAAAAATAAAGAACAAATTGGCCGCAAGACCACGCGCATTTGTTACACAGTCGATAAGTTCTATAGACAATTTGAAGGAAATTGTTAAAGTGTCCAAACCATATAGAATTGATGTTATTCCATGCGTTATGTGTCCATCAAAGAGAAATGAAATTTCAGCACAGAATATAGGTTTGGATTGGGGTTCGTATAAGGAAAAGCCAGAAAATTTCATTCGCGAAGCCGCTTGTTTAACAGAAAAGGTTCTTTTGTGTTCGCCAAATAGTTTTGAAGATGGTTTGGACCTTGTAAAGAAACTAAAGAAAAATTAGTCAGTTTTTTGTTTGCGTGCAGCACTAATTTCGCTTCTCAATTCTCCTAGTACTTCCCTGTAAAATGGTTTGAGTTCATCATCTTCGGTAAGTCTTGGTCTTCTATGATTAATTGTTATCTCCCTTTTGATTTTTCCTGGTCTACTTGTAAATACAAATACTTTGTCTCCAAGACATACAGATTCCATTATATTATGAGTTACAAAAATAATATTTTTTCTGGTTCTTGACCAAATAAGCTGTAATTCAACAGAAAGCAAGTCCCGTGTTTGGGAATCCAATGAAGCAAACGGTTCATCCATAAGCAATATTTCAGGGTCCAAAACAAGTGCTCTAGCAAGCGCCACTCTCTGCTTCATGCCACCAGATAATTGATACACATATGAGTCGGCAAATTTTGTCAATTGCATTGTTTCTAAATGCGCGAGTGCTATTTGACGCCTCTTATCTTTCTGCAAACCAGCGATTTTTAATCCAAATTCAACATTTTCGATTACTTTGAGCCATGGAAACAAAGCGTTCTCTTGGAATACCATAATTCTATCTGGACCCGTACCTTCGATTTCGTGACCATTAAGAATGATTTCACCTTCAGTAGGTTTGTCAAGTCCCGCTAGAATGTTTAAAAGAGTAGATTTACCGCATCCAGAGGGACCAACAATACTTACGAATTCGCCATCGCTAATTGTAAGGTCGATATTTTCAATTGCGATAACGTATTCAGCTTTATTAGAACTGATTGAATTAAATTTTTTAGATAAATTTCTAACTTGTAATTTCACGCTTACCCCTCTTAAACTAAACTAATTGATTTGAATACTCTTATCATACACTCTCATAATTAGGCTAATTCTATAAATTACTATTTATTTGTAAAGGAGATTAATTATTTCCTTTGGAGATGCGTTAGTTTTGAATCCCTTGTCATTCATAATTGTTTTGGACACGGTGAATCCATTACAAGACAGAGTGCTAATTACTCTTTCCAATGAAACGGAGCTCTTTTTTGCCATAGACGCGATAGTGTCTGTTTCAAAATATGACGGATAAGCTAGCTCGTTATCGCAGGTTTGCATCACTTTTAGCATCTTATTATAATCATTTGCGGATGATGAAAAATATTCATTATTTTTCAATTCATTTAGCATTGCACCTACAAACTCAGAATCAAAAAGGCTATCTATCCAAAGTGGTCCAGCTAAATTACATTTTGCACCACATATTTCGCAAACTAAATTTTGTTCTTTGAGATTTTCAACCTTACGATGTTTACAGTTCTGACAATGTTTAAGAAAGCCTATTTTTGTCGAAATAGAGTTTGCGAGTAAGTTACCAAATATTACCTTTAGATATACTCTCAGGTAATGTAGATTACTGTGACAGAAATATGGAACAATGGATAAATCAAATCGTGAGGCATTTAGTGCGATAAAAGAGACCAAAATCCTTATTCCAATCTCATTAGAATACTCAGTTCTTAAGGGGAATCCATAGTACTTTCTGTAACATACATTTGGATAAACACCGCATAATACTGCAGTATCTGTTGCTGTAATTGATATCAATCCACGATTACTTACTGAGCGCAAAACACAATCTACATAAGGAGATGGACTTCCAAATGGGTCAAGATCTACAATATCAAATTTTCGGAAATCCCGTTCCTGAAAGTTTAGGAATTTGCACACATCATTAGTATCGAAAATGCACTTGTCTTGTACCTGATTCAATTTTGCACTTTCTTTGGCAAGATCTATAGCAATCGGATTTAGATCGTTTAAATAAATTGTATCTATTTTTGGGACTTCAACCGCGGTTCTAAGACCTCTTGCTCCGACGCCACAGATTGAATCAGCAAACGTCCTATTGTTTTTTGAAGACGCTTGTATTTTGTATGCTAATATGGAAATATCTCTGTTCCACTTGGCGTTCGGATTGAAAAAAGCAGGGTTTTTTGGAGGTACGTTTTCAGAAAGTGAAAAACTTGGAACTAGAAGTAGTGTTTTTCCTTCTTTGGTCCTTGAGACATCATATTTCAATCCTAGCAGGAAGTAAGATTAATTTTAGCTCCTAATATATCATGATTCCCAAAGGGATAAGGATAAAATATCAACAGTATATTGATTTGAATTAAAGGGATTAGAGTTCACTCGTAATCAGAACATCATATGTGGAATAGATGAAGCTGGTAGAGGGTCTTTGCTAGGGCCGATTATCGTAGCAGGTGTTTGTGTAACCAAAAAATCAATTTCAGAAATGGTTGAAAAAGGAATTAAAGATTCAAAATTACTTAGCCCAAAAAAAAGGCAGGTTCTTTTTGGTCATGTCGTTAGTGTTGCCGAATCAATTTGTGTTTGTAGAATAAACATTGAAGATATTGATTTTCACGTTTTTAGAAACAATCTAAACCTTCTAGAAGCAGAAGCTATGGCAATTACAATTAGAAATATGAAATCCGACAAGACCTATGTAGATTCATGCGATGTAAATCCATCCAGATATCAAAGAACCATTAAAAGTTTTCTTAAACAAAATAATACAAAGGTGGTCTCAATGCATCATGCGGATAGACTGAGTGTTGTAGTATCTGGCGCTTCCATTATCGCAAAGGTAATACGTGATTCTGAAATAAGTAAGATTCGCATCAAATATGGCGACGTAGGAAGTGGATATCCTTCTGATAAAAAAACAATAAAATTTGTAAAAGAATGGTTTAGACAAAAAAATCAAATTCCACCTTTTGCAAGAAAATCATGGAAACCTGCCCAAATGATTGTTTCATATAATACTCTTTAGTATTTACTATCTTGGGCAAAAAATTGCTTTTATCATTGCGTGATCCTTGTCAAACGGAGCAAGGTCTATTTTTTGCTTAATGTCAAACGAATGGCATTCTAATTTCTTAATTTCTTGGGAGATTACATTTTTAGGAGACATTGTAACGTCAATACTTCTAGTCTTAATAACAAGAAGCATTGGTTTCCCTTCCTTAAGATATATTTTACAATTATCGATTGCAATAGTAGTCTGATCAGGTTGAGCAATATCACAATAGACGAGATCCATTTTATCGTATATTGAAAAATAACTTCTTGGTTTCCTTGCGTCTTCAATTATCGGTATAACATTTGTTCTTTTAGACGAAACATTTGAAATTAACTCTCTTGCAACTCTCGTTGAGGATTCGACGGCAAAAACTTTACCAGAATATCCTATTATGTCGGACAAGTGACTTACAGTAGTTCCTGTCGACGCTCCAAGATACAATATATTTTTTACATTAAGGAAATCAAATTCTAGTCCCTTGATATACGCGGCAGCCAATTTACTTCTAAATGGATCCCACGTTCTGTATTCATTTCCATTTCTGGAGATAAGTTTTTCGCCATATAGAGTGATACCTTTCAACAAATTAATAGTCGCTATATGCTCTTTTCCATTTACATTAATGTAACTAATAGTGTCTACGTTTTTCATGACGCATTTTTCTCCTCTTGAATTTCATAGATTTTTTTGATCTTTTCATGAACCTGCTCTTATCGTCGAAAGATTCTTTGCCTTTCGGAGGTTCATGATAAATTTTTTGAATCGTTTCAATTCTTTTAGTTAATTTATCTAATAGTGAATTATCCAATGCACCCTTACGGTAAACATCGATTCTAACTGCAATGGCTATTTTTGAAGATAAAGCACGGGCAATTTTACCTCTTTGCCATTTTGGAGCAGAGTTGACAGAAGGATGCTGAAAAATTAAACCATGTTTTGGAGGCCTGGTGCCTGTTTTTAATGCTCGAAATAGGGCTTTTTCTGCACCAATTATTTGAATTGTACTTGAGGGCATCTGTGCCAATCTCAATAGGCTACCTGCCTTCGCAATTAATCTTGCCCCTATAATTGCAGTGAGGATATTTTTTAAGTTTGGAGCAAGTATCTCCATCAAGTTCTCAATTGTGCTAGAAAGATTGGTCCTCAATTCTGATAACTTTAATACTTCTGAAGCCAAAATTTTTAGAGATTCGGAACTTTCAACAGTAAGGTCTCCTCCCTGACTTTTTGAAATTGCCTGTTGAATTAATTCAATTTTCTTTTCAGGTACTTCTAATTGACTCAATAGTTCTTTTGTAATATTTTCTCTCGATCTTGCATCTCTTACGATATTAGCATAAGTAATGATATTCTGGAGTAAATAGTCCAATTCAGGGAAATGAAGTCCATACCATTCGCGAATTCGCGTACTTATTGTGTTTATTATTTCATCTATCTCATCCAAGGTATTTACTGCTTGAACCAAATGCAGATCTAATTTCTCAGATGTCTCTTTTACTTTCATAGATGAAAGATTTATTGCAAACTTTTGTAGGATTCCAGCTAGTTCATCTCTGTCATCAGACAATCCAAACTTTATAATTAAATCCAGTTTATTCTGATTTATCTCGTTTTGTCTAGAATCAGACATCAGTTTAACATCAATATTTTCGTGCTGAAAAATTTCGATCAGATTCTTATTATTAACTCTTACCTGATCATAGTTTCTTAATTTGGGAATTAAATCAGATATGTAGTTTTTTTCTCCTTGGATTATCGAAGAGTATTCAATTTCTGGATTATTAAATTGTTTTCTGTAAATTAAATTTGCATCTTCAAGAGCGCAAATTCCAATTTCAAATAAAATTACATTTATAACTTTCAACTAGATCTCACAATAAATTAACTTGGTGATTAAAAAATCTAACATTATCGCCTTACCATTTGATTTATCTTCTACTGCATTGGAAGTTACTCACCAATGTCCGCAATTTCATCACCATGAATATCATCATAATGAGCGTCGCATTCATTCTTTGTTAGAAATTCTTTTGCGCATACTTTGCATCTAAATGTACCGCCTTCATACTCCGACATGATAGAATAATGAAATTGTAGCTACTAAAAATATTTATCGTGTCTTTAAGGTTTCCAATTCATTAGATCGCATATTCTTGTTCAAAAAGAATGAATTGATTGACTCTTCTACTGTTAACCTATCATGAACTATTGATCTAACCGCCTGGATCATTTCAATCGGATGATCTGATTGCCAAATATTTCTTCCCATGTCGACGCCTAATGCTCCGTCCCTTATTGCATTAAAAGTCAGATCGAGTGCTTCTTTTTCCACTAGTTTCTTACCACCTGCAATAATGACTGGTACAGGGCATCCCTCAACCACCGTTTCAAACTTTTCACAATAATAGGTTTTTACCAAATGTGCTCCTAATTCTGCAGCAATCCTACAAGACAGTGCAAGGTATCTTGCATCTCTAGCCATTTCTTTTCCAACTGCAGTAACTGCCAAGACTGGGATGCCGTATTTTTCTCCTTCGTCTACCAGTTTAGAAAGATTCTTTAGTGTTTGGTGTTCATATTTACTTCCAACAAAAATAGATAACGCCAGACATGATGCATTGAGCCTTATTGCTTCTTCAATTGATGTGGTAATAGTCTCCTTTGAAAGATCTTCTCCTAAAATACTAGTTCCTCCCGAAACACGGAGCACAATAGGAATATTTGATTCTGAATCCACACATGTTCTTAAAACTCCCCTTGTCAGCATTAATGAGTCTGCATGTTTTAGCAGCGGTTTGATTGTTTTTTTCGGATCTTCCAATCTTTCAGTAGGGCCCAAAAAATATCCATGGTCAACTGCCAGCATGACTCCTTTTCCATCTTGTGGATTCATTATTCTCGATAAGCGATTTCTTATTCCCCAATCCATGATAGATAACCTCACTATACAAGTTATTTATGTTTTCATCAATAAACTCTTACGATGTTACTACCAATACTTTCATAGCATCTGATGCTTCGTGTGCACATTTGAAAGCATCGCTGGATTCTCTAATTTGAAAACGGTGTGTAACGAGAGGTAAAAGATCGATTGATTTGTCAGACATTAGTGATAACGCTTGGTTCGTTTCTATTTCTGAGGCACCATAGCTTGGAATGATTATCTGCTCATTAGAATATATGGAATTTAAATCTAGGTCAAACTTTGAACCAACCGATGGAACCCCAAAAAGCAATATCTTCCCCCCTCTTCTTGTTATTTTAAGTGAACTTTCAAACGCTTTGATACTTCCAGTCGCCAAAATTGTGACATCAGTTCCTATATTTTTTGTAATTTCCTTAATTACATCATACTGATTCTCTTGATTCAAATTTACTGTCGTTACACCATATTTTTCAACAAATTTTAACCTGAACTGGTTAAAATCAGAAACCACAATATTGTTTGCCCCCCACAATTTAGCCAATAACATATGCATTACACCAGTTGGTCCAGCGCCCATAATTGCTACATTATCTCCATGTTTAATTGAAATTTTATTCAATCCTCTAATACAACAAGCAAATGGTTCAATCAGTGAAGCCTCGTCATAAGAGACAGACTCAGGGAGTTTTAATATGCCACCATGTTCAATATTCCATTTTGGAACGATAAATTGCTCAGACAAGCCACAGGGTTCAATATTACTATTTTGATAATTGGTACACATTGTATAGTTGCCTTGAAGACAATATCTACATGAATAGCAACTAACATGATGATGAACAAAGACTCTTTCTCCCTCCTGGAATTTTTTTATATTTTTACCAACTTTAATAACATGACCGGCAGGTTCATGGCCTACTCGTAAGGATTTCATTCCATAATTTCCATAGACTTTTTCTAAATCCGAACCACATATGCCGCATGAATGCATTCTTACTAATAATTCGTCATCATTAAAATATGGTAAATCTGATTCAACCAATGTTATTTTATTATCAACTATTTTTACACTCAACATCTGAAATCCACTTTCATGACTAATGCAAACTAAAATTTAATATAATTTTCTACGATAAAAGTTGATTTTAAGTCCAGAATCGATAAGTTATTAATTCGGAATCTATCAATTTGCAATACTTTGACATTCAAAAGACTTGGTGCAATAATTCTCTTGGTTAGTGATATGGATAAATCTATTAAATTTTATCGTGATGTACTAGAACTACCGGTCAAAAATACTTCTCCAGAATGGGTAGAATTTTTTTCAAGTGGAACTGTACTTGCTTTACATCCGTCCAAAAGTAAAGGCAGATCAAAGAACTCTGGAGTCTTAGTCGGCTTCATGGTTAGCAATCTGGAAGCAGTAGCCAAGAAACTAATAGACAAAAATGTAGAATTTTTCAAAGAACCCAAAGAGGAATCTTTTGGAAAGCATGCGATAATAGTGGATCCTGATGGTCATTTAATTTCGATAGCAGAAATGACCTCAAAGATATCTGAAGGCTTTGATTTAATCGGCTTGATTGGTGCTGAATAATCCAGAATTAGAATAACTTCATTATTGTTAATATTCAAATTTTCTTTCTGAAATATTTCCATGTATCAAGAAATTATCAAAAAAATTTTCATTAGTCTTGGATGCAAACACTACATAGATATTTTGATTCTTATAAAGAATTATCATTAATTGAACTTTAGTAGTTTGATCTTCAAGTGTCAGATCTCCAGTTCCTCTTATCTTTAATATCTGATTTGTTGCTTGATAAGTGATATTATTCGCGCTGGAGGTAACAAGATTTAAACGATAATTTTTGGTGATATTGTTCAAAGTGTTATTCAATTGTACTACGCTTGTAAAGTTTGAAAATTCCTCTCCTCTGATTGCAAGAGTCCATGGGCCTCCCAAGTCGTAATATTTTTTGAGTCCCAGATCTTTACCATTTTTTGAATGAACTATTGATGAATTTTCTAAAACATTAATTATCATTCTTGTGAGGGTATCAACAGGATTACTGAGTGAAACAAGGTCGTCGTTACGTGAATTTGTGTTGTTATTACCACTTACAATCGGAACATCTGATTTGCTTCCTGATATATTGCTTAGTCCAAGATATTTTGAAGTATTTCCAAGTTCAACCAAACTAGTAGCATTATTAAAAGTACCTTGATAGATCAGATTTGAATTTTGGGGGAAGAAGTTAACCGTAATTGATTCGTATCTATACAAAAAAAATACAATCGAAATTATCGATATGGCAACTATTGACAGTAGGAAAAGGTTTCTGAAATTTGGCATTTGGTTAAATATCATGACTTGTCAAGCTCTGCGTGTTTTAACACCAGACAATATAGTCTATGTGAACTGCGGTATCGTTACAGCGCCTTCAGACGCAGATCTTGCTAGTAGCATATATTTTGCCAGAACTCCGTCCTTGTATTTTGACTTTATTGGCTTCCACGTTTTTCTTCTTTTATTGAGTTCAATTCGACCAATATTCAAATTAATCTTTCCTTTGTCGAGGTCAATACTAATTTTATCACCTTTCTTTACTAATGAAATCGGTCCGCCTACCATTGCTTCTGGAGAAACGTGACCGATCATAAATCCTCTCGTTGCCCCAGAAAATCTTCCATCTGTGACCATAGCGACTTCCGTCCCAAGATCTTGTCCAACTAACGCAGCGGTTACAGCGAGCATTTCCCTCATTCCTGGCCCTCCCTTGGGACCTTCATATCTGATAACAATAACATCGCCTTTCTGTATTCTCTGCTTTGATATTGCCTCAAAAGCATCTTCTTCAGAATTGAACACTTTTGCATATCCTTCAAATTTTGTCCTCTGGAGACCTGCAACTTTTATCACTGCACCTTCAGGGGCAAGAGTACCTTTTAGAATTTTTAGAGTACCCTCGTGATGAAGCGGTTTTTCACAAGAATATACCACAGGTTCAGAATTAGTTAATGATACATTTTCAAGGTTTTGTTTCATTGTTTTGCCTGTGACAGTCAAGGTATCAGGATTTATTAATCCTTTTTTTAGTAAACTTTTCAATATGATAGGTACTCCGCCTACTTTGTCTAAATCAACCATTACATACATACCCCCCGGTCTAGTATCAGCTAAATGAGGTGTCGCTTCCCTAATTCGCTCAAAATCTTTTAAATCCAGTTTTACCCCAATTTCTTTTGATATTGCAAGCAAATGGAGGATTGCATTAGTTGAACCTCCTATCGCATTTGCAATGGCTATTGCATTTTCAAATGCTTCAAATGTTAGAATCTCTTTTGGTCTTAGATTATTTTCTAATAGATGAAAGATTTGCTTTCCGGTTTTATAGCATATTTTGTTTCTTTTTTCACTTAAGGCAGGAGGAGAAGCACTTCCTGGCAATGCGATGCCCAGGGCTTCGCTGATACAAGCCATTGTATTTGCTGTATACATTCCTCCGCATGAACCGGCCGAAGGACATGCAACATTCTCCAAGTTTTTTAGGTCTTCAAAGTTTATCTTACCCGCTTCGAACGATCCAACTGCCTCATACACATCTTGTATGGTAACCTGCTTTCCATTCCATGTACCAGGCAATATTGTTCCTCCATAGACAAATATTGATGGCAAATTTAGTCTTGCCATCGCCATAATTGTACCTGGTAAACTCTTATCACATCCTGAAATCCCAACAAGTGCATCATATCTATGTGCTCGCATCATTATCTCAATTGAATCTGCAATAATTTCACGACTAACAAGAGACGCCTTCATACCCTCATGGCCCATTGCTATACCATCTGAAACAGAAACTGTAGTAAACTCTCTTGGAGTACATCCAGAATCCTTTACACCAGCTTTTGAATGCTGTGCCAAATCTCCTAAATGGATATTACAAGGTGTAGCTTCGTTACACGTAGAGGAAACTCCCACAATAGGTTTCGATAAATCGTCGTCACTTAGACCCATTGCTTTATACATTGCTCTATGAGGAGCCCTTGACGGACCATTAACTACAGATCTACTGATAAGTTCCATCAGTGACTTAAATTATTAAAGCGTATTTTAATATAACATTAGTACTAATTTAAGGATCGTCTGAAACTAGAAATTATTCTAAAATTGCAAAAATCTTGATGCCATCAATACCCTCTATTTTAAATAGCGTTTCACACATTCCACATTCGGCATTGCCATTTGCGATATCTACAGAGGAGATATCTTCATTTTTATAATCACATTTAGGACAAGTGAATGTAAATTTCATATCGAACTCATATACTTCGATCGTTTCAGTCATCTACAGTTAGAAAAAAATTTGACCTATTTAAAAGTCTCGTAGATAAAGAACATAACAAAAACATAAATCAGCAAGAAGCATTGAGTTTATTTATTGAAATCTAATACTAAATGCATATTTTGTTGTATCATTAATGATGAACTAAAAGCTGTCAAGATATACGAAGATTCACTCTTTCTTGCATTTATGGACAGGTATCCAATTAATACTGGACATACTTTAGTACTTCCAAAGAAACATCATGAAGATATTTTTACAATGGACGACGCAGAAATAGGAAAACTATTCTTAACTGTTTCATTCCTGGCAAAGGGGATTGTAAAGGCATTAGACGCAAAGGGACTAAATATTGGCCAAAATAACGGAAGGGCGGCAAATCAAATAGTACCTCATGTTCATGTCCATATAATACCAAGATACAACTATGACTCACCAAATGGAAGGTGGCCATCAAGAAATCTCATTTCAGATGAAGAACTAGACAAGATTGCCCAAAAAATAAAAGCGTCTCTGACAGTAAACGGCATTAGAGTAAATTAAGTATTGCAAAAGGTAATATTAATTAGCCTATTTTAATAGGCATATTGACAAAAGCCGGACGAAAATCAGCAGGTATTCTCTTAATGGAAGAGACACTTGCCCAAAAGAAGGTAACTGATTTTCTATACAGTGTTGGAAGGAAAAGCAAAAAATCAAAAGATATCTACCAGATAGGGCTGGCCCAGTTTCAGACCTATCTTAGCAGTCAAAGTCAAAGTCAGACGCTTGAAAACATAATTGAAAATATACTTGCAAAGCAGCTTGATGTTTATTCTTTATTGGATAACTTTGTTTCTTATCTAAGTAGACTCTCATTATCTGCTGCAACCATTATCCTGTATATTAGCGCTGTAAAATCCTACATACAGTATTATGATATTGACATTTCACAGAATAAATTCAAAAGAAGGGTCAGACTCCCGAAGAATCATAATAGAAAAGAAGTTGCGATAGACGCCTCAGATATTAGAGAAATTCTAAAATCCTGCAACAATATTAGGATAAAGGCAATCCTTTACGTCCTTGCTAGCAGTGGCATAAGAATAACGGAATGCCTAATGATACGCTACAAGGACATTGATTTTAACTCTAGTCCTACAAAAATAACAATAAGGGCCGACTTTGCCAAAACTAGGACTGAAAGAGATGTCTATATTTCAGATGAAGCAACCAAGTTTGTCAATGAATGGATTGACTGGAAATACAGGAACAGGGTTCACAGAGATAGAATACCTTCAAGGCAGCCCGATGATATTGTATTAAGCGGTATCTCATTTGTAAAGTCTGAACAAAAACCAAAGGCAGTATATGCTAAGGTATTGGAACATTTCCACAGGATACTTCAAACATTGGGAATGGACGATAAGAAGGATGGAGGCAAAATGCTACGCAACAAGATAACAATCCACAGTTTCAGGCGCTTTGTTTATACCACTATTTGCAACTCTGCGGACCAGGGCTTTGCAGATGATTTTCTAGGTCATTCTGGGTCCGTGTACCACACCATGAAAGAAGACCAAAAGAGGGAAATTTATGCAACGAAGGTAATGAAACATCTAACCTTTCTAGATTTTACTGGTTTAGAATTAACTGGGAAGAGCATCGAAGCTAAACTTGAAGAAAAAGACAGGGAAATTGCTCATCTCAGAGACAGAGATACCGATAAGGAAGATACCATAAAGCATCTGTCGGATCAAGTTTTGGAATTATTAAAAGAACAGAAAGAAATAAACAAAAAATTAGAGAAAATAAATAAAAGGTGATTCTAATAGCCTCTTTTAAGTATGCCTTTAGTATCAATATCTAATGTTCTCTTTGGACTTTGCAACTTCGCATGTTCTGAAAAGTTTTGGGTCCAGGACAAAGCACGGAACATATCCTGACCGATATTCTGTATTATGTAGTCACTGCCGGTAACATTTTGATACCTGGCAGGCAATATTTTTATCATCATTCTAGTATTGATAATTTTAAGTGCCTGATGCATAAGCGCTAATCGAAAGTCCTCCTTATTATAAGTCGAATTAGTACCAAGAATTGACCTGAATAAACTAATAAAAAACTTTCCATAATTATCCACAGATGGTCCATTCCTTTTTATTCCCAAAAGCTCTTCAACATCGTCCTTGAATGTCTCCCAAAGGACTGGTTCCTGGTCGATACTTTCAAAGAAAAATATCAAATTAGCCATTGCTGGAAAAATTACATTTTCGAGAATCCGTTTCTTGTCATTTCGTATCGCGTCGTATCTTTTTAAATCCTCATCAGATAGATCTTTCCCTCCCATAGTAGCTTGAGCCTTCTTTTTTTCAAGTTGTAACTTTTGCCGCATATACCGCTTTAAAAGATGGTTCGGAGTGATACGCTTCTTGTCATGCCGGATAATTTTACGCTTAGATGTGTTACCCACAAAGCCTTAGAGTAACATCTCTATAAAAACTTTGATTATGAAAAATTTAGAGAAAGAAGTAACACATACTTTTTTTGACGGGAAAAGTAAGTTGTACATTAATCATAAAGAAAGAACTAGCGCAAGAATACGGATTGACTGAACCCTCCCACGTTGTTTTGGAGCGAACACCTGAAGGAATTCTCATTAAAAAATTAGTGGTTTAGTTTATGATTAAAATCCCTCATGGCTCGCCAGAGCCACAAGAAGCAAGTAGATACCAACAATATGGAGTTGATAATAACTGATAGAGAATCAAATTATTAAATCTTCTACAAATTTCGATAAAATATTAGAAGAAATCTGGAACGATGATGAAAACAGGGGATGGGACTCGTTCCTGGAGGAGGGGAACTAAAAATGAGATACAAAAATCCCGATCCCTTTGAACTGAAAAAAGCAGAAGAAATTATAGCCAGAATAATCGCTTCATGTGACGAAACAATTCTTGATTGTGTAAAAAGAAATTTCCATTAATGCAATTAGAATCCAAGTTTACTGACTTATGGATTAAGAACACCAATATCAAGATATTCCCAAGTAGAAACGCTAAAGACCTTAGAGGATATACTGATGTTTCTTATCTTTTTATTGACGAAGCGGATCACTTTGATGATTCTGTTATATCAGAACTGCAACACGCCATAACAAGATATGAAGAGAAATCAAATTGTACGACTATTATGTGCAGCACTCCCAATAAACCCGACGGATTATTCCAAACAATTGAGTCGGTTGTCAACTCAAAATATGAAAAGATTATCCTTCATTACACTGTAGGATTAGGCAAGATTTACGACCCCCTAGAGATAGAGAAAAAGAAACTAGAACCCGAATTTCCTAGAGAGTATGAAGTAAATATCTTGGTAAAATTGGTAATATTTTCAGTAGTTCACAGATTCAAACTTGTATTAATCTAGGTGAAGAGTTTAGCATTGATAAGATTCCAGTATCACAGTTTACTTTAAAATCTGTAGGGGTTGATTTTGGTTTCTCTTCCAGTTCAACCGCTATTGTTATCCTAGAACATATCAAGACAGACAAAGACATTATCCGAGTAGTTGACTGTTACCTGATTGACAAGGGAGACCCTAATTCTATCGTTAATTTATGCTGGGATATATGGAAACAATATGGCTTTATCAACTGTCTGTTTTACATAGACGGGTCAAATCGGGCAATGGTCAACCTTCTTAAGATTCGTTGGCAAGAAAGTTTAGACTGGGAAACAAATGACATAAATGAACAACTGATTAAGATAATTCCCGTTAATTTCAATGTCGAACATCGTAATATGTTATCAAATCTTCATGCAGTGGTATCAAAAGGATATCTAGGAATTGACCTAAAATATGACAAGTTGCTGACAAGTCTGCGAACTGCCTATGCAAATGAACTGACCCTAGAGAAGAATCAAACTAGTTATGATGATTTGTTAGATGGATTAAGACTAAGTTTGAAGGGCTACCAAATAAAATAATCAATTCATTTTTAGAATAAGATTCAACTCAATCTTTCTACTTTTAATTTTAATGACAACTGATATACACTTCATTTGAATTCAAGTAGCATCCTATTGAACAGTATCAAAAGTGCAGACATAGGTCGAAAAAAGAAAAAAGTATCTAAAAGAATTTTCAAGACTTCATTAGCATTAGTCCTAATAGTATTTGCCTTTACCATGTCATCTCAATCTTCTTTCTTTCAAATCATCAAACCTGCTGAGGCTGCAGGACTAACCCACGTGTCCGTAGTACCTACGACTGGCATTGTTAATCAAAGGACAACTTATGACATATTTTTAAGGACAGCAACAACGGCTACGATACGAGCCATTGAGATTACTTTTCCACCTAGTTTTGATATAACTCATGCAACCAAATTGATAGAAAGAGAAGGTATTCGTTCTGGTTCATTATCTTCATCTGGTTCAACCTTGAAATATACAGTATTTAACCCCGTACGCGTGTCTGCTGATACAACTATCAGACTTGAAATTGCGAGCATAGTTGCAGGCAATCCGGGTACTTTTAAAGTCAGTATAAGTACATTAAGGGGAAACGGTCAAATAGATGGACCTACATCATCGTCTTTCTTTTCTATAAAGGACATTGGTACAAATGACATAGCAGCAAATTCGATAACAGGTTCCAAAATAACAGATAATTCGGTAACAGGTTCCAAAATAACAGATAATTCAATAACGGGTCAGGACCTCTCAACAGGTTTTACCGTAAGAAAAACTTTGCACGATGACACTATAGGACATGCACATGGATGGAATCCAGACACTAGTATGAGAGCATTTGGAATATTAGATTCTGATATTTCAGGATCGTCTAGTAGTGAATTTGTAAGTGTAATGGTTCGCAGCGGTAATCCAGTATTTTGTGCTGCCGCAAGTGGTGATACAGGAGTGTTTGGGGTGTACTGTGATTCACCGCCAGGAAATTCCGCCGAACTTGATTATATCATAACCAAACTTCCAGCGCATGATGATGTAGCGTCATCCTTATCGGCTTCTACGTCTGAATCCACCCCTTCATCTGCATCTCCATCCCTATCTTCATCTCCACATACGCCAGCCTTACCAGATATTGCATCTATTAATAGACAAGACGACAGCGCATCAGAGTTCCCCTAAAACTTAGAAACTAAGTCAATACCGGTATTATTGGGATCTTATTATCCATTGCTTACAGTTTGATCAATATTTCTAGTAGTATTACAGTCACGAATTTCTATTATTTTATCTTATTAGATGCTCTTCACCTTATTTTGAAGGGTTACGAAATTAGTTAAGATCTTAGATTCATAAGATCAAAACAGCAATCTTTACTATCGCTATTATTACCATTGTTATTACCAACTTTTATGTGATTATTTCTTTTTGTTGTTGTTCTTTCTTTGGTATTTTCTGAAATGGTAATATCTGTGCAATTGATCTGCCTAGTTTGAAGGTATTATTCACTTCTTATTCTCCTGTCTCTCCAGTCTCCTCACTCTGCGATCGAGATCTGCAAGATGACATCCAAAGCATTTGAACTCCTCTGTTTCGGTGTTGAGATTGTATAGTTCTTTTACTTCCGAACTGCATACAGGACATTTCATTTCTTATTTACTCTCGACTATTGATGTACCTAATTTGTATACTTTATTTTTATTCATTTTCTATCTAACTTCTATTTTGCCATCTTCATCTTTGAAAACTACATGTCCAGGAGTGACAAAAAGTGTTTGTTCATGTGCTACAGTTGCATTTAAAACAAGGTGCCTTGATGGTAAATATTAGGTTTTATAAATCAATTCAGGTTGATATTCACAATGTTCCTACTCAGTAGATTTTCGAATTAGCGTACTCTGTTAGATTTCAGATATTGGGTTTGATAGGCTATAAAGTGTTCGGAGCGAGGATCCTACAGGACATCAATTTTGCCTTAGTCGCATCTATCATACATGTGACTGGTTGGTACTGTTTCTTTAGAATGGCAAGCCGTTCGGAGGGTCGATCCTACAGGACAACAATTTTGCCTTAGTCGCATCTATCATACATAAGACTGGTTGGTACTGCTTCTTTAGTATGGTTCCTGTTGTGTTTTCAACTATATCCGTCAATGTTGTTACGTCCCTGAGCCATATATTAGTAGGGTCAGCAGGATTACTGCACTTGAAGACCTGTTTTTCTGCCTTAATTGTTTTTATAATACCGTTAGAGGTAATCACAGTATTCATTTCTATTGGAGACTCAGCATTACTGACAACACAAGGCTGATTAATGACAGAACCAGCAGGAAGAAATTCTTGACAAATTGGAAACCAGAAATTAGGATTCTGAACACAAGTTATAGAATGGACTGTAAATTTGGGAGCCACAAGAGGGACACTTAGGTCTTCAAATTTCTCTATAATAACGCTTACATGGGCTTTCAAAATCATTCCCGCTACATTTGTTGGACAATCGAAAAGATGTTTTTCTGCATGTATAGTCTTCACTTTTGATTTTATTACGACAGTGTTCATATCCGTAGCATCAATTGGTTGCTTTGAACTAATTGTACAGTTCGACAAAGGCGGATTTATCTGAGCGCCTGCGTGAAATGGCTGAATTAACAGAGAAGCCGTAAATATGAGAATTGCTGTCAGGACAAAATAGACAATTGGTTTCATTATAGAAGATTCTTATAGTAGAGAACTTACTTAAATTTTGTAACATATGATTCTGTCATATTAATCTGAAAAATGTTAAAGAAAAATGAAACGCTCGCACAA
>WNGA01006157.1_pt1 | contig 34302 bp, 41 predicted proteins | sample 5400061 | NCBI WGS metagenome assembly WNGA01 (sample SAMN13153366, study PRJNA577476) | soil metagenome | isolation source: 100 cm soil or saprolite under grassland replicate 2 | place: USA:California | collected 2016-06-15 | reverse complement strand
CGCAGTGGACGATCGTGTCGCATCGCCGAAAGAAGACGAAGGCGAAGAATATTGAGCGCAAGTAGAGCGGATTATGCCGCCACGGCGCGATGAATCTCTTCGAGAATTTCGCGCATCCCGTAGCGAAATTTCCAGTCTGGATAATGCGACTGGAACTTTCGCACGTCGCTGATCCACCAGATATGGTCGCCGATGCGGTGGTTTTCTTCGTAGATCCACTTTAATTTTCGGCCGCTGATTTCTTCGCACATCTCTATTGCTTCCAGCATGGAACAGTTGCTATGCCGACTGCCGCCGAGGTTATAAACTTCTCCGGCGCGCGGCGCCCGAATGAATTGCGCAAATGCTTCAACGAGGTCGAAGCTATGGATGTTATCACGCACTTGTTTGCCTTTGTAACCAAAGACGCGATAAGGCCTGCCCGTCACGACGCAGATCATCAAGTAGGAAAGAAAACCATGTAGCTCCGTTCCTGCGTGCGCAGGCCCAGTGAGACAACCGCCACGGAAAGATACCGTTGGCATTCCGAAATAGCGCCCGTATTCCTGAACGACAATGTCCGCGGCGACCTTGGAGGCGCCAAAGAGAGAATGCTTCGTGTAATCGATGCTCATTGTCTCGGAAATCCCCGGTTCGTATTCGTGGCGGGACTCAATTTCCCAGCGCTTCTCTAATTCGCGCAACGGCAAACGATTTGGCGTGTCGCCATAGACCTTATTGGTCGAAGTGAAAATAAACGGCGCTTCCGGAGAAAACTTTCTTGCGGCTTCCAAAAGATTCAGCGTGCCGTTCGCGTTGACGGTGAAATCGGTTTGCGGATCGCGAGCTGCCCAGTCATGTGAAGGTTGCGATGCGGTATGCACAATCGCTTCGATCGAGCCGCGATGGCGTTTGAATAGCTCCGTCAAAGCAGCAGCGTCGCGAATGTCCAAGTCGTGATGTTCGTAACCCGAAACATTCGCAATCAAATCGTCGCGCGTTTTTTTTGTAGAAGCCTCGGCGCCGAAAAAGTCCGCGCGCATATCGTTATCGATCCCGATCACACGAGCGCCCTCGCCGGCGAAACGTCTGACCGTTTCCGAGCCGATTAGTCCGGCCGAGCCTGTAACAATGATCGTGCGCATCAAATCGCAACAGCGTGGGCGGTCACTCCCCAATCATCCATGTCACTTCTCCTGCTGAAGGATCTACTCGCGCGGCGGGCAACTCGCGGTCACCATTTAAGACGCGCTGGATTAATCCAGGATTTTTCGCCGCGCCTACCAGGAACAATATGTGCCGTGCGCGATTGATGAGCGGAAATGTGAAGGTCAATCGCCAGGCATTCAACCGCGGCACAAAATTTGCCACAACCCGCCGTATCGTTTCTTCCAATGCGGCGGTTCCAGGAAAAAGCGATGCTGTATGCCCATCATCACCCAGGCCGAGGAGAATCAGATCGTGTGTGTAAATGGGTTCACCACGTTGGCTGGCCATGAGATCGAGCTGGTCTTCGTACTCCCGCGCCGCGAGTTGCGGATCAATTTCGCCGCGCATGCGGAGAATCGATTTTTCTGGAACGGCAACCGGCGCGAAAAGAGTTTCCCAGGCCATTCTGAAGTTGCTCTCTTGATTGTCGGCTGGAACGCAGCGTTCGTCTCCAAACGTGATGCGAGCCAGGTCCCACGGCAGATTGTGTGCGATCGCCGCAACCCGCGAGTAAACCGGCCGCGGAGTGTTCCCTCCCGAAAGCGCGATGCGGAACTCGTTGCGTTCGCCAATAGCTTTGTGCGCCTGTTCAAGAATGAAGTCCGCGGCGTCACCGGCGAAATTCTTCGTTCGAATGACGTGAGGCTTAGCTTCCATAGGCAAAATACGCTCTTCAGTCGCGGTAGTGCTAGGGATACTCAGTTGATTCATTCGCCTCTCCCTTTCGAAGGGAGAGGGTTCGGTGAGCGCTCGGCATTACGAACTGGAGTCCCCCTCACCTCAATCCTCTCCCCTTCACAAGGGGAGAGGCGGAGTCGTGCAGACTGCAGAAAACGATAAGCATCAGATCGCGCAATGTGACTGGCCGCGCTTTTGCAAATAGCGCTGATGATATTCTTCAGCGCGCCAGAACTTCGGTGCGGGTTGGATTTGCGTTACCACCGGCCGATTGAAGCGGCCGTTCATATCGATTCTATCTTTTGAAGCTTTGGCCGCCGCCTCTTGTGCGGGCGAATGATAAAAAATCACCGAGCGATATTGCGTCCCAACATCGGGACCCTGCCGGTTCAAAGTAGTGGGATTGTGGTTCGACCAAAAAACATCCAGTAGCTCGTCGTAACTGACGTGCGACGGATCGAATTCCACTTCCACCACCTCGGCGTGCCCGGTCTTGTCCGTGCAAACATCCTTGTATGTCGGGCTCTCCTTTGTCCCACCGGCATACCCGACCGCTGTGGATAAGACGCCCTTCAAATTGCGGAAAGTTTCTTCCACCCCCCAGAAACAGCCTGCACCAAATGTGGCTTTCTCTGTTTGCATACGAGATGATGCTGCGATTACTCGCGCTGCGCAACCAGGCTGCCATTCGCTGCTTGACTTGTCATCCTCAGTTTCGTTTCCATAGGCCTTAAGTCCAATAGCGATCCGACGCCACGGCTGCGACTATTGGATGCCTTAACCAAATGAACACATCTGTCACTACTCTCCGTCAGATGCGTTCGTTGCTGCCTGTTCGGCTTCTGAATGGATGTGGCGCATTGCTGGAGAAAACGCGAATTCCATCCGCCGGTGCGCATGCGACTGATTTGATCGAAACCGCAAAGCGACGGTGCCATCTCGACGATTTTGGTGAAGGTGAGTTTTTTGACGCACTTTCGCGTTTGCTTGAGTCCTGCCATAGCGAGGCACGCCTAAACCTGATCGGAAAGATCGCGCTTCGGACGAATATTTTACAAACGTTGTGCTCGCGTTTGCAGATGGAGCGCGATCGGCAGCTTTATCCCAATATCGCACAGCAAAAAATTCAGGAGCCGCTCTTTATTGTAGGGTTGCCCCGCAGCGGTACGACGCTGTTGCAGACGCTGCTCACTGTAGACCAGAACCATCGAAGTCCTCTCATGTGGGAAGTAATGATGCCATCTCCACCCACTCGCACCGGTGAGAAACGCCGAATTCAACGCGCGAGGCAGAATTGTAACTTCTTCAATTGGCTTGCGCCCACTTTCCGTTACGTGCATGCCGTCGGCGCAGAACTTCCGCAGGAGTGCATCGGCCTTATGACTCCCACCTTTCTGAGTGATCAGTTCGATACGATGTACTATGTGCCATCATATCGCGCCTGGTTTTTTCGGCAGGATTTGCGGCCCGCATATCAATATCATTACCGGTTTCTTCAACACCTGCAGTTTCGGCGGGCTGCCCACCGCTGGATATTAAAGGCGCCTACTCACATGTTTGCCATCCCAGCGTTGCTGTCTGTCTATCCGGACGCGCTGTTCGTGCAGACTCACCGGACGCCGGTCGATGCGATGGCTTCGGTCTCCAGTCTCGTAACCATCCTTCGCAGCGCCTTCAGCAATGCCGTCGATCCGTTCATAGCCTGCCGCGAAGCCATCCATTACTGGTCCGAAACATTGGAGAAATTTTTACATGAACGCGATCAACTGCCCAACAACCGTATTTGCGACGTAGACTATCACGAGATTTCTCGCGACCCCATCGCGGCCGTCAGGCGAATCTACGATCGTTTTGGCTGGTCGTTGTCGAGGGAGGCAGAGCAGCGCATGCGTGTCCTGGTTACAAACCACGCCCAGCGACAACCCGGAAACCATCGCTATCATCTTTCGGACTTTGGTTCTTCTGCGGTGGAAGTCCTCGGGGCGTTCGAGGCCTATTGTAAGCGATTTGGCTTGTTCTCGTTCGATGGTGAGAAAGATTCGTCAGCACCTCGAAATTCTTCTCTCTCGCAAGTACAAAGACGTTCTGGCTTCGTCTCGTTTACTAGAAATAATGGTGAAGTTGCCGGGTAACACGCCTGGACCAAACGCTCTCGTGGTATGCTGCCAAGCGACAGTCCATGATTCGCCAGATTGTCTGACTGTGGTGGAGGACGGAAACGTCGCGAATGAACATTAAATTCAACCGCGCAATTGATGCTGATCATCCCAGCTTACCCGGACATTTTCCCGGTGCCCCACTTGTGCCGGGGGTGGTGATCCTCGACGAAATACTGGCAGCGTTGCTCGAGTGGCGCGAAGAATGTGAGCTTACCGGCATACGGACCGTCAAGTTTCTTGCGCCACTCAAACCTGAGCAGCCATTCACGATCAGTTTTTCCGCGGATGATCAACGGGCGGGCGAAGTCGATTTTTACTGCCGTATCAAAAACCGAATAATAGTTGAAGGTCGACTTGAAGTTTGTTGGGAGACAAAGTGAGTTCGTGAACGCGCTCGTACTTGACGCGCATAAGTTTGAAACCCGGCCAAGCGATCCGCGTCTGGCGGAGTGGCTCCGGCGATACCCACCGGCAGTATTCAGCGAACGCCTATATCAAAGCATTGAATTGATGGAGCGTTACAGCATTGAACTGGCCGTTGATTTATCGCGTCAGTTGAATCTCGTCGATCAGCTCGGCGAATGGCGATCAGTTGATGAACTTTGTCGTATGCTCTCTTTTCAGCCGCGTTTCAAGTTCGCCTTACGCTGGATTTTGGAGCGCCTGGTCGAAAGTGGCTGCGCAGAGGCACGAAACATCGAAGAGGCTCGTTGTTATCATCTGCGACAGGCGCTATGGCAGCCTGACCTCAAAGCCTTGCGCGCGATAGGTCTCAACATCGATCCTGCTAACGCTGCGACCCTGGACCTGTTAGATCACGCCGCAACTCTGTATGCGACCGTTGCCAATGGCCAGCAAAGTGGTGATCACAATCTGTTGGGACCACAAGGCGTGCCTCTGTGGCTGAATTATTTCCACAACGATAATTTAACTTACGCAGTGAACAATTGGGTGGGCGCCGTTCTGGCTGCTGATCATCTTTCCACTCCGCCCACACTCCGAATTTTGGAAGTCGGTGCCGGCACCGGCAGCGCGACCGAAATCTTGCTGCAGTTAATGAGCGAACGCGGCCTATTGCCACGGCTGGAGCGCTACCTCATCACAGAGCCGAACGCATACTTCCGGCGCTGCAGTCAACGTAAACTGACGTCGCAGTATCCTAATCTGCCGCTGGAATGGGCGCCTCTGGATGTCGATTCGCCGTGGAACAGTCAAGGAATTCCTTCCGGCGAATTCGATATCGTATATGCGGTTAACGTGATGCATATCTCCAAGGATCTCTTGTTGAGCTTGCGTGAAGCGCGCATGGCTTTGGCAGCCGATAGCTGGCTTGTGATCGGTGAATGCGTGCGGCCTTACGATAACCAACCCATCTATCCGGAGTTGATGTTTCAAATTCTGAATAGTTTTACAAATGTCCAGACAGATCCAGAAATTCGCCCGAATCCGGGCTTTCTAACTGCGGAGCAGTGGCGCCGCGCTTTTTGGCGCGCAGGCTTCAGTCATGCCAGCGTGGCGCCGGACATCGATCGCATTCGCGAGATTTATCCGCATTTTTTCACTGCCGCGATCTCTGGACAAAATACGGCAACCGCAAAATGATGCCGGAAGCTCTTGGGACTAAAGTTTCGGAAGCAGATCGCTGGACGACCCTGCCGGAACGCGGCACGCCCGCTTCACTGCGGATAATCGCCTGGATCGCAGCGCACATCGGGCGCGGTGCAGCGAGGCTGCTGCTGTACCCGATCACACTTTATTTTGTGATCACGGCACATGCCGCACGTCGGATGTCTCGCGAATACTTGAAGCGCGTGCGTGGCGGTTCAGCCCACTGGTGGCATGTTTTCCGCCATTTTTATTGCTTCGCCGCGACGATTCTGGATCGCGTTTATCTGCTGCACGGTCGGTTCGAGCGCTTCGGCGTGACGGTTCATGGGAAGGAAATCTTGCAGCGCCAGATCGAAAGCGGGAATGGCAGCATTCTCCTGGGCTCCCACCTGGGCAGCTTCGAGGTGTTACGCGCTTTGGGAGTGATGCAGCGCAGGTTTCCGCTGAAAGTGTTGATGGACACTGTGCACAACCAAAACATCACGCGTTTTTTTGACGCGCTAAACCCGGAGATCGCTGGAACCGTAATTGCACCCGATCGAGCGGATACGTTGATAAGAGTCAAGGAGAGTTTGGATGGTGGTTACTTCGTCGGCATGTTAGGCGACCGCGTCTCCGGCGGCGACAAGACGACCCAATCTCAGTTCCTCGGTACGCCGGCGACATTCCCAGCCGGTCCCGTCCTGCTTGCTGCCATGATGCATTGCCCCGTCATCTTGTTTGTTGGCCTGTATCGCGGTGGGAACCGTTACGAAATCTATTTTGAACATTTTGCCGACGAGATCGTTTTGGACCGTGATCGTCGGGCCGAAAGCATCCAGCTTTGGACGCAGCGTTACGCCAGGCGCCTGGAACATTATGCGCGCCTTGCGCCTTACAACTGGTTTAACTTCTATCCGTTTTGGGACTAACGACCTCTTATGTGAGCGAATGACGGACGCCGAAACAAGCCCCGTCGATCGTATTCTGATAGCAATGGCTAACGACCTGCCGATTAACAAAGCCGAAATTCGCACACTGATCCCCCACTCCGGTCTGATGTGCCTGTTAGACGAGGTTACGCAGTGGGACGATCGATCGATTGTGTGCATCACTAACACCCATCGCGATCCGGGTAATCCATTGCTACGCGAGGGGCGCTTGTCAGCGTTGCATGCTTTCGAATACGGCGCGCAAGCTGCGGCAGTGCATGGAGGATTGCGAGCCCGCTCAGTGGGTACTACGGCCGCTCCGGGTTATCTGGCCGCGTTGCGAGACGGACGCTTACACATAGCTCGATTGGATCACATCCACTTGCCGCTTCGGATTTGTGCGACGCGTCTTTTCGGCGATCGCGCCAATACGGTGTATGAATGCCTTGTCTCGGCCGCCAGCATCCTTGTAGCAGAGGGACGTATCATCATCATGGAACGCACGTGATGGTAGTCACCTCGAACACGGCTCACAGAGCGGCGGCTACGACCTTTACATTACGATCCCGCCATCGACGCACAGCACCTGGCCGGTGATGTAGGCGGCTTCTGCAGATGCCAGGAATGCCACCGCACTCGCAATGTCGTCGGGTGTGCCGGTTCTTCCGAGCGGGATTTTAGCATGAATCGTGTTCTTAATTTCGTCGGAAAGTCCGGCGGTCATGTCCGTAGTAACAAAGCCGGGCGCTACGGCGTTGACAGTAATATTACGGCTCGCCAGCTCGCGAGCTAGCGATTTGGTAAAGCCGATCAAGCCTGCTTTGCTCGCTGCGTAATTCGTCTGGCCGGCGTTGCCCATGAGTCCAATCACCGAGCTGATGTTGATGATACGGCCGCTACGTTGTTTGGTCATGGTGCGAATGATCGCCTGAACAAGACTAAACGCGCCTCGCAGATTTGTGTTGATGACTGAATCCCAATCTTCCAGCGACATCCGCATCGCGAGCGCGTCACGCGTCACTCCTGCGTTGTTAACCAGGATGTCGACCCTGCCAAAGTCATCGAGAATTCGGGCCCCCACTTTTTGGACGGCTGCATGATCTGCAACGTCGACCGCATAAGCGTTCGCCGAATCCGCGCGCAACGCGTTAATCTCGTCGGAAACTTTCTTTGCGTTTTCCTCCGTTCGGCTGACACACGCCAAGCGCGCGCCTTCATTCGCGAGCCGTAATGCGATGGAATACCCAATTCCCCGCCCCGCTCCCGTGACGATCGCCACTTTATCTTCAAACCTCATATCGCTTTCCCGTTCTGCGCTAAAGAATAGCGACTTACCTTCAGGCCTGTCGAGGGCAGCGTTTTGCACCAAAGTCCAAACAGCGAGCCTAAAGAGTTAATGAACACGGAATAATAATCCTCTTTGCGTATCGTAGAACAGACGTCCGTTCCACCTGAGATTCTTGAGCGCGCACTGCTGGCCTGAGGGAAACCCTGCTATAGCACCACTCCGTAGCGACGCTGGCGGCGGCCGAATTCTTCTACCGCGCCAAAGAGGTCTTTCTTGGTGAAATCAGGCCATAGCTTTGGCGTGATGTACATCTCGGTATACGAAGTCTGCCAAAGCAGAAAGTTAGAGAGACGCATTTCGCCGGAAGTGCGAATAAGGAGGTCCGGGTCGGGATAGTAGCGCGTGTAGAGATGTTTACTGAACATCTCCACGTCGATCATTGCTCTATCGATGTGACCCAGCTCAATCGCGCGAAGTAAGCTTTTGATGCCGTCGATGATTTCGAGCCGGCCACCATAGCTCAAGGCCAGGATGAGAGTAAGGCCGGTGTTGCCGGCAGTTTGCTCGATGGTTTTATGGAGTTGTTGCTGCGAACTTTGGGGCAAATCAGTTAGTCGGCCGATTGCCTGAAGCCGTACATTCTTTTCAATCAGTTCCGGCGTTTTTTCCTTTAAAAATTTTTCCAGCAAACGCATCAGCGCGATGACCTCGCTTTTCGGGCGCTGCCAGTTTTCAGCGGAGAAAGCGTACAGAGTCAGATATTCCACCTTTAATTCGCCGCAGCCTTCCACACATTCGCGAACCGCCCGAGCGCCGGCTTCGTGGCCCTTGATACGCGGCAGGCCGCGCGTCCTCGCCCATCGGCCATTGCCATCCATGATGATCGCGATGTGACGGGGAACGTTCTTCACGCCGGGAGGACTACCTACAAAACGATTGTCTCACCGCGTGCCGGGCCGACGCTAACCATCGACAATTTTGCTCCGGCTAATTCGGAGATATATCGGACATACTTCCTCGCCGCTGGAGGAAGCTGCGAAAAGCTTCGCGCTGCGTGAGTAGACGCTTTCCAGCCGCGCACCTCTTCATAAACGGGTTCGCAATTAGCCAACTGGCCCGCATCGCACGGCGGAACATCCAGGCGTTTTCCGTGTACCTGATAGGCGACACAAACCCGGATTGGATCGACGTGATCGAGTCCATCCAAGTTCGTGATGGCGATCTCGTCGATTCCGTTAATCATACACGCGTAACGAGTTGCAACGGCGTCGAACCAGCCACATCGGCGCTTGCGTCCCGTTGTCGCGCCAAACTCGCGTCCCAAATTATGCAGCATTTGTGTCAATTGCGCGTCCTCGGTGGGCAAAGCTCCCTCGCCAACGCGCGTGGAGTACGCCTTCATCACGCCTACCACGCGGTCCATCCGATGCGGTGGCACACCGGTGCCTGTGCAGGCGCCGCCCGCCGTCGTGTTTGAAGAAGTCACATAGGGATAAGTGCCGTGGTCGATATCGAGAAAGGTTCCTTGTGCACCTTCAAACAGAATTTCTTTGCCGCGCTCGATGGCACGATGGAGATACACGACCGTATTGGCTACAAAAGGCCGCAATTTTTCGGCGGCTGCCAGATAAGTTTCGTTGACCTCACGAAAACTGATTGGTTTTGCGCCGAGCGCCTGAAGGATTCTGTTGTTCTCGATTACTTTGGCTTGCAATTTCTTCGAGAACACAATCGGCTGCATCAAGTCGGACATCCGCAGACCCGTGCGCGCTGCTTTGTCTCCATAGGCTGGTCCTATCCCACGTTTCGTGGTTCCGATCCGACCCCGACGCAGTTCGCGCTGCTCGTCAAGCATGCGGTGGTACGGCAGAACAAGGTGAGCGCAATCGCTAATGAGCAAGTTCTTATCAATCTTGATTCCCAATTTGCGCAAACCATCGATCTCGGCGACGAGCCCGACCGGATCGATCACGACGCCGTTTCCAATCAGGCAAATCTTGCCGCGCCGGAGGATTCCCGACGGGATCAAATGCAGAACGTACTTCATGCCGCGATAGATCACGGTGTGGCCGGCATTGTTGCCACCCTGACTGCGGACAACAATGTCTGCCTGGGCAGTGAGCACGTCGATGATCTTGCCCTTGCCCTCATCCCCCCATTGCATCCCAATTAAAATTGTATTCGCCATTGAACTTAGAAATGGGCAAAAAATTTTCCCGATGCATCCGGCAGGACACAGTCGGGACTGCCTACAAATGATAAGTTAGCAAGGTCTTCACGCAACAAATTTCGCGCTTTGTGCTCTTCCGCACTCTTTCTGCAGAGGAAGCTGGCGGCTTTCCCGACAACGTCCCTGTCGGTTAAGGCGCGGGCGTTTGCTCGCTACGAGTTTGCGCTTTTGGCGAGGGAGTAGCACTTGGCTCCTCCCTTCCAGATTCGATCATCGTCGGCCGAATCGGGCCGATCCCTTCCAGCTTGTTACTTCGTGGCTTGGACATGGGTGACGTGCTTCTTTGCTCGACTGGGCTTTCCCTTTTCACTGGCCTGGGAGTTTCGGCAACAGTCGGAACGGGTGCTGGAGCAATCTCTCTGGTGGATTGTGGAAGAGGCCGATTTTCTAGCCCCTCGGCAGCACGCGCCCCGGCCATTCGCATTTGCTCCAGCGTCGGCACTGCGGACCCTGATTTCTCCTGGCGCGACTTGGGTTTGGCTGGTTCCGGCGCCAGCGATTCAGAAGGGCTCTGCTCCGAAGACGGCACTGCTTGCTTGGGAGCCTCTGGTTTCGTTTCGCGAGCAACAATTACCTCCTGCGCATGCAGGTAGGTCGAAAAGATGAAACTGCAGAGTGCCGCGCTAAAAAATGCGTTCCGCATGACGAACCGCAAATAAACAACCGCAACCCATTAGAAAGCCCTCATGAGAATACGTTGCGAGCTTAACCAGTTGGCCGCGTGACTTGGATCACCGGCAAGGGAAACCGCAGCCGCAATTCGTTTTCCAGATAAATCTCCACGTGATGCAATCCGTATTGCTGAAATTGCACGCCGCCAAAATAATGAACGTTCGTTGCATGCCCTTCCATCTCCTTTAACACGAACTCAACCTCAGCCTGCCCGATGACCTGCTGTTCGTCCACACCGACAATGCGGGATTTTTGCCGAAATTTTCCCGCCCCACTGCACCAGCGCGTCCAGATGCAGAGCCGCATATAGTTAATCGGCAACGCCGGCGCCGGGATCACGCTGAGCACGCCTACGAGTGTTTGCATCCCGTTGATTTCACAGCGGACGTCTTCGCAAAGAACGGCGCTTTGCAGATCTGGAAGAATGACATCCGTTTCCATCGGTAGTGGATTATACCATCCCGCGCACGAGCAGAATCAATAATCCGATGCCGAGCACAATCCGGTAAAGAGCGAACGGCACAAACCCGCGCGCACGCACCCAGTTCATAAACCAGGCGACCACCGCCAGTGCGACCAAAAACGAAACGACAAAGCCGATTGCGAGCACGATCCATTCGTGAAGATTCATTGCCAAGGGTGCAATATTCGCCTCGTGATGATCCGGCATCACCGTCTTCAAGAAATCGAACCCCGTGGCTACCAGCATCGTGGGCATTGACAGAAAAAAAGAAAATTCGAGCGCCGCCGGACGCGACATGCCGGCAACTTGGCCGGCAGCGATAGTCGACATTGAGCGCGAAGTGCCGGGAAAAATGGCGGAAAGAATTTGCGCTGCGCCAATCCAGACCGCTTGCGGCAGGGTCATTTCCTCCATGTGCATCGTGCGCGGCCGTGTGAAAACGGCATCAACGATCCACATGATGATTCCACCAATGAGAAGCGCCAGAGCCATAACCCAGAGATTCTCGAGGTTTTTGCCGATCTGTTTTGCAAGAGCCCACGCCGGAACCGCAGTCACAACAAACGCTATCAACGTGAGACTCAATGGATGCGTTAAAATTGTGCGATTGCCGCGTTCACCTTTCGGGAAAGTAGAAACGAACTGCACGATGCGGTGCCAGAAATAAACCGGCAACGCCAGAATGGCGCCGAACTGAATAACGATTGTGTACATTTTCCAGAACCCATCGTGAAGATCGATATGAAGCAGCGCTTCGCAGATGCGCAAATGCGCGGTGGAGCTTACCGGAAGAAATTCGGTCACTCCTTCGACGATTCCGAGAAAGATCGATAGCAGGTAATCGTGCATGGGTTGGACCGTCAAAAGTTACATCGTTACAGCGGCGTGGCGCACGCAAATATTGCGTCGTAAAGAACAAATGCGTCCCCCTTTGTACCCTTTTAACGATTTAACTGCGTAAGCGCTCCGCGCTTACAGCGCCTCCATTCCCCGTTCGCCGGTTCGGATGCGCACGGCTTCTTCCACTTCAGTTACAAAAATTTTGCCGTCGCCAATTTTCCCAGTCTTTGACGCGCCCAGAATGGCTTCTACCGCTCGTTGCGCGCGATCGTCTGCAATCACGATTTCGAATTTCGTCTTCGGAAGGAAATCCACTGTGTACTCGGTGCCGCGGTAAATTTCACTGTGGCCCTTCTGGCGGCCAAATCCTTTCACTTCACTGAGAGTCATTCCTTCGACTCCTGCGGTCATTAGCGCTTCTTTCACCGGCTCGGTCTTGAATGGCTTGATGATAGCCTCGATTTTCTTCACCGCGCCAAAGTAAAACCAGCGTCCTAAATGGCAAGCAGCGCCCGATGTCCGTAATAGCGAGCAATCAGTAGGAGGTTTGTAAACAACAGGCTGCCTGCGAATAACACTTTAATTAGCGTGATTGCCGGGAAGCAACCTTCATTGCTGTTTTTCGGGCGAACATCACCGATTGTCTCCCATCAGATTTTACGTCCGAATTTTTTTTCCAGTTCAGCCAGCGAAATCTGGATCATCGTTGGACGTCCGTGCGGACAGCAGTAAGGCAGATCGCAGTCGAGCAAATCACGGATCATCTTTTCGACTTCAGGGTAACGTAACGGATCGTTGGCTTTGACAGCGTGGCGGCAAACAGTTTTGGCAATCATCTCTTCACCCAGTCGCATCGCCGAGGTGCTGTTGCCGGCGCTTTTGAGATCATCAATCACTTTGCGCATAAATTGCACCGGATCTGAGACATTCAGAAAACTCGGAACAGTGTCGATCTTGAACGTCGCTGGACCGAAACTCTCTATTCCAATTCCCATTTTTTGAAGGACCGACAGGTTGCGCTCAATCCAGTCGGCGTCGCGCGGCGGCACGTTGAAGGTCTGCGGCAAAAGTAACTTTTGTGCTGGGACCCCCTGCTCTTCCATTCTTCGCCGCAATTCTTCAAAGAGAATACGCTCATGCGCGGCGTGCTGATCAACCAGGACGAGACCATTCGCGTTTTCCATTAAGACATAAAGCTTGCTTAGCACACCGATGATCTGGAATTGCTGCTGACTGCGATCGCGTTTGGGTGGAATTGGCGGTGGAGGTTCATCCGCCGTAACCTTCGAGCCGGAGTGAAGGTCCCCGGCTACAGCGGGTCTGGATATAACAGTTGGACCGAGATGTGGTAACTCGCGATGTGACTCCTCGGGACCAGCAATGTCCGGTCGCAGCGTTAAGTCGGGAACTGCTTTCCCGGAAACGGCCGGCGAACTGCCGGGTGCATGAAATTTTTCCTGCCATGCTGCTCTGCCACCTTCCAATGTCTGCTGAATGCAACGAACAATCGCTTCACGGACCCCGTTGGGATCACGAAAACGCACTTCGCGTTTTGCCGGGTGAACATTTACATCGACAGCCGCTGGATCGAGCTCAAGAAATAGAAATGTAACTGGATACTGCCCTTTCATCAGAGCGGTATGGTAGCCTTCGCGGATACCGGCAGTGATGAGGCTGCTTTCAATCGCGCGGCCATTTACGAAGACGAGCTGTTGCGTTCTGGTTTGGCGACTCAGGCCTGCTTGTCCGATAAAGCCGTGAACTCGAATACTCGGTGAAGCGACGTCGATTACCTCGGCCAAGCGCTGCAACAACTCAACACCATACAAATCGCGGATTCGATCACTGAGCGTCGCCGCGGGCGGTAACTGAAATAACATGCGGTCATCTCTCATTAACGAGAAGCCGATTTGAGGGTGACCTATTGCTTGTAAGTGAATCTGATGTTCGATGTTGCGGCTCTCGGTGTTTTCGGAACGAAGAAACTTCCGGCGCGCCGGCAGATTATGGAAAAGCGAGCGCACCTCGACCTGTGTTCCGGGGGCTTCACCGCCGTCGCGCACAGTTTCGAGCTTGCCGCCATTGACAATAATTTCGGTTCCCGCGACCGCGTCGGTTTCGCGCGTGCTCAGGCGAAACCGCGACACGCTGGCGATACTTGGCAACGCTTCGCCACGAAATCCCAGCGTGGCGACCGCTTGAAGATCAGCAGCAGACCGGATTTTACTGGTCGCATGTCGCTCCAGCGAAAGCAGCGCATCATCACGATCCATTCCACAGCCGTCATCGATCACGCGAACTAGTGAAATTCCTCCCCGGCGAATGATGACATCGATTTTCCGGGCGTCGGCGTCGATGCTGTTTTCGATCAGTTCTTTCACCACTGATGCCGGGCGCTCTACTATTTCGCCGGCCGCCACCTGGCTGGCCACAGTCTCCGGAAGCAAACGAATGCGGCTCATTTTGTATCGGAGATTGTAGGTTCCAGATTGCCGATTGCGAAGAAAAACGAATGCGCGGGACGGCGCGGCGCGCGATGGCTACCCTTTTTGACTTGCGGGCGCCGAAGCCGTATTTTTTGCTGATGATCAACGTCACGGAGAATGCTGTGCGACAGCTCCAGAGTTTGCTTTCAGAGACAGCGGAAGATTCGCCGAAGGGCTTGCGAGTGCAGGTCGCCAAAGGCGGTTGTTCCGGTCTGCATTATGAAATGACACTTGACGAAAAACGAGATGGCGACGCGGTGGTAGAGCGTGATGGAATGCAATTTTTTATCGATGGCGATAGCGTTCCTTATGTGCGCGGGGCGACTCTGGATTTTTGCGATGGCTTGACGGGCACGGGGTTTCGCGTCGTTAATCCAAACGCGTCGCGCACGTGCGGATGCGGTTCGTCATTCGAAACGGCGCAGTCAGGTTGAAACCGGGGAATCCTCGCGCACAGGACTGATGGACTATGGCACTCACCCATATGATCCGTACGAAGAGCCGTACACGCGTCCACGCCGCCGCATCAATTATTTTGCCTGGACCGTTGCCATTTTGCTTTTGACCGGCTTTGCGCTGACAGCGTGGCTGGGCAGCTTTTACATCTTTGATCAACCAGAGCGGCCAGACAGTTATCGGATCCTGCAAAGACTGCACAAGATTGAGCCGCCGAAGCGGTTCGAGTTGACTGCTGCGCCGGCAGGCGAATTTCTAAACCCACAACAGCTCTATGAGCGCTACGTGGAGATGGGCGCTGCCGAGCTTGCCAGGGCGAACGCTGAACTGGCACGCAATTACATTCGAAACTATCAGCAGGTGCGCGGCCTGGTGCCGTATGTAGTAGGCAGGTACAGAATCATTGCAACGCGCGAGCTTGGCCCGGGAGATGTATTTACCTCGGGCATGGTCGCCCTGACGAATGCCATTGATAACGGCGAGCTCGTCATGGAGCACCTCTATCCCGCGAATGCTGAAGCCTTGCCTCTCATGAAGCAGACCCTCACCGTTGGATTGGAAATCAAGCTGGAACGCACGCACGATATTTCCGCGGTGATTCACGCGGAGCGGCTGGTTGATGGCCGCATCATGATTACGGCTATCCCGTTGCTTTACGGAAGCTATACGGTCACACGTGGTCTGGGGACTTTTCGACTTGAGCCACCGCTTTCTTTGAACCTGGCGGCAGGCTGGCCACTATTTAAGGCGCACGAGCGTGCTGGCGTTGAGCAACGCTACGCAGAATACCGGCAAAAGACCGCAGCAGCACGAGGCGGTCCGGTCCCCGTACCTGGCCTGAGCCCCAGCACAACACCGCCACCGGCCGAGAATGAATTGGTGCGCGTCGAACAAGCCCGGCCTGTTATTGCGTTTTCGCCCCCGCCTGCCTTGGCAAAGAACGACAAGCTCGTCAAGACAACGCCGGGCCCGAAAGGGAAAAAATCGTCGAAGAAACAAAAACTGGAGTCTCCGTCGCCGGCGTCAAGTCCTGCGCAGCCAGTGATCGCTCAGAAACAAAGTGCGCCCACTCCGACACCAATTACAGTTGCGTCTGCGCGTACGCCGCCAAACGCTCCAAACTTTTCCGCTGTTTCACCGGCGCCAGTGGCGAAAGCTCCCGTAGCTGTGACTCAACCTGTAGCCCGGGCTCCGGCTGTTCCGATCGCCACGCCGGTGCCGGTGCTTCCCGCACAACCCGCTCCGGCCGACAATTCCAACGTAGCTCTGGCGTCAAACGCGGGCGGTGGCAGTTGGAAAACGTTTCCACCTGGCAAGATGCCACTTGGCCGGCTTATCGCCACAGGCGATCTGCGAGACGTCGCTGACCATGGACTCGCGGGCGAACGCGTTTATTTGAAGGGACAATTCGTGGTGAATTTTTCTGACGCGAATAAAGCCGTGTTGCGGCCGCGCACGAAATTAACAGACAAAGTGCTACACTTCGGCGGCGGTTCATCCGCGCGCATCATCGTAGAATTTCCCGGTGGCTATACCCCTCCAGCGCAGGGCACGGTAGTAAACCGGGATGAGTTGCGGCCTTACGAGATTACCGAAGTGCGCAAACAAGAAGACGGACAGCTAAACGTCTTCGTGCGCGAAATCATGCAGCCGAATTGATCGACACGCCAGCTGTCGCGCCGTACGAAGTCGTCCCGCTACTCAGTGCGGGATCGAAGAATCACTTTACCGTCGCGTACCTCAATCGTCCCGATGCCATGAATGTTTCGATAATCGCTGAGGTAATCCTGCAATCGCCTGGAGCGATATTTCCATTTCAAAAGGTCACTCGGCACCTGCTTCCCGTTCACAACTATCCGATTCAACTGCGGATTCTCCAATGATTCCGCACCCTTAAATTCGACCGTAATGTCGCCGTTAAAATAATAGCCTCGACGGCCGATAAGTTCTCCAAAGGGAATACTCGTTTGGAGACGAAGTTGGTTGCCCTCGATTGACACAAAAACTTTGCCGCGCGCGTCCCGATTAGTGAGAATCAATGTGTTAATATCGTCCGCTGTCAGTTCAATCTCGGCGGGTTGACCTGCACGGGTCTTCTGTTCGAGACCCTGCAGCCAATAAATAGCGTGCACTATTGCCGAGTGCCGTTGAAATCCCCAATACACGCCAGCAAAACAAGCGATCGCCAGCACAACCGCAAACACCAAAAGAATAAGGCAGCCCCGGGCGAAACAGCCCAATCCTTTTCGCCGCGGCGGCGCCTCGACCCAACCATTCATAAGAGCGTGATCAGTGGTTGGTGGTCAGTGATCCGATGAAGCTCGTGCCTTGTAATTGGAATTTTCAGATCACTGATCACAGATCACCTCCTGCCATTTTTGCCTGAACGTCCATCAATTTGTCATAAAGCGCGTGCAAGCCCTCCGAAAGGACCCGTGTTCCGGCGATGATCGGCATGAAATTCGTATCACCACTCCAGCGCGGCACGATATGAATATGCAAATGATCGAGAACACCTGCCCCCGCGCATTCGCCAATATTCAAACCAATGTTAAACCCTTGCGCTCTTGTCGCGGCGCGCAAAAGCGCCTGCGCATGCACGACCAAATTCCAAAGCTCGACGACTTCGTTCTCGCCGAGCGACGAGAGCTCCGCCGTCTTGCGATACGGTACCGCCATCAAATGACCGACCGCGTACGGATAACGATTCATCATCAGAAAACTGTTCTTTCGGCGCGTGATCACAAAATGCTCGGCGTCATTGCTCGCCCGAGCCGCGGCTTCGAGAAAATTCCGGTCGCGCGGCTCCTTTTCGAAATACTCCACCCGCCACGGAGCCCACAACGTCTCCATTTGTTTCCTCGGAAATTCTTCGGTCGCCATTGCCTGAGTTGCTCAGGAGAATAAAAAATCATCCACCGCAAAGTCGAGCGACCATTTCCGATCCTTTCTCCCTTCTTCGGAACAATTGCGCCGACGCATCAATTGGAAGTGATCGAGCGTTTTGGCTTGCTCGGTTCAGGCAGGGCTGACAAAAGACGCACCACTTCTTTGTGAGGTCACCATGAAAACAATATTACTGACGTTTGTCACTCTAGCAGATCACCATTGTCTTCAAAGGAGATACCTTCCGTTTTCCGGAGCCAGCCGAGTACGCAACCAACAAAGAGGGAACGATCAAGCTGGACGCAACGAAGACGCCGAACCAGATGGATGGCACCTCGACCGGCGGAGAAGTTATGCTCGGCATTTACGACTTGGAAGCAAACCGTTACAAGGTTTGTTTCGCCCTGGTAGGCAAGCCATGCCCCAGCGAGTTCGTTTCCACACCTGGGAGTGGCTACATCCTGCAATTTTAGGAGCGCCCAAAGCTTCCGTGATCACCAAGCCTGATCGGTCAGCAATTCGTCAGTCGCTGTCCGGATCCGCTTCGCCTTCAGTGGATGGCTTTGACTGATCTTGTGCCAGCGCGTGCAGGATTTGTCGCCCAATCCCGGTGGCGTGTTGCTTTCCGCGATTGACGAGAATGACAACTCCGAGCTTCCGCTGCGGGGCGAACCCTATATAGGTCGAGGTGTTATTTAGTCCCCCGTTTTTATCGATGATGGTGAGGTTGCCGGCACTGACGACCTGCCATGCGAGCCCTTGCTTGAAGTGTGGATTGACAATGAACACGGGCTGTTGAGCGAGCGCCATGGCATTCTCCATTGGGCGATGGTTGGGAAGCTCGCCCATGTTCGCGGCCAGAAACGTAGCCATGTCGCGCGACGACGAATAAATTTGGCCGGCGCCTGGCCACTTGAAAGTGCCCAATTCCTCACCCGGCCGGCCGATCGGCTTGCCCATCTGGCCGTAACCTTGCACGGCGCGGCCAAGCAAGTCGCGCGGCAAAGGCAGCGCAGTCGAGGTCATCCCGAGCGGGACGGTTATCCGTTCGTGCATCAAAGCCGCGAACCGTGTGTTGAAACGACGTTCAAGGGCAACCCGCAACAGGACCATGGCCGCATTGGAATAAAGATACTGTCGCCCAGGTTCATGGTTCGGGCCCGCCTTCCAGGAATTAAGGAAGCGAACAAAATCCGGCCACGTGTAGTTGCCTCGATGCCAGTGCTCGTATTGCTGCGGCACGCGCGGCAATCCGGACGTGTGACTAGCAAGCTGCCCCAGCGTTACCCGGCGGATATCACCACCGCGCTGTAACTCTGTGACATATTTGGCAACCGGGTCATCGAGGCTGAGCTCGCCCTGTTTAACTGCTTCCGCAAGCAACGTGGTCGCGAACACTTTTCCGACCGAGCCAAGATTAAAGATCGAGTCGGCTGTAACCGAGCGGCTCTCCGCATTGTTGGCCATGCCGTAGTTAAAGAACGAAGTCTTACCATCCATCCGGACGGCTATAGCAACCCCTCCTCCCTCGCCGTTCTTCGGCAATATTGGTTGAACCTTTTGCGCGACGATCTGTTCAACATTGACCTGCGCGCGCGCGGCACCGGCAGTCAGCAGAACTCCGATCACGCTCGCAATGACGACATTTGTTCGAATCATGGGGTGCAAGCTAGAGCGGCGCAAGCGCGTCAGTTGTCGGATTTGATCCAGCAATCCAAGCTTGCTCTCTTCGCCCGGACTTGATAATGAAGAATTCATGCTGTCGTTTTATTCGGATTCCCTCCTCAATAAGAGCCTAAATAGGCGAAACGGACTTTCGTTGAATCGTTAGACCTCATGAAGCCGCTCCTGCTTGCATTCGCAATCGTGTTGGCCGGGGTGGTCCTTATGTTTTCACTCCTCAGCGCTTTATCCGTCCCAAAAGAGATCGCGGGTTCCGCATCAAGTATATTCCTCCCGGCGATCACCTATGTGCATAAACAACTGGATCGCCGAAGTAAGCAGCCCATCCCAGCGTTCTCGAAGCGAAAGATCGTTCCTCTCGAGGGATTCCTGTTGCCAGGCGCTGTGGTTCTCTGTTACGGGATTCTCGTAGCTCTAGCTGCCACGCACGTACCAGGTGCAATTGCTGGGTTCATCGCTGATGTCTCAGGCGTACAGGCTAAGCAGTTTGTGCCGTTTGTTATGCTTAGCACTCTTCCCATACAGCTGGTTTTCCTCTATCTAGTCGCGCGCTGGATCGGGGTGCGCTCCGGCGCCAAGGGCATCTGGCTCCTACTAATCGTCTTCACGGTAGTCAGTACTGCCGACAATGTCATAAGACTACTCTTTTTGCCCAGCGAGCTACGCGAATCGCTAGGAGTCAACGTCCCCTCAGTTGCTTGGCGTACGTGGATTGTTGATCTGATCTCAAGTAACGTTCTCGCCCTACTGGGGTTTTGGAGAGGTCGTAGAATTCAACTCCGCCGCTATGCAGACTATCTGTTAAAAAAAGTCAAACCTGAGACGCGTCTTGTTGCCCTTTCCCTCCTGCGGGACGAAATCGTAACGATAAGCCTCAAATCGAGCGGTGAACCAGCCAACGGAATTTCCGAGACACCTCGATCGTCCGCCTAATCGACGCAAGTCAACCGCTGGCCGTTGTACTAGGAGAGTTGAGAGTTCTTAGATGAGAGTTGAGAGTAAAGCAACGCTCGCTCCCGCCAGCGCTAGCTGAGCTCTTTCTCGGGCTCGTCTACATCCGTGCCTAATCCTTCCGTCGAGCGGACGTCCAACAGCGGGCTTCGCCCATCACCGGCAGTCGCTCACGTCAAACGTTAGACCGCTTCGCACTCGTGATACGATTCATTGTCATACTATTTACGGTGGCGCTGATGCCGCATTCGGCGTCCGCTAAGCGTTCTGCACCAGCGAAGGTCGAGTCTGTCATTCACGAAGGCGTGCGATACGTCGCGCCGAATGACGATGGTCGCCGCGGATACATCGAAGCTTGGGACATCGACGCTAACAAGAGGCTTTGGGAGTTAACGGTCTTTACTAACCGCATCGACCCGGAGCTGGAGGAAGACGTTCAGTGGGTTTTCATAAAATCACTGAGTCTTCGAGATGGCATGCTGATGGTGACGTCCGAGCGTGGGAAGACGTATCAAGTTGATCTAAAGACGAAAACCGTAACGCAATTCGATGCAGCGCAGTCGGCAGCGCCCGATGCGGCGGCTCAATGCCATGAGATTCCTCAGGCGGTGGCGAGAGCCATCACGAATAGTTCGCTTGCCAAGAACTACGACCTCTCCTTTCGCACAAACCCATTTTATCTGCGTGGAGATTTTAATGGCGACGGTAACACTGACGTAGCCTTTCTAGTGCAGCACCGCTCGACCGGGAAAATCGGAATCGCGATCGTTCATGGCGCGACAGACAAGGTAATTATTCTGGGCGCCGGAGTTGCCATTGGCAACGGTGGGGACGACTTCGAATGGATGGATTCCTGGCGGGTTCTTTCCAAAGACATTGCGGCTCGAGAAGGTGCTAAAACAAACGCCCCGGATTTCCGCGGCGACGCACTCTTCGTGGAGACGAGCGAGGCAGCCAGCGCGTTGATCTACTGGAACGGGAAGCGCTATGTTTGGTCCCAGCAAGGCGACTGAGCGAAATGCAGAAAGAAGTGAGTCCGAGAGATGCTATCGCTTTCGTCGAGCGTCATGGAGTGGTGCTCCAGGCCGCGCGCGGTCCAGTGCCGAGCCTGGCGGAGGCCATTGCATGCGAACCAATTCGAGGCAGCTGGTGGGGACACGCTAAAGGCGGGCAAATCTTTCGGGCTGCGCGCGCGGTTTGTGAAAGTCCCGACGTTTTGGTTTGCAAGCTAATTGATAACAAAGTCACGTATGTTCATCGACGGGTTTGGCCGGCTGTCGTAAAGCTTGCGCCGCGCTTTGGAAACGAGCGACTCGCGAAAGTTTGGGACGAACATACAAAGACCGGCACGCACGCGTCGCGACGGATTCCTTTCCCTAAATGGGTGCCAGGCGATGTGATGAAAGCGGCGGAGACGCTCTCGACACAAGAAGCAGAGCGAATCCTATCGGCCGTGTTAGCGGGGAAAAAGAGCAAGACCGCAACGAGGCGTTCAGCGAAGATCGTACAACGACTTCGACGAATTAATGAATGAGCAAGACATAATCGCTCCCCTGCTCTTTCTTTCTGTCGTTTGACCTTACTTGAGAAAGGGTAGCATCTGGAAGCCGCGACATAAGAGCCGGCGCTTTCTCTGTTGACGCTACCAACGCATCAAGATTGCCTTGGTTCCATTCGGCGCTCGCGCGGTCCGGCTCGATGAACTGGGTTTTCTGCAGATAAAGAAGCAACCCTTCGTCTTTCGCGGAGACGACCTCATATCGCCAATGGTGCGCCGCCGCTTCGCGACGAACGTCCCGTCCGAAAACAGCCAGCGCGTCGCGATGGTGCCTATAGCCGGTGATCACCTTCCAAATCGTATAGCTCCCGGTGAACAACAGGGCGACCACGAGCGCTATAGCCAGGTAGGGACGCAGCGCCGAGGCGTCCAATCGGCGCGGTGTACCATGCCTGCCAATTTGCGCCGCTAACAGCAAACAGAACGGCGGTACAACTGGAAAAATTCTATCGACGCGCTTCGATGGAATTAACGACATCACGATCAAACCACCAAGGCTCCAGCAAAGCAGCCAGAAAGTTTCAGGAGACATGTCGCGAAGTGCTGAGCGCAACCGCCATTTTCGCGAATGAAGCTCGACGAGGACGATGGCAACCATAAGCAGGCTCCACGGAGCAAATTTGTGCAGTAGATGCGGCAAATAAAAATAGAGCGGTTGCGGCCGATGAATTGCTTCGCCAAAGCGCCCAACAAATTCACGCATCACGACCTCATCGAAAAATCCAGGCTGAAAAAGGATGCCGCCGATCACCCATGCGAGAAAAACAGCGAGGGATGCGGCCCATGGCCACCAGCCGGGCCACGCGCTCTGTCGGGATTTTTTTCCAGATCAACGCGCCGATCAGGAAAATCACGAGCGCGAGTGGCATATCGGTGCGCACGAGCGTTGCCAGGCGCGGACTGAGCAGATTCAATCCAAATGCCGCCTCCGCGATTAAGCCGGCAGTTAATCCATATGCCGAACGGGCAGAGCGAAACAATAACAGTGCCAAAGCAACCGCCGCTAGAAAGGACGGCAACCGCCACGCTAAATCCCATGATCTGGTCAACCCGAAAAGACCAGCTGAAATCCACGCTACAAGCGGCGGCTTGGTTGCAACGTGTGCGTGCGGTGTCTGCTGGTACAACCAGCGGCCTTCTTTGATCATCTGAAACGAAGTGAATCCCTGCTTCGCCTGATCGTAGTCGTCGAGCTGCCACGGCAAATTGCCGATGAGAAATAACAGAAAGCTTACGGCAGCAATTACCCAAGCGGTGCGTTGATCTTCAAGCAAGCCGCTCATCATGTCGCGCGGCCGTAGTGTGCGCTGTCCTCAGCGCAAACCCTTCTCGGACGGCAAAGCGATGTCCGCTGAGGACAGCGGACGCTACAGCACGAACGAATCGAACAAGACATTCGTAATGACTATGCGGAGTTTACACTGAGCGAGCAGGGCAAGTCGAACGAGCTCGCCCTGAATGGCAGTCATATGGTCTCAGTCGCGCCAAAGAATCGCGCGTATGGGCGCACCATCGGCACCAGCGATTTTCAGAGGTAGACCTGCAAAATTGTAAATACCGGGAGCAACATCGCTCAGATCGAGTGATTCAACGATGGCGATGCCAGCGCGGGCAAGTGCGTGATGATTCTGTAGCGATTTTGAATCAATCTCATCCATGGACGGCAGATCCAATCCCAGCAGCTTGACGCCATTTTTCTGCAGCCACGCCGGGACGTCGGCTGCGATGACCGGAATTTGCTCTGGAAAAACTGTAGAGTCGCTCCATCGATCGGTCTTCACGAGAAGCCGCGACGTCGCTGCGATATCTTCGGCATGCAACCGAAGGTCCTCGAGCGTGATCAGATGTTTTTCTCGCGATTGCGAAAAACTTTGAACCAGATCGACCACGGTTGCGCGACCGAGATAAACCTCAAGCGGCGCTTTCTCGATCGATGCACCCTTTGAGTCGAAATGGAATCGCGCGTCAGCATGCGTGCCGTTGTGGATACTCATCGTGACTGCGCCCAGATTCACCGTCGCCCCTTTCGCGATTTCTTTCGTCACCCGATAATGAAACGGCTCGTCGCCGGGCCATTCCGCAAAGTCGTTCGAAAGCGTTCGTGAGATATCCCAGACTTTCATCGTGTGAGCAGGCGATCTCCTTTTTCTCCGATTTGTTTCAGGATCGCTCGTGCGGCTGTTTCGCTGGCTCCGCTGCCGCCTAACTTACCAGTGATCGCATCGAACTCCGAAATCATCTGTTTACGCGCACTTGTATCTTCCATTAACCGCCGCATCGCACGCGAAATCGCATCCGGCTTCGCCTCGCGCTGGATAAATTCCGCAACGACTTCTTTTTCTGCCAGCAAATTGGGCATGCCGAGATAGTTCACATTCACGACGGCGCGCGCCGCGAGGTACGTCGGCCACGCCACCTTGTAGATCAGCACAAACGGCATCCGAAAATATGCGGCCTCAAGCGTCGCGCTTCCTGAGGCAACCATTCCTGCCCAGGCGCGCTGCATGATCTCTGCTGTCTCACCGACCATGATTTGAATCACCTGGCGACGTTGCAATTGCTCGAACGCTGCAGTGGCAGGACTCATTACGTGGGCCAGTTCATCGGATGCCGCTGCAACTTCAAAGTGTAAACTGGGTTTCGTTTGCAAGAGCAGGTGGGCTGTTTCCACCATTACCGGAAAAATCTTGCGCACTTCGCGCATCCGACTGCCTGGAAACAAGCCGATCAAATTCGAATCGCGCTCGGCCTTGATCCTTCGCGCCTGCAATCGTTCGATCATGGGATGACCAACGAATGCCGCATGCAGGCCTGATTGGTTGTAGAGATCGGCTTCAAAGGGGAAAATGCAGAGCACTAGATCGATCAAGCGCGCCATTCCTTTAATGCGGCCGCGGTTCCACGCCCACACCTGGGGGCTTATGTAATAAATTATTTTTTGTCGTTGCGATTTTTTTCGCAGTGCCCGCGCAAGCCGCAAATTAAATCCGGGATAATCGATCAACACGACTGCATCCGGCTTGCTGTCCAGAATTTCTTTGAGCGTTTCGCGAAATTGTTCTCGAAAATAACCATACTTCCTGACCACTTCCCACAACCCGAGAACCGCTGCATCGTCGATCCAGTTTTTGAATTGCTTGCCGGCGACGTGTTGCATTTGCGGGCCGCCGCGACCGATCAACTTAAGCCCCGGATCCAACTCGCGAAGCGAGCGCATCAATGCCGCGCCATGGTTATCTGCACTCACTTCGCCAGCGACAAAATAGATCGTCATGGCTTTCGTCGGGAGCGCCCCGAAGCATCGCCGCACGCGGCACGGTGGCTACAGCATTCAGCGGAACGCATCACGGAATCTATCCACTCGCTGCGATGTGCTTCGTGATTTTGACTGCCAATTCCAAAGCCGCCGTCGCTTGAGAGCCCGAAACGCGCGGCTGGCGTCCGGTGCTGGCACATTCGATGAACGACGCGAGTTGAAGCTTGAGTGGCTCCTCGTGTTCAACGCTGACTCTGTCACGCCAAATTTGTTTGCCGACGCGCCGATAGACTTCGCCGCTTTGATTTTGATAATCGAGTGAGAGATACGCGTCTTCCTGGAAAATGCGGATTTTGCGCATGCGCTCGGGACTGATGCGACTCGAAGTCACATTTGCCACGCAACCATCTTCGAAGTGCAGTCGCACGTTAGCGATATCTTCGCTCTTGCTAAGCACGGGCACGCCTACCGCATCAATACTCCACAGAGGCGAACGCACGAAATGCAAAATGACTTCCAGATCATGGATCATTAAATCGAGCACGACACCGATATCGGTACCGCGTTCCGAGTAGGGTCTGAGCCGATGCGCTTCAATGAACCGCGGATGCGTCAGATGTTTTTCAAGAGCACCCAAAATCGGATTGAAGCGTTCCACGTGACCGACCTGCAAGGTCAGCCCGTTGCGAGCGGCCAAATCCGCCAGTTCGGCAGCGTGGGCGGTGTTGTCAGTAATGGGTTTTTCGACCAGCACGTGTTTGCCCTTTGTAAGGAGAGAACGCGCAACCGCGTAGTGCGTATTGGTCGGTGTTGCCACGGAAGCGGCATCAACCATCCCAATGAATTCATCCAGCGACTTGGCAGGCGTCGCGTGGAATTTGGTCGCAATTGTACGGTTCGTGATACCATCCACATCATACACTGCAGTGAACTCAGCGGACGGAATCTCCGCGTATAAGCGCGCATGATTGCTTCCGATATGACCAACCCCAACAACGCCAATGCGCAAATTTTTCATCCCGTAAGAGCAGTGAACGCCGGAAAGATTTCGGGGTCAAACCGCAGCTCGAGTCCCCATAGATCTCATGAATCGTATCAGTTCGCTTGAAATGGATCAGCATCGCTACAGGCAATTTGCGCGAAACCATTGATAGGTCCGAGCAATCCCGTCCCGCAGTGAGATCGCCGGTTTCCAGCCGAGGGCGCGAAGCTTGCTTACGTCCAAAAGTTTTCGAGGCGTGCCATCCGGCTTACTCGTATCCCACGCGAGTTCACCATCGAAGCCGACTACCTCACAGATCAGTTCGGCCAGCTCGCGAATCGAAATGTCTTCGCCGTAACCGACATTGACGATATCCGGTGAGTCATATTTCTCCAGCAGTAAAAGACAGGCTGAGGCAAGATCGTCCACGTGCAAAAATTCGCGGCGCGGTTTCCCAGTTCCCCACACGATTACCCTTTGATCGTTCCGCATTCTGGCTTCGTGCGCTTTGCGTATGAGCGCGGCCAGTACGTGTGATGTTTCCAGATCGAAATTGTCGTTCGGCCCGTAGAGATTCGTCGGCATCGCTGAGATAAAATTTGCGCCGTATTCGCGACAGTACGCCTGGCAGAGCTTGATCCCGGCAATCTTCGCAATCGCGTACGCTTCGTTGGTCGGCTCCAGCGGTCCGCTCAGCAACGCTGTTTCCGGAATCGGCTGCGGCGCAAACTTCGGGTAAATGCAAGAGCTTCCAAGAAAAAGCAGTTTGCGCACCTCGCTATCGTAAGCTGAGCGAATGACGTTGTTCTGGATGCGCAAGTTATCGAGAAGGAACTGCACTGGATAATCATTGTTTGCCTGGATGCCGCCAACTTTTGCCGCCGCGCAAATCACTATCGTTGGTTTTTCCTTTAGAAAGAACTTCGCGACTGCAGATTCATCCGTGAGATCAAGCTCCGATCGGTCCCTTATCAGCAGATTCTTGAATCCATCTGCTTGGAGCCGCCGCATCATCGCGCTCCCGACCATCCCGCGGTGGCCGGCCACAAAAATCTTATCCGTTTTGTCCATGACTTAGCCGCTGAAACTCACGGGGCGAAGATCAACAGCGCGAATATGGCGAAAAGGAGCAAGTGGACGCAGCCCTGCAAAACATTTGTTTTTCTACTGGTAAACGTGACGACACTCACCGCCAGAGTTAACAGCAGCAGCGGAAGATTGCCGCCTTGCACGCCGAGTGTGACTGGACGTTTCGTGATGAGTCCAATCGTCAACACGGCGGGAATGGTTAGTCCGATAGTGGCCAGCACGGATCCGAACAGAATGTTTATCGAACGCTGCAACTGATCGCGCAAAGTGGCCTCGATTGCGCCTATTCCCTCTGGCGCAAGCACCAGAGCAGCGATAATTGCTCCGCCAAAGGCCTGAGGCATGCCAAATTGCTCCACGCTGTTATCTAACGGGACAGCAAACTTCTTTGCCAATACGATAACCGTAATCAGGTAAAGGAGCAGCAGCGCCACATGAAAAGCAGTTGAGCGCACCTGGAGCGGATGATGAGCAACGTTCGCCGCAACTGTTGCGTCCTTCGATTCCATGAAATAGCGACGGTGTCGTATGGTCTGGATGAGCAGAAAAATCCCGTAAAGCAACAGCGACATCACGACTAGAAAGATTTCCTGTTCAGTGGAAAATGTTGGGCCGCTCGTCGAAGTGGTGAAGTTTGGCAGGACCAGGCCAAGCACTGCCAGTGTCATGATGACGTTCAGATAGGAATTAACGCCTTGGAGATTGTAATATTGCTCGCGATAGCGCAGCCCACCGATTAGCAGGCACAGACCAACAAACCCGTTGAGGGCGATCATGACGACAGCAAAAATTGCATCGCGTCCGAGCGTGGGATTATTGGCGCCGTGTAACATCGCCGTGGATATCATGACAACCTCAATGCTGATTGCTGAGAGCGTGAGGATTAAAGTTCCATAAGGCTCGCCCAATTTGATGGCCAGACAGTCGGCATGGCGCACCACACAAATTGCCGACCAAAGGATGACGGCAAAGAGCCAGACAAAGACGCCGATCAACGCGACTGGATGCGCGATCAGTTCAACCAACTGACTTCCAGCGGCAAAAAAAATCGCCGCGGTTCCCAAACCGATCAGCAGCGGAAATTCACGGCGCACAGCGTCCCCAAAACGCGGAGCGGTCTTAGCCCGGTGCGCTTGTTCAGCCTTTCCCGACATGCGCGCGAGCATATCGAGTTCATGCGGCTCGCGCAATCTACGAACAGTTTTCTACATGCAGATCGCGGCAAGTCGTGGCGCGCTCGCCCCGGCGAGCGCGCCACCATTCAGGCGACTCACACAGCCGCTCCTACAACATCTGCCCGTCGAAGAATGCCTGTCTTATTTTTTTCTTTGTGCGAGCGGCAGAAATTCTTCGCGAGCGACTTTGCCGTCTTTAGCGGTGTAGATTCCCACCTCCGACATTTGCATCCGTTTGTTGGATGCTTTGTCGGTTACATCGACATCGAACTGCACAACGAATGTATCCCGAGCAACAAATGGCCCGGCCACTTTCGCGCTATGCACTTGCATGTTCTTCTCCCACCACTCGGTTTTCCCGCGCACCTGATCGATGCCGCGCATTTCCGCCGGCATAGCTCCCATCTCGTGAGCCTCTACACTGACAATGTCTTTCGCATAGAGATCATCGACTGCCTTCATCCATTCGCCTTTCCGGCAATACTCCACCAGTTTTGTTGCGACTTCTTCTGTATTCATTTCTTTCTCCTTATTTTTGATTGAGAATTGTTCAACCGATTATTTCTCGCGTCTGTCGCTTCTGCAGAGACAGCCGCGTTGACTGCAATCCACCGATTTCGCAGGCGATCCGCCTGCCACTACAATCCCGCTATCCTCCAGCTATGGCTCCAATAATCAAAAATGGTTCGGAGCCCGTGGTGATCGCGTCCGGTAACGGAGTGTCCGGTGATTCATGCGACAAGTCCTCGCCACAGGCAAAAAAGCGAACCATCGGCCGTCGAAGATGTGTCACGTGATCGCGCATCGTACCTCGCAGCATCGGATATCGCTCTTCAAGTGCGTCGAGCACAGAACGCTGACTCACGGGAGTCTTTACTTCGAGTTCCACTTCGCCATCAACGCGAGCGAGAGTGCGCAGATTAGGCGGAAGCACGATACGGATCATGGCAACGTTTGCACTTCGACCGAAAGCACCGCAGGAAGATCGCGCACGATGGGCTTCCAGTTATCTCCCGCATCCGGCGATGTATAGACCTGTCCGCCGGTTGTTCCAAAGTAAACGCCGCAGGGTTCGAGCGAATCAACCGACATCGCGTCGCGCAGCACATTTACGTAACAATTGCGTTGCGGCAGACCTTTCGTCAGTGCTTGCCATTCATTGCCGCCTGTCCTGCTGCGGTACACGCGTAGCCTGCCGCTGGGCGGATAATGCTCGGAATCACTCTTGATCGGCACAACATAAATCGTCTCGGGCTCATGCGCGTGCACGTCGATGGGAAATCCGAAATCGGTCGGTAAATTTCCGCTGACCTCGCGCCATGAATCACCAGCATCATCGCTCCGCATCACGTCCCAGTGTTTTTGCATATACAGTGTGTTGGGGCGCGACTGATGCATCGCCACGCGATGCACACAATGGCCAACTTCTGCTGTGGGATCCGGAATATATTCCGAATGCAGCCCGCGATTGATTGGTCTCCAGCTCTCTCCGCCGTCATCGGTGCGAAACGCGCCGGCAGCTGAGATCGCAATAAAGATTCGTTTAGGATTGGTCGGATCGAGCAGAATCGTGTGCAAACACATCCCGCCTGCCCCCGGCTGCCATTTGGGACCGGTGTCGCTGCCGCGCAAGCCGGCGAGTTCGTGCCACGATTTTCCGCCATCTGTTGATTCGAACAACGCGGCATCTTCCACGCCTGCATAAACGTGATCGGGATCATCGAGCGACGGTTCCAGATGCCACACACGCTTGAACTCCCACGGGTGCTGGGTGCCGTCGTACCATTGATGTGTCGTGAGTGGTTTCCCGGTCTCAGACGACGCGTCGTAAACGAACTTATTACTTTCTCCCCTCAGCATGCCGTCCGAACTTTTCAGGTCCTCGGCGCTGCTGCCGGGTGTATTCCAGGTTTTGCCGCCGTCATCGGAGCGCTGAATGATTTGGCCAAACCAACCACTAGTCTGCGACGCGTAGATTCGATCGGGATCAAGCGGCGAACCCTTCATGTGATAAATCTCCCAGCCCGCGAAATGCGGGCCTCTGACCTTCCATCGTTTGCGCGCGCCATCTGAACTTAGAATGAACGCGCCCTTCCTCGTGCCGACCAATACTCTGACTCTACTCACGGTTTGCTCCTGTTTTTATCGTTGTTTTCTGCGATTCGCGCTTTAACCAGCTTCCTCACCAGCGGTACGGGCAAAGGGTTGCCCGGAGAAAAGCGAATCGTGCCCTTGCTGGTTTGGAAATCCCTTAGCTCGTTCCGAAACTTTTTCAACGTAGTTGAGCTCCCCGGATACAAGGCACAATGATTCGCCCACGCAGCAAAGAAAACCAATGAACGTCCATTCAGACGAAAAGCGGGAATTCCGTAACTGATACACTCCTCCGCTTTCGGCGCGACGGCATGGATCGCCTGTCGAAGTTTCTGAAGGGCTTTGCGTTGATGGGCACTGACGCCCTCGAGATAATCGTCAACTGTTTTACGTTTAGCCTGTCGTGATGTCATGGCTACTGACCAGAATCATTTCCCTGCGTAAGCAGCCTTCAATTTCTCGATGTCGATCTTCTTCATTTCAAGCATCGCTTTCATCACTTGTTCGGCTTTCTGCGGATCTTTGTCGTGTAGCCTGTCGATCAAAACAGTGGGAGTGATTTGCCACGACAAACCGTATTTGTCCTTCAGCCAGCCGCACGCTGATTCCTCGCCGCCATCAGCGGTGAACTTCTCCCAAAAATAATCGACTTCTTTCTGGGTTTCGCAGTTAATTACAAACGAGACCGATTCATTGAATTTGAAGTCCGGTCCGCCGTTTAAAGCCACGAACTTCTGGCCTTCGATCTCAAACTCAATGGTCAGCACCGATCCCACCGGCCGGCCGCTCGCTTTGGCCGCTTCCTGGCCGTAGCGGAGAATTCTTCCGGTCTTCGAATTTTTGAAAATGGAAGTGTAAAACTTCACTGCCTCTTCAGCTTGATCATCGAACCACAAAAACGGCGTAATCTTTTGCATTCTGTTTTATTCCTTTGTTGATGGTGGATACTGCTCAAATTTCGGAATTGCGGGATCCATTTGATCCCACGGTTGAGCGTCTGAAACGAAAATATCCATCTGCGGCTTGAACCAACTCGGGTCGTCCAGGCTGGCAGCCAGAACTCCGACAACCGACGAATCCCCCGCTTCAGATTCTGCTCCGGTAATTCGCGATCCGCATTCCGGGCAAAAACCGCGTTTGTGTTTTCCCCGGGCAATGCTTGGCGTGAAATGGTAACGCAGTTGGCCGCGCGTTAATCGAAACGCCTCTGCCGAGACTAGGACTGCGAGAGCAAATCCGCCGCCCGTCAGCTGCTGGCAATCGCGGCAATGGCATTTCAACATCATGATTGGCTCCGCTGTACATTCGTAGCGAATAGCTCCGCACGCGCAGCCGCCGCTAAACGGAATTTTCATCGCGAGTTTTACAGCTGATCGGGAATTTCGGCTTCGACGAGTTTCGCCAACAGCGTTAGGGATTCCTGCCACCCGAGATAACAAGCTTCGGCGGGAATCACACTGGGCACGCCTTCCTGTACGATGTTCAATTCCGTGCCGCACGAAACTGGTTTGAGCGTGATGGTCGTCTGCATTTCGCCGGGCAGATTTGGATCGTCGAATTTGTCCGTGTAGCGAATGCGTTCCTGCGGTGTTAGTTCGACATAGGTCCCGCCGAAGGAATGGCTCTTACCCGTCGTAAAGTTCGTAAACGACATCTTGTAAGTGCCGCCAACTTTGACGTCCATCTGATGCACCCTGGCGGTGAATCCGTTTGGTGGGAGCCATTTGACCATCGCATCGGGATCGACAAAGGCGCGATAAATTTTCTCCGGCGTCGCCCGGAGCACTCGGTGAAGGCGGATTGTGTTTGCGGACATGATTTCCTCTCCTTTCGGTGTGGTTGTGTTGCTGAGCTGATCGTTTTTTTATCTCGCAGTTGTATCCGGCTCGATGATTCCGAACACGTTACCAGCCGGATCCTCCGCGTAGGCGAGCCAGCCGACTTCAGGGATCGCCATCTTCGGTACGCAAATTCTCCCGCCAGCCTGCTCAATTTTCTTTATGAACTCATCGAGCGATGAAACGCTAATTGTGTTTAGCGTCCCGGGGCTTTGGCCTTCCCGAGGTCGGGTGAGGCCGCCGTTGATTCCCGGCTCCTTATCATCGCCCGTCGTGACAAGCCAGTACTCGATCGGGCCGCCTTCGAATTTGTTAAACTTCCACCCGAATACATCCTGGTAAAACGGCTGCACCGCTTCCGGATCGTCGGTGTAAATTTCAAAGTGAGTAACGCGCGGCATATTTAATCGTTTCTGATTTGGTGATGATTTTGGTTGGCTTTCGAGGCGGAATTTCTCCACGGCGAGTGCGGTCAACCCGGTAGTTGGTGTCGCGCTCGCCGCGATGAGCGCCAGGCTCGCAATCTTGCGAGTGACGATCTCCGAGTCGTTCAGACGATGGCGAACTCCGCTTCGCGCTTGAGTTCGCTTACAATCGGACATTCGCCTGCCACTGGCCTGACTTCCACGCGAACGCCGTACGGCAGACCTGGGCATTCCTTTGCGATAGCAACTGCTTCGTCGATCGTAGCGACGTCGAGAAGGAAATAACCGCCAATCGCCTCTTTGGATTCGGCAAATGGACCATCGGAGACGATGCGGTCCTTGCCCGAGACGATTTTGCCCTCGCGCTCCAACGGCTGTCCAGCCAGCGCTTTGCCCTGTTCCGTCAGGCGCTTGAACCATGCCATCCAGTCATCTGTGACCTTTTGCAGTTCCTCCGCCGAAAGCCCTTTGCGCAGGTCCGTGCCGCGAAATAGCAGCATATATCCGTTTTCGTTCTGTGTGCTCATAATGTTCTTAGGTTAATGTTTGAATGTTGATAGATTTTCTTTGTTTCAATAATACGACGAACGAGCTGCCCGCGTTTGGACAACTATTTCGCGTTTGGGTCGCTCTGCCAAATACCGAACGCATTGCCCTCGGTATCCTGGCAGACGGCGAAGTAGCCCATTTGCGGCACCGCCGTTTTTCCCATGCAGATTTTCCCGCCCAGTTTGGCGATTTTATCCGCGTACTTGTCTACCGAATCCACGCTGATGTAATTCACGACTGGCTCTTGCAGATGCTTGCGTCTCTTCAACGCGCCATCGGGAGTATCATCGGCACCACCAGTGTCAATGTGCCAATACTCGCCTCCACCGGGAAATGGATTGATCTTCCAGCCAAACAGATTGCTATAAAACGCTGTGGCGCGCTCCGGATTGTCCGCCGGAATTTCAAACCAAACGATGTTTGCAGCCTGCTGTTTCTCTGAATTGCTCATATTTTAACCTTTCTGTTGAGTTGATGTTTGGAGATACGACGGACGAGTAATCCGATTTAGGACAATTTTTTCCTAAGCGGTCTCGCCGTCGACGCAGCGCTGCAGTCGTTTCAAAAGGAAGGCTCGCTCCGATTTGGTTTCAGCGAGTTCGAATGCCTTGCGGAATTCCTGCGCAGCGGCTTCGCGATTGTTTAATCGCATCTCGAGATCGCCGATTACTGCGTAAAGTAGGTAGTACGAATCTAATTTTTCTCGACCGCGGATACTGCGCACTGCGTCCAATCCTGCCTTCGGACCGCGAACACTCGCTACTGCGACCGCGCGATTAAGGGCGATCACAGGCGAATCATCGAATTCCGTCAATCGATCGTAGAGCGACAAAATCC
>WNGA01001961.1_pt1 | contig 34321 bp, 22 predicted proteins | sample 5400061 | NCBI WGS metagenome assembly WNGA01 (sample SAMN13153366, study PRJNA577476) | soil metagenome | isolation source: 100 cm soil or saprolite under grassland replicate 2 | place: USA:California | collected 2016-06-15 | reverse complement strand
CGAACGCGGTGGGAGGGGAGTGCGGGGGGAATGGAGTATTGGAGTGTTGGAGTGCTGGAACGCCGGCCGTCGCTTTCGTACCCAATACTCCATTACTCCAATACTCCATCCCCCCATTCTTACTCCAATACTCCATTCCCCCATTCCGGTACAGCTTCGTGACCAGCCCGGGATATCCGTGCGGGCCGCAAAATTCCTGCGCTCCGCGTGCGTCGTGGCACTTAACGGTCGGGTCGTAGTCGAGGTAATTGGCGATGACGAGATCCAGCCAGCCATCGCGGTCGAAGTCGAAGAACGCCGTGCTCGTGCCCCAGCGGGGGTTGTCGATGCCCGCGGCCTGAGTGATATCGGCGAATTTGCCGGCGCCCAAGTTGAGGAAAAGCCGCGCGTTGCCGTATTCGGTGAGGAACAGGTCGGGCCGGCCGTCATTGTTCACGTCGCCGATCGCGACGCCTTGGCCGGCGCCCGCCACGTCGAGCCCAGAACCGGCGCTCGCATCGACGAAGCGGCCGTCGGATTGCTGACGGAAGAGTTGATTGCGTGCGCCGGCGCCCGGACCCGCGCCCTGCACCAGATAGAGATCGAGCCGCTCGTCGCCGTCGAAGTCGAACAACGCGGCGCCCGAGCCCATCTGGTCGGGGACGAGAAACCGCCCGCCGGGCGGGGTTTGATGCACGAAATGCACGCCAGATTGCGCGGTGAAATCTTCGAGCCAGGCGGGGGACGGAGGCGGGCCTGTGCTGGGCGGCTTCGTTTCCGATGACTTCGAGCAACCCGCAAGCGCCACCGCCGCAATGAGCGTCAGCGCGATGCGGATTGGGCCAGGCAAAAACTCCCTGACCCGAAAGAACACGACACGAATTTCACGAATTATCACGAATCGGCATTTCGGAATTCGTGTCAATTCGTGCAATTCGTGTCTCACCGTTTTCTTATTCGCGAGGTCACTTCACGAACTTCTGCACCTTGAGCCAGAAGACAAGATCCTTCGCCCACGGATGGACATTGTTGAAAGGCGGCTTGTCGGCCAGGCCGATGCCGTGGCGGCCTTGTTGGTAGACATGCAGGTCGAACGGCACACCCGCCCGTTGCAAGGCCGATGCGAATTCGAGCGCATTTTCGACCTTCACCGTCTTGTCCTCCACGGTGTGCCAGATGAAGCAGGGCGGTGTGTCTTTGGTGACCTGCTTCTCATTGGAAAGCAATTCGACGAGCGAAGCGTCTGGATGTTCGCCGAGCAGATTCTTCCTCGAGCCGCCGTGCGTGATCGCGCCCATGCTGATCACCGGGTAGCAAAGAATTCCCAAATCGGGCCGACAGCTTTGACGGTCGATCGGGTCGGCGGCGCCGGGTTGGCCGGCGTCGAAATGCGTCAACGCAGTGCTCGCCAGATGCCCGCCGGCCGACGAGCCCATAATGCCGACGCGCAGCGGGTCTACCTTCCACTCAGCGGCGCGGGCGCGCACGAGGCGGAGGGCGCGTTGGGCGTCTTCGAGCATTCGCGGATGCCGGTAGCCGTGCGAGCCGAGACGATACTTGAGGACGAACGCCGCGATGCCTTGCTCGCGCAAGTAGAGCGCGTAGTCGGGCCCTTCGTGCGCGGCCAGCCCGCCGTAGCCACCGCCGGGACAGACCACGAGGGCGGCGGCGCTGGCCTTCTCCTCGTCGGGCAGGTAGGGCGTGAGGTAAGGTTTGTCCTGGTCCTCCGCGCCGAGCGCGCCAGGAGCGCCATCGGGCCATAGAAGAATAGGCGATTGCCCAAGGGCGGAGACGGCCACGGCACAAAAAGCCAGCGCAGACAGGAAAGGTTTCATCGGCCGTGAGCATAGCCGTCGGACGAAAAGAAGCAATGGCACGGACTAAATCGGGCGGACGCGCAAAGGACGGCAGCGCTCCGAGTGCCCGATTTCATCGTACGCTTCAAGCTCGGGCCATGAGGGATAGATTCGGCGCACGAGCAGCATCCGCATCATTGTGGCGGGCGGGGCGGGCCTTGCATGGCGCCGTGCCAGATTATCTTGAAGTCCATTGATCGACCAGGCGGGCGACTTCTTCCTGGGGCTTGCCGCCTTGCCCGCCCTCGACCTTCGCGAGCCGTTCCCGCACCCTTGCGAGCAACGCCAACTCCTCCAATATCGTGGTCAGTGATGTCTCCGGCGGCATTTTCTGCACGGCGTCCATCACGAGGTCGCGGTCTGTCATGCAATGCAAGGGTGCCTTGACGAGCACCGAATTGCAACTGGCTTGAAGGCGGTGGCTTGAAGGCCGCCTGGTCATCTGCCGGTCAGGTCCGGCGCGCGCACTCGCGTGCCGCTTTGTTACTCTGCGTTTCGTCGCGTCGGCTCTCCTCCCGTCGGGAGCGCTCCACCAGCCGTCTCCTGGAGAATACTCACCGCCCTAAGGTCGTGTCCAATCAGGACACTACCGGTCCTTTTGGCCCCTTGACGCCCGAAAGGGCTTTCCAACATGATCCGCCCCGCTTTAACCGGGTTGCCCCGATTCAAGCCCGCTTTCAAACACTCGAAGCCAATGAACCTCGACGCTCTTTACTCGAAACTGCTCGTCAAAACCAACGCCAAACTCGTCCTCGTCGTCCTCGATGGCCTCGGAGATATCGCCACCCTGGCGCAGGGCGAATCCACCCCGCTCGAAGCCGCGCTCACTCCGAACCTCGACTTGCTCGTCGCCGAGGGTTGCGCCCAGGGGCGGATGATACCCGTGGCACCGGGCATCACACCGGGCAGCGGGCCGGGGCATCTGGGTCTCTTTGGCTACGATCCGCTCGAGTTCGAGGTGGGCCGCGGCGTCATCGAGGCGCTTGGACTCGGGCTGGAGTTGAAGATCGAGGCGCTTGGACTCGGGCTGGAGTTGAAGCCGGGCGACGTTTGCGCCCGGGCCAATTTCTGCACGCTCAACGCCAAGGGCGTCGTCATCGACCGCCGCGCCGGGCGCATCGCCACAGAAGTGTGCGAAGACCTTTGCGCCCTTCTGAGAAAGCGCGTCAGCAAGCTGGGTGACACGGAAGTTATCATCGGGGCCGGAAAGGAACACCGGTTCGTCGTCATCTTCCGCGGCAAAGGTCTCGAAGGTCCCCTCACCGACAGCGATCCGAATCGGGAAGGGCTCCCCATAGCAGTAGTCCGACCGGTGAATGCAAAGTCCGTGAAGCAAAAAAAGGCGGCGAAGCTGGTCGCGGAATTCTACAAGGCAGCGCTCCCGGTGCTGGCGAAGAAGAAACCCGCCAACGGCTTTCTTCTGCGGGGCATCGCGCATCAGCCGGAGATTCCGTCCTTCGAGGATCGCTACGGCCTGCGGGCCGCGGCCCTCGCCGTCTACCCGATGTACAAGGGCCTGGCGCAACTGGTCGGCATGAAGAAGATCGAAGGGCCGGCCAATATCGCCGAACAATTCGAGCGGTACGTAGCCGAGTACGACCGCCACGATTACTTCTTCATCCACTACAAGTACACCGACAAGGCCGGGGAGGACGGGGACTTTGCCTCGAAGGTCAAGGCGATTGAGGAGTTCGATGCGGCGCTGCCCATCCTGCTGCACAAAAAGCCCGATGTGCTCGCCATCACCGGCGACCACTCGACGCCGTGCGCGGTCCGGGGGCACTCCTGGCACCCGCAGCCGGTGTTGTTGCACTCGGCGTTGAGCGGTTCGGACAAGCTGGACCGATTCACCGAGACCGGGGCGAACATGGGTTCGCTGGGAGTGTTCGAGGCGAAATACTTGATGCGCCTTATGCAGGCCAACGCGCGGATGTTCGACAAGTTCGGCGCTTGAGCGGCGGGCGGCGTACGCGTTTGGGGTAGCTGCGACTGTGAGGTCGCGGGTCGGGAGCGTTGGAGGTTGGGCGTCGGAATCGATTTCCTTCCCGCTTGTGAATTCAGCCCGCGACCTCACGGTCGCAGCTACTCCCCAGATGCCGGGCTGCACACCGGTGCCGCTCAGACCACCTTGGCCTTTACCGAAGCGAGCTTGCCCCAGATTTTCTTAAAGGCGGGATCCTTGCGGAGATTGCCGAGGTCGGGGTCCTTCAGCAGCCACTTGAAGTCGTCGAAGCCCTTGGAGATCGCCTGGGAGAGAGCGCCGATGGACTGGTCGATTTGTCGGGCCATCGAGTAACAGCAGGCCAGGTTATAGAGCGCGGAGGGGTCGTCGGGCTGGATGCGCGCCAGATGCTCGCCGGCCTTGAGGCCCTCGTCAAATTTGCTGCGCCGGGCGTAGTCTTCGCTGAGCACCTTCCACGCGTCGGCACACCGCGGATCGCGCTGGACGACGCCTTCCATGAACCCGATCTCGATGTCGAGGTCGCGCTGTTCTTTGCGCGTCAGCTTTCGTTTGCTGTTGGTTTTGTTCAACATGGCAACTTCCAAACCCGTGTCGGGCGCTGCCGTGACCGCCGGTCTGTGTGCCCACGGTCAACTTGCACCGGGTCCGGCGAGCCGTCCATCGGCCGCACTGAACTTTTCGTTCTGGGATTCCCATCGGCGAAACGAAACCGTAGCTTTAGCGCCCGCTGAAATGGCCGCGAAAACACGCAGAAAATGCAAGAAGCGGGGTCGCACACTGGCCCTTGGACCCCTTTTATGAACTGCTTTGTCACTGGGGCCACGGGGTTCATCGGCGCCAACCTCGTGCACGAGCTCTGCGCTCGCGGTCACCGCGTCAAGGTGCTGCTCCGTCCGAATGCCGACATGCGCGGCCTGGCAGGCGCCGAAGTGGAGCGGGTGCCTGGCGACATTGCCGACCGGGACGGCCTTGCCCGGGCGATGCGCGGTTGCAACTGGTGTTTTCACGTCGCCGCCAGCTACCACCTTTGGCTGCCCGACTACGCCCCAATGTACGCGGCGAACGTGGACGGGACGCGAAACGTGCTCGAAGCCGCCGTCGCCGCTAGCTGCTCGCGCATCGTCTACACCAGCACCGTCGGCTGCATCGGGCTGCCGCGCGCGGTCAACGGCACCGTCACCCCGACTGACGAATCCACACCCGTCTCCGAGGCGCAGATGAGCAATCATTACAAGCTCTCGAAATGGAAGGCGGAAGTGGTCGCGCGCGAACTGGCGGCCAAAGGCGCGCCCGTCGTCATCGTGAATCCCAGCGCCCCCGTCGGCCCGCGCGATGTGAAACCGACGCCCACTGGACAGGTCATCGTCGACTTCCTGAACCGCGCCGTGCCCGCCTTTCTCGACACCGGGCTCAATTGGGTCCACGTCCGCGACGTCGCCCTTGGCCATATTCTCGCGGCGGAGAAGGGCTGCATCGGCGAGCGCTACATTCTTGGCCACGCGGACGGGAACTGGACTATGAAGGAAACCTTCGCCGCGCTCGCCGAACTCACCGGGCTGCCCGCGCCGAAGGTCAGAATTCCCTATGTCCTCGCGTGGACGGCAGCGCAGGTGGACGAGCAACTTTCGAAGCTCACCGGCAAGCCGCCCAAGGCCCCCATTGCCGGCGTGCGGATGGCGAAGTACAAAATGTTTTTCAACCCCGCCAAAGCCATTCGCGAGCTCGGCCTGCCACAAACGCCCCCGCGGCAGGCGCTTGCCGACGCCGTGGAATGGTTCCGCGCCAACGGGTATGTGAAACAGTAGGACAGGCAGGAGTATCCGATTAACGTCCCGTGAGGGACGTATTGAAAATAGCCCAGCGATTCATCGCTGGGTTGCGAGGAGTCGACATTTGGAGTCCCGCAGGGACGGCAGAACGAGGAGTTCGACCGTCCCTACGGGACTTGAGGGGCTGGCGCGTCGAATACCCAGCGATGAATCGCTGGGCTATTTTCGGGCGTCCTCGCGGACGCCAAGCAGATACAGGCTGGAGGCCTGTCCTAATTGCCGAGCTTCCACTCATTGCCCACCCGGTGCAACGGCAGCGGCATCGACTCGCCGTCCGCCACGACCTGGACGAGGATTTCCATCCGGTCGTCGTCGATGCTTCGTCTGCCCGTGATACGAAAAGCAGTGAGCTTCCCAAACTTGTCCAGCCCTCCCAGAAACTCTTTGCGGAACGATTCCGGATCCTTCGCCATCTGCTGCTTCATCCGTTCAGTCTCCTCGGCAGGCATGCAACGCATAACCTGTTCGAGATCGCCAGACACCATCGCCGCGAGAAAACTCTGGACGGTGGCCTCAGGCGTGGCGAAGCCGGCGAACGTCCACTTCTCGCGCGGCACGGCGCCCTCCATGTCCGCCAGCCGGCGCGGGGTGAATTTGCCCGACTTAATCTCCTCGGCCACGCGCTGGTTGGCCGCGCGAAGTGTCTCGGCCTCCTGCTGCTGCGCGCGCAGCCGGCGGACCTCGTTTCTCAGCCGGAGCAATTCGGTGCGGTCGCTCCGCTGTGCGGGATCGGCGGCGGCGCGCAGTCCCGGCAGATCACGATTTTCGTCGGCGAGTTGTCCGGCCTCCAGTTTTTCGGCGCGGAGGGATTCGTTTTGCGCGCGCAATCGGTCCATCGCGTTCCGTTCCCCGACAAAGGCGGCGGCGAGCAGACCGAGCAACGCCATGGCGAGGAGCACTTTCATGGCTGCGCGGGATTGGCCGGCGTACGGACAATTTTGAACTTGCCGTCCACCTTTTCGACGCGAGAGTCCGGACCGAGTTGTAGGGCGCTGCCATCGACCATGCCGACATTGTTGCAGATCGGACAGCGCACGTAGACAATGGAGGGATCCCGGGGGTCCGCGCCCGGCGATAGCAATTCGTAGCTCACGCTGCTGCCATCGAATTCCCGCCAATCGTTCGCCTTGGTCCGCGACGTGTCCGCATCGCAGGTGAGAATTTTTGGGGAGGTTAGCTCGTTGCTCATCGAGAGGAAATCCGCGGGCATGCCCACCTTGCGATCATTTTCCCACATTCGGGCGGCAAGTCCGATCTGTTTAATATTGCTGATGCAATGGATCCGCTGGGCGCGTCCTTTGGCTTCGGCGAAAGGGTCAACCTCCGCCACGACGCCCGCCTTGGCGGCGGCCTCCGCCCGCTCTGCAGCGAGGCGCTGGCTTTCGGCGCGCAACGCCGGGAGTTCCTGCGCAATGGTCCGCAGTTGGCCGACTTCCGCGCGCAACTTCTCCAGTTCCTCCTGCTCCTTTTGCGCGCCCTCGGCCTGTTGAGCGGCGGCGCGCAGCCGCGCCAGTTCCGCATTGTCCTGGCGAAGCTGGTCGAGGCTGGCCGTCGCGGCGCGAAGCGCGGCGTTTTCGCGGCGCAGATCCAGCATCCGGAACGTCTGCATGGTGAGAGCGATGAGACCAGCCAGCAGGACCGCGCAGAACGACAGCACCGGGGCCTTGCGCCGCCAGATCGACGCGCCCGTGGTTTGGCCGACGTTCGCCGGAAGGTACTCACCCGGCTTGGATGCCTGGTCATTCATAGCAGAGGCATTTCTATCGACCGATTCATCGCAGATTCCTCACGCGTTGAACAGAACGAAGCCGGGCGCCCGTTCAAATCCTGTAGCGGCGCTCTGTGAGCGCCGCAGGCTAGCCCAAAACCCCGGCGATTCTCGGCGGTCACAGACCGCCGCTACAGTGCAAGACCGCCGCTACAGTGCAGCCGGATTGTCAATCGGGTTGCTATTCACTGCACGAACTGAATTCTGTAGAATCGCTGCGTGTTTGCGCCGAGCGAGGAGTCGGTTTTCGTCGCGGTGGGACCGGAGGCGGGCACGTCGCCAGGCAAATCGGTCCACGCCGCATCGGTGAGGGCGTTCTTGAACTGGACGCGGTAGATGTGGGCCGGCTCGGAGTCCCAGGCAAGCGTCACCGAGCTGGGCGGCGAGAAGCTTACGTCGAGGATGTGAATGGTCGGGGTGACGGACGGAAGGAAGTTCGGGCCGCGCGGCGTGGGCACGGTCATGAAATAGACCTCCGCCGCGCCATCGGGCCAGCGACCCTGGCTGATGTTGTTGGTTTGCTCGCCGAAGCTCACGGCGTCCAGGAGCCGGCCGGAAGGGTCGCGCAGTTCGATCGATTCGCCAAGCTGGTTGAGCCTGAAGTTCACATGCAGGTCGCCGCCCGGCTCGGTTTGGCCGCTCTCTTCGTCGGCCCAGACGAGCAGGTAGCCCTGGGCCGGAACGATGACGCCCGCAGGCACGGTGAATTTCGTCGGGTTCGCGTTGGTGTCCGTGAGATAAAAGCCAGAGAGGTCGACCGGCATCGCGGTGGGATTGTAAATCTCGAACCAGTCGTCGGCCGCGTAATCGGCCGGGTCGGTCACGATGCCGGTGTTGGCGGCCATCCATTCGTTGATGTACAGCAGCGCGGAAGGATCGTTCGTGCCTAGCGGCGTCGCGAAGTTGAACGTTTGGCGATAGGAACCCTGGTCCGGCGGCCATGCGCCGAATGAGTGGTCCGCGCCAACGTCCGAGTAGTTCAGGTAGTCGATGAGTTGCGAAGCCTCGCCCACCGTGCGCGAAAGGGCGACGGCGCCGTTGGTCGGGTTGAGGCGGAAGTTGGCATGGAGATTCGTGCCCGCGGTTTCGCCCGGCTCGGCGTCGGCCCAGACGAGCAGGAATTCCCCAGGCGCCAGGCTGATGCCCGGCGGAAAAGCCCACTTGCCGAGGTCGGCATACGAGTCGGACAGCGTGAAATCGTCGAGCGCGAGATTCGTTGAGCCGCCATTGTGGAGCTCGATCCAAGGGTCGAAGTCGCCTGCATTGTCGGCCCGCGTGCTGACGTTCCGCGGCTGGATTTCGCTCAGCCAGAGCAGCGGGTAGGGCGGCAGCGTGCCGGTGATCAGGTTCGGGGCGCCCGGCGTGGGGACACCGGGCCGGGCGTCGTAATTGGCCCGGAGGAAGCTGTTGACGCGCGCCTGGATGAGGAGCGAGTTCGTGCCGGGCCGCATCCAGAAGCTCAAGGTGTTGGTCGCATTGGGGACCAGGCCGGTCGGGACCACGTTCGTGAGGTACTGGAAGAAATTCATGAGAGTGGCCGAGCCCGCCGCGTAAACCAGGTGGAGGCTCTGGTTGCCGGAATGCACGACATCCGTCACGACGGCCGACGCGCTGGCGATACCGCTGACATTCCACGGGGCCAGCGACGGACTCTCGAAGCCGCCATTGGCGACGTAGTTCGTGCCGCTTTCCGGCACCATGCCGGGAGTGATCCAGATATCGTCGATGTAGCAGTCGCTGGCGAGATTGGTCAGCAGCAGCGAGAGCTGGCCGATGGTCGAAGCGCCGGGGTTGGCGGTCACCACCACGCGGCGCCAGCCGGCGCCGTCGCTCCAATTGCCGGGACGGTTATTGTCCTGAGTGGCGTCAACGAGCTGCAAGGAAGGCCCCAGGCCGTCCGCCAACGGGGGCCATGGCGGATCGTCGTCGTACGTGACCCGGTCCACCAGCAGGTCTTCGGCGGGCGTGGCGCCAGGTTTGATGAGGCTGAGCGTCTCGCCGCCGTCATCGAGATGGCCGTCGAATTCGCAGAGCACCGGAACGCCCCAACCGTAGGCTGAGGCAAACGCAGTCCGGTTCTTGCAGATGACGAGGAAGCCGCGGTTCGAGAGGACGGTGCCGGACGGGAAGGTGAAGTCGATGCCGTTGAGGCGCCAGCCGGAGAGGTCGAACGCCGTGTTGGCCGAGAGATTGAACAGCTCGATGAAGCTCGCCTCAGGGATGACCGGGTTGTACATGATCTCGTTGATGACGATGTTGCCAACCGGCGAATCGTCGACGCCTGTGTAGGTGACCGCGATGGTGCTCGATGCGCCGCTGATGACGTTGCCGTAGCGGTCCCGGCCCACGATGGTCAACGCGTTGGCGCCTGCCATGACCGGGACAGTGATACGCCAGGCGTGAAGCGTGGTCCAAACGGGTGTGACGGCGACGCCGTTGACGGTGAGAGTGTGGACAGTGATCGGCGCCGTGCCGGTCAGCGTGACGAGGTTGCGGTTGGTGCTGAAGCTGACGGGGCCGGCGACGGCGAAGCTGGCGACGTTGGTCCCGAGCCAGGTCACCAGATTGTTGCGGCGTCCTCCGATCCAGCTTTTGATGGCGCTTGGATTGTTCTGGCCCATGCCGCTGGCCACGAATGCGGCATACTTAGCATCGAGGAGCGCGTCGAGCTTCGTGCCGGGACCGGTCTGGAAGAACGTGTTCACCGCTTCGGACAGGGCGTTCCAATAAAGGCGCGTCCAGGCGGCGTTCTGCGGGATCATCCGCGTGACGAGCGCGTCGTTGGCATTGAAGAGCGGGTTGTCGATCGCGTCGCCGAAAGTGCCCAGCCCGACGTCGAAATCCCAGCACATGAGTTTCCACGGAGCGCGTTGGGGCTTGTAGAGGTAAGTGTTCTTGCCGTTAGAGTTGCCAAAGGCGTCCCAGTAAGAGGAGAGATCGTTGCACGCGAAAGTGCGCGCCCAATGCTCCATGTCGGCCACGCACTCGACAGAGGCCTGATAATTGACCTGGAGGTTGGCGGCGTCCACCAGGTGGAAGAAATCCGTGAAATCGTTTTCCGTGCCGTCGCCGGCGCGTGGGCGCCAGTTCCAGCGGTAGCGGGCGGTTTTCTTCACGCCGCCGGTCGTGTTGAAGAGCGCGAGGGTGTTGAGGATGCAGTCATTCTCCCGATCGCCGGCGTCATTGAACTCGTTCCAGCAGTCGGTTTTGACAAGCGTGCCATCGGGGTCGTCAGGAAACCATTCGGCGAGCGTGCTGGCGCCGGGCTGCTGGGTGTCGTCGTAGATGTTTCCACGGCGAATGTTGTTGACGAACATGATGATGTTCCGCCGGTACATGTTCGGCAGGCCCATCTGTTCGAGGAACCAGTATTGGGTCTGCTCGCGCTGGTTGGTGTCGTCGCGCACCGGCCAGTCGAGAATTATGTGCGAGTCGCCGAGGAACAGGTCATCGTCGGGGAAGATGATGTCGTAGCCGCAGAGGGCGCCGATGGGCGAAGTGTAACTCGGTGCGGTGTAGGAGCTGCCGCTGTAGCGGGCGCCGACGTTGTACACGACGCGGTTTGACCCGTAGACAAACGTGCCGTCGAGGTCTTCGTTGCTCAACTTCTCCCGCGTCGCCCACGTGGAGATCGTCGCCGAAGTCAGCAGCAGGCGGTAGCTGGCGAAGCCGCCGCCGGGCACGCTCGCGCCGAAGTAAACGAGGCACTCGCGCGCCGGGGCGTCATTTGGGAAGCGCGTCGTGGCCGGCGGGCCAAACAAGTCGGCAGCCTCGACGTAGAAGGCCACAATGCGATCCGCCGACTGGCCCGGAATGATGCCGGTGAATACGCCATCGCCCGCGACGTCATCGCAATTCGATCCGTCGTCGCGCATCGCCACGGCCGTGGCGCCACCCGCGCCGTCCACGCGATATTTCAGCGTCACGCCGGCCAGCCCGTCGGGGTCGTGCACGCGCGCCGTAACGCGCACGGCTTCCAGAGCGGCGGGCAGCGCGGGGCGGTGGGAGACGTCGATGATGGCCGGGCCGGCGTTCGGGACCGCGGTGCTATTGGCGGTGCCCGGCGTGCCTGGTCGGCCCGGCGTGCTCAGCCGCCCGAAGGATTCAAGGCCATTGCCCTTGAGACGAAGCAGGATCTCCGGATGGCCGCGCAGCCATTTGACCCGGGCCCGGAGCGTGGCGCTCGAACCGGGCGGGATGCCAGCAGTCAATGGTGCAAAGGCCCGGTTGGCCGCGTGATCGCCGCGGTCGCTCGAACGCAGCCGGAGCGAGCGGGCGCTGTTGTAGCCTTGCGCCGTTTCCCAGCCGGACTTGCTGTGTGTGCCCTGGACCGTCCAGCCGGTGAGGCCCGCCTCGAAGTTGGTGTTGGAGACGCGGTTCACCCCCTGATAGAGCGCCTCGACGTCGTCCAGCAGCGCCTCGCCGGCGCCCAGGAGCATCACTTGCAGGCGGTCGGCGGTGAGGGTCGTGTTGTCAGTCAGGCCGGTGGCTTCGACAAGCGTCCAGCCGGCTTTGCCAGATTCGTCGCTGTCAGCCCAATTGGGCGCGAGCCGGTTGTCGGCGCGCGGATCCACCAATTCCAGACTGCTCCCGCCGCGGTCGGCCCAGCGGCCCCAACGTCCGCCATCCGAGTAAGTCACCTCGTTGACGACGACATAGAAGCGATTGGTCGAGAGGATGACGGCATTGGTGCCGTTGTGGTTCGTCCGGACGACAAAGTCGGGCATGCCGAGGGCGATGCGTTCGCCGCCGTGCGAAAGCGATCCGGAGAAGTTCCCGATGACGTTGCCGGCGTTCAAACCCGAGTAATTGGTCATCAGCCTCGAGGCGTTCTCCGCCACAACCATGTAGCCGCCCGCGGGGATCGTCCAGCCGGGCGGGAACGTGAAGTCGATGCCGTCAACGAAGCGCCAGCCGCCGATGTTTACAGACGTGGCGCCGCGATTGTGCAACTCGACGTAGGTGTCGTCGTTTCGCCCGGAGATTGGATGGTACATGATCTCGTTGATGACGACCGGGCGCAAGAGCAACGGCGCGTTGGTCGTGCCGCGCGTCGGCGTCGCCAGCTCGTGCAGCCTGTCCGCGCCGTCCGGGAAGCGGCCGATGGAGATCCCGCTCGCCTGGCCTTCGAATTCGAGCGCGGCAACGACGCGCGTGTTATTCGAGTTCACCAGGTAAATTGTCTCCCCCGAGGCGTCCAGCGCAAAGCCGAGCTGGTTCTCGTCGAAGGCAAGGAAGCCGCGCGGCGCGAGCGTCGTGCCGTTCGGAATGCGGAACTTGTTCGTCGCCGGGTCATCACTTAGCCAGCAGCCGGACAAATCGGCCGGCACGGCGCTGTGATTGTAAAGCTCGACGAAATCGACCACGGGCAGGTCGGTGTGGGCGAGCACTTCGTTGATGACGACGTTTTCGAGCGGACCGATGGGCACGGGGTCCGCGGCGCCGGGCGATCCGCCTTTGACCGCGCTGGCCGCCCAGGCGCGCGGGTCGTTTTCGCCAAAAGTGGGCCGGGCCAGCACGAGCGAGTGGCCGGTGCCGTCCGCTGCGACCGGCCACGGCGAATCATCGGAGTAGTGCACTTCGAGCACGATGGCGCCCGAACGCTTGCGCAGGCGCAAGATGCCGCCGTTGTTGTCCAGCCGGTTCGTGAAACCTCCGAGCACGCCGTTGATTCCGTAGACCGCCTGCACGTCCGTCGGCACCGGCGCGACGACGAGGTAACTGTTGGCCTGAAGGATCGTGTTGCTTGGGAAAGTGAAGTCGATGTCGCCCGAAATGCGCCAGCCGCCAATGTCCTCGAAGTAGGGGTTGGAGTTGTAGAGTTCAACGAACTCAAGGTTCCTGCCGTCAACGCGGTTCGTCGGGTGGTACTGGATTTCCGTGAACGTAACGGCCGTGCGGCGGCTGGAAGGACCGGGCGGCTCGTAAGTCCGTTGCGCGGGGCTGAGCGGCGGCGGCACCGTGCCGACGACGGTGAGCGTCGCGACCATGCTGGTCTGGCCTCCGAAGGCGTTCGTCACGACCAGGGTGTAGGGGCCCGCGTCGGAGGGCATCGCGCAGGCGACGGTGTAGGCGGTGCCGGTGGCGCCGGGAATCGGAACGTTGCCCAAGCGCCATTGATAAGCCAGCGGCAGGCTGCCGTAACCTTGCGCGGAGAAGAAAGTGCTCGAGCCCACATTGACAGTCCGGTTTGACGGATCGGAGATGATCGAAGCCGGCGTACCCGGCGGCGCCAGCAATTCGGCCGTGCCGCTGATCTCGGCGCGGAAGCCCGTCGGGTTCACGGTCGTGCTGGCGTTGTTGACGATGAAATCCAGCGCGTTGGACCCGCCGGCGAAGCCGCTGCTGATCGCGAACTGAGGCGTGAAGGTGCCGAAGTTGCCGTCGCCCGTGATGCCGGTGCTCACGCCGTTGATCAGGATGTCCACGCCGCCGTTGTCTGACGACCAGCGGCCCGTGATGACCGCCGTGGACGGGTCCAGCCCCGCCAGGTCAAAGGAGATTCGGTAGGTGTAATTGCCGAACGCGCTGCCGACGCTCTGGTCGGCTTTCGGGCCAATCCACTTCGACGTCGGGCTGGTCGCCAGCCAGGGACCGGCCACGATGGGAAACAACGTGTCGAGGACCACGATGGCATTGGGCCCCGGCGACGTGGCGTCGGCGCTTTGCGCCAGCCGGTAATGCGGGTCGACCGAGCTGTTCGGGAGCGGCGCGCCGCTCTCGTTCACACCGGTGTTGAACAATCCCGGGATCGGCGCCGCCGGCACTGGCAGGCCGGCGCCGACCTGGGAAAGCATTACTGCCAGAACGAAAACTGTGCGGCGGGAAAGCGAGGTACGGCAAAAGGAGCGCATGAGCATCTTTCGGGCTGTTGGGCGACGCGCGAAGCATACATAAAACCCGACTGGCGAACAGCTTTTTGTCGCGTTCCATGTCACGATAGGCCTCGAGAGTCGGGAGAAACTTGGAAGCATCACCAGGACCGAAGTCGCGCCAGCAACGTAGGGCAGGAGTCTCGCCTGGCCTGCCGCGCCGAAGGACGCGGCTATTGCACGACCAAGGCCTCGCTTCGCTCGGCCGGGCAGGCGAGACGCCTGCCCTACGTTCGACCCGTTCTTGACCAGGCCCCATCCCCGCCCTAGCCTTCGAGCATGTTCAGGGCACGGCCGCATCAACATTCGCCGCGGCACGCTTTCGCGCATTTCAATCCGCGCGCGCGAGAAGGGCTGACCCTCTTCAGCCGTCGTAGCATGCTCAAGGCGGGCCTGGCCGGGCTGGCAGGTCTTTCACTCCCGCTGTTGCTCCGGTTGCGCAGCCAGGCCGCGGACGCCCCGGCGCCGCGCCGCAAGGCCGTGATCCTTCTCTGGATGACGGGCGGTCCGTCGCACATTGACACCTGGGACGTGAAGCCCGACATGCCCTCCGAGGTGCGCGGGCCGTTCAAGGACATCCGGACGCGCCTTCCCGGCGTGCACATCTGCGAGTACTTGCCGAAGCAGGCAGCAATGCTCGACAAGTTCACGATCATTCGCTCAGTCGATTGCCGTGAGAGCAATCACGAGCCGAACACGGTGATGCAGAGCGCCAATCTCGCCGCGGAGCCGCGCATCAATCCCAAAGGCCATCTCTATCCCGCCATCGGTTCCCTGGTCGCAAAACTGCGCGGCCCGAACCATCCCGCGATGCCGCCTTACGTTGTCCTCAATCTCAAGGACAAGTCGCACGTGGCCTGGGGCGGCTACCTGGGTAACCGATTCGATCCGTTCGTCGGGCAAAACGTCGATCGGCTGTTTCAACTCCCCGCCGGGCTCACGATGGACCGCGTGCGGGAGCGCCGGACGCTCTCACAGCAAATGGACCGGCTGCGCGCTGATCTCGACGCCAGCGGCCGCATGGAAGCCCTCGACCGATTTGCCCAGCAAGCCTTCGACGTCGTCGCTGGCGGCCGGGCCCAGGCGGCGTTCGACTTCTCGCGCGAGCCGGCCAAAGTCATCGAGCGCTACGGCGAACATGATTGGTGCCGGCAGGCGCTGCTGGCCCGGCGGCTCGTCGAGGCGGGCGTGAGTTTCGTCACCATCGATTTGAGCAACCATTCAGCCTCCGGAACGTGGGACACGCACGGCGACAACATCCCGCCCTACGGCGGCATCTGGAACGGGCTTCGCCCGTTGTTGCCGGTCTTCGACCATCTCATCACGACGCTTGTGAGCGATCTCGACGACCACGGAATCCTCGACGACACGCTGGTGATCGCCATGGGCGAGTTCGGACGGACGCCGAAGCTCGGCACACAAGGCAGCACGGACGGCCGCGACCATTGGCCGTATGTGATGTCGATGTGCCTGGCCGGCGGCGGATTTCGGCACGGGCAGGTCATCGGCGCCAGTTCGCGGGATGGCGGCGAGATTGCCGAGCGCCCCGTCACGCCGGGCGACATCGCGGCGACGATTTATCATCACTTCGGCGTTCCGCTGGATGCGACCTACCTCGACCACCAGGGCCGCCCGCTGTTCATCGTCGAGAATGGCACGCCGATCCGTGAATTGATCTAGCCCCGAATACGCAACGCCGGATTACGGCGCAGTTGCGGCCACTCCCCGCAAGTCGCGTAGCGACCCGGCGAAGGTAGCCGTGGGCTACAGCCCACGGATCGCCGAGGTAATTTGGCTGCGTCGCGTAGCGACGCTTGATAGGCCGACTCCCAATTCATGCGTCGCTACGCGACGCGACCGATTCGTGCCGCACACCGTGGGCTGAAGCCCACGGCTACTTTCAGCGCATCGCTACGCGATGCTCGGCATCAGCGGCGCATTTCCGCTCCGCCACCGGCGTAAATTGCCTCCACTACCGCCAGCGCGGCGCGGGCTTCCTTGGGGCCGGGCACGGGGGTCCGTTTCAGGCGGATGTCGTCGAAGAATTCGGCCATCTCGATGCGCCATGATTCGTCGCCGCGGGGGAACTCCCAAACGGTCGTTTCAGGCGGACCCATCTCGGGGAGCATCCGGTAGTGAGTCAGGCGCTCGAGGCCGTAGCTGCCGCCGAGCCCCTCCCAGTGGAGCTTGCCGAAGCGGCCGTAGATTTCGAGGCTGAAGAGGTTCTTCCACTCGGTGCAACTGGCGTGCAACCACGCGGTCGCGCCGGCGGCGTTGCGCAGGCTCAGGAAAGCGTTGTCATCCACCGGCATGTTCCAGAAACAGGTCGCGATGTGGCCTTCGATGCGCGTGAACTCGCCGAGGAAAATTCCCGCCAGGTCGATCAAGTGGACGCCCTGATCGATCAACTCGCCGCCGCCCGAGAGCCTGGGGTCGGCACGCCATTCCTTCTCGTAGCCGGGCCGGCCACCCTGGCCATACCGGCCGCGAACGAACATCATCGGGCCGAGCGCGCCGCCGTGGAAAATCTCCAGCGCCTTGAGGCAGGCGGGATGGTAACGGTGGTTGTAGCCAACGCGCACGAGGACGCCGCGCCTGGCGGCCACCGATTCGAGTTCGTCAAGCTGGTTGAGGCTGATTGCCCCGGGCTTTTCCACGAGAACATGTTTGCCGGCTTGCGCGGCTTGAATCGCCAATGGAGCGAGCGAGGCATTGACGGTGGCTATGAGCACCGCGTCGACGTTCGGCGTGACGAGCGCCTTTTCGACGGAGTCCGTCGCGAGACAGCCGGGGCTTCGCGCGGCGAGCTGTTGCGCGCGCGCGAGCTGGAGGTCGCACGCGACCGTGCCGCTGCCGGGCGGGAGCAGAGCCAGTCGTTTCTGGCCGACGCGGCCGCAGCCTATGAGGGCGACGCGCGGAGTGGACGGGGCATCAGTTGCCATGCCCACAGGCTACCAGCAGAAGCCGTCGTACTTCGATGGCAAATCGCGCAGCTCGGGCCAGCCATTCACGTCGATGACGTGATGGTCCCTGGTAACAGACTTCCGGAGTTCGGCAATGCTGGCGCACTGTTGGGCGGCGATGACCACGCCTTTCTTGCCCAAGGCGGTCGGGAGGTCAGGACAGAGGAGCGATGCCAAATGGGGCATCCGCGTATCGATAACCCGCTTGTTGGCGCCGACGAGGGCCGCGAGATTCAGCGCGGGGTCGTAAATCCGCAGCGAGTAGCCCCGGCCGAGCAGGGTCTGGGCGATTTCAACCATTGCGCTTTCGCGGAGGTCGTCCGTATTCGATTTGAAGGAAAGGCCAAGGATGACGACTTCGTTTTGTTCCGCCGCGGCAATGCGGTCCAATAGGCTGTGGAGGTGGCGATCGTTGCTGGGCAGCAGGCTTTCGAGCATCGGCAGGCTGAGGCCGTTGAGCCGGGCGACCGTCGTCAGCACGCGAAGGTCCTTGGGCAGGCAGGAGCCGCCGAATGGATTTCCCGGCCTCATGTAATAGGGCGAGAGGTTCAGCTTAGTGTCGCGGCAGAGCAATTCCATCACGACCCGCGAGTCGATGCCCAACTGCTTGCACACCCGGCCGATTTCATTGGCGAACGTGATCTTGGCAGCGTGAAACGCGTTGCAGGCGCACTTGATCATCTCGGCAGTCTGCCAGTCCACGACCGCGGCCTGGGGTCCGAGAATCTGGCCCGTCAAGTCGGCCGGCGGCTTGGCGCCGTGGCGCGTGCCGACCACCGTCAGCGACGGCTCGTCGAAGTCGGCGACCGCGGTGCTTTCTCGAAGGAACTCCGGATAGTAATAGACCCCCAGGAGCCGGACGGCGACCAGATCGCCCAGCAATTCGTTCACCAATTCCTCCGTGCTCCCCGGCAGCATCGTGCTGCGAAGGACGAGCGCGTGGCTTTTCACCTTCTTGCGCAACGCGTCGCCGATCTGCTGCACCACGGCGCGGACGAAGCCGAGGTCCAGCGCGCCGGTGATCTTCGAGGGCGTGCCGACGCAGACGATGGAAACTTCCGTGCCCGCAATGGCGTCCTCGCAGCTCACGGTGGCGCGGAGAAGGCCCTTGGCCTTGGCGGTCTTCAGCAGGTCTTCGAGGCCCGGTTCGACAATCGGTGGAATACCGGCATTGAAGGCCTCGACCTTTTGCGGCTGAACGTCCACTCCGACGATGGAATGGCCTTGCCGGGCCAGACAGCCGGCCGTGACGGCACCGACGTAACCCAGGCCGAAAATGCTGATGTTCATGCGCGCGGCGAAGCTAGGAACGTGCTGCTGAAAACGCAAGGCCGGCCGGCCGGCCGGGCGACGAGCTTGAGGTAGGGCGCCCATACGGTCTTGCGGAAGGCCGGGGAGACGATTCCTTCGTATGCGGTGGGGCCAGCGTCCTCGCGAGCCGTCCCGGGCTTGCCTTTGTATTCCTCCGGCGCCGCAGTTTCCGAACGGCTGGTATTCGCGAAAGCATCCATTTCCACCAGCACTACATCGGACCAGCCTTCGCTGACTTGAAGCTCGATGGCGACGTCGTGGCGCCGGAGAAGGAATCGGCGGTCATCGAGGCGTTTGACGCTCGTCTCCGGCGCAAACTGCCAGCGCACGGTGAACTCGATCGGCCGGCCATCCTTGCCGATGCACTCGTCCTTGACCAACCAGCCTGCCCCATCCGGCAGCGGCTCGATGGCGCGGCGCATCAGTTGGCCGATCAGAGACAGCACGCCGACCGTATTTCCCCCTTCGTGTGAATGGTGGGGCGAGCGTCCTCGCGAGCCGATGCCCGTCTGAACACCGACAGTCTTTCCTCCCTCGTGCGAGACGGACGGGGCCCGATGGTTCTCTTCCCACAAAAATGGACCGAGCCGGCGCGGTTGCTCGGCGCCAGTCGGGCACGGCGCATTGTGCGCGGCCCGAGATGCCAGCCAGGTGCGCAATGCCGGCTCCGCGTAATAGGCGCCCGTCCCTGGGTCGACGACCAGCGCAACCCCCTTGAACCAGATCGAGAGGTGCAGGGCGTCCAGATGCCCGTGCGCCGCGGTCGCCCGATACCCGAGTGGCGACAAGTCCCAGCGCAACCACCAGAATCCGGATTCGCAGATGCCGATCCCTGTCTCGGGCAATACGCACCACTCGCCGAATGTGCGGGTGTTCAATGGGACTTCAAGGGCTGTCAGCAGAAAGTGCGTCCGCGAATCGCCCAACCAGTAGTCAATGGCGGCGTTCTGGACTGGCGCTTCGAGCCACTTGTACCACTCGCTGACGGCATGCTCCGCGCGCGCAAAGAACGGCACGACGAATGCGTTGTCCGAGTCGCCGTAGTCCCAGTGTTCCGTGCGGGACTGCACTACCCGAAAGAAATGTGCGGCGGCCGCAAGCCGCCAATCGACCGGGAATACCGCGGACTTCCAGTTTTGCAACGCGGAATACGCGTGCCAGCAAAGTTCCCACGAGAACAGTTGGTAGTGGAGCGCCTGCTCTTTGTTTCCGCCGTCTTCGGCGAATTGTGCAAGCACCTCGCGCTGCCAGCGGCGTTGCAAATCATCGAGCGGCGCGCCACAACGAGCCAGTTCCGGCCAGCGCACGGTCACAAGGATACACCCGGCCAATTCGCCGAGCAGATGATTGTTCGCCGACGAGCCGAACGACTGGTGCCGCCACGCGAACCAGACGTGCGGCGGGAGAATGGCCCGGCGCAGCGCGTCCAGGCGCGACTGGAGCGCCGAGCTCCTGCTCGGCGCGTCGGTAACGTCGTTCCGCGCCGAGCTGGAGCTCGGCGCTCCGAGCAGCGCGTCAATCCAGGTGAACTGGATGAGCCGCAGCCCGGCCTCCAGCGCGCTCGTCCAGTTCCAGCCCCGATAGGGCGGGTTGTGCTTCACCCAGTCTTCGAGCCACTCGACGCATTTGTTCGCCGCGCGCGTATCTCCCAACACGTAAGCCGCCATGGCCAGGCGGACGAGTGGATGCCAGCGGCTCAACTCCCAGATGAGCTTTACGTCCGCGCCTGCGGGCAGGGCGCGCTGGTCCAGCTTGAAGGCGCTCTCTGTTGTCGCGAAATCCTTCCCGACGAGGTAATCGCGGTGCCACTTCGGCGGGTCATCCACCTTGAGATCAAGATGGCCAAAGGCCTTCCAGCGTCCGGCAAGAATGTTGTCTACGTCGTCCTTCAGCGCCTCGCGGAGGACCGGCGGGGCATCCTCCGGCCTGGGCAGTTTCGGAAAAACGCCCACCGGTTCGAGATTCAGCCCGGACCAGTCGGGCAGATGCCGGGAGTCGGCGCGCTGGCGGAGCTTCTTGCGGACGTGCAATGCCATCTCCGCGGGACTCATCGCCCGGAGCCGGCGCCAGTACCAAGAGAGCTCCGAAATGGATCGCATGGCCGCGTGTTCTAGTCCGACAGCCAGCCGTCGAAGTCGCCCCCGTTGAGGCAGCGCACGCCGTTCTCGCCCGGCAGCGGGTGCGCGCGCTCCGTGCGGCAAACGATCCAGTGCTCCGCGGCGGCCCGTTTGCCGAGGAGCTGGCGTACTTTGAGCATCGGCAGCACGGCCTTGAGGTCGGTGAACGTCTCGGCCCACTTGGCCTCGATCAGCCGCAACCGGCCATTGTGTTCCAGGACGAAATCCACCTCTGTGCCGTGCGCGTCCCGCCAGAAATAAAGTCCCGCAGCCGAACCGGCGACCGCCTTGGCCGTGCGAATCTGCTGGAGCACGAACGTTTCCCACACGGGGCCGATGAAGCTCGAGCGCACCAATGCCGCTGGCGAATCCAGCCCCAGCAGGAAGCAGAGCAGGCCGGTGTCGCGAAAGAACAACTTCGGGGTCTTGATCATGCGCTTGCCCGCATTGTTGAAATACGGCTCCAGGAGGGTCACTTGATTCGAGGCATCGAGCACAGAAATCCAGTCGCGCGCCGTCGACCCGGCAATGCCGACGTCGCGGGCCAGGTCCGTCAAATTGAGCAACTGGCTCGAGCGCAAAGCGCACGCGCGCACGAACCGCTCGAAGTCGCGCAGGCTGCCGACCCGCAGCGCCTGCCTGACGTCGCGCTCCAAATACGTCGCCACATAGCTGGAGTAGAATACCCCCGTCTCCACCTCGGCCGAGCGATGCAGCTCGGGGTAGCCCCCTCGCCACAGCAGCTCGGGCAGCCCGGGCGCTTTCCGCCCGAATGCCCCGCGCAGCTCTCTCGCGCTCAACGTATCCAATTCGAGCACGGCGCAGCGCCCGGCGAGGCTCTCGGACAGGGACTTCATCAACGTGAATTTCTGCGAGCCGGTCATCAAAAACCGGCCCATCCGATGCCGGTCGCGGTCGATGGCCACCTTGAGGAAGCGAAACAAGCCTGGCGCATACTGCACCTCGTCGAGAATGACCGGCTCCCGTCGCTCGCGGAGGAACTCATCGCCGCCGGCTTGCGCCAGGTGCGCGATCGATGGCAGGTCCAGCGAGACAAACTCGGCTTTCGGAAAGACGTGCTGCAGCAGACTGGTCTTGCCCGTTTGCCGGGCGCCGGTCAGCACCAGTGCCGGGAACTGGCGGGCCACGGCCAAAAGGCGTTCGGGCATCAAACGGTCAATCCACATGGGCTGGATAATCCGGCTTCAGAGGCTGGATAGTCCAGCCTGAAAAGCTGGATTATCCAGCCTGTGCCAGGCTAAAGCCCCACGGAGCGCCCCTGCTGGATCGACTCCAGCACCGCGAAGGTCAACACCATGCTTTGGCGCGCCTGTTCGTAGGGCAGCGGATGTTCGGCGGCGCCGCGAAGGAACGCCGCCCAGGCGGCCATTTGCTCGGCGTGGCCCTTGCCGTCGAAGCGGCGTTTAGTCTCCTTGCGCCCGCGACGGATAAGGAGTTCCTGGAAGTTTGTGAGCTCGGCGACAACCCCGGCGCCGTAAACGGTGCATTGCTCCTTGGGCCAGGTCGTGTCGCCCGCGCCGGCATAAATTAACTGGCCGGACGAGCCGTCCGCGAATTCGACCTGCGCGGTCACGCTGTCGGGGAACGGCAATCGTCCACTGGCGGGCCAGGTCGTTTGCGCCAGCACGCGAACCGGGCGCGAGCCAAACAGGAAGCAGAAGTAGTCCAGGAAATGGCACGCTTCGCCGAGCACGCGTCCTCCGCTCTCGGCGTAATTGGCATACCAGTGCGATGGGTCGAGCCGGCCGGGCACGACGCGAAAGCTGGCGGTCTTTGGGCCGGGCGCGGCGGCCAGCAACTCCTTCAACTCGACGCTGGCGGCTGCGAAGCGGCGGTTGAAGCCGACCTGCACCGAGCCGGAACTCTTCGCCAGCGCGGCGTCGATGTCGGCCAGTTCGGCGCGCGAAAGGCAAAGCGGTTTCTCGACGAAAACGTGGCGGTTGGCAACCAGCGCCTGCACGACCAACGGGGCGTGCAGATGGTGCCGCGTGGCGATGAGGACGGCGGCCGGAGCGCCGGCCTCCCGCTCGGCGCGCGCCGAGCTCCCGCTCGGCGCGTTGGCAACAATGGTCCGCTCCGAAGCGGAGCTCGGCGCTCCGAGGACTGTGCTTGCGTCCGTCGAGGCTTCGGCGAATCCGAACTTGGCCTTAACGTGGTTCGCGCTGAGGGCGGTCTGATTGACAATCGTGCCGAAGGGAACCTGCCCGACGAGATGCGGCAATAGCAACGTGCGCGCAAAGTTGCCGGCGCCGATGACGTCCAGGCGCGCCACCGGAGGCTTCAGTAAGCCGTGGTCAGTTTTCAGTCTGCCCGGCCCGGCAGCCTGCGTTTCGGCAGACTGATTACTGATTACTGAACAGCGATTACTTCCTTCATACTCCAGCACCACCCCCACTTCCTTCACCGCCCCTTCGCCCAGCAAATCCTGGTAGGCCTCCAGCGCCTTGGCGTACGGCACGCGGCGGGTGGTGAGGGCCGCGAGGTTCAACACGCCGGTCTTCATCAAGTACAGGCAAGCGTCGAAGTTGCGCTGCTCGGTCCAGCGGACGAAGCCAATCGGGTAGTCCGCGCCGCCCCATTCGTAGGCCGGATCGTATCGGCCGGGACCGTAGGAGCGCGAATAGCGCACTTGGATTTCCTTCTCGTAAGTCGCCTTCCACGGCAGGTCCACTTTCGTGTTGCCGACGACCACGATGCAGCCCCGGTCGCGAAGCGCGTCAATGGCCTGTTCGGTGGGGGCGTTGTCCTGCGTTGCGGTGGCGAGAATGACGGCATCGACGCCGAATCCATCGGTCCAGGCGCGGACTTCGTCAGCCAGGTTTTGCTCTCCGAGAACGACGACTTTATCGGCGCCGAGCGCTTCGGCGAACGGACGCCGGGCCAGCGCGAGATCGGCCGCCATCACACGAACTCCGTTCGAGCGGAGCAACGCGGTCACCAAAAGCCCAACGAGTCCCTGGCCCAGGACGAGCACGCGCTCGCCCAGTGCGGGTCCAAGCTGGCGCACGGCCTGGAGCGCGATGCTGGCCAGCGTGGTGTAGGCGGCCTGCCAATTCTCGACGCCCGCGGGCACCTTCGCCGCAAGCAGATCCGGCACGGCGACGTACTCCGCGTGAAACGCGCACTCGGCGCCGCCGACCGCCACACGGTCGCCGACGCGGAAGCGCGTGTTTCCGGAATCGACCGCCTCGATAATGCCAGCCGCGGAATAGCCGAGGGGCGTGGGCGTCTGGAGGCGGTTGCGGACCTTTTCCAATGCCGACTTCCAGCCGAGCGTCCGGGCGGTGTCGAGCACTTTGCGGACTTGATCCGGGCGGGCCTTCGCCTTTTGAAACAGATTCATCCTGGCCTGCTCGACCTTCATGCGTTCGGTGCCGACGCTGATGACCGAGTGAGTGACGCGCACGAGCAGTCCGCCGGGCGGCGGCGTGGGCATCGGCACCTCCTGCAATTCGAGCCGGCCGTCCTGATACTGGGCGATTTGTTTCACTGGGCTGGTGAGTCGTTAAATCGTTAAATCGTTAAATCGTTAAATCGTTGAATCGTTAAATCGTTAAATCGTTGAATTGGGGCCGGGCGCATCGCCGCGTCATCGATTTAACGATTCAACGATTCAACGCTTAAACCATTGCACCGGCGCGCCATGTGACGGGGATGAAAACACTGATGGCTTCAATGCTTCAACGCTTTACTGAGTGATCCGCCGGATTGGCTTGCCGCAAGGCTTGCCTCGCCTCGCCGTTTGGTCTAATTCACATCGCATGACAAAAGCAACTGTCGGCCTTCTCGTGGCCGTCGTGGTCGGCGCGGGGCGACTCGCCGCGCAATCGCAGAGCGATTCGGAGTCGCTGAAACTGCTCCGCCAAACCATCGCGGACCAGAAACGTAACCCGGGCAAGGTGATCCGCACTTACACCAACCTGCCGCCGGCTGAACTGACGATCGCTGCTCCCGCCAGCGAAGCCGCTCCGCTGGCAATCGCACAGTCCCAACCTGCCCCGGAGTCCAAGCCCGCTCCGCCGCCCGCAGTGCCGCCTGCCGACAAGAAGGCTGCTGCAGCCGAGCTCGAGCGCCAGTTCCTCAACGGCAAACTGTCCGCCCGCAAGTATCAGAAGGCCCTCGCCGAACTTGACAATCCTTCGAAGCCCCCTGCAGGCCAAGCCTCCCCCAAGCCAGCCCCGACGACCACGGCCACGGCTCCCAAACCCTCGTCCGGTCAGGCTGTAGCCCCTCCAACCACTCCGGTCCCGCCGCCTCAACCGGCCGCCAACCAGAAACGCGTGTCGGAGGTCGAAGCCAGAATCGATGAAATGATCCGCCAGAAGGAAGCCCGCGAACGCGCCGCGAAGACCAATTCGCCTCCCGCGCCCGGCGTCAAGTTGAGCAAGCGGGAACGGCTCGACTCTCTGCTGCGCCAGGTCGTCGAGGGAAAACTGTCAGACGAGCAGTACAAAAAGGAACGCGAGAAAATCCTGGCCGAGCCGGAGTGAGGCGCCGGGCGTGCGGCGCAAGCAAGAAAGTTTTCTCCCCGGCCTCGCTTCGCCTTGCGGCGGCCGTTCACGCGACTAGACTTCGCGCGCGATGCCCGATCTCAGTGCCCTCAACCCCCAACAACGCCAGGCCGTCGAGACCCTTCACGGCCCGGTGCTCATCCTGGCCGGCGCGGGCACCGGCAAGACGCGCGTCATCACTTTTCGCATCGCTCACCTGATCGAGCGCGGGGTCGCGCCGGCGAACGTGCTGGGCGTCACGTTCACGAACAAGGCGGCCCGCGAAATGAAGGAACGGGTCGCGCAACTCGTTCCGGCACGCATTGGGCCGAGGGTTCCAGGTTCCGGGTTCCGCGTTCCGAGTTCCAACAACGCGGAACCCGGAACTCGGAACTCGGAACCGAATAGCGGGCCGACGATCTCGACGTTCCATTCGCTGTGCGCGCGCATCCTCCGCCAACATATCGAGGCGCTGGGCTACAAGCGCAATTTCGTCATCTACGACGAGTCCGAGCAACTGAGCGCCATCCGTAAAATCCTCAGCCACATTTCGGCGAAAGGGGAGAAAACCGAGCCCAAGGCGATACTCTCGCTGCTCAGCCGGTTCAAGAACGCCGGCCCGTCTGCCGCGGGCGCGTTCGCCGACCCGAGCGTGCGCGCGATGGCCGAACATGTTCGGCGCCGTTACGAGAGCGCGCTGCGCGCGTGCAACGCCATCGACTTCGACGACCTTCTGCTGCTGACCCAAAAGCTGTTCGAGGAGCACCCCGAGGTCCTCGAAGCCTGCCGCCGCAAGTATCGTTACGTGATGGTCGACGAATACCAGGACACCAACGCGGCCCAGTTCCGGCTCGTGCACCTGCTCTGCCAGGAGCATCGCAACCTCTGCGTCGTGGGCGACGACGACCAGTCGATCTACAGTTGGCGCGGCGCCGAAATCTCGAACCTCCTGGATTTTGAACAGCACTTCGGCGAAGTGAAGGTCATCAAGCTGGAACAGAATTACCGCTCGACCAACACCATCCTCACCGCCGCCAACGCCCTCATCCAACGCAACGCTCGCCGCCGCGCGAAGCGGCTTTGGTCGCAGGAAGGGGATGGCGAGAAGATCGTTCTTCACGAGTTCGAAACGGACGAGGAGGAGGCGCGCACGGTGGTCGAAGAGATTGAGTTCCGCCGGATGGCCCGGCGCGTCCCGTGGGGCGATCAGGCGATTCTGTTCCGCACCAATCAGCAGTCGCGCCCGCTGGAAATGGCGCTGCGCCAGGCCGGCGTCCGCTACCACTTGATCGGCGGTCAAAGCTACTTCGACCGCCGCGAAGTGCGCGACTTGTTGGCCTACTTCAAGGTGTTCGTGAACCCGCACGACGACGTGAGCCTGTTGCGCATCGCCAACGTGCCCGCCCGCGGCTTGAGCGACGTGACGATGGAACGGCTCCTGAGCGCGAGCCAGGAGCGGCATTGCTCGGTGTTCGCGGCGATGGGCCGCGAGGACGCGCTAGCCGCATTCGCTCCGCGGACACGCGAGAGTATCGGGGCGTTCGTGGGATTCGTCGAACAGGTCCGCGCCCAACTCCACCCCGAAGGCCTCCTTGCCCCCTCCAAGTGCGCCGATTCGGTTGTAGCTGCGACCGTGAGGTCGCAGGCCAGTCTCAGTTCGCCGGGACAGCCAAGCCCAGTGCCTATCCCCGAGGAAGAAGCCGCCCCGCGACCTCACGGTCGCAGCCACTCCGAAGGCCCCCTCTCCCCCTCCGAGGGGGAGAGGGCCGGGGTGAGGGGGCCATCCACCAACGCACCCCGCCCTAACGCAGCCAGCTATTCTCTCCAGCTTTGGGCCGATCGATTCCTCGACGAAATTGGCTACTTCCACGAACTGCGCCGCTCCGAAAAGGAGGCCGAAACCGCCGAGAGCCGGATTCGCAATCTGAAGGATCTAATGGCCGACCTCGACACCCAGCCGGCGCTGGCGCCCGTCGAGCGGCTCCAGCAATTCCTCGAAGACCTCACTCTCGACGCCGAGCGCGAGGAGGAGAAGGAGTCCGCCGGCGATGCGGTGACGCTGATCACGATGCACAGTTGCAAGGGGCTTGAATTTCCGCACGTGCACGTCGTGGGTCTGGAGGACGGCCTGCTGCCGCACTCGCGGGCGAAAGTTGAAGGAACGATGGACGAGGAACGCCGGCTCTTCTACGTAGCCATCACGCGGGCGATGCAGACTCTCTCCTTGAGCTACTGTCTGGGCCGAAAACGCTACGGCCAGATCGTCCCGTGCCATCCCTCGCCCTTCCTCAAAGAATTGCCGCCGGACCTCGTCGAGAACGCCGCCGAGCGATCGAAGGAACCGGTGAGCGTCTCCTCGGGCCGCAACCTGTTCGCCGCGATGCGCGAGACGTTGAGCTGAAGCAGGTCTGTCCTCGATTACCAGTTGTCAGCGGCTCGGGAAGCAATACGCTTCTGCCTATGAACGAGTCCCGCCGTCTTGTTGATGAATATGGTAAGCCGATAGGGGATGCTCCGGTGGAGCCACTACCTCCAGCGGTTCAAGCTCTGATCGAGACAAGGGTAAACACAGCACTCGACCAGCTTCGAATCGACAACGAGCGCGCTTTGAAAGACTTGACGAGGAAAGCATCCCTCCCGTGGAAGTGGTTCACTGCATTGGCGATAATCGCCAACATCGCCACCTTTTTTGTAGGGTACTCTGAGGTTCGAGGCTGGATCAAAGAGGAGGTCCAAAAGGGCATGACGCAGCCGGAGATTCAGAAAGCAGCCAAAGCCGCAACCGCAGCAACGATGAATGAATTCGTTGAGAACCAGCTAAAGCCTCTTCGAGAAGTGATAGCAACGACGAGTCTTACGGTGTCCAATCTTCAAGCTGACGCCGATTTTCTTGCCTTGGAAACCTCGGCACAAATGGGTAGCCACTCAGCATTCAACCATCTCGGCGTGATTGCGACAAATTCACTGCATCGTCAACAAGAGAGCGCAGCATTGGCATACGTGGCAATCGTGGAGAAGCATAATCAGGTTCAGATTTTTCCCGATTTGTACATCAGAGACGCACTTCCTGACGGTCTTGACGGTGAAAAGGCAGCGCTGAAAGAGATCGAGAGTGAATATAGGAAACAACTAGATGATACTCGCCTGATCAACATGCTGTCCTTCGTAACTCATTCGATAAAGTTTACGAAGCGCGAGCGCATGGAGTTTCTTATTCGGGTCAATGAACATGACCGAAGTCTTAGAGTTTCGGAATGGGCTGGTCGTTTTTTCAATGAACTAGCAGGAACCAACTTCAAGCCACTTGCGACGCGGTCAATTCTTGCTTGGTGGAAGGAGAATCAGAACAGAATTGTGGATTGAATCTTGCAGCGCTCGAGGCTCCTTGTCTGCGCGAATAGAGGCGGCCGGACGGCAGCGTGCGGACATGGCTGTCCGCGCTCCTGTTTCAGCCGGCACCCGTAATCGCGGCTGGTGTTGGGTGGAAATTGACTGGATCCTGCCGATAAAACTCCTTGAGTTCCTCGTACAACTCGGGATGCTTCTTCTTCATCTGCAGCGGCTTTTCGAAGAAACACTCGGTCGCGACGGCAAAGAACTCGGCGGCGTTCGTCGCGCCGTATTGGTCGAGGACGGTCTTGCGGCCTTTCTCGCGTTGTCGGCGCAACGCCTCGAACTCCGCGCCGAGCACCCGCGCCCACGTCGTGTAGCGGAAGTAGCAGGCTTTGGCGCCTTCGCACTGCAACGGCGGCAGACCGTCGGCCGCGCCGTACTCCTGATCGAGCTGATGGGCGAACTCGTGGAAGACCACGTTCATCCCGTCGTGAATGTTCGCCGCGCCGGCCACGGCGGACGACCACGCGAGCACCACCACGCCGCGGTCCCACGATTCTCCCAGTCGCGCGCGACTGCTGCGGTCGTCCTCTTCATCTCTTTCGTTCCAGCGGGTCTTGGCGACATAGGTGTCAGGGTAAACGAGGATCGTGCGCAGCTTCGGATAACAGTCGGTCTCGCGATGGAGGAGCAATAGACAGGCCTGCGCCGCGATGAGCACGCGCGCCTCGTCGGTCATCTCGAAGCCGCCGCAGCCTTCGAAGTTCTTTTCCGCGAGAAACACCTGAACGTGGCCCTCCAGCTCGCGTTGGTCTACTTCAGTGAGGCGGCTGAAAAAGGGAAACTTGCGGGCGAGTACATCGCGCCACCCGGCCGGAAACGGACGGGCGCGAATGGCCTCGCGCCGATGCTGCCTGCGCCGTTTGAAGAAGCCGAACATCAGCCTTGATGGGAGCGCGTCCGAATTGATTCCGCGAGAAGAATCGAGCGGGCGCCAGCCCGTGAGTTCCTCAGCCATTGCCATTCTTGCCTGCGTTGTATAGTTTCCGGCGCTCCGAACGATTCGGAACGATGACGATGTCCAGGAAACACGCTGACAAGAAAAGTCCGGAAACCGCGCCAGCGCCCGCCCAACCCGCGGAGGCGGGAACAAAGGCCCAGGCCGTTGCCCCTGAAAAAAGTGATGGGCCGCCCCCGGCGCCGCCCGTCGAGCCCATCGACCCGCTCAAAGCCGCAAACTCCAAAGCCGCGGAGAACTGGGACCGGTTCCTCCGCGCGACGGCGGACTTCGAGAACTACAAGAAGCGCGCCGCCCGCGAACGCCAGGAGGCCGTGGCTTACGCCAATGTTGGGCTGCTCCAGAAGCTCCTGCCCGTGCTCGACAATTTCGAGATGGCCCTGGCGGCCGCCGGGAATGCGCCCGACGCCGCCGCGCAATCGTTGCAAGCCGGCGTGGCGATGATCGCCTCGCAGCTTCGCGGCGCCCTCACCGAGGCGGGCCTCGAGGAAATTGACGCCGCCGGCAAGCCGTTCGATCCGAACTGCCACGAGGCCGTCGCCCAACAGGATTCCACGGAGACGCCCGAAGGCCACGTGCTTCAGCAATTGCGCAAGGGCTACAAGCTGCGCGACCGCCTGCTCCGCCCCGCCAGCGTGATCGTCGCCCGAAAGCCGCCGCCCGCATCCGAGCCGACCGCCACACCGTCTGGCGCGTAAATCGTAAATTCCTCCAACGTGGCCAATCGCGATTACTACGAAATCCTCGGCGTCTCCCGCAACGCGTCCGAAGAGGAGATCAAGAAGGCCTACCGCAAGCAGGCGATCAAGTTTCACCCGGACAAAAATCCCGGGGACAAGCACGCCGAGGAGAAATTCAAGGAAGTGGGCGAGGCCTACGAAGCGCTGAGCGACCCGCAACAGCGGGCGGCCTATGATCGATACGGTCACGACGCCTTCGATCCCCGCCGCCGCGCGACCGCCGGCGGGCGGGGCGGCTTCCACGATCCGTTCGATGTTTTCCGCGAAGCCTTCGGCGGCGGCACGGTCGAGGACATTTTCGAGCAATTCTTCGGCGGCGGCGGGCGGCGCGATCCGACCGGCCCGCAGCGCGGCGCGGACCTGCGCTACGATTTGCAGATTGATTTCGAGGAAGCGGCGCGCGGCTGTGAAAAGGAGATTCCGGTCCGCAAGCTCGAATTGTGCGAGCACTGTCACGGCTCCGGCGCCGAAGCCGGCGCCACCCGCAAAACCTGTTCGGCCTGCGGGGGCCGCGGCCAGGTCGTCACGGCCCGCGGCATTTTCAGCATTGCGCAGACCTGCCCCCGCTGCGAAGGCGCCGGCCGGGTGATCGACAAGCCCTGCCGCAAATGCCACGGCGGCGGACGCGCCGAAAAGTCCACGACGATCAAGCTGAGGATTCCCCCGGGCGTCGACACTGGCGCGCGCCTGCGCTCGACGGGCAACGGCGAAGCGGGCTTGCGGGGCGGTCCCGCGGGCGACCTGTTCGTCATCCTGCACGTCAAGCCTCACGAGATTTTCCATCGTGAGGGCGACGACCTGCTCTACGAGTTGCCCGTAAGCTTCGTTCAGGCGGCGCTCGGGACGGACCTCGAGGTGCCCTCGCTCGACGGGCATGTCACGTTGCGCATCCCGCCCGGCACGCAAACGGGCACGCTGTTCCGCGTGAAAGGCAAAGGGGTGAAAAACGTTCAAGGCTACGGCTGGGGCGATCTTCACGTGCGCGTGACGGTCGAGGTCCCGGCGCACTTGAACAGCGCCCAGAAGGCGAAGCTCCAGGAGTTTGCCGCACTTTGTGACGAGAAAGTGAACCCGGGAGTGAAGAGCTTTTTTGAGAAGGCGAAGGAATTCTTTAAGTGAAATGTGATGCGTGATGCGTGGTGCGTGGTACGTGGTGCGTGGTACGTGAAGAATCCTCCGACGCCCGGCCCGGACTTGACGCATCACGCACCACGCACCACGCCTTCCCCCATGCCCCGCTTCCACCTTCCCCCCGAGCAGTGCCGCGAGCCGCTCCTGACGCTCGCCGGCCGCGAAGCTCAGCACGCTCTCCGCGTCCTGCGGCTGCGGCGCGGCGACGCAGCGATCGTCCTGGACGGGGCAGGCCGTGAGTTCAGTTGCGAAGTCGCCGACACCGGACGCGACCAACTCAAACTGGCTGTGAAATCGCAACGCACCCAGCCCCGCCCGCCCTGCCAGCTCACGCTCCTGCAAGCCCTGCCCAAGGGGAAGCTCTTCAATTCCATCGTCGAAAAGGCGACCGAGTTGGGGGCCGCCCGCATCATTCCCCTTCTCACCGAGCGCGTCGTCGTTCAACTCGACGACGCGCGGGCGGAATCACGCCGTGAGCACTGGCAACAGATGGCCGTCGAGGCGATCAAGCAGTGCGGCGCCTTGTGGCTCCCGCGCGTGGAAGCGGCCGTGACGCCCGCCGGTTTTCTCTCTCGCGGTGAGAGGTTCGAAATGCCGCTCATCGCTTCGCTCCAGCCGGGCAGCCGGCACCCGCGCGAGTACTTCGACGAATTCCGCAAGCGCCACGGCCGGCAACCCGCCAGCGCCTGTGTCTGGGTCGGCCCTGAAGGCGATTTCACGCCGGAGGAAGTCCAGGCAGTCACGAAATCGGGCGCGTCGCCGATCACGCTCGGCCCGCTTGTCCTGAGGGCGGACACGGCGGCGGTCTATTGCCTCTCGGTGCTGAGCTACGAGTTGCAACAGCCTTCAGCGTGATTGCACCAGAACGCGGAAGGCGCGGCCGAGGTGCTCGGGGTGGACGAGAGTCTGAAACTGTCGGGCTTGTGCAGGTGTCCACGCTTCAGCCAGGAGGCCGCGCCCATCCCGATCGCTGGTTCGCGTCGCAATTTGTGTGAGGAACTCTGCTTGAGTGAAGAGTCCGTCCGTACGCAGGCCGGCTCGTTCGCCGACGAGTTGAAGCTGGGTGAAATTCACGTGCGCGGTGATGTCCTGCTCGCCGGGATTGTCGAGCACGTCGGCCTGGGCGCGGTGCCTCGAGTAGACGCGCAATGTGCCGCCTGCACGGCCCGGCCCGAGCCGCTCGATGGCAGTCAGCCCGTAATCGGCCGTCAGCAGCCTGCCGGCCCGCAGCGAGCGCGCGGCCGCGCTCCACCATGCTCCGGCTGCGGGCGACACTTCCAGCACGAAGCCGTCGGGCAACACCGCCAGCAATTCGAGCGGCAAGTCGAATCCCGCGTCCGCCAGGTGCGCCGTCCAATCGGCCCCCGATTCCATCGGTCGCCAGACAAACCGCCCGCCTTCGCGGCCCACGCCCCACTCAAACCAGCGTTGGCTCGCCGCGCCCCACGCGACGCGATGCACGGGGAACGCATCCATCAGTTCGTTGGAGAGAATCACGCCGCGCAGGCCGCTCGCCGGCAAGGCGTGGAACCCGGCAAACCATTCCACGCGCGGGGCAAAACTTTCCAGCTTTAGCCGTTGCCAATCCTGCCGATTGAAAGATGGCTCGATGATCCAATAGTGGATTCGAGCGAAGAGCTGCGGCCGGTGTGCGGCCAGCCAGCTCAAGATGTCATGAGCCAGTTGACCGTCATGTGCGCCGGCTTCGGCCAGTTGCAGCGGACCCGGGCTGAGTTCCTCCAGCCAGTCGGCGACCCGCCGGGCGAGCAATTCGCCGAACAGGGGCCCGACGCTGGTGCTGGTGTAGTAGTCTCCCGCGCTGCCCATCTGTCCTGTGTGTCTCTCGTAATATCCAATTCCTGGACAGTAGAGGGCGACCTCCATGAAACGGGCAAAGGAGAGGATTCCGGCCAGTTCCACTTCCTGACGCAGGATTGTCGCGACACGAGTCATTTCGTGATGTGGGCCGAACGGATCGGCAACGCTCTTGCTCACCCAGAAACCTTGTATGGCTAAAATCGACGCGTTCTTCAACCTCATGTTTGAGCAGAAGGCTTCGGACCTTCATCTGTCCACGGCCAACCCGCCGATCCTCCGCATCCACGGCGAGCTGCAGCGGGTCGATTTTCCTCCGCTGGAGAACGACGCGCTCAAGGCCATGCTTTATGAGATCGCCCCCGAGTACAAGATCAAGACATTCGAGGAAACCGGCGACGTCGATTTCGGGTATGAGATCCCCGGTGTCTCCCGCTTCCGCGCCAACTTCTTCAATCAGAAGCATGGCATCGGCGCCGTGTTCCGGCAGATTCCGAGCAAGGTCCTCTCCTTCGACGATTTTGAAAAAATGGACGCGCCCCTGCCGGCGGTGCTCAAGAAGTTTGCGATGCTCCACAAGGGCCTGGTGCTGGTGACTGGCCCGACCGGCTCCGGCAAATCGACGACGCTCGCCGCGATGGTCGACTACTGCAACAAAAACCGACGCGACCACATCATCACCGTCGAAGACCCAATCGAGTTCGTCCACGAGAGCAAGAACTGCCTGGTGAACCACCGCGAAGTGGGCGTCCATACGCAGAGTTTTTCCTCCGCGCTGCGCGGGGCGTTGCGCGAGGATCCGGACATCATCCTGGTCGGCGAAATGCGCGACCTGGAGACCATCGAGCTGGCCATCACGGCGGCCAGCACAGGCCACCTGGTGTTCGGCACGCTGCACACCCAGAGCGCGGCCAAGACCGTGGACCGCATCATCGACGTGTTCCCGGCCGATCAGCAGAACAAGATTCGCGCGACGCTCTCGGAGGCCCTCAAGGGGGTCGTGGCGCAAAACCTCTTCCGGCGCGTGGACAAAAAGGGCCGCTGCGCCGCTCTGGAAATCCTCGTCTTTACCACCGCCATCTCCAACCTGGTCCGCGAAGGCAAAACGCACCAGA
>WNGA01001931.1_pt1 | contig 34335 bp, 34 predicted proteins | sample 5400061 | NCBI WGS metagenome assembly WNGA01 (sample SAMN13153366, study PRJNA577476) | soil metagenome | isolation source: 100 cm soil or saprolite under grassland replicate 2 | place: USA:California | collected 2016-06-15 | reverse complement strand
GCTCGAGGTAGCGGACGGCCGCCGATGGGTCCCCGAGCGCCTCGGCGCGGCGGGCCGCGCTGCGGAGCGCCGCGCGCGCCCAGTCGCCCTGGCCCGGCTCACAGACCAGCAGGTGCGCCGCCACCGCCACAGGGTCGGCATCGCGGTCGGCGAGCATTCCGGCGGCCTGCTCGTGCGCGCGCGAGCGCTCGACCACCGGCATGTCGTCCTCGATCGACGCGCGCAGGATCGGATGCGTGAAGCGCAGGTGCGGCACGCCGGTCACGAGGCCGGCGCGCTCGAGCTCCGCGAGCGCCTCGGCGGCGGCGTCCTCCGGGACGCCCGCCAGCGTCGCGACGTCCCTCAGGGCGACGTCGTGCTCCCCGAGGATCGCGAGCGCACGCGCCACCGGCCCTCCGGCGCGCGGCAGCCGCTCGAGGCGCAGCAGGACCGAGGCCCGCACCGTGTCGGGCCCCAGCGACGCCACGCGCTCGGCGCTCGCCGCCGTCGGCTCGATTCCCTCGGCGCGCACCTCGCTCACGAGCTGCTCGAGCAGGAAGGGGTTGCCGCCGGTGGCGTGATGGCAGGCGGCGGCGAAGGCGGGGTCGCTCTGGCCCAGGAGGGCCTCGATATCGGCAGGTCGGCGATCCGCAGGCTGAGGAAGCGCTCGGCGGCCATGGACGCCTCGTCGGCCCACTGGGCGTCGTCGATGGTGATCAGGAGCGGGCGCTCGCGCGCGAGGTTCGCTGTCACCCAGTAGAGCCCGTGGAGGCGCTGGTACATCAACTCGGGGCTGTCGAGCTCCTCCACGGTGGTCGGGTCGAGGATCGGCAGCGCGAGCTTCCCGGCGCCGCTGAACAGCGCGGAGCGCTCCTCGTCGGACTTGTCGAGCGCGACCGAGTCGGCCGTCTGGCGCACGATGCCGAAGGGATAGCTCCGCTCGAGCTCCGTGGCGCGCACCGAGATCGCGTACATGTCGCGCTCCCGGGCGAGCTCCAGGCAGGATGCGACCAGGCTCGACTTGCCGATTCCCGGCGGCCCCTCGACCGCCACGACGCTGCCGCGGCCCTCCACCGCGCTCGCGAGGGCCTGGCCGAGAGCATCGAGCTCGGACTCACGTTCGAGAAGGACGAGTTCCACAAGTATCAGGGTCAGTTCGGGGGGTGTCCCCGACGCGACGGGGACCCCTCCCCCGCGACCATGGTCGCATGTCAGCAGCCGAACCCGTCACCGCGCTCGTGGAGCTCGTGCTCGAGCCGGACGGCGTCCGAGGCGTCCTGCGCGCCGAGAATACGCCCGATCTTCTCTTCTCGGGGTGGCTCGGGCTGGCCGAGGCAGTGGAGCAGTGCCGGCGCGCCGCCGAGGGCTCGGCCGCGAACGGATCGCTACCAGGAGGTACCGAGTGAGCATCAAGGTGGGCGACCCCGCCCCCGCCGTCACCGTCGAGGCCTACGTCCGCGACGAGGCCGATCCCGTCTCCATGGACATCGGCCGGCCCGGCGGGTCGTGGACCGTCCTCTTCTTCTATCCGCGCGACTTCACCTTCGTCTGCCCGACCGAGCTGCGCGGGTTCGCGGAGATGGAGGCCGACTTCGCCATCGAGAACGCCGCGGTCGTGGCCGCGAGCACCGACTCCTGGCACGTGCACCGCGCCTGGCTCGAGACGAGCCCGGGCCTCACCGGGATCCACTATCCGGTGATCGCCGACCCCACGCAGGAGCTCGCCCGCCTCTACGGCGTGCTCGACTACGACGACGGCTCGGCGCTGCGCGCGACCTTCATCATCGACCCCAGGGGAATCGTCCGGCACGCGAGCATCACGGACGCGAGCGTCGGCCGTAACCCCGACGAGACGCTCCGGATCCTGAAGGCGCTCCGCACCGGCGAGCTGTGCCCGGTCTCGTGGCAGCCCGGCCAGCCCACGCTGCGGATCGCGGCGTGATCCCCAGGGGGTAACCTGCGGGCGGTTGCCGCCCGCCGCCGACACCCTTCGCCGGACACCGCTGTTCGAGCGCCACGAGCGCGCCGGCGCCCGCCTCGTCCCGTTCGCCGGCTGGGAGATGCCCGTGCAGTACGAGGGCATCCGCCAGGAGCACGTGGCGGTGCGGACCGGCGCGGGGGTGTTCGACGTCTCGCACATGGGTGAGATCGAGACGGGCGGCCCGCAGGCCGAGGCGCTCCTCCAGCGCGTCCTTTCGAACGACGTCGCCCGGATCGCCGAGCGCGGCGCGCAGTACTCGGTGCTGTGCCGGGAGGACGGAGGTGTCCTCGACGACCTGTTCACCTACCGCCTCGGCGCGGACCGCTTCCTGACGGTCACGAACGCCTCGAACCACGAGAAGGACCTTGCCTGGTTCCGCGACCACGCGGGCGACTTCGACGTCGAGGTAGCGGACGCCCACGAGCGCTGGGCGATGCTGGCCGTGCAGGGGCCGGAGGCGCGCGCCGCCGTCGAGCGGATCGCCGACGGCGAGCTGCCGGCCCGGATGGGCACCGCCGAGGTAAGGGTGGCCGGCGCGGACTGCCTCGTGTGCGGCACGGGCTACACGGGCGAGGACGGCGTCGAGATCCTGGCCCCGCCGGACGGCGCGGGCGCGGTCTGGGACGCGCTCATGGAGCAGGGCGTGACCCCCGCCGGCCTCGGCGCGCGCGACACGCTGCGGCTCGAGGTCTGCTTCCACCTGTACGGGAACGACCTGTCCGAGGACCGCAACCCGATCGAGGCCGGGCTCGCTTGGTGCTGCAAGCTCGACACGGGTTTCATCGGAGCCGACGCGCTGCGCGGGCTCGAGCCCTCGGACGCGCTCGTGCCCTTCGCGTTCACGGGCCCCGGCATCCCGCGGCAGGACAATCCGGTTCACACCGAGCATGGGGACGGGGTCGTGACGAGCGGCTCGCTCTCGCCCTGCCTCGACGTGGGCATCGGGATGGCCTACGTGCCGGTCGCCGCCGCGGCGCCGGGCACGACGCTGGAGGTGGACGTACGCGGCAAGCCACGCGCCGCCGAGGTGAGGGAGAAACCGCTCTACCGGAAGGAGACCAGTGGCTGAGGCCAGCTACCCCGACGACCTGAAGTACCACGCCGAGCACGACTGGGCGCGCATCGAGGGCGACCAGGCCACGTTTGGGATCACCTGGTACGCGCAGGACGCCCTCGGCGAGGTCGTGTTCTTCGACCCGCCCGAGGTCGGCACCTCGGTGTCCAAGGACGACGCCTACGCCGAGGTCGAGTCGGTGAAGGCGGTGTCGGACGTGTTCGCCCCCCTGTCGGGCGAGATCGTCGAGGTGAACGAGGCGCTCGCGGACAGCCCCGAGAAGGTCAACCAGGATCCCTACGGAGCGGGCTGGATGGTCAAGGTCCGGCTCTCCGACCCCTCGGAGGTGGACCAGCTGATGGACGTGGGCGCGTACAAGGAGCTGCTCCAAGCGGGTAGCTAACGTCGTAGGGCCGGGATGAGCCGCTACACGGGAGTCACAGAGGAGGATCTGCAGGCCATGCTCGGCGCGATCGGCGCCGACTCGCTGGAGGACCTGTTCGCGGACATCCCGGAGTCGGTCCGGCTCGGCAGGGAGCTCGATCTGCCGCCGGGCCGGTCGGAGCAGGAGGTCTACGAGCACCTGGCCGCGCTCGCCGCGCGCAACCGCAGCACCGAGGAGGAGGTCACCTTCCTCGGCGCAGGGATGTACGACCACTACGTGCCGGCGCTGATCGACGCGCTCCTCTCGCGCTCCGAGTTCCTCACGCCCTACACGCCCTACCAGCCCGAGATCTCGCAGGGCGGCCTCCAGGTCATGTTCGAGTTCCAGACGGCGATCTCGGAGCTCACCGGCCTGCCGGTGTCGAACGCGTCCATGTACGAGGGCCCGAGCGCGGTGGCGGCCGCGGGCTATCTGGCGAAGCTCGAGACCAAGCGGACGAAGCTGGTGGCGAGCCGCGGGCTACACCCGCACTCGCGCGCCGCGCTTCGGACCCACGCCGCCGGGTACGGCATGGAGGTCGTGGAGGCGCCGCTCGACGACGAATGCTTCACGGACGTCGAGGCGCTGGCCGGGATGGTCGACGACGACACCGCGGCGGTGTTCGTGCAGCAGCCGAACTTCCTCGGGACCGTCGAGGACCTGGGGCCGCTGGTGGAGGCCGGCAAGCGGACCGGGGCGCTGCTCGTGTGCGCGGCGGACCCGATCCCGCTCTCGATCCTGAAGCCGCCGGGGGAGCTCGGCGTGGACCTGTGCGTAGGCGAGGGCCAGACGCTCGGCAACCGGCTCGACTTCGGCGGCCCGTCGTTCGGCTTCTTCGCCGCGGACGAGCGCTTCATCCGCAAGATGCCGGGCCGGATCGCGGGCGAGACGCGCGACGTGGACGGCCGCCGCGGCTTCGTGCTCACGCTCCAGACGCGCGAGCAGCACATCCGGCGCGAGAAGGCCACGCACAACATCTGCACCGCGCAGGCGCTGAACGCGCTGGCGGGAGTCGTGTACCTGTCGTGGCTCGGCAAGCGGGGCTTCGTGGAGCTCGGCGAGCTGCTCCTGCGGCGCACGCACTACGCGCGCGAGGCGCTCGGACTCGAGGCGATCAACCCCGGGCCGGTGGTGCGCGAGTTCGCGGTGCGCGTGCCGGACCTGAACGCGGCGACCGCCCGCGCCCGCGAGGCCGGCGTCAACCCCGGATACCCGCTCGGCCGCGACTACCCCGAGTTTTCGGACGGGCTTCTCATTGCCGTCACAGAACGGCGCACCAAAGAGCACATCGATCGGCTGGTGGAGCTCGTTGGTGCCCCGAAGCCGGCCGAGGTGGGCGTGTGAGCGACACCGTCACGGTCTTTGAACGCTCCCGTCACGGCCGGCGCGCATTCGCCTGCCCGGAGGCGGATGTTCCCGAGGTGCCGGTCGACGAGCTGTTGCCGGCCGGCGCGATCCGCGAGCGGCCCGCGGAGCTCCCGGAGATCTCGGAGCCCGAGCTGGTGCGCCACTACACGACGCTCTCCTCGAAGAACTTCCACCTGGACGAGGGCTTCTACCCGCTCGGCTCCTGCACGATGAAGCACAACCCGAAGCTGCATGAGCGCGTGGCGGCGCTGCCGGGCCACGCGCGGCTCCATCCGCTGCAGGATCCCGAGTACGCGCAGGGCGCGCTCGAGTTGATGTGGAACCTGCAGGCGGCGCTCGGCGAGATCGCCGGGCTCCCGCACGTGTCGCTTCAGCCGAGCGCGGGCTCGCACGGCGAGCTCGCGGGGCTGCTGCTCACGCGCGCCTACCTCGAGGACCGCGGCGAGCAGCGCACCAAGGTGCTCACGCCCGACACGGCGCACGGCACGAACCCGGCGACCGTGACGATGGCGGGCTACGAGGTGGTGAAGGTCGGCACGGCAGAGGACGGTGGGGTGGACCTCGACGACCTCCGCTCCAAGGCCGGCGACGACGTTGCGTGCCTGATGCTCACGAACCCGAACACGCTCGGGCTCTTCGACCGCAACATCGAGGAGATCGCCCACATCGTCCACGACGCCGGCGCGACGCTCTACTACGACGGGGCGAACCTGAACGCGGTGATGGGGATCGCGCGGCCCGGCGACATGGGCTTCGACATCGTCCACTTCAACCTGCACAAGACGTTCACGCAGCCGCACGGCGGGGGCGGCCCGGGGGCGGGGCCGATCGCGTGCTCCGACCGGATCGAGCCGTTCCTGCCGGTGCCGCAGGTGGTGCGCGAGGGCGACGCGTTCGGCTTCGACTTCGACCGCCCTCGGTCCATCGGAAAACTACGGGGCTTTCAGGGGAACTTCGGTGTCTTCGTGCGCTCCTATGCGTACATCTGCTCGCTCGGGCGGGATGGGCTGAGGGACGTGTCCGAGGTCGCGGTGCTCAATGCGAACTACCTGAAGGCATTGATGGGTGAGCCCGGCATCGCCGAGTACCTCCCGATCGCCTTCGACCGCACCTGCATGCACGAGTTCGTGGTCTCGGGCCGCGGCGCGAAGGAGGAGCTCGGGATCAAGACGCTCGACATCGCGAAGCGCATGCTCGACCACGACGTGCACCCGCCGACCGTCTACTTCCCGCTGCTGGTGGACGAGGCGCTGATGATCGAGCCGACCGAGACCGAGACGAAGGAGCGCCTGGACCACTTCGCCGAGGTGGTCCGAGCGATCCTCGACGAGGCGAAGGACGACCCCGAGGTCGCCCGAACCGCGCCGCACACCACGCCGGTGCGCCGACTGGACGAGGCCGGCGCGGCGAAGCGGCCGGTGGTCCGCTGGCGGCCCTGATCGCCGACCGTCCTGCCCTGGGTACCGCATAGGTACCTAAAGCAGGACGGTCGTTTGGCCCGCGGCGCTGCGGGGCAACCGAACGACATGAGCGGCCTCGGCGGCATCGCCCCGCAGGAGCGCGACCTGTCGCGCCGGCGCGATCGTCAGGCGTCCGTCGTGCTCGTGGCCGCGGCCGCCGTCGGCATGGTCATCTTCTTCCCGCTCGGGCTCGTCCTGGGCCTCGTCGCGATGGGCTACGCGCACGTGTCGGGCGCGCGCGGCGCCTTCTGGGCGGCGCTCGTGGTCGTCTGCATCGGGCTGCTCGCCGTGATCCTCGCGCTCGACACCGACTTCGACAGCGGCCTCTTCCGGGGCTAGGCGCGCGGGCGTAGACTCGCGCACATGGACTTCGCGCCGGCCGGCACGGTCGCCGACCAGGGCATCACTCCGGGGGAGCTCCGGCTCGCGGCGCGGAACCACGCGCTGCCGCTGGAGGCGCTCCGGCACGACATCACGCCGCCCGGGCTCCACTACCTGCTGATCCACTACGACATCCCGGCGGTCGACCCGAGCACCTTCAGCCTGGAGATCGGCGGCGCGGTGGAGCGGCCGCTCACGCTCACCCTCGATGATCTCCGGGCGAGGCCCCGCACGGCCGAGCCCATCACCTTCGAGTGCGCCGGCAACGGGCGCGCCCTCCTCGAGCCGCGCCCTGTCAGCCAGCCGTGGCTCACCGAGGCGGTGGGCACGGCGGAATGGGGCGGTACGCCGCTCGCCCCGCTGCTCGACGAGGTCAGCCCGAGCAGCAGGGCGGTCGAGCTGCTCTTCAGCGCCCTGGATCGGGGCGTCGAAGGGGACGTGCCCCAGGCCTACGAGCGCGCGCTCCCGATCGCGGAGGCGGAGAACGCCCTCCTCGCCTACGAGATGAACGGCGCCCCCCTCCCGCCGCAGCACGGCTTCCCCCTGAGACTGGTGGTACCGGGCTGGTACGGGATGCAGAACGTGAAGTGGCTCACCCGGATCACCGTGCTGGAGGAGCCGTTCGCCGGTTATCAGAATGCGGTCAGCTACCGGCTCTACAGCGCGGATGGCGAGCCGGGCGAGCCGGTCACCCGGATGCTGCCGCGCTCGCTGATGATTCCGCCGGGCGTGCCGGAGTTCTCGACCCGCGATCGCCTGCTCGAACCCGGCCCCGTGACCCTGAGGGGGCGCGCCTGGTCAGGTCACGCGCCGATCGACCGCGTCGAGGTCTCCACCGACGGCGGCGCCAGCTTCGGTGCCGCTGTTCTGGAACCCCCGCTCGGCCCGAACGCCTGGCGCGGCTGGAGCTTCGACTGGGATGCCGAGCCCGGCCAGCACGAGCTCTGCTCGCGCGCCGCGGACAGCGCCGGCAACACGCAGCCGCTCGAGCCGCCCTGGAACCTCAAGGGCTTCGCGAACAACGCGGTCGCGCGGATCAAGGTGCTGGTCGGTACCTAGACTGCCCGCCCCGTGCGCATCTTCAGCGGCATCCAGCCGACCGGGCGCAAGCACCTGGGCAACTACATCGGTGCGATGCGCGGTTACCTCGACGGGCAGGAGCGCGGCGACCCCGCGATCTACTGCATCGTCGACCTGCACGCCACGAGCGTCTCCTACGACCCCGGCGCGCTGCCCGGGTACGTGCTCGACACCGCCGCGATGCTGATGGCCGCGGGGCTCGACCCCGAGCGCTGCATCCTGTTCCGCCAGTCCGACGTCCACGAGCACTCGGAGCTGTGCTGGCTGCTCTCGTCCGTGACCGCCTACGGCGACCTCCAGCGGATGACCCAGTTCAAGGACAAGGCCGAGCGCGAGCAGGAGCTGGTGCGGACGAGCCTGTTCCTCTACCCGGTGCTCCAGGCGGCGGACATCCTGCTCTACCGGACCGACGAGGTGCCCGTGGGCGAGGACCAGCGCCAGCACGTTGAGCTCGCGCGCGAGATCGCGCGGCGCTTCAACGCCACCTACGGCGAGGTCTTCGCGGAGCCCGCGGCCGTGATCCCGGAAGTCGGGGCGCGGGTGATGGACCTCCAGGACCCCGGCTCGAAGATGTCCACGACCGGCGGCACGGAGGCCGGGCTCGTCTACATCGACGACGAGCCGGAGGCGATCGTCAAGAAGATCAAGCGCGCGCAGACCGACTCCGGCACCGACATCGTGCGGGCCCCGGACAAGCTCGGCATCACGAACCTGATCCAGATCTACTCGGTGGCGCGCGGCGTGGCGCCGGAGGAGGTCGAGCGCGAGTTCGCCGGGCAGGGCTACGGTGCGTTCAAGCAGGCCGTGGGCGAGGCGACGGCGACGCTGCTCGCCCCGGTGCGCGAGCGCTACCGCGAGCTGCGCGCGGACGAAGCGGGCCTGGAGCGCTCGCTCGCACAGGGCGCCGATCGCGCCCGCGAGATCGCGGTGCCGGTCATGGCGGAGGTGCATTCCGCCATGGGGCTGAGCTCCCAGTCGTAGCGTCCGGCTGCCGCGCTAAAGAAATAGCTTGTGACGCCGATCACAAGGCATATGAAGGCGCTCGACCGCCCCCTGGTCCGACCGCTCCTGATCGTCCTCCTCGGCGCGCTGGTGTGGACGATCTGGGCGACGGACTTCGGCGTGCACCTCTGACCGGGGCCGCGTCTACTCTCTCCGGCGATGGCCATCGCCGCGCTCGACCTCGACCTCGAGGTCTTCAACGGGCCGTTCGACCTGCTCCTGACGCTGGTGCTGAAGGAGGAGATCGACCTGCTCGAGGTCGACCTCGCGGAGATCGTCCTGGCATACGTCGAGCACCTCGAGCGCGCCGGTGAGCTCGACCTGGAGGCCGCCACCGAGTTCCTCGTCCTGATCGCGGCGCTGCTCGAGCTGAAGTCGCGGCTGATGCTCCCCGCCGACGAGGACGAGGGTCTCGACATCGAGCCCGTCGAGGCGGCGGAGGAGCTGCTCGCGCGGATGCTCGAGTACCACCGCTACCGCCAGGCGGCCGAGCACCTCCGCGCGCGCCTCGAGGCGGAGCACGGCTACCGCTACCGAAGCGCGCCGCTGCCGCCGGAGCTCCGGAGGATCTCGGTCGAGGCGGCCGAGTCGGCCTACGACCCGGCGGTGCTGGCCGAGGCGCTCGGCGGGCTGCTGGTCGTGCCGCCGCCGCTCGACCTCCGGCACGTGCGCCGGCCGGCGGTGTCCGTCGAGCAGCGCCTGCGCCACCTGCGCGCCCTGCTCGCGCGGCGCACCCGCTTCTCGTTCGATGAGGCGGTCGAGGGCGCCGACCGGCTCACCGAGGCGGTGACGCTGTTCGCGCTCCTCGAGCTCTACAAGGCGGGCGAGGCGAAGTGGGAGCAGGAGGTGCCGTTCGGGCCGATCACGGTGGTGCCGTCCTCGTGAACGAGCTCGCGCGCACCGTCGAGGCGCTGCTGTTCCTGTCGCAGGAGCCGGTCTCGGTCGAGCGCCTTGCCGACGCCTGCGAGGTGAGCGAGGGCGAGATCGTCGAGGCGCTGGCGCGTCTGCGCGAGCACTACGCCGAGGGCTTCCGGGGCGTGGTGCTGCGCGAGGTCGCGGGCGGGTTCACGCTTGCCACGGACCCGGTGGCCGAGCGGGCGGCGCGGCGCCTGCTGGCGCGGCCGCGCACGCCGCCGCTCACGCAGGCGCAGGCCGAGTGCCTCGCGATCGTCGCCTACCTGCGGCCGGTGTCGCGCCCGGAGATCGCGCGCATCCGCGGCGTGGCGTCGGAGTCGGCGGTCGGCACGCTGCTCGAGCGCGGGCTGATCGAGGAGTCGGGGCGCTCGCGCTTCGGCGCGGTGCTGTACCGCACGACCGAGCTGTTCGAGAAGCTGTTCGGGCTGTCGGGACTCGACGCCCTGCCGGACCCGGGCAGCTTCGACCCCACGCCGGAGGACGAGGGGGACATACGCGAGCGGTTGCTCCGCGCGGGCGAGGCGCGCGCCCGGAGCGCGCCCTAGGCGCGGTGCCGTCGTTCCAGCAGCAGCGCGAGACGCTCGAGCGCTGGCTCCGGTTCCCCGCGCTCGAGCGCTTGGAGGCGGGAGTGGCGCTCACCTTCGACGACGGCCCCGACCCTGACGGGACGCCGGCCGTGCTCGACGCGCTCGCCGCGGCGGGCGCACGAGCCGTCTTCTTCCTCGTGGGAGAGCAGGTGGAGGCGCACCCGGACCTCGCCCGGCGCGTGGCGGATGAGGGCCACGCGGTGGCGCTGCACGGGTTCCGGCACGTCGAGCACGACGAGCTCGGCGCCGCGGTACGCGCGGACCTGGAGCGTGGCGCCGCGGCCACCAGCGCGGCCACCGGGGTCGAGCCTCGCCTCTACCGCCCGCCCTACGGGCGCTTCACGGAGGAGTCGTACCGCGCCGTCAGCGAGCTCGGGCTCGAGCCCGTCTACTGGTCTGCGTGGGGCGGTGACTGGGAGCCGATCCCGGCCGAGCGGATCGCCGAGCTCGCGATCCGCGACCTCGTCCCCGGAGCGATCCTGCTCCTCCATGACTCGGCGCGCTACGCGACCCGGCCGAGCGCCGCGCCCACCGCCGCGGCGCTGCCCGCGATACTCGCCGAGATGCGCGATCGCGGGCTCGAGCCCGTGACTGTGCCGGCCGGCCCGGCATAAGCGGCGCTTATCCCTGAGCCAAGCAGCTTCGATTGGGCCTAATGCCGGCGGTCTGCGAGTCTCGATGGGGATGTCGCGCCGCTCGCTAGCGATGTTCCTCCTGCTCAGCGCGTTCTGGGGCGCGTCGTACCTGTTCATCAAGATCGCGCTCGACGACGGCGTCGCGCCGTGGGCGATCGTCTCGGCGCGAACCGCGCTGGCGGCCCTCGTGCTGCTTCCGTTCGCTGTGCATACCGGGGTCCTGGGTTCGCTTCGCGGACGGCTCGGCCACGTCGTGGTCCTTGGACTCGTACAGGCCGCGGGGCCGCTCACGCTGATCGCGCTCGGCGAGGAGCGGATCGCCTCGTCGCTCACCGGCATCCTCGTCTCGACCGCGCCGATCTTCACCTTCCTGCTCGCGTTCGCGCTCGCCGGTGCCGAGCGCGCGAATCGCGCGAGCCTGGCGGGCGTCGCGATCGGCATCGTCGGCGTTGCGCTGCTGCTCGGGGTGGACGCCGGCGGCGGCGCCGACGCGATCGTGGGCGGCCTGATGGTGATCCTGGCCGCGTTCGGATACGCGGTCGCCGCCTGGTACCTGAAGCGGAACCTCGGCGGCGTCGAGCCGGTCGCGACGGTCGCCGGCACGCAGGCCGTGGCGGCGCTCGCGCCCCTCCCGCTCGGCCTCGCGCACATTCCCGCGTCGATGCCGAGCCCCGGCGCGCTCGCCTCGATCGCGACGCTCGGCATCGTCTGCACGGGGATCGCGTTCCTGTTCTTCCACTCGCTGGTGGCGAGCGAGGGCCCGGCCACGGCGTCGCTCGTAGGCTACGTGGCCCCCGGCTTCTCGGTCACCTACGGGGTCGTGCTGCTGGACGAGAGCTTCACGGTCGCCACTGCGGCGGGGCTCGTGCTGATCCTCGGCGGGTCCTGGCTAGCGGCGGGCGGCGAGCTGCCCGCACGCCGCCGCGATGTCGCGGCCGCGCGTGAGCCGCACGGTGGTCCGGACGCCGCGCTCCTCGAGCGCCGCCCGGAAGGCGGCGATCGCGTCGCGGCCTGAGCCGCGGTAGCCCGAGTCGGTCGGGTTGTAGGGGATCAGGTTCACCTTGAAAGCGCGGCGCGGCTCGAGCACGGCGGCGAGCGCGACAGCCTGCTCGTAACGGTCGTTCACCCCGTCCAGCATCAGGTACTCCACGAACACCGGCCGGCGGCGGCGCTCGTGCCAGCGCAGGCACGCGTCGCGCACGTCGCTCAGCGGGTAGCGCTCGTTCACCGGCATGAGCTCCGAGCGGAGCGCCTCGTCGGCGGCGTGGAGCGAGAGCGCCAGTCGCACCGGCGGCCCCTCATCCGCCATGCGCTCGATGCCGGGCAGCCAGCCGACCGTCGAGACGCCGATGTTCGAATGCGCGATCCCGATGTCGGGGAGGCGCTCGCAGGCGGCGAGCACGCTGTCCAGGTTCATGAGCGGCTCGCCCATGCCCATGAAGACGGCGTGGTTCACCGGCTCCTTCCGTCTGAAGTGGAGCGCCTGGTCCAGGATCTCCGACGCGGTGAGGTTGCGGCCGAAGCGCATGGTGCCGGTGGCGCAGAAGGTGCAGGTCAGCGGGCAGCCGGACTGGCTCGACACGCACAGCGAGCGGCGGCCGTCGCGGTAGCGCATCAGCACGGCCTCCACGGGCCGTCCGTCGTGCGTCTCGAACAGCGCCTTCTCGGTTCCGTCCGACGCGAGCGCCTCGTGCACCATCCGCAGCGACGAGAACGGCACCTCGCCGGCGAGCCGCACGCGGAGCTCGCGGGGCAGGTTCGTCATCTCGTCGTACGACCCCGCTCCGCGCGCCGCCCACTCCCAGACCTGGCGCGCGCGGAAGCGCGGCTCCTCGGCCGAGTCGAGGCGCTCCTCGAGCAGATTCAGGTCCATGCGCGAAAAAGTTTGGCGCACGGGGCATGCGATTCGGCCGGTTTGGGGAAAAGGCTCAGCGGTGGTGCCTTCTCTGCGTGACACGATCCCCGTCTCCGGGGACCGCCAGCTGGTCGACGCTGTGCTCGATGCGGTGGCCTCGCTGATCGTGGTCGTCGACGCCGAGGGCCGCCTCGTGCGCTGGAACCGCGCGTGCGAGTCGCTGCTCGGCTACACGGCCGCCGAGCTCGACGCGCCGCGGGCGCTGCTCGATCTGATCCCGGCGGCCGAGCACGGCATGGCGGACGACGCGATGCGGGCGCTGATGGCGGGGGAGTCGCCGGTTCGCGCCGAGCTCCACTGGCGCACGCGCGACGGCAAGCTGAGGCTGATCCAGTGGGCCATCACAGGACTCACGGGGCCCGACGGCGAGCTCACGCACGCGGTCGGCACCGGCATCGACGTGACGGACGAGCGCAGCTGGGAAGAGGAACGCGTGACGGTGGAGGAGCAGCTCCGCTACATGGCCGACCACGACGCGCTCACCGGCCTGTTCAACCGGCGCCGGCTCGAGGAGGAGCTCGAGCGGCACATCGCGCACGGGCGCCGCTACGGGATGGGCGGCGCGCTGCTGCTGCTCGACCTTGACGACTTCAAGCAGGTGAACGACGGCTTCGGCCACCGCGCCGGGGACCGCGTCCTGACCGCCGTGGCGGTCATCCTGCGCCACCGGCTCCGCGAGAGCGACATCGTGGCCCGCTTCGGCGGGGACGAGTTCGCGGTTCTGATGCCGGTCGGCGGAGCGACCGAGGCAGCCGAGCTGGCCGACCTCCTCGCCCGCGCCGTGCACGACGATGTGACGACGCCCGCGGGCCCGCTCTCCGCGAGCGTGGGCATCGCGCTCTTCGAGGAGTCCGCGACCCCCGACGAGATCCTCTCCCGCGCGGACGACGCGATGTACACCGACAAGCGAGCCGCGCCCCGCCGCGCGCGGCACCTGCGGCCGGTGGAGTAGCGCCCCCGGCCGGCGCCCGCCCTGCGCGCCCGGCGGCCGGCGCCCGCCCTGCGCCCCCGCGCGTAGCCTGCCCGCATGCGGCTCGCCAAGTTCCTCGCGCATGCCGGGGTCGCCTCGCGGCGGGCGGCCGAGGGGATCGTCGGCGACGGTCGGGTGACGGTCGACGGCGCGGTTGTCACGGATCCGGCACGGGACGTCGACGAATCGAACGCGGTCGCGCTCGACGGGCGCCGAGTCGAGCCCGAGCCGCGGGAGGTGCACGCGCTCAACAAGCCGGCCGGCGTGGGCTCGACCGCCCGCGACACCCACGGCCGCCCGACCGTTGTCCAGCTCGTGCGCTCGCGCCGGCGGCTTTATCCGGTCGGCCGGCTCGACGCCGACACCACCGGCCTGATCCTGCTGACGAACGACGGCGAGCTGGCGGAGCGCCTGACACACCCGCGCTACGGCGTGAAGAAGGTCTACAGGGCGCGAGTCCAGCCGAAACGGCTCTCGCCGGGTGCACTGGACGCGCTCCGCGAGGGCGTCGAGCTCGAGGACGGCCGCACGGCGCCCGCGCAGGTGCGCCAGCACGGCGGCGGCGTGGTGGAGATCACGGTCCGGGAGGGCCGCAAGCGCCAGGTGCGCCGGATGATCGAGGCCGTGGGCCACCGGGTCGTGGAGCTGGAGCGCGTGGCATTCGGCCCGCTCGGGCTGCGCGGCCTGGAGCCCGGCAGGAGCCGCCGCCTGACGAAGGCCGAGGTGGAGCGCCTGCGGCGAGCGACGGAGCCGCGCGTCCACACGAAAAAGCGGCACTGACGGAGCACTGAAACGCTCGCGCCGGCCAGGTGGTGGGTATGCGTAGCGGAAAACGACACGATTACCCACCACCTGGCCGAGGGCGCGGCGCGGCTGCCACAATCCTCCGCCGCATGAAGCTCCGCGCGCTGCGAGGCGCCATCACGGTCGAGGACAACGAGCCGGACGCCATCCTGTCCGCCACGGAGGAGCTCGTCCACGCCGTCATGGAGCGCAACGGGCTCGACCCGGAGCACATGGTGAGCTGCATCTTCACGTGCACCAGCGACCTCGACGCCGAGTTTCCCGCGGTGGCGGCGCGGAACCTCGGCCTCTCGTCCGTCCCGCTCCTCTGCGCGCGCGAGATCGACGTGCCGGGCGCGCTGCCAAAGGTCATCAGGCTCCTCCTTCACTGCTACGCGGACCCGGCAAGCGAGCCGCGCCACGTCTACCTGCGCGAAGCGGAATCGCTCCGACGCGACCTCGGAGGCGCCCAGTGACCGGTCTCGAGTTCAACGAGCGCGTCAAGGCGATCCCGGTCTACCCGGCCGCCTCGACCTACGCCTTCGACGGCGAGCTCGTGAAGCTGGCCTCGAACGAGACCCCGTTCGCGCCCCACCCGCAGGTCCTGGAGGCGGTCGAGGCCCAGCTGCGCACCCTCAACCGCTATCCAGACCCGGAGAAGGCCATCCTTCGCCGCCGTCTTTCGGATCGCACCGGCGTCGCGGCCGGTCGTATCGCCATCGGCAACGGCTCCTGCGAGCTGCTGCTCGCCGGCGCCGAGGCGATGCTCGAGCCGGGCGCCGAGGTCGTCTACGCCTGGCCCTCGTTCTCGATCTATCCCCACCTGGCCGCCATGACGGGCGCCCGCGCGATCACCGTGCCGCTGAACGACGCCGCCGAGCACGACCTCGATGCGATGGCCAAGGAGGTCACCGCCGCTACGCGGATGGTGATCGTGTGCAACCCGAACAACCCGACAGCTACGGGCCTCCCGCCGTCGGCGATCGACGAGTTCCTCAAAGCCATGCCCCGCAGCGTCGCCGTGATCCTCGACGAGGCCTACGTGGAGTTCTCGACGCTGCAGGACCCCGACGAGTCGCTCGGCCTTCTCCGGCGCCACCCGAACCTGATCGTGCTGCGCACGTTCTCGAAGGTGTACGGGCTCTGCGGCCTGCGCGTCGGCTACGCGCTCGGCTCTGAGGAGTTCCGGCTCGCGGTGGACCGCGTCAGGCAGCCGTTTTCGGTCAATGCCCTCGCGCAGGCGGCGGCGACCGAGGCCCTCAACCACGTGGACGAGGTGGAGCGGCGCGTGGAGCAGACGGCGATCGAACGCGTGCACGTGGAGACCGAGCTCGAGGAGCGCGGCTTCGAAACCACCGACAGCCAGGCGAACTTCTCCTGGGTCTCGCTCGGCGAGCGCGACGAGGACGAGCTCGTGGACGGTCTCGCCAAGCTCGGCGTCATCGTCCGCGCGGGCCGCGCGCTCGGCCAGGAGGGCTGGATGCGCGTCACCTACGGCACACGCCACGAGAACGACCGTTTTCTGGCCGCGCTGGACCAATTGGTCTGAGCCTGCTACAAAGCGGTGCAGTGACTCGCCCGGCCATGTCGAGCTTCCATACGAGCGCCTCCGTGTGCTCCGCTCGGCGTGCCCTCTCTCGCTGGTACTACCGATTTAGCTAGGCGTCCGGCAGCGGCTGCGCGCCGCCGTGCCGAACTCCCTTGGACCGCCGGACGCCGTCCGCATTCGCCGTACCACCAAGCAACTTTGAGAGGCTGTAGGGGCAGATGATGATCGTGATGAAAGAGGGGGCGACGGAGGCGGAGATTGCCGCCGTCGTCAAACGCGTCGAGTCGGTAGGCGCCCAGGCGCACATCTCCGCGGGCGAGCTCGTGACGGTGATCGGCGCGATCGGCGACCGCGAGCACGTGGCCAACCTGGGTCTCGACGGCGCGCCGGGCGTGGACCACCTGGTGCCGATCCTGAAGCCGTACAAGCTGGCGTCGCTCCAGTACCGGCGCGAGCAGCGAACCGTCCTGGAGATCGACGGGCGAAGGATCGGGGGCGACCACTTCGCGACGATCGCCGGCCCGTGCACGGTGGAGTCGCGCGAGGTGCTGCTGGACGCGGCCCGCACCGTCAAGGAGGCGGGCGCCCAGTTCCTGCGCGGCGGTGCCTACAAGCCGCGCACGTCGCCGTACTCGTTCCAGGGCCTCGGGGAGGCCGGCCTGCGCCTGCTCGCGGAGGCGAAGGCCGAGACCGGCCTGCCGGTAGTGACCGAGCTGCTGGACGTGCGCGACCTCGAGCCCGTTCTCGAGGTGGCCGACGTGGTGCAGCTCGGCGCGCGCAACATGCAGAACTACACGCTGCTCACCGAGGTGGGCCGCGCCGGGAAGCCGGTGCTGCTGAAGCGCGGCCTCTCGGCCACGCTCGAGGAGCTTCTGATGGCCGCCGAGTACGTGCTGAAGGAGGGCAACGAGGCGGTGATGCTCTGCGAGCGCGGCATCCGCACCTACGAGCCGAGCTACCGCTTCACGCTCGACCTGATGGCCGTGCCGGTCCTGCGCGAGCTGACGCACCTGCCGATCGTGATCGACCCGAGCCACGCGGCCGGGAAGCGTTCGCTCGTCGAGCCGCTCTCGCTCGCCGCGGCCGCGGCCGGCGCCGACGGGATCATCGTCGAGATCCACCCGTGCCCGGAGGAGGCCGTCTGCGACGGCCCCCAGGCGCTCTACGCGGACGACTTCGCCGCGTACCTGCGCAAGCTCGAGGCGGCGGCGGAGCTCGCCGGCAAGCAGTTTTCGACGGTATGACAAGACTGCGCACCGGGCACTGCCCGGCGCTTGTCGCACGGCGGCGATGAGGATCGCCGTCCTCGGCGTGGGCCTGATCGGCGGCTCGATCGGCCTGGCGGCTCGGGAGCACGTCGAGGGCGCCGAGGTGGTGGGCTTCGGCCGCGACCCGGAGCGGCTCCGCCTCGCGCGCGAGCGCGGCGCGATCGACCGCGCCGCGGGCTCGCTCGAGGACGCCGTGGAGGGCGCCGAGCTCTGCTTCGCGTGCGCGCCCGTCGGCGTCCTGCCCGGGCTGGTGCGCGCGGCGCTCGACGCGTCCGGCGACGACACGCTCGTGACCGACGTCGGCTCGACCAAGCAGGACCTCGTGAGCCGCACGGCCGACCCGCGCTTCGTGGGCGGCCACCCGATAGCCGGCGCGGAGACCGCCGGGGTCGAGCACGCGCGCGCCGACCTGTTTCAGAACGCGGTCTGGTACCTCACGCCGCACGAGCACTCGGGCGGCCTCCTGTACGAGCGGCTGCACCGCTTCGTGGTCGACCTCGGCGCGCGCCCGGTCGCGGTCGACGCCGAGACCCACGACCGGCTCGTCGCCGTCTTCAGCCACCTCCCGCACGTGCTCGCGAACGTCCTGGCGTCGCAGGCCGCGGCGCGGCTCGCGGACCACGGCGAGGCGCTCCGCCAGGTCGGGCCGAGCTTCCGCGACATGACGCGCGTCGCCGGCGCGAACACGGCCATCTGGAGCGACATCTACCGCTCGAACCGGGCCGCGATCGCAGAGGAGATCCGCGGCTTCAGGCGCGAGCTCGACGAGGTGGAGCGCCGCCTCGAGGAGGGCGAGGTGGAGGACTGGAACGACCGCGCGCGCGAGGACAGGCGCGCGCTGCTCGAGGCCGGCGCGGCCGAGGGCCCCGTGCACGAGCTTCGCCTCAGCGTGCCGAACCGCCCCGGTATCGTCGCGCAGGTGGCTCTCGAGCTGGGCAGGGCCGGCGTGAACATCGCGGACATGGCGCTCGCGCCCGCGTCCGACATGCGCACCGGCGCGATGAGCCTCTGGATCGCGGGCGACGCCCAGGCAGAGCGGGGGCGCGAGCTGATCAGAGGGCTGGGCTTCCCCGTCGGCGCCGAGTGACCGCCACCGCGCGCTTCGACCCGGCCGGCCCGCTCCGGGGCGACTACACGCCCCCGGCGGACAAGTCGATCTCGCACCGCGCCGCGCTGTTCGCGGGCATGTGCGACGAGCCCGTCGCCGTGGAGAACTACCTCGACTCCGAGGACACGCTCTCGACGCTGGGCGCGGTCAGGACGCTCGGCGCGGGCGTGGAGGAGGAGCCCGACGGCCGGCTCGTGATCCGCGGCGTCGGCCTGCACGCGCCGCTCGAGGCCACGGGCGGCCTCCTGAACGTGGGGAACGCGGGCACGCTCATGCGGCTGCTGCCGGGCTGGCTGGCGGGACAGCCGGGCGGCGTATGGACGCTTGACGGCGACGACTCGATTCGCCGCCGCCCGGTCGACCGGGTGGCCGAGCCGCTGCGCCTGATGGGGGCCACGGTCGAGGCCCGCGAGGGCCGCTTTCCGCCGTTCACCGTCCGCGGCGCGCCGCTCACGGGGATCGAGTACGAGCTGCCGGTGGCGAGCGCCCAGGTGAAGTCGTGCGTGCTGATCGCCGGCATGTTCGCCTCGGGCTCGACCACCGTCCATGAGGGCGCGCCCAGCCGGGACCACACCGAGCGCCTGCTGCGCCGCGCGCGTGTGCCGTTCGAGCGCGACGGCGAGCGGATCACCGTGGCGCAGGTCGACGAGCTCGAGCTCGAGCGGCTGCTCGTGCCCGGTGACCCCTCCTCGGCGGCCTTCATGGTGGCCGCGGCGATCCTCGTCGGCGGCTCGCGCGTGGTCGTGAAGGACGTGGGCCTCAACTGGACCCGCACGGGCTTCTTCCGAATCGCCGAGCGCATGGGCGCGGTGATCGTGGGCGACCTCGAGGAGCCGGGCACCGAGTCGGACGAAGAGCCGGTCGGCGAGCTCGACGTCGCCTCCGGCCCGCTCGAGGGCACCGTCGTGGAGCCCGGCGAGGTGCCGCTCGCGATCGACGAGCTGACGCTGGTCGCCCTCCTCGGCGCGCACGCGGAGGGCGAGACGGTCGTGCGCGGCGCCGGCGAGCTGCGGCTGAAGGAGTCCGACCGGATCGCCGGCGTCGTGGACGGGCTGCGCGGCCTCGGCGCGGACATCGAGGCGACGCCGGACGGCTTCGTGGTGCGCGGCGACGGCTCGCCGCTCGCCGGCGGCTCGATCGAGGCGAACGGCGACCACCGCATGGCGATGCTGGGGGCGGTGGCGGGTCTTGCCTCGACGGAGGGCGTCGAGGTGGTCGGCATGGAGGCCGCGGCCGTCTCCTACCCCGGCTTCGAGAAGGACCTCCGGGCGCTCCTGTAGGTTGCGCCGCCGGTGTACCACACGCTCCTCTTCCTCCACCTGGTCGCCGCGTTCCTGCTCGCCGTGACGGTGGTCATGTACAGCGCGGTGGCGCTCGGCGCGGCGACGAGCGGGCGCAGCCTGTTCGTCGCGGACCGCTGCTGGGACGTTGGCGGCCTCGGGACGATCGTGCTCGGCGTCTGGCTCGTCCTGAACCTCGACGAGTACGACATCACCGACGGCTGGATCATCGGCGCGATCGTGCTGTGGTTCGTCGCCACCGGACTCGGACAGACCGTGCAGAGGCGGGCGGCGGCCGGCGAGACCGCCGCGGTGGCGACGCTGCACTGGCTGAGGACGCTCACCGTGCTCGGCCTGCTCGTCCTGATGGTCTGGAAGCCAGGCGCATGAGCCTCCTCGCCGCGATCCGGCCGGACGACTGGAACATCGCGCTGTTCGTGCATCTGCTGGGCGCCATGGCGCTCGCCGGCTCGCTCGTCCTGGTGGTCACTCAGGTCGCCGCCGACAACCTGCGGCTCGGTTTCCGCACGCTCCTGCTCGTGGTGATCCCGAGCTGGATCGTCATGCGGGTGGGCGCGCAGTGGATCGCCTCGAAGGAGCACGTCGACGACATCGACCCGACGCCGGCCTGGGTCGACATCGGCTACAGCACGTCCGAGGGCAGCCTCCTGCTGCTGCTGATAGCAACCGGGTGCGCGGGCATCGCCGCGCGGCGCGCCCGCGGCGGCGGACTGCGCACGGCGACGCTCGTGCTCGTCGCAATCTCCCTCGTCGCGTACGGCGTCGCGATCTGGGCGATGTCGACGAAGCCCACGTAGCCTGTCCGCCCATGGTGGTGGCCATCGACGGGCCCGCCGGCGCGGGCAAGAGCACCGTCGCGCGCGCGGCGGCGCGGGCGCTCGGCTTCACCTACCTCGACTCGGGCGCGATGTACCGGGCTGTCGGGCTGATGACGAGCCGCGAGGGCGGCCCCGCGGCCGACCGGGCGGAGGAGCTCGACATCCGGATCGGCGAGCGCGTGGTCGCCAACGGGGTGGACGTGACCGACGCGATCCGCACGCCGGAGGTCTCCGAGGCCGCCTCCACCGTGGCCACCGACCCGCGCGTACGCGAGGCGCTGGTGAAGAAGCAGCGCGAGCTGCTCGCCGGCGGCGACTGGGTGGCGGAGGGCCGCGACATCGGGACCGTCGTGGCACCCGACGCGGAGGTGAAGGTCTACCTCACGGCCTCGCCGGAGGAGCGTGCGCGCCGGCGCGCCGAGGAGCTCGGTACCGACGTCGACACGGTCATGCGCGACCAGGCGCTCCGCGACGCGCAGGACATGGACCGCGAGCACTCGCCGCTGAAGCCCGCGCCGGGCGCGGTCGAGCTCGACACGAGCGGCCTGAGCGTCGACGAGGTGGTGGAGCGCGTCGTGGAGCTGGTCGAGCGGCAGCGATGAGGCGGCCGACGGTCGCCGTCGTCGGCTATCCGAACGTCGGCAAGTCGACGCTGGTGAACCGCCTGTCCGGCACCCGCGAGGCCGTGGTGCACGCGCAGGCGGGCGTGACGCGCGACCGCAAGGAGATCGCTGCCGACTGGAACGGGGTCGGCTTCACGCTCGTGGACACCGGCGGCGTCGACTTCGCGGGCGAGCACGAGCTGTCCGAGGAGATACTCCGTCAGGCGCTGACGGCGCTCGAGGGCGCCGACCTCGCGGTGCTCGTCGTCGATGCCCGCGCCGGCCTCCGGCCCGGCGACGCCGAGCTCGCGCGCGAGCTGCGCGGCGGCCGCGTGCCCGTGATCGTGGCGGCGAACAAGGTTGACGACGCCCGCCAGGCCGGCCTGGCGAGCGAGTTCTACGGCCTCGGCCTGGGCGACCCGCTGCCGGTGTCCGCCACCCAGGGCCTCGGCACCGGCGACCTGCTCGACCGGATCGTCGAGCGGCTGCCGCGCGTCGCGGCGGAGCTCGAGGACGCCACGCGACTCGCGCTGATCGGGCGGCCGAACGTCGGGAAGTCGTCGCTCGTGAACCGGCTGCTCGGCGAGGAGCGCGTGATCGTGACCGACGTGGCGGGCACCACGCGCGACGCGATCGACACCCGCATCGAGTTCGAGGGTCGCGAGGTCGTGCTCGTGGACACCGCCGGGCTGCGTCGGCGGACGAAGGTGGCCGGCACGGTCGCCTACTACGCGCAGCTGCGCTCGGAGCAGGCCGCGGAGCGGGCGGACGTGGCGATCGTCGTGTGCGACGCCCTCGATGGCGTGACAACCGAGGACCTGCGCGTGGCCGAGCTCGCCATGAAGCAGAAGTGCGCGACGGTGATCGCCATCAACAAGTGGGACGTCACGCGCACCGACCTCGAGGACGCGAAGGCGCGCGTCACGCGGAAGCTCCGCCAGCGGCCGCAGGTCATGGCGGTGTCAGCGCTCACCGGGCGCGGGCTCAAGCGCCTCGTCGCGGAGGCGCTCTGGCTGGCGGACCGCTCCGCCCAGTGGATCCCGACGCCCGAGCTGAACCGCTTCGTGGGCGACCTCCAGGGGCTCCGCGAGCCGCCCGCCGTGCGCGGGCGGCGGCTCCGGATCTACTACATGGCCCAGTACGAGGCGAAGCCGCCGCGGTTCGCGATCCAGGTCAACAACCGCGGCCTCGTCACGCGCGACTATGCCTACTTCCTCGAGAACAGGCTGCGCGAGCGCTACCGGCTCGAGGGCGTGCCGCTCGTCATCGACTTCAAGACCAGCGGCGGCCGCTCCTAGAGCGGCTCGAACCGAGCGGTGAAGTGACGCAGCGCGGGCGGCTCCTCCACCATCCGCAGGCCGCGTATCGCCTCCGCGCCGCGCGCGACGTGCCCGCACACCTCGATCACGTAGTCGACGTGCGACTGGGTGTAGGTGCGGCGCGGGATCGCCAGGCGGAGGAGCTCCATCGGCGCCGGCTGCTCCGAGCCGTCGGCCCGGCGGCCGAACATGACCGTCCCGATCTCGGAGCCGCGGATGCCGCCCTCGCGGTAGAGGGCGACCGCGAGCGCCTGCCCTGGATACTCGAGCGGCGGGATCTGCGGGAGCAGCGCCCGCGCGTCGATGTACACGGCGTGCCCGCCGACGGGCAGCACGACCGGGATGCCGGCGCGGTCGAGCGCCTCGCCGAGGTACTCGGTGGAGCGTATCCGGTAGCGCAGGTAGTCCTCGTCCACCGCCTCGCGCAGGCCCTGGGCGATCGCGTCCATGTCGCGCCCCGCCATGCCGCCGTAGGTGGGGAAGCCCTCGGTGAGTATCAGCAGGTTGCGGCACTGCTCCGCGAGCGCGTCGTCGTTCAGCGCCAGCCAGCCGCCGATGTTGCCGAGCGGGTCCTTCTTCGCCGACATCGTCATCCCGTCAGCGAGCGCCGCCATCTCGCGGACGATGTCCGGGACGGGCGTGTCCTCGTAGCCCGGCTCGCGCAGCTTGACGAACCACGCGTTCTCGGCGAAGCGGCAGGCGTCGAGGAACAGCGGCACGTCGCCGCACGCCTCGCGCACCGCGCGCAGGTTCTCCATCGAGACGGGCTGGCCGCCACCCGAGTTGTTCGTGAGCGTCACGAACACGATGGGCACGTCCCGCTCGGCGAGCACGCGCCGCAGCGCGTCCACGTCCATGTTGCCCTTGAACGGGTGGCGGGACGAGGGCACGAGCCCCTCGGGGACCGGCAGGTCGAGCGCCTCGGCGCCGGTGAACTCCACGTTCGCGCGCGTGGTGTCGAAGTGGGTGTTGTTCGGGATCGTCCGCCCGGGGCCGCCGAGCGCGCTGAACAGGATCTTCTCCGCAGCGCGGCCCTGGTGGGTCGGGATCACGTGCTGAAACGGGAACAGATCACGCACGGCTTCACGAAAGCGAAACCACGACGCCGAGCCGGCGTAGCTCTCGTCGCCGCGCTGGAGCCCGGCCCACTGCTCCGAGGACATCGCGCCAGTGCCCGAGTCCGTGAGCAGGTCCACGAGCACGCGTGGCCCCGGCACGTTGAAAAGGTTGTAGCCCGCCCGCAGGAGCTCCTGCTCGCGCTCCTCGAGCGTCGTCATCGCGATCGGCTCCACGGAGTGGATGCGGAAGGGCTCGATAATCGTTACCCACTGACTGTCCATGACACCATCTGTACCCTTGGCCGCCTCATGACGACGCAGCCGCTTTCAGACAACGAGTTCCTGTTCACCTCGGAGTCGGTTACCGAGGGCCACCCGGACAAGATGGCCGACCAGATCTCGGACGGCGTCCTTGACGCCGTGATGGCCGACGACCCGACCGGTCGCGTGGCCTGCGAGACGCTCGTGAACACCGGGCTCGTGGTGGTCTCCGGCGAGATCACGACCGACGTGTACGTGGACATCCCGAAGATCGCGCGCGAGACGATCCGCAAGATCGGCTACAGCGGCGGCCGCTACGGCTTCGACTGCGAGAGCTGCGCCGTCATCACCGCCATCGACGAGCAGTCGCCCGACATCGCGCAGGGCGTGGACAGGGCCTACGAGGCGCGCACCGACCCGGCCGACGATGACGAGCTCGACGTGGCCGGCGCCGGCGACCAGGGCATGATGTTCGGCTTCGCGACGCGCGAGACGAAGGAGCTGATGCCGCTGCCGATCTCGCTCGCGCACAAGCTCGCCCACAGGCTCGCCGAGGTGAGGCGCGCGGAGCTGATGCCGTACCTCGGCCCGGACGGCAAGACCCAGGTGACGGTGCGCTACGAGAACGGCCGCCCGATCGAGATCGAGCGCGTGCTGATCTCGACCCAGCACAAGGACGGCGTGGACGCCGAGACGCTGATCAAGCCGGACCTGTGGGAGCACGTGGTGCACCCGGTCCTCCCGGCCGAGCTCTACGACGAGAAGAAGCTGCTCGACGACGGCGGCCGCAACTTCCTCGTCAACCCGACGGGCAAGTTCGTGATCGGCGGCCCGGTCGGCGACGCCGGCCTCACCGGGCGCAAGATCATCGTGGACACCTACGGCGGCATGGCGCGGCACGGCGGCGGCGCGTTCTCCGGCAAGGACCCGTCGAAGGTCGACCGCTCGGCCGCCTACGCGGCGCGCTACGTGGCCAAGAACGTCGTGGCGGCCGGCCTCGCCGACAAGTGCGAGGTGCAGGTGGCCTACGCGATCGGCGTCGCGCACCCGGTGTCGGTGATGGTGGAGACGTTCGGCACCGAGCGCGTGGCTCGGTCGCAGATCGCGCAGCTCGTCGACGAGCACTTCGACCTCCGCCCGGGCGCGTTCCGCCAGTACCTCGACCTGCACCGCCCGATCTTCCAGAAGACGGCGGCCTACGGCCACTTCGGCCGCGAGGACCACGACTTCACCTGGGAGAAGACGGACAAGGCCGCCACGCTGCGCGAGGCCGCCGGCCTCACCGAGCGCGAGACGTCGGCCGTCTAGCCGCTGCCGTCCGGGCGCCTCACCCGGTACACGTCGACGGTTCCGCGCACGCCCTTGAAGCGGCGGCTGCCCGCCGCCGACCAGTCGTAGGCGTCCGCGCACGCGTCGCGCACCTCCTTCGAGGCAACCACGGTCCCGCGGCGTGCGAAGCCCGTCAGCCGCGCCGCGAGGTTGACCGGGCGGCCGTACCAGTCGCCCGCGCGCGGCAGCCCCTCGCCCGACGCGACGCCGCCGCGCAGCAGCGGGCCGTCGTCCCTCGAGCGGTCCACCAGGCCGATGACCGTGTCGAGCACGGGGCGCGGATCGGGGGCCACCAGCATCGCGGCGTCGCCGATCGTCTTCACGAGCCGGACCGGGGCGTGGACCGCGTCCGCGACGGCCCGCTCGAAGCTCCGCACCACGGCGCCGAGGTCCTCGGGAGCCACGTCCTCGCCGAGCTTCGTGAAGCCCACGATGTCGACGAAGGCGGCGGTCACCGGCTGGGCGCCGGCGAGGCGGCCGCTCTGCAGCTCGGCCTGGCCGATGACCGCCTCGCGCATCTCCTCGCGCAGGCGCAGGTTCAGCATCTGCTGGAGCGTCGGCGCCGCGAGCGGCCCGAGGTTGCGGACCGTCTCGGCGTAGCGGAGGCCGAGCGCGCGCTCGGTGTCGCCGGGCTGCAGGAGCGCCTCGCCGAAGGTTGAGACGAACGAGGCGGCGATGCTCGCCATGGAGCGGCTCATCACGGCGGTGAGCTCGAGGAAGGCCTCCTCGGAGAGGCCCGCCTCGAGCAGCACCTTGGCGCTGTGCGCCAGGTCGCGCTCCTCCTCGGTGACCGCCCGCTCGCCCGGCTCGCGGACCGGCACGCCGAGCGCACGCCCCGCCTCGTTCAGGAAGTCGACCTCGAGGCCCGTCTCCTCGGCCACCTCCTCCGGCGTGTAGAGCTTGCCGTCGCCCGCGAGCACGCGCTCGACCGGCAGCAGCGCGAGGCGCTCGTGCGCGGCGGCCTCGCGGAGCTCCTCGAGCGTGAAGCCCTCGTCCTCGAGCGTCCGGAGCAGCTCCAGACGTGCCTCGCGGTCGTCCGCGCCGTCGAGCAGCCCCTCGCCCTCGAAGTCGATCGCCACGCGCACATGGTGCCTTAAGGCCCGCGCAGCGGTGTCCGATACGGATCGAATGGCCCGCCTCCTACATCAGCGGACCGTCTCACTGCTCGCGCTGCTCGCGGCTTGCGCCGTCGTGCCCGGCGCCGTCATCCACTTCTTCGGCGAGACCGAGGTCGAGATCCCGGGCGGCGTGCACTTCTTCGCGCTGGGCATCAGCGCCGGGCTCGCCGCGGTGGCGGCGGTCGTGCTGACCATCTCGGGCGCCAGGCGCGGGGACGCTCGCTCTGTGCTGATCGGAGCGGCGTTCTCGGCGATGGCGGCGCTCCTCTCCATCCACGGTCTCGCGACGCCCGGCTTCATCGTGGGCATGAACGGGCTCGTCGCGTTCGCAGGGGCGGCGACGCTGCCGGTCGGCGGCGCCGTGCTGGCGCTCGCGGTGATACCCGAGCTGCGGCAGCCGTCGGCGGTTCGCCCGGTGCTCGTGCTCCAGGCGGTGCTGCTCGCTGTCATCGTGGTGCTGGGCGTCGTGGGGCTGACCCACCCGGAGCTCGTGCCCGGAGTCCCCGAGTATGGGAGCCCGGCGGCGTGGATCACGCTCGGGGTCGGGCTCGCCCTCTTCGGCGCGCTCGCCGTGCGCGCGGCGCGGACCTACCTGCTCACGCGCCGCCTCGCGGACCTGACCGTCGTCTTCGGGCTCGTGCTGCTCGCCGTGTCGCTCTTCCCGGCTCTGCTGATGGACTACGACGAGATCGGCTGGTGGATCGGCCACGCCTTCGAGTTGATCGGGATCGGTGTCGTGGGCCTTCCTGTTGCGCTCGACCTGCACCGCGGCGCCCAGTCGCGCCCGCTCACGAACGACCTGCGCGCGAGCGAGCTCGTGAGCGCGGCCGACGCCTTCATGGGCCCGACGGTGCGCGCCCTGCTCGTGCGGCTCGCGCACAAGGACGACTACACGGCCGAGCACACGCGCGGCGTAGCGCTGCGGGCGGTCCAGGTGGGCGAGGAGCTCGGGCTCGCGCCCGTGCGGCTCCGCGAGCTCGCCGTGGGCGGCCTGCTGCACGACGTCGGCAAGCTCGCGGTGCCGAACGAGATCCTGCAGAAGCCGGATGCGCTCACCGACGAGGAGTTCGACGTGATCAAGCGCCACCCGGAGCTCGGCAGCGAGCTCGTGCGCGAGCTCGGCTTCTCGACTCAGGTCGCCCGGCTCGTGCTCGACCATCACGAGCGGCTCGACAGCACGGGCTACCCGCGCGGGCTGGGCGCTCCCGACCTCGACATCGAGACGCGCATCCTGGCCGTCTGCGACGTGTTCGACGCGCTGCTCTCGAAGCGCGTCTACCGCGAGGCCTGGCGGCTCGAGGACGCTCTCGAGCTGATCAGCAGGGAGGCCGGCACGAAGTTCGACCCGGCCTGCGTGGACGCGCTCGAACGGGTCATAGGGCGCGAGCAGGACGGCGCCTCGCGCGCCGCCGCCTGATCAGGCGGAGCTCAGCTCAGCTCACGGGCGATTGCCCCGGCCGCGCGCCGTCCGAGCCTGCCCGTAGCGTCGGGGGTCGTGATCGCCAAGGTCGAGCCGCTCACGCCGGCGCGCAGCCTGCGCGGGCCGTTCGACTACCGCCTTGCGGGCGCGCTCGAGGACGTGGGTGTCGGGAGCATGCTGGTGGTGCCGTTCGGGCGCCGGCGCCTGCTCGGCGTCGTGGTGGACGTGGCCTCGGAGAGCGAGCTGCCGCCCGAGCGGCTGGCCGAGCCGATCGCGGCGCTCGAGGCCGACGTCCCGCAGTCGCTCGTCGCGCTCGGCCTCTGGGTGGCGCGCGAGTACGTGTCGACGCCGGCGCGCGGGCTCGCGCTCGTGCTGCCGCCGGGAACCGGCACGGGCGCCGGCCGTCCGCTGCGTCCGAAGCGCTCATTGCGGGCGGCGATCACCCCTGCGGGCGAGGCGGCCGTGCGAGAGGGCGCGCGCATGGGGGCGCGCCAGCGGGCCGCGCTGGAGGCGGTGGGCCACGCTCCGCTGGGGGCTGCCGCGCTGGCGCGCCGCACCGGCTGCACCCACTCGACGCTCCGCAGCCTCGAGCGGCGCGGGCTGATCCGGCTCGAGAGCGCGGCGGAGCCGCCGCGGCGGGTGGTGATCGAGCGGGTGGGGGCCGCTGGCGGCGGCCTGTCGCTCACGGCGGACCAGGGCGCCGCCCTCGCGGCCATCGAGCTGCGGCTCGACTCCCCCGCGGACCCGCTGCTCCTCCACGGCGTCACCGGCAGCGGCAAGACCGAGGTCTACCTGCGCGCGGTAGCGGCGGCGCTCGAGCGCGGGCGCTCGGCGATCGTGCTGGTCCCGGAGATCGCGCTCACCCCGCAGACCGCCGGCCGCTTCGTGGAGCGCTTCGGCGAGCGCGTCGCGGTGATGCACTCGCGGCTCTCCCAGCGCGAGCGCTACGACGAGTGGTGGCGCATGCGGCGCGGGGAGGCGCGCGTCTGCGTCGGGCCGCGCTCGGCGGTGTTCGCGCCGTTCGACGACGTGGGCCTGATCGTCGTCGACGAGGAGCACGACGGCTCGTACAAGCAGGAGGGCGATCCGCGCTACGACGCGCGAGCCGTGGCGGAGCGGCGGGCCGCCGAGGACGGCGCGCTGCTCGTGGCCGGGAGCGCCACGCCGCGCCCGGAGAGCATGTTGCGCTACGAGCGGATCGAGCTTCGCTCGCGAGTCGACGGACGGCGGCTGCCGCCTGTCGAGCTCGTCGGGATGGCGGGCACGGCCGGGCCGCTCCACGAGCGCACGCGCGAGGCGCTCGACGGCATCCGCCGCCGCGGGGAGAAGGCGATCGTGCTGCTGAACCGGCGCGGCTGGTCGAACTTCCTGTCCTGCCGCTCGTGCGCGCGCGTCTGGGGGTGCCCGAACTGCGACGTCACGCTGGTGCTGCACCGGGCGCTCGACGAGGTGTCGTGCCACCACTGCGGGCACCGCGAGGCGGCGCCGCGGACGTGTCCCGACTGCGGCTCGGTGTCGGTCGCGCGGCACGGCGCGGGCACGGAGCAGCTTGAGCGCGAGCTCGAGGAACTGGTGGCGCCGCTGCCGGTGTTCAGGCTCGACTCCGACGTGGCGGCGGCCGCCGGCGTCGCGACCGTGCTGCGGCGCTTCGACGAGGCGCCGGCCGGGGTCCTGGTGGGCACGCAGATGGTCGCGAAGGGACACGACTTCCCGGACGTGACCCTGGGCGTCGTGCTGGACGCCGACGCCACGCTGCGCTTCCCCGACTTCCGCGCCGAGGAGCGCACGTTCGCGCTGGTGGCGCAGCTCGCGGGGCGGAGCGGGCGCGGCGAGCGCGGCGGAACCGTGATCGTCCAGGCGCTCGATCCGTCGGCCGAGGCGCTCCGTTTCGCCGCGCGTCACGACGCGGACGGCTTCCTCGAGGCCGAGCTCCGCCGCCGTGAGCTGCTCGGCTACCCGCCGCACGGGCACCTCATCCGGGTGGTGTGCTCCTCGACCGAGCCGGGTCCCGAGCTGGACGCGGCCACGGCGATCCGCGAGCTGGTCTCCGCCGCCGGTGTCCCGGCACTCGGGCCGGCCCCGCTCTTCCGCCGCCAGGCGCGCCACCGCGCCCAGCTCGCGATCCGCTCAGCGGAGCGCGGCGCCGCGATAGCCGCGGTGCGCGATGCGGTGGAGCGCGTGGCCGCGACCCGCGAGCACGCCCGCGCGAGCTTCGCGGTGGACGTGGATCCGCAGTAGCCGCGACATCGCGGTCCGCCCGCAGCCCGCCGGCCCGGCCACCGCCCCGCGCCCGCCCCCGCCCCGCGCCCGCGGGTAACACCTGCGTGCGCGTCCCGTTACGGCCGGGCGCTCCGGCGTTAGACTCGAATTCGGATGGCCGACGAACGGGAGAGCAGCGAGGTCAAGGGGCGCGACCCTGCGCTCGTCGAGGGGCACGATCCTGCGCGTCAGCGGCCGGGCGAGGTGGTCGCCGGCGAGCCCGACGAGGACGCTCCGGCCCTCGATCCCGAGGCCGAGGCGCGCCGCATCGCGGCCATGTCGTTCATCCGCCGGCTCGGCGACCCGGTCCTGAAGTCGAGCGCCACGCCGGTCGACCGCTTCGACGACTCGCTCCGCAAGCAGGTCACCCGCATGGCCGGGATCATGGGCGACGCCTACGGCGTGGGCCTGGCCGCGCCCCAGCTCGGCATCTCACAGCGGCTGCTCGTGTATCGGGTGGGGCTCGACGCGCCGGTGATCGTGCTCGCGAACCCGAAGCTCGAGTGGGTCAGCCGCGACGAGGAGGTGCTCGACGAGGGCTGCCTCTCGATACCCGGCATCACGGTCGACGTGGAGCGCCCGGTGCACGTCCGCGTGCGCGCTCTCGACGAGGAAGGCGAGACGCGCCTCGTGGAGGCATCGGGCCTCGAGGCGCGCGTGATCCAGCACGAGATGGACCACCTGGACGGCGTCCTCATCCTCGACCGGACGAGCCGCGACGAGCGCAAACGCGCGCTGCGCGAGCTGCGCGAGGCGGAGCGGGCGCGCGAAGAAGCGGCTTAGCTGTCGGCGAACGACGGCACTGAGGGCAGCACCTCCGTCAGGTGGTGGGTATTCGTAGCGTTTTCCCCGACGCTGACCCACCACCTGGAGCGGGCGGCCGGGGCCTTCCTTCAGTGCTCCAAACGCTGCAGCTCTTCGTACGCCGGCAGGGTGAGGAACTCCGGGAACTCCTCGCTCAGCGCCACCCGCTCGAAGAGCGCGCGGCTCAGGTCGGGCCGGCCTTCCTTCTCGAACCACTCGTCGTCGCCGATCTCAGAGCGGATTCGCTCGAGCTCGGAGGTCTCGAGCTCGCGCACGAGCTCGGGAGTGACGGTGCGGCCGTCGTCGAGCGTCGCCTCATGGCGGATCCACTGCCACACCTGGCCGCGCGCGATCTCGGCGGTGGCGGCGTCCTCCATCAGGCCGTAGATTCCGGCCGCGCCGTTCCCTCGCAACCACGAGGAGATGTACTGGATCCCGACGTTCACGTTGGACCTCAGTCCTTCCTCGGTGCGAGAGCCCGGCGTGGCGGCTACGTCGAGTAGCGCGGAGGCAGACGCCTCCACGTCATCCCGCTGCCGCTCCACCTGGTTGGCGCTCGAGCCGAGCACCTCGTCGAACGCCTCCGTCGCAACGGGCACCGAATCGGGATGGGCGACCCAGGTGCCGTCGAAGCCGTCGTTCGCCTCGCGCTGCTTGTCCTCGCGCACGGCCTCGAACGCCTTCTTGTTCGCCTCCTCGTCCGTGCGCGACGGGATCACCGCCGCCATCCCGCCCATCGCGTGGGCGCCGCGCGCGTGACAGGTCTTCACGACCAGGTCGCTGTACGCCTTCATGAACGGGACCGTCATCGTCACGGCGGAGCGGTCGGGCGTGACGAAGTCGGGCCGCGAGCGGAAGCGCTTGATCGTCGAGAAGATGTAGTCCCAGCGGCCCGCGTTCAGCCCGGCGGCGTGGTCGCGCAGCTCGTAGAGGATCGCGTCCATGCAGAAGGCGGCCGGGATCGTCTCGATCAGGACGGTGGCCTTGATCGTGCCGCGGTCGAGCCCGAGCGCCTCCTCGGCGATCACGAACGCGTCGCGCCAGAGCGCGGCCTCATGGTGGGACTCGAGCTTGGGGATGTAGACGTACGGCCCCCAGCCGCGCTGCAGGAGCGACCCAGCATTCCGGTGGACGTAGAGCCCGAAGTCCATGAACGCCCCGGCAACCGGCTCACCCTCGATCTGAAGATGCGCTTCCGGGAGATGGAGCCCCCGCGGCCTGACGTGGAGCACGGCGGGGTCGGCTTCCAGCGAGTAGTCCTTGCCGTTCTCGGAGTGCTCGATCGAGCCGCGGATCGCGTCGGCCAGGTTCACCTGGCCCTCGACCATGTTGCTCCAGTAGGGCGAGTTCGAGTCCTCGAAGTCGGCCATGAAGCCACGCGCGCCCGAGTTCAGCCTCGTGAAGCCGCCCGACAAGCGCCAGGGCGTCGTCGGTCAGTGCTTCGTCGTACCGATCGGCAACCGGGGCGTGGATGTTCATCAGGTTCTAGTGAGCTTCTTGTAGGTGATCCGATGTGGCCTGTCTGCCTCAGTACCCAGGCGAGCCCTTCGGTTCTCCTCGTATGCCTCGAAGTTGCCCTCGAACCAGGTGACCTGCGAGTCGCCCTCGAACGCGAGCACGTGCGTCGCGACACGGTCCAGGAACCAGCGGTCGTGCGAGATGATCACCGCGCAGCCCGCGAACGACAGCAGCGCCTCCTCGAGCGCGCGCAGCGTGTCGACGTCCAGGTCGTTCGTCGGCTCGTCGAGCAGGAGCAGGTTCCCGCCGCGCCGCAGCAGCTTCGCGAGGTGCACGCGATTCCGCTCGCCGCCCGAGAGCGCGCCCACCTTGCGCTGCTGGTCCGAGCCGCGGAAGTTGAAGCCGGCCGCGTAGGCGCGCGAGTTCATCTCGCGCTCTCCGACCTTGATCTGGTCGTACCCGTCCGAGATCTCCTCCCAGGCGGTCTTGTCGGGATCGAGCGCATCGCGTGACTGGTCGACGTAGGCGAGCTCGACCGACTCCCCGAGCCGCAGGTCGCCGCCGTCCGGCTCCTCCTCGCCGACGATCATCCGGAACAGCGTCGTCTTGCCCGCCCCGTTTGGCCCGATCACGCCCACGATGCCCGCCGGCGGCAGCGTGAACGACAGGTCCTCCATCAGCAGGCGGTCGCCGAAGCCCTTGCGGACGCCGTCGGCCTCGAGCACAACGTCGCCGAGCCGCGGCCCGGCCGGGATGTGGATCTGCACCTGGTCGAGCTTCACGCTCTTCTCCTCGGCGAGGAGCGCCTCGTAGCGCTTCAGGCGGGCGCGCGCCTTGGTCCGCCGCCCCTTCGGCGACTCGCGCACCCACTCGAGCTCGCGCGCGATCGCGCGCCGGCGGGCGCTCTCCCTGCGGTCCTCGTGGGTGAGCCGCTCCTGCTTCTGCTCGAGCCAGGCCGTGTAGTTGCCCCGGAAGGGCAACCCGCGCCCGCGGTCGAGCTCGAGTATCCAGCCGGCCACGTTGTCGAGGAAGTAGCGGTCGTGGGTCACGGCCACGACCGTGCCCTTGTAGTCCTCGAGGTGCTTCTCGAGCCAGGCGACCGACTCGGCGTCGAGGTGGTTGGTGGGCTCGTCGAGGAGCAGCAGGTCGGGTGCGCGCAGGAGCAGCCGGCACAGCGCCACGCGGCGGCGCTCGCCGCCTGAGAGCGTCTCGACGTCGGCGTCGCCAGGCGGCAGGCGCAGCGCGTCCATCGCGATCTCGAGCGTGGTGTCGAGGTTCCAGGCGTCGGCGGCGTCGATCGCGTCCTGGAGGCGCGCGAACTCCGCCGCGGTCTCGTCCGCGTAGTTCGCCGCGAGCTCGTTGAAGCGGTCGAGCATGTCGCGCAGCTCGCGCACGCCGTCCTCGACGTTCCCGCGCACGTCCCTGCCCGCGTCGAGCTGCGGCTCCTGCTCGAGCAGCCCGACGGTCGCTCCGGGCGCCAGCTGCGCGTCGCCGCGGAACTCGGTGTCGCGGCCGGCCATGATCCGCAGCAGCGTCGACTTGCCCGAGCCGTTCGGGCCGAGCACGCCGATCTTCGCGCCCGGCAGGAACGACAGCGATATGTCCTCGAGAACCCGCTTGTCGGGCGGGTGAACCCGGGAAAGCTTGTACATGGTGAAGATGTACTGGCTGGACATGAGCGGTCGAGGATAGAGTCGGGGCGTGGGACAGGAGGTTCCCGCGGCGGTCTATTCGCGCGAGGACCGCCAGCGTTATAGGCAGAAGGTCAGGACGTGTCTCGACGTCTTCGCGCGCATGCTTCGCGAGGCGCGCTTCGAAGCGGACCGGCGCTCCTTCGGTCTCGAGGTCGAGCTCAACCTGACCGACGAGGCCGGCGACCCGGCGATGGCCAACATGCGCGCGCTCGAGGCGATCGCGGACTCCGACTTCCAGACCGAGATCGGCCAGTTCAACGTCGAGATCAACGTGCCGCCCCGGACGCTCGAGGGGGACGTCTTCACCGAGCTCGAGGAGGCGGTCCGGGGCAGCCTCAACCGCGCCGAGGAGCGCGCTCGGACGGTCGGCGCGCACATGATGATCATCGGCATCCTGCCGACCGTCGGGGAGCGGCACCTGACGGCCGACGCGTT